>SXGT01667324.1_pt1 | contig 24359 bp, 26 predicted proteins | sample 3176221 | NCBI WGS metagenome assembly SXGT01 (sample SAMN11356862, study PRJNA531348) | freshwater metagenome | isolation source: freshwater sample F1-120 | place: China: Fuxian Lake, Yuxi | collected 2017-12-25
GCTGGCGTACCTGTTCGCCGTGTTCCGGGCGCGTCCCAGCCCCTTCTACATGCTCGACGAGGTCGAGGCGGCGCTCGACGACGTGAACCTGCAGCGGTTCCTCTCGCTCGTCGAGGAGTTCCGCGGTGAGGCGCAGCTCGTCGTCGTGTCGCACCAGAAACGCACGATGGAGGCGGCCGACATCCTCTACGGCGTGTCGATGCCCCCCGGTGGTTCGAGCCGCGTCGTGAGCCAGCGCATTCGCGACATCCAGTTCGAAGACGCGTGACGCGGCGGTCGACGTGAGCGGTCAGGCCACGGTGATGGCGCTGCTCCGCGCCGACGCCGCCGACACCGCCGAGAAGGTCCGGGCCTGCGGGCCGGCCGGTACGCAGCGATGGCTGTGCGACGCGGTGTACGACCTGACGGAGAACCACACTGCGGCTCGAGTCGCGAACCATCTCTCCCCATGGGTCACGGCTGTCCTGATCGTGCTCGGTGCGCTGCTCGTGAACCGCGTCGTCCGCCGGGTGATCAAACGCGTAGTGCGCCGCCTCGCGCGAGTGGAGACCGCGAACCGACTGCGGTCGCTGCGGCTGCGGACCGGACTCGAGACCTCGACCGGCACGCCGACCATGCGTCGCGAGCAGCGCGCGCAGACGATCGGCGACGGGCTCCGCAGCCTCGCGTCGTTGCTCATCGGCGTGTTCGCCTTCTTCGCGATCCTCGCGGCATTCGGGATCTCGCTCCAGGCCATCGTCACCGGTGCCGGCCTGCTCGGGGTGATGCTCGGTTTCGGTGCCCAGAACCTGTTGCGCGACATCATCTCGGGAACGTTCATGATCCTCGAGGACCAGTTCGGTGTCGGCGACGTGATCGACGTCGGCGAGGCGACGGGCACGGTCGAGTTGTTGAGCCTGCGTTCGACCCGGCTGCGCGACGTCGAGGGCATCGTGTGGCACGTCCCGAACGGTGAGGTCCGCCGCGTCGGTAACAAGAGTCAGCAATGGTCGCGTGCGATCCTCGACGTGCCCGTCGCGTACGACAGCGACGTCGAGGTCGCGACCGACGCGATCAAAGCGGCCGCCGACTCGATGTGGCACGACGAACGGTGGTCGACGCGCATCATCGACGAGCCCGAGGTGCTCGGGGTCGAGAGCATCGCCGCGACCGGCATCACGATCCGCCTCGCGGTGAAGACGCTGCCGGCCGAACAGTGGAAGGTCGCCCGCGAGTTGCGCGTGCGGATCAAGGCCGAACTCGACGAAGCCGGGATCGAACGTCCCGCGGCGTTCTTCACCGGTCTGCCGCCGGGCGTTGCGGGGGCCGGTCCCGGTACCGAACGCCGGTAGCCTCCGCCGCCGATGGCTCTGGTACTCGTAATCGTCCTCGTCGGTCTCGTGGTGTTGGCCGGCGTGATCAGCACCGTGATGGTGGTGTCGCGCAACCGCGGCGCGATCGAGCCGCCGCGTGTGTCGCCGGACCGGTCGGACGCCGGCCGGAGCACCGGGGGCACGGGTGGCGCGGCCACGGGGACGGCCGTGCTCGAACCGCCGGTCGAGGTCGCGCCGGTCGCGGCGCCGGTCGAACCCGAGCCCGAGCCCGTACCCGAACCGGAGGTCGTCGCGACGGCGGAGCCGGTCGCCAAGGCTCGGTTGCGCGACCGTCTCGGCAAGACCCGCGCCGCGTTCGCCGGGTACGTGCGCGGGGTCGCAGGCCGCGGGATCGACGACGACGTCTACGACGAGCTCGAAGAAGCACTGCTGCTCGCCGACGTCGGGATCGCGACGACCACGAAGCTGCTCGACGCGGTGCGCGCCCAGGTCGCCGTGACCAAGGCGAAGGAGGCCGACGAGGTCGTCGCACTCCTGCGCAGCGAGATCGAGTCGTTGCTCGCCGACGATGTCGACCGCACGTTGCGCGCCACACCTGGCGAACTCACGGTGTGGATGTTCGTGGGGGTGAACGGCGTCGGCAAGACGACGACGATCGGCAAGCTCGCCGCGCAACGGATCGGCGACGGCCAGCGCGTGATGTTGGCGGCGGCCGACACGTTCCGTGCCGCCGCCGGCGAGCAGCTCACCCAGTGGGCAGCGCGCTGCGGCGCCGACATCGTGCGCGGCGACGAGGGCGCGGATCCGGGAGCGATCGTGTTCGATGCCATGGCCTCGGCGACGAGCAAGGGTGTCGACCTGCTCCTCGTCGACACCGCCGGGCGACTCCACACGAAGCACAACCTCATGGCCGAGCTGGAGAAGCTGCGACGCATCGTCGATCGCAGCGCGGGCGCCTTGCACGAGGTGTTGCTCGTCATCGACGCAACCACCGGCCAGAACGGCCTGCAGCAGGCGAAGCAGTTCGCCGACGCGGTCGACGTCACCGGCATCGTGCTCGCGATCCAGGCCGAGTTGGGGCTGCCGGTCAAGGTCGTCGGGATCGGCGAGACGGCCGGCGACCTCGTCGAGTTCGACCCCGCAGAGTTCGCCGCGGCCCTCTTCGATACCGACGACTGACGGCGTTCGCGCCCTGTTGCGGGAGTGGCGGGCAACGGCCGAAGTGCACGCGGACCCGCAACTCGCTCGTCGTCTTCGACGGAGTGATCGAGGTGAATCGAGAGCGCGACGGCGCGTGGGTAGATTCGAGCCGACCGCGGGGCCGATCGCGTTCCGCCTGACCGCAACTCCGACCTGAGGAATGTTCCGTGTTCGACGCTCTCTCCGACCGGCTCGAAGGCATCATCTCGAAGGTCCGGGGTCGCGGGCGTCTCTCGGAGAAGGACGTCGAGCAGATCGCTCGGGAGATCCGCCAGGCGTTGCTCGAGGCCGACGTCAACGTCAAGGTCGCACGGTCGTTCATCGAACGCATCAAGGAGCAGGCGACCGGCGCCAGGGTGCACGAGGCGCTCAACCCGGCGCAGCAGATCGTCAAGATCGTCAACGACGAGCTGATCGCTGCGCTCGGTGGTGAGACCGGCAAGCTCACCGTCAGCTCCAAGCCGCCGACGGTCGTGCTGCTCGCGGGCCTCCAGGGCTCCGGCAAGACGACCCACGCCGCCAAGCTGGCGCGGCTCTTGAAGAGCCAGGGTCGCCAGCCGCTGCTCGTCGGCGCCGACCTCCAACGCCTGGCCGCGGTCGACCAGCTCCGCACGCTCGCGGACCGCATCGACGTGCCGTTCTTCTCCGAGCCGAGCGACCCGGTCACCGTCGCTCGCAAGGGCCTCGACGAGGCCGCCCGGCTCGGGCGCGACTACGTCATCGTCGACACCGCGGGCCGTCTCCAGATCGACACCGACCTCATGGACGAGTTGCGTCAGGTGCGCGACGCCGTGCAGCCGCACAACACCCTGCTGGTCGTCGACGCGATGACCGGCCAGGAGGCCGTCAACGTCGCGGTCGCGTTCGACGATGCGATCGGCCTCGACGGCTTGATCCTCACCAAGATCGACGGCGACGCGCGCGGTGGTGCCGCGCTCAGCGTCAAGGAGGTCGTCGGCAAGCCCATCCTGTTCGCCGGGACCGGCGAAAAGCTCGACGAGTTCGAGGTGTTCCACCCCGACCGGATGGCCGGGCGAATCCTCGGGATGGGCGACATGCTCACGCTCATCGAGAAGGCCGAACAGACCTTCGACGAAGACCAGAAGCAGCGCGCCGAGGAGATCCTGCGCGAGGGCGAGTTCACGCTCGAGGACTTCCTCGACCAGCTCCGTCAGGTGAAGAAGATGGGGCCCCTCAACAACGTGATCGGGATGCTCCCGGGGATGCCCAAGGAGATCAAGGACGCCGACATCGACGACCGGGAACTCGCCCGGGTCGAGGCCATCATCTGCTCGATGACGCCGGCAGAGCGTGTGAAGCCCAGCGCGATCAACGGGTCGCGCCGCACGCGGATCGCGGCCGGGAGCGGGACGTCGACGGTCGAGGTGAACAACCTGCTCAAGCAGTTCGGCCAGATGCAACAGATGATGAAGCAGATGGGCGTGATGGGCCGGGTCATGCAGAAGAAGGCCAAGAAGAACAAGAAGAAGGGCGGGCGCGTCACCGCCAAGGGCACCAAGCCCGCGCTCGCCAAGGGCGGATTCGGCGGTCTCGGTCCCGGAGCGGGCGGCGGGCTCCCGGATCTGGGCGACCTCGGCGATCTCGGCAACCTCGGCGGCGGCTTCCCCGGGCTGCCCAAGCGGTAGGCCGAAGCGGTCGGCCCGAGCGGTCGGCCCGAGCGGTAGGCCCGAGCGGTAGGCCCGAGCGGTAGGCATCGGGGCAGGCGGGTCACCTAGACTCGCGGCCTCGTGCGGTGCGCTCTCTGGGCGCGCCGACCGTTCGCGGTCAGCACGCTCCCAGTTTCGCTTCAGAGAGGAACCACCTCACCGTGGCCGTCAAGATCCGCCTCATGCGCGTCGGTAAGAAGAAGCAGCCCACCTACCGGGTGGTCGTTGCCGACTCGCGCAGCCCCCGCGACGGGCGTTTCATCGAGATCATCGGCCAGTACGAGCCGCGCCACGAGCCGAGCCGGATCTCGCTCGACAACGAGAAGGCGCTCGCCTGGCTCGAAAAGGGCGCCCAGCCGACCGAGCAGGTCGCCAAGATCCTCGAGATCCAAGGCGTGTGGGGCGAGTACAAGACCAAGCACGGCCAGGATGCCGGCGCCAAGCCGACGCCGAAGCCGGCCAAGGCCAAGAAGGTCGTCGACGTTCCGGTGGCCGCTGCCGCACCGCCCGCACCCGCCGCGCCTGCTCCGGCCGAGGCGGTTGCGGAGGCCCCGTCCGAGGCCGCGACCGACGAATCCGGCGATGCTGCGACCGAGGAATCCGCATGAGTGACCTCGAGGGCAACGAGCGCGAGGGCAACGAGCGCGAGGGCAACGAGCGCGAGGACCACGACGACGCCAACAGCGTCCCCGGCGGTCGCGCCGTTGCCGTGGCGGAGTTCGTCGCGACATCGTTCGTCGACACGCCCGACGCGATCGAGATCGAGGTCCGCGAGCGGGGCTCCGACATCATGTTGTCGCTGCACGCCGACCGTGGCGACGTGGGTCGCCTCATCGGGCGCCGCGGCCGGGTGATCAACGCGTTGCGTCAGGTCGTACGGGCCGCCGGTTCGGTCGACGGCGAGCGCGTCTCGATCGACATCGCGGAGTAGCGAGCCCGTGGCCGACCAGGCCGCGCGACTCGAAGTCGGCCGGATCGCGCGCGCCCACGGGTTGCGCGGCGAGGTCGTGATCGCCCCGGTCTCCAACGTGGCCGCGCGCTTCGCGGCAGGCGCCACGGTCTATGCGGGCGATCGACCCCTCCACATCAGCACGAGCCGCGCGCAGAGCGGTCGCTTCGTCGTTCGCCTCGAGGGTGTCGACGATCGCAGCGCGGCCGAGGCGTTGCGCGGCACGCTGCTCACCGGCGACCCGCTCGGTCGGGCGCCCGAGGGCGAGGTCTGGGTGCACGAAATGATCGGCGCACACGTCACCGACACGCGCGGACGCGACCTCGGTCGTGTACGCCACGTCGAGGCCAATCCCGCACACGACGTGCTCGTCTGCGATTCGGGCGTGCTCGTGCCGGTCGTGTTCATCATCGAGCACGAACCGGGGCGGATCCTCGTCGAGGTACCCGACGGCCTCGTCGAGCTCTATCTCGCCGACGAGCCGGGCGCGGGGGACTGATCGCTCGTGCGCATCGACGTGTTCACGCTGTTCCCCGAATATTTCGCCGGCCCACTCGACGCCTCGTTGCTCGGTCGGGCACGACGCGAGCACCGACTCGACGTGCGGCTGCACGACCCGCGTGACCACACGGTCGACAAGCACCGCTCGGTCGACGACGCGCCGTTCGGCGGTGGCGCCGGCATGGTCATGATGCCCGAGCCGTTGTTCGCCGCGGTCGACGCAGTGGCGCCACCGCGCCCGCTGTTGCTGCTCTCCGCGAGCGGTCGCCGATTCGACCAGGGGTTCGCGCGCGAACTCGTCGACACCGGCGGCTTCTCGTTGCTCTGCGGTCGGTACGAAGGTGTTGATCAGCGCGTCGCCGATCATCTCTGCGACGGCGAGGTGTCGATCGGCGATTTCGTGGTCGCAGGCGGCGAGGTCGCCGCGCTGTGCGTGATCGAAGCCACCGCGCGTCTCGTGGTGGGCGTGATGGGCAACGAATCGTCGGCCGACGAGGAGAGTTTCGCTCCGAGCACCGGTGGGTTGCTCGAGTACCCGCAGTACACGCGCCCCGCCGAGTTCCGCGGACTCGAGGTGCCCGAGGTCTTGCGATCGGGCGACCACGCGCGCGTCGCTCGCTGGCGACGCGCCCAGTCGTTGCGGCGCACGCTCGACCGTCGCCCCGATCTCCTCGACCGCCCGCTGACCGCCGACGAGCAGCAACTGCTCGACGACCTCGAGGCACAGGTCGGCGATGCCTGAAACCCGACGGCGCCGCCGGCATCGAGGTCGTCGGGCGGCGGCCGTGGTCGTCGCGTGCGCGTCGATCGCGGCAGCATGCTCGTCCGACGACCCCGATGTGGTCCCGACCTCGACGAGCGCCGTGCCCGAAGGCATCGCCGAGTACGAGGTCGAGGTCGATGGCGAGGCGCGCACCTACGGTGTGTTCTCGCCCCCGGGCACCCCGACCGGGAGCCCGATTCTCGTGGTGCTTCACTCGCTCGGCCGGTCCGCGTCGGAGGAGATCCCGATCGCGGGCGCGGGCGCGTTCCTCTCCGTCGTCCCGATCGGCGTCGACTTCAGCTGGAACGCCGGCCATTGCTGCGGGGCGGCGGCGGCACGCGATCTCGACGATGTCGCGTTCGTGGCGACGGTGATCGACGAGGTGGTCGAGCGGTATTCGGCCGACCCCGATCGCGTCTACGTCGCGGGGTTCTCCAACGGCGCGATGTTGGCGTACCGGATCGCGTGCGAACGCCCGGGGCTGCTCGCCGGCGCGGCAGTCGTCGAGGGCACCCTCACGATCGACGAGTGCCACGCCGACGGCGCGACCGATCTGCTCGTCGTCCATCAGACCGGCGACACGATCGTGCCGTACGCGGGCACCGACGCCTCGCCGATCGCCGACGACGGCCGATTGCTCGGCGTCGAAGCCGCGCTCGGGCGTTACGGCGAAGCCGCGGGTTGTGCCGTCGGTGGGGCCATCGACACGAACACGAACTCCGACGAAACCGTCGACTGCGGCGCGGGCGGCCGGCTCCGTGTTGTCGTCGTGGCCGGCGGCACGCACTCGTGGCCCGACGGCGAAGGCGCGGGCGGCGCCGTCGACGCGACCGATCTGGTCGTGTCGTTCTTCGGGTTGCGCGACTCGGGAAGTGCCTGAGCGATGACGGCACGCGAGGCGACGGAACCCGGGGCGACGGAACCCGGGGCGATCGCCGCGGAGCCCCGGCACACCGGCGCCCCGGAGCGCGGACGCGGTGTTGCGTTCCGACGGTGGGTGCGGGGCGAGGCCGGCCCGCTCGTCGAACTCGTCGCGATGTGCGGCTACGTGATCGCCCAACCCGCCTTCGACTCGTTGTCGCAGAACGTCTTCGTGGTGTCGACGCGGCGGATCACCTCGGTGGAGCTCGTGGCGATCGCGCTCGGGATCCTCGTCGTGCCGCCGTTCGTGCTCTGGGCGGCCGAGGTCGCGGTCGGCCTCGTGGCGCGACGCGCGCGCACGGCCCTGCACGTCGCGATCCTCGCGGGGCTCGCGGGGCTGCTCACGATCGCCGTGGTCAAGCCGCGAACCACGTTGGGCTCGCTCGCGCTCGTTGCTGCGGCGCTCGCGGCCGCCGCAGGTTTCGCCGCGCTGTGGTCGCGGTTCCAACCGGTGCGCACGTGGCTCCGGGTCTCCGCGGTCGGCGCGCCCTTGTTCGCGCTGATGTTCGTCGGACTGTCGCCGGTCGCCGAGGCGGTGCGCTCGGCCGACCGCGCCGCGCTCGACGTCGAGATCGAGGAACCGATTCGGGTCGTGATGATCGTGTTCGACGAATTGCCACTGCAGTCGATCGTCGCCGCCGACGGGTCGGGCGCCGTCGATGGGGCGCGGTTCCCGGGATTCGCGCGCCTGGCCGACGGCGCGAGCTGGTATCGCAACTCGACGACCGTCGCACCGATCACCGACGCGGCAGTGCCGGCGATCCTCACCGGCAACTATCCCGAGAGCACGACGCGTGCGGCGGTGCTGGCGAACCATCCCGGCAATCTGTTCACGCTGCTCGGCGGCTCGTACACCCTCAATGCGCACGAGAGCGTCACGCAGCTCTGCCCGATCGCGCTGTGCAACTCCAACCGTTCGCGCGACGCGTCGCAGCTCGCCCGGATCGAAGACGTCGTGTCGGACACAGCCGGTTTGTGGCGGCGCCGCGTGTCGCCGCACCGAACGATCGACATCGCCGATCTCGCCGGCGTGTTCGCGCTCGACCCGAACCCGATGGGGACCGCGAACAGGTTTGCCGGCTCGATCCGTCGTTCCTCGGAACCGCGCCTCGACTTCTTGCACGTGTTCCTCCCGCACCTGCCGTGGCAGTACCTCCCCGACGGTCGCAGCACCGGCGCGAGTGGGCAGGAGCCGGGGCTCGTCGCGAACCGTTGGTCGAGCGATTGGGCGGCGACCTCCGGACGTCAACGCCATCTGATGCAACTCCAGGCCGCGGACCGCGTCGTCGGTTCGGTACTCGACCGGCTCGAGGCCATCGACGCGTACGACGACGCGCTCGTCGTCGTCACCGCCGATCACGGCGTCGCCTTCCAGAACGGCGAGCCCGTGCGCGGGCTTTCGGCGGCCAACGCCGCCGAGATCGCGTGGACGCCACTGTTCGTCAAGCTCCCCGGCCAGCAGGCGGGCTCGATCGACGACCGCCCGGTGCGCTCGATCGACGTGCTGCCGACGATCGCCGATGTCGTCGGGGTCGACGTGCCGTGGAACCCCGACGGTCGCTCGCTGCTCGCGCCCCCCGCGGACGGCGCCGCGACGGCGCCCCGCCTCATCGACTGGGAGCTGAACACGTTGCACCCCGAGCCGGGCGAGCAGTACGTGACGCTCGACGGCGAAGCCGGGTTCGCGGTCGCGCTCGGCGGCCGCCCGCTCGGAACCACGGGGCCCGAGCGCGACGATCCGCTGGCACTGCATCGACTCGGACCCTTCGGCGCGCTCGTGGGCCTGCCGCTCTCGTCGTTGCCCACGCCCGCCGGCGGAGGCGGAACCGCGCGACTCGACCACCCCGAACGGCTCGTCGGCGTGCGGCCGTCGGCGCCGGTGCTCGCAGCCGTCGACGTCTCGGGCGATATCGATGCCGCGAACCCGAGTGGGGCCGACGCGGGTGAGTCCGACGCCGACGGCGACCAACTCCTGGTCGTGGTCAACGGTGTGGTCGCCGCGACCTCCGAAGCGGTGGCGGTGGCCGATCCCGACGAACTGCGTTGGTGGACCCGGCTGCCCGCGGCCGCACTGATCGCCGGCACCAACGACCTGCGGCTGTTCCGGGTGAGCGGAACGCCCGGATCGCCGGCGCTGGCCGAGGTTCGGCTCGGCTGACCCGTGCGACCGGCCCGGATTCTCGCCGCTCGGGGCTCGGGGGTAGCATCGAAGGCCCGTCTCACCCGCCCGATTCCGGGAGCCTCCTCGCCATGAACCGCACCGATCTCGTCGACCGCGCCAGCCTCCGCGACGACATCCCCGACTTCTCGCCCGGTGACACGCTGAAGGTCCACGTCCGCGTGGTCGAAGGCAACCGCGAGCGGGTGCAGGTCTTCCAGGGAGCGGTCATCCGCCGGCAGGGCAGTGGGGTCCGCGAGACGTTCACCGTTCGCAAGGTCAGCTTCGGTGTCGGCGTCGAGCGCACGTTCCCCGTGCACACGCCGATCGTGCAGAAGATCGAGGTCGTCACCCGCGGCGACGTGCGACGCGCCAAGCTCTACTACCTGCGCGACCGGATCGGGAAGTCGGCCAAGATCAAGGAGAAGCGCGACGATCGTCGCAGCTGATCCCATGTCGGTGTTGCTCCCGCTCCGCCCATCGAGGCCTGCGCCGTGAGTGCCGAGGATCTCGAGCGGTACGAGACCGAGATCGAACTCGCGCTCTACAAGGAGTATCGCGACGTCTTGCCGATGTTTCGCTTCGTCGTCGAGACCGAACGCCGTTTCTACCTCGCGAACGACGTGCAGATGGAGGCGAAGCAGGAGGCCGACCGGGTCTTCTTCGAGTTGCGCCTCAGCGACGCCTGGGTCTGGGACATGTACCGACCGGCTCGCTTCGTGACGAGCGTGCGCGTCGTGACGTTCAAGGACGTCAACGTCGAGGAACTCACGGCCAAGGACTTCTGAGCGGTGCCGGCCCCGCAGCCGGCCGCCGCCGACGATCGCCGCGCCCTGGGCGCGTTCGGTGAGGAGGCCGTCGCCCGCTGGTACACGGCGCGGGGTGCCGACGTGATCGATCGGAACTGGCGGGTGCGCACCGGCGAGATCGATCTGGTCGTCGTCGAGGCGCGCGTGGTCGTGTTCTGCGAGGTCAAGACGCGTCGGTCGACGCGCTATGGAACACCCGCCGAAGCGATCACCCCAGCGAAGGCGCGACGGCTCCGACGCCTCGCCGGCGAGTGGCTCGCCGCCCACCCCGACGTGCGCCACCGCGGGTTGCGGATCGACCTCGCGGCGGTGCTCGTCGACGCGACGGGCGTGGCGACGATCGACGTGGTTCCGATCGATTCCTGATCACCGCGGTCCCGAGCGCAGCAGCCCGCCCGACGGCCCCCCCGGGGCTCTCACCGAACGCCCCAGGTTCTCACCGAACTCCCCGGGTTCTCACCCAACTCCAACACGCGCCCCAGGGTCCTCTCAACCTCGGGGTGCACAGTGGTCCTCGTACCCCGGGCCGCCGAGCCAGGTGCCCGCCCCCGGCACCCGGCCCGGCCCGGGACTCCCGGGCTCCCGTCCCCAGCGACGGGGCCCGGCCGATCGAGAGGAGCACATGATGAAGGCTGCGACCAAGCAGCGGTTGCGCCGCACCTGGCGCTCACAGATCGCCGCGGTGCTCGCGGCGTTCGCCGGCGTCACGACCGGCGCGGCGTTGATGAGCCGCCAGGCGGCCGCGACCGCCGACCCCGCGGCCGCGGTGACCGGCGCCGGCTCGCCCGATGCCGCGACGCCCCGGCTGATCGTCGATCGGTCGTCGAGCGACGACGAGCGCGACGAGGACGACGACAGCGAGGGTGATGGCGACGACGATGGCGCCACTGCTGCCGCGGACCCTGCCGCTACGACGGCCACGACTGGCGCCCCCGTCGCCCCCGTCGTGATCGTTGCGCCCCGCCCGATTGCGCCGGTCCCGCAGTCCTCGACGCACGGGAGCTGAACGTGTCTGGTTCGGTGACGGTCGCCGAGCGTCGGACCCGGGCCATGGGTTCGGCCGTCCACGTCGTCGTGGTGAGCGAACGCGACCGCGCCGGAGCGCTCGCGGATCGAGCGGTCGCTCGCGTCGCTGGCCTCGAAGCGCGGTGGTCGCGATTTCGCGACGACAGCGAACTCTCGAGGATCAACGCTGCCGATGGAGCGCCGTGTCTCGTCTCGGACGACACCGCAGCGCTCGTCGGCTCGCTGCGCGACGCATGGGTCACGACCGCGGGCCGCTTCGACCCGACGGTGTCGGTCGCGCGTCTCGGGTACACGACGTCGTTCGACACGCTGAACCCTCCGATCTCGGGCCTGCCGACCTCCGGTGCGGCGCGTGTCGATCGTGGCTTCGTTGCGCCGGGGTGCGCCGACGTGGAGGTCGACCGTTCGCTCGGTCTCGTGCGCGTCCCGGCCGGCGTCACGCTCGACGCCGGCGGGCTCGGCAAGGGTCTCGCCGCGGATCTCGTCGCTGACGGGACGATGCGGGCGGGCGCCGCGGGGGTGCTCGTCAACGTCGGCGGCGACGTCGCTGTCGCGGGGACTCCGCTCGGCGGCGGGCCGTGGACGCTGTCGATCGAGGCGCCCGATGGCGACCGGCACGACCCCGACCCGCACGACCGCGACAGCGACGAGGTCGGCAGGGTCGTGTTGGCAGCGGGCGGCGTCGCCACGAGTACGTCGGCCCGGCGCCGCTGGCGCGACGCGACGGGCGCGGTCGTGCATCATCTCCTCGACCCGGTGACCGGCCGACCCGCTGTGTCGGAGCGGCGCCAGGTGACGGTCGTCGCCGCGAGTGCACGCGACGCGGAGGTCGCAGCGAAGTGCGTGTTCCTCGACGGCGTGCTCCCCGCGCTCGCCCGAACCGCACTCGTCGTCGACGCCTGGGGCGCGGTGACGACGCTGGGCGGCGACTCCGATGTTCGGTTCTGGATCGCGACCCCGGTGGGAGGCGACCCACGATGAGTTCCGAGGCGATCTGGTACCTCACCCGATCGAGCGCACTCGTGTCGTGGGTGCTGCTCGTCGCGGCTGTCGTCTGGGGCGCGGCGGCCTCGGGACGGATGATCGAACGGCGCGGTGCCCGCCGGTGGCTGGTCGACACGCACTCGACGCTCGGCGCGCTCGGAGTCGCGCTCGCGGTGCTGCACATCGTGACCGCGGTCGCCGACAGCTATGTCGGGCTGCGCTGGGTCGACGCGATCGTTCCTGGCGCGGCGAGCTGGGAGCCATGGGCGATGTCGCTCGGGGTGATCGCCGTGTGGTCGCTCGCGATCGTGCAGGTGACCTCGCGCCTGCGACACCGGATCCCGCGTCGGGTCTGGCACGCTGCGCACATGCTGAGCTACCTCGCGTGTTGGACGTTGTCGTTGCATGCGGTGCTCGTCGGGACCGATCTCACGAACCGGACGGTGGCGTTCAGCGCGTTCATGCTGGTGGTGGTCGCGAGCGCCGTGTCGTTCGAGCGGGCCCGGACGGCCCATGCCCGCGCCACCCGCATCGCGGCGCGGTCCTGATCGGACTCGGCGGGTTCGACCCGTTCGCGGCGGACTGCGACACTGGAGCGATGACCTCGACCGTTGCCCCCGACCGCGGCTCACGCCTCGAACGGGCCCTGCACCTCCTTCGCAACGTCGTGCGGCCCGGGTACGCGCGTGTGGTCGCCGGCAAGGTCCGAGCGCGCTTTTCGGGCGAGCAGCGCGAACGGGCCGCGGCCGTGGCCTGGTACGCGAGCCGGCGGATCGCTCCCGCTCGGTACTGCGCGGCGATCGACGCCGACCTCTGGGCCGAAGCGAGAGCGTTCGGTGAGGAACTCGAGGCCCACGCGGCTGCCGAGAGCGAACGACTCGGAATCGCGTTGGGCGCCGGCGGTCGTTACGAACTCCTCTACTTCGCGACGCGATTGCGTCGGCCGCGCACGGTGGTCGAGACCGGGGTCGCATTCGGCTACTCGTCGTACGCGTTCCTCCGGGCGCTCGAACGCAACGGCGACGGTGGCCGGCTGTGGTCGAGCGACTTCCCGTTCCTCCGGCTCCCGGATCCGGAACGCTTCGTCGGGGTGCTCGTCCCCGACGACCTGCGCGAGCACTGGTCGTTGCGCACGCGCGGTGATGCCGCGAACCTGCCCGAGATCCTCGCCGAGGTCGACACGATCGACCTGTTCCATTACGACTCCGACAAGTCGTACCCGGGGCGACGCTTCGGATGTGATCTCGTGCTGCCACGGCTCGGCCCCGACGCGGTGTTCCTCATGGACGACATCCAGGACAACGCCTGGTTCCGCGACCACCTCGCCCGCACGCGGAGCGAGGGCCTCGTGCTCGGCGCCACCGATCGTGCGTTCGTCGGCGCGGTCGGGCTGCCGCCGATGCCCGCCGAGATCGCCTCGTCGGGCTGACGGCATCTCAGGGACGCGGCCTTCGGGCGCGTTCGCGTTCGAGGCGGCGCGCCTCGCGCTGCCAACAGCCGCTGTGCCAGTGGCGGCGATGGTCGGGGGCCGCGGTGGGCACGACGACCTCGTGTCCCTCGCCGCTGCGGATCTCGTGGTCACAGCCCGGGCACCGGTATGGCTTCACCGCCTCGTACGGCTGCACGTGACGGACCTCGAGGTCGTCGTCGGGGGAGAGCAGCACGATCGCTCCGAAGGTCGAACCCGGTCAGAACGGGTTGGCGGCCCAGACGACGAGCAGCGCCGCGACGATCAGCGCGCTGACGAGGAACCAGGCGTCGCTCGAGCGCTTGACCTGCTTGCGAAACGGGTTGTAACCCACGGCGCTACCGTACCGCCGTCTCGACCAGCAGGCTTCGTTGAGCAGACGAGCGCGCATGACACGCCCGACCGCTCAACGAAGCGGGGTCTGCGGCGCGCGCTGACCGGTCGCGCCGCGGTCAAGCAGGCTCGACCGCGGCGTCGACCGTGTGCGAACCGGTCAGGGGTGCCGCGAGTCGGGCTCGGTCGGGGGGCTGGACCCGACGAACCCAGGCGTTGTGCCACTCCCATGCCGCATCGCAGTGCGCGCACGACAACAAGACCGAACCACCCGAGAAGGACTCGGCCTGGATCGGGCTGCCGTCGTAGGGGCACGTTTCGAGCTGCATCACCCTTTGCATCGGCAACGGTGCCGCCGACTGGAGCGCGGAGCGCTTCGATCGCGGTGGCGTCGGTCACCTCGGCGACCGCGCCGCAGCACCGATGGGCGCGACTTCACAACGGCCAGAGCCGACCCGAGGCTCGCTGCATCCGGCCGAGTCGCGCCAGCTCCCGGGTCGCGGCGACCACCGCTGCGACCGGGAGACCGGTGACCCCGACGAGTTGGTCGAGGGTCGCGGGTTCGCCGCCGCACGCCCGGTGCACCTCGGCGGCGGCGGTCGAGAGCGGTGCCGTCCTGCGCTGCCGCCCGCGCACCGGGGTCGGATCGGCGGCGAGCGAGACGGGGTCGCGTCCGACGGCGACGGCGATGTCGATCGGGTCGAGGAGCGGTTGGGCGCCGTCGGCGATGAGACGGTTGCACCCCTCGGCGACCGGGTTCCGGCGAGATCCCGGAATCGCCCAGAGGTGCTTGCCCATGTCCTTGGCGGCGAGCGCCGTGTGCAACGCGCCGCCGCGCACGGCCGCCTCGACGATCACCACGCTCGAGGAGAGCGCCGCGATGATGCGGTTGCGGATCGGGAACAGCCGGGGCTCGGGGCGTGTCCCGAACGGGTTCTCGCCCAGGATCAGCCCTTGGGCTCGTACCCGTGACCACAGCGGCGCGTTCGGCTTCGGGTAGGGCTGGTCGAGCCCGGTGGCGGTCACGCCGATCGTGGTGCCGCCGGCGACGAGCGACGCGTCGTGCGCGGCAGCGTCGATCCCGTAGGCGAGCCCCGACACGACCGTGGCGCCCGAGTCGGCGAGCACGGTCGCGACCTCGCGGGCGTCGGCGATGCCCTGCGGGGTCGGGTGCCGTGTCCCCACGACGGCGATCCGTGGGCGGTGCAGGGCCGAGTAGTCGTCGCCTTCGGCGAGCAGGACGGCCGGCATCGACGGCGCGTCGAGTGAGAGCGGCCAGTCGGGGTCGTCGAACACCAACACCCGGGTCGGGCGGTGAGCGAGATGCTCACGGACCGCGACGGCCGTCGTGTCGAGCGCGTGCCGCCAGCCGGCGACGACCTCGCCGGGGATCGCCTCGACGCCGACCCGACCGTCGGCGATGGCGGCCACCGCCAGTTCGGGTGTACCGGCAGCGAGGAGCAGGGCACGCAGGCGCACCGGGGTCACGCGCGGTAGCGCGGCGAGAATCGCCGCGCAGACTTCTCGCTCCGATCGCGCGCTCACGGGATGTCTTCGCGGAGTCCGGCTGCGATCTCGACGTGCTCGTCGGAGATCGCCTCGACGTCGTCGAGGTCGGCGAGCGTGCGCGCGACCCGTTGCACGCGCGCGGCGCCGCGGCCCGAGAGGCGTAGGTCGCGGCATACTTCGAGGAAGCGCAGGCGCGCCGCGCCGCGGACCGCGCAGAGCTCGCCGAGTGCGCGCGCGGCAACATGCGCGTTGCGGTCCCAGCGCGTCTCGGCGAGCCGGTGATGCTGGCGCTGCCGCGCGACCGCGACCTGTTCGCGCACCGTGGCCGACGATGCCCCGGCGGGTTCATCGGCGCGCGGGGCGCAGACGCGCACACGCAGATCGAAACGATCGAGGAAGGGTGCCGAGAGACGTCGCCGATACCGATCGCGGATGGAGTCGGAGCATCGACAGGTCGCGTCGGTGCGGCCGCAGGGGCACGGATTGCAGCAGGCGACGAGTGTGAAGTCGGCCGGTAGCTCCACCATGACCCCCGCGCGTGCAACGCGGATCACACGCTCTTCGAGGGGCTGGCGCAGCGCGTCGAGTGCGGACGGTGCGAACTCCGCGACCTCGTCGAGGAACAGCACGCCGCGGTGCGCGAGCGTCGCCTCGCCGGGTCGGATGTGACCGAGACTGCCGCCGCCGACGAGCGCGGCGACCGAAGCGCTGTGGTGCGGCGCGCGCAGTGGCGGTGCGGTGACGAGCGCGCCGCTCGTGTGCAGACCGGTGACGGAGTGGATGCGGGTGACCTCGAGCGCGCGGCGATGGTCCAACGCCGGCAGGATCGAGGTGAATCGTCGGGCGAGCATCGTCTTGCCGGCGCCGGGTTCGCCCGCGAACAACACGTGGTGCCCGCCCGCCGCGGCGGCGGTGAGCGCGAGCCGTGCCGCGGCGAGGCCGCGGACCTCGGCGAGATCGGCGAGATCGTCGTCTCGAACGCGCGGCGACACCGGCGGTGGGACGTCGGGCCAGGGCAGTTCGCCCTTCAAGCAGTCGCGCAGGTCGGCGAGGCGGCTCGCGGGCAGGATCTCGACGTCGTCGACGAGTGCGGCTTCGGCGGCGTTCTCGATCGGGACGACGACCCGACCGACACCCGCGGCGGCGAGCGCCCCGACGAGTGCGAGCACCCCCGACACGGGCCGGACCCGCCCGTCGAGGCCGAGTTCGCCGAGCACCCCGGTGCCCTCGACGGCGGCATCGGGGAGCTCGCCCGCGGCGACGAGCAGCGCGATCGCGATCGCGAGCTCGAGCCCCGAACCGGTCTTGCGGAGGGTCGCGGGTGCCAGGTTCACGGTGATGCGCTGCATGGGCCAGGCGAGACCGCTGCTCAGCAGCGCGGCGCGGACCCGCTCGCGCGACTCGCGCCCGGCCGTATCGGGGAGGCCGACGACGCTGTAGCTCGGGAGGCCCGCGGAGAGGTGCGTCTCGACGAACACCGCGCGTCCGTCGATCCCGAACAGGTTGGCGCTACGAACGGTGGCGAGCACGACGACTTCCTCCGGATCGACGATCGAGACCGGCCCCGGCGACGTGGGGCGGATCGGGACGGCCGGGGAAGTGCCGCGGAGGAAGTGATTCGCACCGTATACAGGGTCGACGACACCCGGCCTCGCGGGCCCGGCTGTGCGCCCCCGCCTCGAGCCCTGACGCAGGATGGACCTGTTCGCGGTGGCCGCGGCGTCATACTGTCGTCGTTGATGACGTGGGCGAGGCGTCTCGGTCTCGCCGACGTTGGGAGTTCGTTCGTGGAGTACCACGCGAGTCTTCGTGCCGATGCTGCCGTTCCGGTCGACGTGCTCGTCGACATCGCGAGCCTCACCGACCCGCGTTGGACCGCGACGGCGTGGCACCACGCCGGGCCGCCGTTCGCGTCGCTCGGCGGCGGGTCGGTGCGACTGGTGACCGTGGAACTGCGAAGCAGCGGCCGGGTCGGTTGGCTCGCCACCGCCGAGTTGCATCGGCCGGTGGCCGAGGCCGGCAACCCGGCGAAGTCGCTCGCGCAGGCCGTGCTGGTCGGCGTGACCGCGTTCGCGCCTCCTGGATGAACGAGGTCTCCATGGTGAACGACGCCTCCCGGTTGCGGCGAGTCGGGCTCGGGAACGCGCCGTAGCCTGATCGCATGGATCGCGACGGACCGTTCGATCTCGCGGGTTTCGTCGCGACGCTCGCGACGAAGTCCGAGCACACCCGCCGCGCCTACGAGCACGACGCCCGCGAGTTCGTCGCCTGGGCGACGCGTGGCATCGCCGACGAACCGGGCGATGTGGACCATCGCACCCTGCGGCGCTACCTCGCCTACCTCGAGACCCGTGGCCTCGGCCGGGCGTCGATCGCGCGCAAGGCGGCCGCGGTTCGAGCATTGGTCCGGCACCTGCGCGGCGTGGGCGCGATCACCGACGACCCCGGTCGACGGCTCCGCACACCCACACCGGTGTCACGCCTGCCCCGCGTGCCGCGGTCTGCGGACACGGTCGCATTGCTCGACGACGCCGCCGACGCCGTCGCGTCGGGGACGGGCACGGCAGGTGCGGGAGCGTCGGATGCCGGCTCCCGACGCGAGGCCGCGCTCGCGCGGCGCGACCTCGCGCTGCTCGAGTTGCTCTACGGGTGCGGCCTCCGGGTGAGCGAGGCCTGCGGGCTCGGCACGACCGACGCCGATCTCGAGCGACGGACCATCACGGTGCTCGGGAAGGGGACCAAGGTGCGGCGCCTCCCGCTCGGGGTGGCCGCGGCCGACGCGATCGGCGCGTACCTCCTGGTGAGGGCGGCCCTCGTCGGTCCGGATTCGCCGGCCGAGGCGCTGTTCCTCAATCGTCGCGGCCGGCGTTTGTCGCCGCGCGATGCCACGCGGATCGTGGCCCGCCACCCGCTCCCCGATGGCCGCCGACTGCACCCTCACGCCCTCCGTCATGCGTTCGCGACCCACCTGCTCGAGGGGGGCGCCGACCTCCGGGCGGTCCAGGAACTGCTCGGTCACGCCGATCTCGGGACCACTCAGGTCTACACTCACGTCACTCGCGACCGACTGAAAGCGGTGTACGACGGAACGCACCCGCGAGCCTGAGTCCCGAGCCCGATCCGCGCTCGTGGTTCGCACCATCTCCCGGCCGTCCGGTCGGATCCCGCCCCCCACCAGCCACGCAGGACGCACAGCCACAGTGGAAGACGCCGCCTCGCTCGTCGCCGAACTCTGGGACCAGTACAAGACCACGGCATCGCGCGACGCGCGCGACCGCCTCATCCTGCACTACTCACCGCTGGTGAAGTTCGTGGCAGGCCGGGTCGCCGCAGGTCTGCCGCAGAACATCGAGCAGTCCGACCTCGTCTCGTACGGGATGTTCGGGTTGATCGACGCGATCGACAAGTTCGACCTGAGCCGCGGCTTCAAGTTCGAGACCTACGCGATCAGCCGGATCAAGGGCGCGATCATCGACGAGTTGCGCTCGATCGACTGGGTTCCGCGCTCGGTGCGGGCCAAGGCTCGTTCGATCGAACGCGCCTACAGCAAGCTCGAGAACGAACTCAAGCGCACGCCCGACGACAAAGAGGTCGCGGTGGAGCTCGGGCTCACCGAGACCGAGCTCGCCAACACGATGAGTCAGATCAGCTTCGTCGGGATCGTCGCGCTCGACGAGTTGCTCGGCGGCGGCAGCGACCGCGGCGGCGGCAGCACCGTCGGCGACACGATCGCCGATACCGCCAACGACCCGGTGGCCAAGTTCGAGTCGCAGGAGATGCGCTCGGTACTCGCCGACGCGATCAACCGGATGCCCGACCGCGAGCGACTCGTCCTCACGCTCTACTACTACGAGGGTCTGACGCTCGCCGAGATCGGCAGCGTGCTCGGCGTCACCGAGAGCCGCGTCTGTCAGATCCACACCAAGGCGATCTTCCAGCTGCGCGGTCGGTTGCAGGAACCGGTGACCGAGCGCGGCATCGTCACCTGATCGCGCGCGCGAGGTTCACATCAGGGTGCCTCGGACCGCCTTCAGCAGCGCCGCGTTCGGCGCGGTGGGCAGGTCGGTGAGCGGGGTCGCGATCTCGTCGATCGTCGGGCCGTATTGGTCGGCGAGCGGCGCGAGCGCGTCGAGATCGAAGTCGTAGAGCTTGGCCGCGTTGCCCGCGAGGATGTCGCGCAGCTCGGCCTCTCCGACCTCGTGGAACACGGCGCGCAGGTTCTCCTTGGAGTAGGGCGGCGTGCCTTCGTCGTGCGGGTAGTCGCTGCCCCACATGAACCGATCGGGTCCCATCACCTTCCGGGCTTCCCAGTCGGCAGGTCCGGGGAAGCTCGCGCCGACCCACACGTTCTGCTGGAAGTACTCGGTGGCCGAGCGCGCGAGCGCGTTCTCGGCGGTGTACTTCAACTCGCCGATCTCGCCCTTGCGGACGTTCGCGATGACCTGGTCGAGGTGTTCCAGCATCGGCGGAATCGCCGCGGCCGAACCCTCGGTCATCACGAACTTCAATCGCGGGAATCGTTCGAACACGCCCGACAGGAGCATGTGCACGAACGCGCGTGAGCCGTAGAAGCCGACCTCGGTGATCATGATCATCGGTACCGACGCGTACTTGCCGTAGTTGGGAGAGCCGGTGCCGGCGTGCAGGTTGAGCGGAATCTCGAGTTCTTCGATCGTCGCCCACAGCGGGTCGTAGACCGGGTCGTAGAGCGGCTTGACCCACGTGACGTCGGGGGCGACGGTCGGCAGCAAGACCCCGCCGCGCAGGCCCTGTTCCTTGATCCACTTCACGTCGTCGATCGCGTGGTCGATGTCGTTCAGGAAGATCTGGCCGATCCCGGCGCGTTGGGCGGGCTTGCGGGAGCAGAAGTCGACCATCCAACGGTTGTGGGCCTTGATCCCGGCGCGTCGGTGGGCGTAGTCCTCCGGCTTCGGCGGTCCGGCGAACAGGACGAACCCCGGATAGAACGGCGGGACGGTGTTCGGGAAGATGACCTCGCCGACGATGCCGTCGCTGAGTTGGTCGGCGTCGCGGCGGTCGTCGTCCCAACTCCGGACCCGAAGGTCGGTGTCGCGCAGGTCCTTCCACGGGTTCTTGTACTTCGCGCGCCACGCGTCGAAGTCGTCGAGGTACTCGGAGTCGAGGTACTCGCGGTAGGTCTCGTGGTTCGCGCCGGCATGGGTGTCGGCCGAGATGATGGTGTAGCGGCTGCTCGTCGTTGCGGTCATGGTCATCGTCTCCGGGTGATCGGTGCCTGGCGTCCACCCTAGACCAGAATCTGGTTCCATTCCAGAATCGGGTTCTAGTATGGCGAACGTGCCCGTTGCCCCGCTCGATCCGACCACGCTGCCGCGGGGCCAGCGCGCTCGCCGGGACCGGATCGTCGTGGCGGCCATCACCCTGCTCGAGCGCGACGAGTACGACGCCATCCAGATGCGCGACATCGCCGACGCCGCCGGGGTCGCGCTCGCGACGATCTACCGGTACTTCACATCGAAGGAACATCTCTATGCTGCCGCGCTGCTCGAGTGGGCAGAGGAGTTCCCTCGTGCAGGCCCGACGCCACGTGGCGGCGACGATGAGGCGCGGTTCCGCGCGCTGATGCGGCGGGCGGTGCGCGCGTTCGAACGGCACCCGCAGATGATGCGCGCCGAGATGGTGCTCGAACACTCGAACGACGCCAACGCGCGAGCGTTGTTCGACGAATTCGGCAAGCGCAACGTCGCCGCGCTCGCCGGAGCCCTCCCGTCGATCGATCCCGACACGGCCGCCGCGATCGTCGAGACCGCGAACGCCGTCATGGTGACCCGCCTGCGGTCCTGGGCGCACGGTCGGTGCTCGATCCGCGACGTCGACCGCTCGGTGCAGCGATGTCTCGACCTGCTGTTCGCCTGATTCGCATGATCGGCTAGGTTCGTCGGCACTTCCCCGATCGAGCCTTCCCCCGGTCGAGCCTTCCCCGATCGAGTCTTCCCCCGGTCGAGCCTTCCCCCATCGAGTCCGACGCGCTGGCGCGCGTTGTCGTGGAGGTGTGGGCATGGGTCGCCGGGCGACCATGGGAAGTCGCGGGGCCCGCCGTTTCGGGGTCTCGTCGGGTGCGTACACGACGGTTCGCCAGCGGATCGGCGCGGTGGTGGGCGCCGGGGTGCTGAGCGCCGGGGTGGTGGGCACGGTCGGCGCCGAACCGGCGGCAGCCGCGACGACGGGGTGGGTCCGGCCCGTGAACGGCGACGTCGTGCTGGCGTTCGAGGCGCCGAGTTCGCCGTTCGGCGCGGGCCACCGCGGTGTCGATCTCGCCGCCGATCCCGACACGGAGGTGCACGCCGCGGGTGCCGGCACGGTGGAATACGCGGGCGCGGTCGCGGGCGCGCTCCACGTGGTGGTTCGCCACGACAACGGCTGGCGCACCAGTTACTCCTTCGTCGACGACGTGCGCGTGCGCCGTGGTGGCCGAGTCGCGGCCGGCGATGTCGTGGCCACGTGCTGCGCCCCCGACACGGGAGCGAACGACGATGACGACGAGCATCGTGGCGTCGTGCATGTCGGGCTGCGGATCGGCGACGACTACGCCGATCCGATGTTGTTGTTCGCCCCGGACGACCTCACCGAATTGGTTCGGCTCGCGCCCCCCGCAGGTGCGGAGTGGCCGGGCGAGCATCGCGCGATGTTGCAGACGCTCGCCGAACTCCCGGGAGTGCGCGGTCTGGTCGATCTCGCGGCGAGCGGCGAGGCGGCACTCGACGAGTTCGCTGCTGTGCTCGCGGCAGGTGCGGGTCAACTCGCCGATCTCGACGCGATCCTGCGCGCGGTCGCGCCGCTCGATCCCGGGTTCTTCGATCTCGGGCCGGGCCTGACGATCGATCTGTTGCGCGGCGTGACCGCGTACGTCGAGCAACGCCGCCGCTGTGAGACCTCGCCACCGCCACTCGGCGCGATCCACGGATCGGGGAACCGGCTCATGTTCGTCGCCGGGATCAACAGCCATCGCACCGAGACCGGCGCGAGCAACGCGTTCCCGCCGGAACGACTTGGCTACGACGCTGTCGACGTGCGGTGGTACTCGTATTCGTCGTCGGGCGCGCCGTCGTCGGCCGTGGCAACGTCGGGCTCGCATTCGGGCGCGTACGTCGCCGAAGATACGCACGCGCCGATCCGCGACTCCGCGCGCAACCTCGGCGAACAGTTGCGGGCGATGCAGCGTGAACAACCGGGACGCAGCGTCGACCTCGTCGCGCACAGCCAAGGTGGGCTCGTGGTGCAGACGTTCCTCCAGCTCTACTACGAACCCGGTGACCCGACGCTGCCGCCGCTCGGCACGGTCGTCACGTTGGCCTCGCCGCACCAGGGCGCACCGAGCGCGACGTCGGCGACGGCGATCGCGAGGATGCCGGGCGGCGCGAGTGCGCTCGACATCGTGCCGGGGCTGCCACCCGCATCGGCGCCGTCGGTCGCGGATCTGGCCGAGACGAGCGCGTTGCTGCACGACCTCGACGCGACGCGCTTGCCGCCGGGGCTCGACGTCGTGTCGATCGGCGCGCCGCTCGACTGGGTCGCGCCACGGGGCTCGACCGAACTCGACGGCGCCGAGTCGGTGACCGTGAACCCGGACTCGATCCTCGGCCAGCACTCGGCCATCACCACCGACGACGACGCTCTGCTCGCCGTGCGCAATGCGCTCGTGGGGCGCCCGCCGCCGTGTATCTCGCTCGCCGCATCGTTGCTCGCGACCGTCGTCGGGGAGCGCATCGCCTATGTCGAGCGGGCGCCCGGGGCGCTGGTCGACTCCGCGCTCTCGCTCGTCTGACGCGAAGTCGATCCTTCGTGCGCCGCGAGCCCGGCAACGACTCGCGCCGGGCCCGACGACCCTTCCCATGCGTCGCGAGGTCGCTGTATGGTGCGTGCAGCACGGAAGCCGTCGGTGGGGTCCTCCAGGAAGGAGGGCGCGGTTCGGTGTCGCGGTCGGTGTTCGCCGCGGTTCCGTTGGTAGGGGTCGTGTTTCGTGGGGCTTGGTGGGTGTGGGGTCTTCGGCTTGCAGCGCGTCGGCGCGGTCGTGGCGCGGTCACGGTGAAGGACCCGACGACCGCCCGCCGTACGAGCGGTGCCGCTGGTCGCGCGCGAGCCGATTCCGGGCGAGGCGATTCCGGGCGAGGCGATTCCGGGCGAGGCGATTCCGCGCGAGCCGGTTCCCGAGTCCGTTCCCAGCGAGCCAGTCCCGGGTGGGGTGGTCGTCGGTCGAGGGCTGACGACGGCTCGTAGCGATCCGATGACCGATCCGGGGACACCGCCACCCCCGGTGTCCTCCCGCAAGGATCGATCGTCGGTACCCCCGGTGCCCCGGCTTCGGCCGGGGCACCGCCCTGTTCGGGCCACCTGATGCCGCGGTACGACGTCGGCGTGGCCGTGCCGGAACCGGCCGAAGGAGCGCGAAGGCGGGCCGCTACACTGTCGCCCGGTCGTCGGCCTGCTCTGGGCCCGGCGCCCGTCACGAGATCCGTTTCCCCAGATCCATTCCCGAGACGAATGGCCCGCGTTCCGTTCCGGGACCCGTCTCACCGACCCGTTCGCGGATCCGACCCGGATCCGTTCCCGACCGACCCACTCATGCACGTCCGCGAAACCCGAGGTGCGTCGCCCGACGGCGGCGTTCTGGCGGACGGGTGACCAACCAAGGGAGGCACGGCCATGGCCGTCGTCACGATGAAGCAATTGCTGGAGGCCGGTGTCCACTTCGGGCATCAGACCCGCCGCTGGAACCCGA
>SXGT01165168.1_pt1 | contig 24357 bp, 18 predicted proteins | sample 3176221 | NCBI WGS metagenome assembly SXGT01 (sample SAMN11356862, study PRJNA531348) | freshwater metagenome | isolation source: freshwater sample F1-120 | place: China: Fuxian Lake, Yuxi | collected 2017-12-25
CCCGGCGTCGGCCCGGAGCACAGCTATTGGAAAGACTCCGGCCGAGTGAGCTACGTCAACATCCGCGACGACGAAGCTCTGGCCGCGTTCCAAACGCTGGCGAAGCTCGAAGGCATCCTGCCCGCCATCGAAAGCTCGCACGCGATCGCCCAAGCGATCAAGACCGCCGGCCAACGGAGCAAGGACGACATCGTCGTGATCTGCCTCTCCGGCCGAGGCGACAAAGACGTCTAAGAAGTCGCGCGCCTGCTGGGGAAAGACATTTGATGACGACTCGCGGCAACGCCTCGTTACAATCGCCCGCGTCCCGATCAAGCTCACCGTGAGTGCGAGGTCAGCATTATGCCGTCGCCGTTTCCCGGAATGGACCCGTGGCTCGAACATCCCCATCATTGGCCCGGGGTTCACACACAACTCGTCACCGCGATTGGTGACGCGATCAATGCGGCTTTACCCAAGAAATACTATGCCGAAATCGAACAGCGGCTTTATGTTTGTCAGCCGGATGATCCTGTCACTCGGATGATCGTGCCCGACGTCATTGTTCGCGAGCACCAGAAAATCCTGGAAAATTCCGCGCACGCCGCAGAAGCACGTCAAGGATCGACCGCCACATTGCAAGCACCGATCATCGAACCGCTGGAAATTCGGGAACGTCGAGTGGTGATCCGCACGGTGGATAAGAATCGGATCGTCACAGTGATTGAGTTGCTGTCGCCGGCAAACAAGACGCGCGGGTCGAAGGGACGTCGGCATTACATCCGCAAACGCAACAACGTGCTCGACTCGTTGGCGCATTTCGTCGAGATCGACTTACTACGCGGCGGCGAACGGTTTGAAGGCTACACGAAGCTTCCGCCGAGCGACTATCTGATCGCCGTCAGCCGCGAACCGATTCGCCCGACCGCTGATTGGTGGCTCGTGCCGCTGGAGCAACGCTTGCCAGAGATTCAAATCCCGCTCCGCAAAGGGGACGCCGACATTCCGCTCGACCTGCAAGCGGTCCTCAACACCGTCTACGACCGCAGCGACTACGGCCGCCGCCTCCGCTACGACCAACCACCCGAACCGCCGCTGACTCCCGCTCAAGCCGTCTGGGCGAGCGAACTGGTTGCAGCACATCAGCACGAATCGAAGTAGGACCGGCTCCTGCCGGCCAACGTCGATCGCGGCCTCAATCATGGTCGGCGGAAGCCGACCCTACTCGGCTGCAGCGGGTTACACAATCAAATTGGCGCGGGCGGATTCGATTCGTCGAGGCAAGGGAGCACCGAGCAACCCGTAAGCCTGCCAATTCGCTGCGACTGTGCGACGGAGAGGTCGTTCAAGAAATATACTACGGTCGCCTCGTGCTCCTGCACCAACCGTTCAAGCTCCTGCACCTTTCCGGGACCAATGACTGTGGCGTTGTTCAACGGCAGGTCGAGATGCTTTGAGCCGCCGGGCAACTTGGACCGCGAAACGCCGCGACGTTGCACGAGCGTTCCGACGACAATAACGCCGTGCGAAACGAGGGCTTTTGTCAGAATGCGAATTCTGTCGTCGGTGTCGGTTGCCTTCGCGCTAACCAGTGCGGCGATGATCGCGCGTATCGCGGACGAAGCTTGTTCGGATGGCTTAGCCATAGGTCTGTCCGCCCAACAGCTACTTCTACGCCTCCACCTCGACCACCATCCGCACCAATTCGGCCAGCGAGTCGGCTTTCATCTTTTCCAGGACTTTGTGGCGGCGAGTCTCGACGGTGCGCAGGCTGATGAGCAGTTCGTTGGCGATCACTTTGTTGAGCTTGCCGGCGACCATGCGTTGCATGACTTCGTACTCTTCCGGCGTGAGCGTCGCCAAGCGGCGTTTGATGTCTTGCTGGAGCGTCCGCGTGGCTCGTTGAGCCGCGTCCCGTTCCAAAGCCTTGTGGATCGCCTGCACGAGTTGATCGTTGCGGCACGGCTTTTCGAGCAGCGTGACCGCTCCCGCTTCCATCGCTCGGACGGCGGCCGGGACGTCGGCGTATGCCGAAATCAAAATCGCCGGCAGCGGCGATTCGCTCTTTGCCAGCGTTTCGAGCAGGTCCAAACCGCTCATGCCCAGCATCCGCAGGTCGGTCACCAGGCAACCGGGGCGTTCCGGTTTGTAGTCGGCCAAAAACGCCTCGGCCGAGGAAAACGTCTGCACCCGCAGGCCGGCGGAATTCACCAAGGCACTGACGGAGTCGCGGACTGCGGGATCATCATCGACAACGTAAACGGTCGCTTCCTGGCTCATTGGATTTGTGAGTCTGTGGTGTGAGGAAGGAAGTTGGATTGGCTCAAAGGCGTGAGGACTTTAACGGTCACGCCCGGTCATTGTCACCTGTTGAACGAGAATTGTGCTGAATCCAAAACAGCCCCACGTAGATCTTCGGATCAATGGCCCAGCCTGACTGGCGACGCTCTTCCAACCACTCCGGCATCGCCGCCAGCGGGACTTCGTGAACGAGAATGTCCTCGGAGGCATCACCTCCCCCTGCCCCCGTTTTGGTGAGGCCGGTCATCAGAAAAAACGAGATCATCTCGTCGGTCAACCCGGCGGAACTCGGGCCTTCGGTGAGTAGTCGGACCTCTTGAGCTTCGTAGCCGGTCTCTTCCAGCAGTTCGCGCTGCGCGGCGGTGGCCAACGATTCGGCTTCTTCACCGGCAATGTCGCCGGACAACCCGGCCGGCAGTTCGATCACTCGTTTGCCGAGCGGCGGCCGGAGCTGTTCGACCAGCAGCATCTTCGCGTCGTCCGTTACGGCAATCAGTCCGACCACACCGGTCGCGCCGTGTCGAGTCGCGAACTCCCAATGCCCGCGCCGTACCAGCGACAGGTGGCGTCCGGCGTGCAGGGTTTCCAAATGGGAACGACTCATCATGGCTCCTGTCCGTAGGTTTTGTATTCAAGCGTCCAGTCAATTCGGACAGGTTGGAAACTTGCCCCATGTCGCGAAGGGACGGAGTGTCTTTTAGACTGCCAGACGCAATCTCGCGAGGCACGCATGGCGAACCTGCTGATCATCGACGACGAACCCAGCATTTGTTGGGGCTTGAAAAAACTCGCGGAGAGTTTGGGACATGTCGCGCGTGTCGCGTCGTCGGCCGAAGCTGGGTTGCGAGAAGCGGACAAGTCACCGAAGCCTGAAGCCGTGTTTCTCGACGTGCGACTGCCCGGACTCGACGGAATTTCCGCAATGCCGCAGTTGCGCGAACGGTTGCCCGATGCGCCGATCATCGTGATGACGGCGCATGGCGAGCTGGAAACCGCCGTCGATGCGATTCGGAACGGAGCGTTCGAGTATCTCACGAAGCCGTTCGATTTGACGCTCGCCGAAAAGGTGCTCGACCGAGCGTTGCGTCGCCGTCCGCATGAGGCCGTTCCGCCGGTCGCGACGCCTGGCTTGCAGGATCAGATCGTGGGGCACTCCCCTGCCCTGCAAGATGTCTTCAAGCAGATCGCGCTGGTGGCCGGGTCGGAAGCGTGCGTGCTGGTCAGCGGCGAAAGCGGCACTGGCAAAGAACTCGTCGCGCGAGCGATTCACCGATTCAGCCGCCGTAGTGCCGGGCCGTTTGTGCCGGTGCATGTCGCCGCGCTGTCACCGATGCTGGCCGAAAGTGAACTCTTCGGACATGTGCGCGGAGCGTTCACCGGAGCGGACGCGCCGCGCACCGGACTGCTCGAACAGGCTCAAGGAGGCACCGTCTTTCTCGACGAGGTGGCCGACATCCCGCTGCCGTTGCAGATCAAACTGCTGCGAGCGCTCGAGCATGGCGAGATCGTTCCCGTCGGCTCCGACAAGCCGCGCACGATCGACTTCCGATTGCTCTCCGCGACACACCAGAACCTCAGCGAGAAGGTCGCCGCTGGATCGTTTCGTCACGACCTATTCTTCCGGTTGGTGACGTTTCAAATCGAGTTGCCGCCTCTGAGAGAACGCGGAGCCGACCTCTTTGAACTGACCGAACACTTCATCGGCAACTTGACCGCCAAAAACCAACTCCCTCGACCGACGCTCAGTAAGCGAGCCGAAGCCGAGCTGGCTCGCCGCCCGTGGCACGGGAATGTTCGCGAATTGCGAAACGCGATCGAGCACGCGGTCATCATCGCTCGCGGCGGGCAGATCGAACCGGATCAATTCCCGCCTCCGGCTCCACCTGCCGGCGTCCCTTCCGACGGGACGCCAACCGCGACGCTCGTACAGCTCATTCAGCAATGGGCCGACGTTCGGTTGCGAGAGGACGGCGAACGAGAAGATCTCTACGAACGATTCTTGAGCCTCGTCGAACCGCCGCTGTTGAATGCCACGCTGACGCATGAGCTGGGACAATGCACGTCCGCTGCTCGCAAGCTCGGCCTGCATCGGCACACACTGAGGAAGAAGCTCGATCAGTACGGGATCGAGTGATTTTCGATTTTTGATTTTTGATTTTCGATTGCGGAGGAGGCCGGTCGCCGTCGGACAAAATCGCAAATCAAAAATCGCAAATCAAAAATTCCCTCACTGCATCATGCCGTACTTCTTCATCTTGTTGTACAGCGTCACTCGGCTGATGCCGAGGTCCTTCGCCGAGTTCGTGCGGCTGAAGTTATTCTTCATCAAGGTCTGTTCGATGATCTCGCGTTCGGTGAACGAGATTTGGCGATTGAGCGTCACGTTGTTGTTGTTGGCCATCGACGTGCCTCCGAGTTGAACCGAAGGATCGTTCGTCGGGCCGGCGTTGCCGACGAGGATGTCGTAGGGCAATTGATCGGAAGTCAGCACGCCGTTGCGGCAATAAATCACTGCCCGCTGGATGACGTTTTCCAACTCACGGACGTTGCCCGGCCACGGGTACGAGTACAGCGCGGCAAACAGACTGTCGTCGATCCGTTCGATCTTGATTTTGTGCTTGGCGGCCGACTGTGCCACGAACTTGCGAGCCAACGGCCCGATGTCCGGCTTGCGATCGCGCAACGGAGCCACTTCAAACTTGAGCATGTTGAGTCGGTAGTACAAGTCGGGACGGAATCGGCCCTTCTCAACCAACGGTTTCAGATCGAGGTTGCTGGCGACGACCAACCGCGCCTGTGACTTGTACGTCTTGTTGGAACCGACCGGCTCGAATTCGCCAGTCTCGATTGCACGCAAGATTTTGACTTGCTGTTCCGGGCCGAGCACGTCGATTTCGTCAAGCAGAATCGTCCCGCGTCCCGCCGCGAGGAACTTGCCTTCCTTGTCGGCGTGAGCACTCGTAAAGGCACCCTTCACCTGGCCGAAGAGTTCGCTTTCGATCAACTCGCTGGGCAGCGCCCCGCACGCAACGTGCAGGAACGCCTCCTTGCGGCGCGGCGAGACTTCATGGATCAAGTTGGCGAGAAACGTTTTGCCAGACCCCGTCTCGCCAATCAGCAGCACCGTCACGTCGTGCTGAGCAGCGACCTCCAGCTCGATCAACATCCGGCGAAGCTGTGGCGTGTTGGTTTCAAAATTGCGCGAGATGCCATGCAGCACAGCGTCGGATTCTTTGTGTTCGCTCGATGGTGCAGCGACTTCGATCTCCGTCGCAGATTTCGTTGGGAGTTTCTCATTGACCCAGGCGACGACTTGTTCGACGCCGATGTTGCCTCGCAAGTGCGTCATGTTGCCGCAGGCCACAAGTCGTTCGAGTGGTTCAGGACAATCGACCGCCGTCAGCAGGAGCACCTGCAAGTCAGACAGCCGCTGACGCAGTTGTCCGATGACGTACTCTTGAGCATGTCCGCCATCAGTGGCGATTTGAAAATCACCGACTAAAACATGCGCCGCATGTTTCAGGCAAAGTTCACCCGCCTTCTGCACGGTGTCGCTGATCTGTACGTCAAAGCGTTCGCTCAATGCCAACGTCAGGTCCGACGTAAAAACGGGACTGCGACTGCAAACAACAATGATCGGCTTGCTCATGGAGAAGCTCCAAGTAGGTCCGCCTTTCCAGGCTGACCCGAATGAGTTTCGGCGCGGAGATTGGGAGAGTTCGGGTCAGTCTGGAAAGGCTGCCCGATATCCGTTCCAACGCTTGAACAAAGCCAATGCCAATCACGTCAACTTTCCGAAACGAACGTCAAGATGCTTGAAAACGCCGAGAACTGGCGAGCTTTTCGCCAAGCCTCGAAGATTGAAACTCGGCGATGTGGCGAATTCGCAACGCTACGGCGATGCCCGTTGGCAACGGACGTGGCGATTCAACGACGCTGCGATTTGTAGGGTGGGACCAGCGGCGTTTCGCCGCGCCGGCCCACCACGGGCGGAGCAACGCCAGCGTTGAATCCAAGAACGGTGGGCCGGCGCTCGAAGCGAGCTGGTCCCACCCTACGGACGATGACTGGCCGCTCCCTTGATCCGCCTGCGGCGGACGGTACGGTTTTCCAACCATGACCCATCCTCACCCTACATTCGCTGTGATTCTTCCCGCCGCTGGCAAGAGTAGCCGCTTCACGGGAACCAAGGGGGACGGCTTGGCCGCGCTGGGAATGGCATCGCCGCAGAAGAAGGCGTTCCAAGATTTGAAGGGGCGGCCGGTCTGGTTGAGGGCTCTCGATCCGTTCATCAATCGGGATGATGTCGTGCAACGGATCGTGGCGCTGTCTCCGGAAGACCTCGACTGGTTCAAGAACAAGTACCGGGCGAACCTCGCGTTCCTCGACCTGGAATTGATCGAAGGGGGAGCCGAGCGAGCCGACACCGTCGAACGAGCGTTATCGCGGGTGCGAGCCGATGTCGAGTTCGTCGCGGTGCATGATGCCGCTCGACCGCTGGTGGCTCACGAGTGGATCGACAAAATCTTCCGCGCCGCCGAGAAGCACGGCGCGGCGATCCCCGCAGCGCCGATCAGCAGCACCTTGAAACTGGTCGCTCCGGATGGCCGCATCGTGAAGACGGTGCCGCGCGACGGGCTATGGGCGGCTCAGACTCCGCAGGTCTTTCGACGGCAGTTGCTGCTCGATGCGTTCGCGCAGCGCGGTGATTTTCAGCCGACCGACGAAGCTCAATTGGTCGAACGGCTCGGCCAGCCGGTGCATGTTGTCGAGTGCTCGCCGATGAACCTGAAGATCACGTCGCCGGAAGATTTTCGGCTGGCTCAAGCACTCGTCGATCACATCCCACAGGCGGGCATCGCGAAGATGCTGCATCCGTTTGAGGATGACCGCTGGAAGTGACGTCGCCACGTTTACCAGATCGTAGGAGCACTCACAGCGTCGCCCGCAATCTGGCGAGTGCGGCCACTGAACTCACTACCTACTGCCGACTTTCGGCACCATGCCCTGGCCAATCGGGAAAATCGTTTGCGGGATCGTCTTGAGCACGTCGTCGATCGGGGAACTGGCATTGATTTGGACATTGGGGTTGGACAATTTTCCCGTCACATCCGCCCGGACCCAGCCTCTGGTCGCCGCACCCACAAGCTCGTGCAGGATCGGGATCGGGATCTGATTGCGTGGCAGGAACGAATAGAACTTGAGACGCACATTGCTCTCAAAGTCGGCCGTTCCAGTACCGACGAAGCTGATCGCGTCCCCGTGCAGCTCGATGGAGTTGAACCGAAACCGGGCATCTCTGATGTCGAATTTCAACTCGGCACGATTGAAGGTGTAGTCGTCTGGGGGCGTGAATCTCAGCTGCTGATACATCTGCAACATGACCGGCATATCGAGCAGTGCCGCTCGATCAATTTTCAATTTGCCACTTCCGACAACGCCTTTCGGAGTGTTCCCTTCGCCTCGCAGTTCCACCGAACCATCCATCATGCCGCGCAAATTGCGTTGCTTGGGGGTGTGCAATGCGGCGAAGTGTTCCAAGCGGGCTTTGTTGAGTCGCATGACAATTTTGTATTTGGGTTGGTCCGCCAGCGTGGCGGCTCCGTCGATCTCCAACGTTCCACCAAATAATTGAGCGATCAGCGGTGGAACTTTTTGCGAGTCTCCGGCTCCGAATAACAGCGTCCCATTCACAACCCGGAACGGGCCGGTGATGTCGGACAGGTCGTAATCGAGGATGCGAGCCTTTGCAAAATCCACCTTGCCGGCAATCTTCGCTTCGACTCCGTTCCACTCTCCTTTGGACCACACTTTGCCGTGCAGGTTCTTGAAATCGAGGCCGGTGTGAATCGTGCCGCCGGAAAAGTAAGTGTCCAAATCCCAGGCGGCAGTGATCGGCACAGCGGGGTTGGAGCCTCCCTTGAAATCCATCACGCCGTCGATGCGCAGCGTTTGCTGCGGATCGAGGCTCGCAAAGAGCTGCCGCAAACCCGGCAACTGCGTCAGCGCGTCGAGCAACTCCTGGTTCGGCGTCAGATTCTCGATCGTGAACTTGTCAAAATGTGCACGCCAGATGCCGTCCGCTTCCATCGATTGATAGCCCGAAGCCAACGTCTTCGTCTCGCCATGCCGAGCCTCGATCGACTTGATGACCACTTTGGGTAGTCCGTTCTCGCCGGGACCGTAGGATAAACTGGCATGCAAGTCTTCCAAGCGGTACGGCAGCATCTTGAGCGACAAGCTTCCCTTCGACAGTTCGATGCTGGACATCCGAATGTCCGCCGGCCGGTCGCTCAGCCAATGCACGTCGGTGACGACGTCCACAAGTCCGGTGGGGCGCAATTCCTTCCAGACTCGGTTCAACGCAGCGGGCATCGCGTCCTCCAGCGCTTTGTCCAACGGAGCACCTTGCGCGATGATTCGTAGCGTCAACTCGCCGACGTTTTGGATCGTCTTTCTGTAGTGACCCTCCGCCGCGATGCGCGTGTTGCCGCGCCGGCCGAGCATTTCCTTGAATTCGAAATTCGGACCAAACGCGGTCAAGCGGCCGGTGATCCCTTCCACGGGATAAGGGAATGCGTCGTAGCTCATCGCCCCATTTCTGAGCACGGCGTCGATGACCGGAATAAACGGTTGTTTCGGCGCTTTCGTCAGCCGTACGGTTCCGTCGATCAATCCGGACAGCCGCATCTTCTGGATCGCCGATCGAATCTGCGGATTGCAGGCATTGATGAACGTCTGGTCGATCGGCAAGTCGGACGTGCGAACATTGAGCAGGACCGTCGCGTCCGGCCCCGGATTGTTGACCATCCCATCGAGCGTGATGGGCCGTCCGCCTGCCAGGCCGCTCATGTCGATGATCAGGTCGCGGCCCTGCTGAGTAATGGAGCCGGTCACATGCTCGATCGGATACGAAAACGCGTCATGTCGCACCGAGCAGTCCTTCGCCATGACCAGTAATTCTTCCGGCCGCCAACGTCCTCCCTCATGCACCAGGAAGGCGTGCAGATTGAGCTCGCCGATCGGATGGTGCGCGTCGTACATGCGTCCGAACCCTGCTGACAGCCGACTGCGCAGCCGCTGATCGCAGACGATGTTCTCGACCGTGATTTCGATTTTCCCCGGATATCCCGCTTCGCGGCCGACGAGTTCTCCGTTCACTCGCAGCTTCGTCGCACCGTTGTGAGCGGTCAGTTCCTTCACGACGAAGCGATCGTTGTCGACGTCCAATTCGCCGCGCAACTGTTGCAAGCCAAACGGCAGCGCGGGATTCGTGATCTCTCCGTCGGCGATCTTTGTCGCGACGCGAAACGTCGGTGTCGTGTTCGGCTCCGGTCGCAAAACTTGGAAGGCGACGTTGAATGTGGCCTTCAAGCCCATGATCGAATCCGGTGCTCCTGCGGCTTGAGCCGGTGCCGGCATCGCGAACGGCGAGCCGCCTTGAGTATTCGGAGGTGCCGACAACATCGCGAGGAATTTTGCTTCCCACTCGGCCAGCTTCGTGCGAACGTCCGGTGCAAAACTGGCCACCACGCCGACCAACTCCTGACCGGCGGTGATCTTCGTCAACTCGCCATCAAGATGTCCCGTCTGCTCGTCAATGTGCCAGCGGCCTTGCAGTTTGATGCCGCCGGTGTGTTCGCAGCGCGAGGTCGCCGTGATCTGAAACTGCCGCTTGCCCGATGGCAGCAATTCGATGTCGACGTGCTCCAGAGCCAACACCCCCGGCGGAATGCCCGGAGCTTGTTCGACTCGCACGACGACCGTGCCGTCCTCGATCAGAATTTTCGGAAGACTCCCCTTGTCCTGATTCGGCGGAGGCACCAGAGATTCCCAATTCCAACGCCCATCGTGCCCGCGCACGATCTCCAACCGAGGGGACTTGATGACGATCTTCTGCACGTCCTGCGCATCGGGTAGCTTCCACCGATCAATGAGCGCGTCGCGGTTGAGATGCACAACCGTCTCCGGCAACTGCACGATCGGAGCATCGCCGCCCGGAGGAGTCAGCGAGAAATCGGTCAGCACCACTTCATGCCCGAAGTCGTACAGCACTTTGTCGAGATTCACGTCGGCATCCGGCAGCAACTTCTGCAATTCGTTGACGACTCCCTGCCTGATGACCGCATCACGCCCACTCCACGCGCGCAGCAACTCTCGTCGGCCGATGTAGGCTCCCGCCATCACCAGCACGATCATCCACAGCAGAGTTTTGACGAGCGTTTTCATCCGTCAGTTTTCTGGTCACGTCGTCGCAGAAACAGATCATTCAACCCGACCGCCGCCAACACACACAGCGGATACTCCGCCGGCAGCCGATACCTCAACGAGCCAACAAACACCGCGTGAATCGCCGCGAAATACAAAATCGGCCCCAGCGGCAGTAGCCACGCCCACGAACGATGTCGCGTGAGCCATCCGCCTCGAACCGCCAACACACAGACCGGCACGAAGAACACAAAGACGAGCAGCTTCGGAAGGAAACCACCAAACTGCTCGGCGTTCGGCCACGGCATCCAATAGCGCAGCAGCTTTCGGAAGGTCAGTTCGATCGCGTGTCCGGGATGTTGTCTGGCGTATTGCCACGCGGCCGACTTGTAGTGCTGATCGACGTCCCATTCCGACCTCGTCGCCATCAGGTTGTCGCGGTCGAAGAACGTCATGTTGCTGTCGCCATTCGCGTCGGGATTCAGTCCGTCGTACAAGCTCGGCCCAGACCACAACGTCGTGAACACCCAATGCCCACAGACCGAATGATTGCGCCACGCCCACGGCAGCAGCGCGCCGAACAAGGCCAACAACATCACCGCCGCTTCGAGCCGCAAGCCGACAGCCGACAGCCGACAGCCGTGATCCCGTTTTCTGAAACTCAGCGCGATCACCACAAAAGCCAGCATCGGCCCCGCGAGCAACCAACTTGGCCGCACCAACGTCACGATCGCGACGCTGACGCCGGTGACGACCGGCCAAAAAACGGCATAACGGCTGTCGGCTGTCGGCGGTCGGCTGTCGGCTGACAACCATTTCGTCGCGCACCAGACGCTCATCGTCAGCGTCAGAGCGAACAGCGTCTCGCTCAGCAGCAGCACGCTGAAGCCGATCATCACCGGAGAGGCCGCCGTCAACCCGCAGGCGATCAATCCGACTCGCTCGTCGAACAATTGTTGACCGAGCAAATACACCGCGCCGCACGCCGCCGTCCCGATCACCGCCAGCAGACAACGAGCGGCCAGCGGGCTTTCGCCAAACAGCTTCATCGACAGTGCCAGCAAGGCGGGAAAGCCGGGCATCCGATGCACCCGTCGAGGCGGATCGGCAAATGAAAAATCCTCGCCGGCGGCGATCTTCCGAGCGAGTTGCCAATAGCCTTCCGCGTCGCCAGCGATGAGGCACAATTGGTCGCCGACTTTCTGCTGCACGGCATACGCCGCCACCAGTCGTCCGACCAACGCCACGATCAAGATCGCAATCAGCCACGTCCGTCCTTGGACCATGTCCCGCCCCAACTCCTGGAAAAAGCGGCGGATGCTACGACTGCCTGCCGAACACCACAAGACGGCTTCCGGGGGTTCGCGAATCGCTGGCGATCAGAATTTGGCCTCAGCGTCGGTCACATGCCAACGGGACGGATCGAGCAGTTCGGCCTGATGATCTTTGAGCCTGGGATGCAGATAGGCCAGCAGCCGAAATTCGCTGTCGCGACGAAAGAATTGAAAGCGATTCAACCCCGCTTCGACCAACGGCGAGCCGAAATACATCGTCTGCACGCCAACGGCTCCAGCGTTTCGCAAATGGCGGCAGAGTGCGGCCAACAGGGTGTCCAAGGCTTCTGCGTCTGTCGGCAGCAGGTCAATGATCGCCCCCAGCGGCAGCGGTTCTCCAGGTTCGGGAAACAAATAAATCGCCGACCCGCGCAAACGTCCGTCGGCATCCTGGACTGCCAGCACACGGTATTGAAGTTGTGGATCGCCTCCAAATCGCCAGCGGAGGTACTCGCTGGTCCGTTCAGTCGCGACGCCGAAATTTACTGAAGCGGTTCGCCACAGGTCGTCAAAGCGGTCATCAAACGGAGGGTCGAAGAGTGCCTGCCAGCCGTGCGGAAGTCGGTGAAACGTCTCGGCCGCTCGCAGCCGCAGCCCAAGATCCACGATCGCCGCCGCCACGCGACGTGGCCACTTCCACGGAATCCAGCGAGCCAACTTGTGCTCGGTTCGGAAGAACTTGATCCACCGCGAAAAACCGCCCAGATCACGGTAGCCCGCACGGCTCAGCACGGCGACGGCGTTCTTTGTGATTCCAAAGGCGAGAGCCATTTCGCTCCGCTCGACATGCGACACCACCGCGCGTTGCAGCTTGACGGCCGCCAGAGCGTTGCGATGCTCGGCCGCCACATTGAGATTGGCGGCCTGTCCCGTTTCGCAGACCTGTTCTCCAACCTTCATCCGGCGCGGCATCAGCGCTGTGAAACCGACTCGCTCGCGAGCCTCGGTCTCGACCAACCAGCACATGTTCGGCGGAAACGGCGACTGCTCGTAGCCCCACCGATACCAGACGTCGGCATCATGCCCCCAAGGGAAATTGGACCGCAGCAAGCGCAGCAAGTCTTCCTTCACATCGGCGGCAGTCGCGGGAGCGGCGATCGTGTAATTCATGGGCTTCATCCTTCGTGGCTCCAAACTAGAAGCGCCGCGGCACACGGGCGGCCCAAATTTGGTCATGTCACTCCCCCGAACACCTGCCTCCACCGAGCCAATCCGCTCGATCGCTGCGATCGGCACAGCCGGTCAGAAGTGATTTCAAAAATTAGCACGACGTGCCAGCGAGTGGTCAAATCCTTGGAAGGGCAACCACTTGCTGGCGCGTCGTGCTGGTTTTGGCACAGCCCGCAAACAACTCCGATTGGCACGCCTCCCGGTCGCGAGCTACAAACCGCTGGAACTTGCGAGCAACCTCGATCAACCTCTGAAGGAGCAGCCCGTGTTGGCGATCGATCGGCTCTATCACACCGTCAAAGCGGGCGGACGCCCCATCCCGTCCCGTCTGTCACGTTGGCGTGCGCTCGCCCAGTCGATTGGCCGACGCGCCGAGCAACTCAAAAAACTCGACGACCGCCAACTTTTGCAAGCCAGCCTCGAAGTCCGCTGGCGAGCGAAAGCCGGCGTCTCGCTGCTAAAGCTGATGCCAGAGGCTTACGCTCTGGCCGTCGAAGCGTCACACCGAACCACCGGGATGACCCCGTATCCCGTGCAGGTCATGGGAGCCATCGGCCTCTATGAAGGAGGCATTGCCGAGATGCAGACCGGTGAAGGCAAGACCCTGACGGCCGTGCTGCCTTCGTTCCTGCGAGCGCTTCCCGGTCGAGGCTACCACGTCATCACCGTCAATGACTACCTCGCCAAACGTGACTGCGAATTGATGGCTCCGGTCTACGCCGCGCTGGGGATGTCCGTCGGCTGTGTCACTTCACCCGATCAAACCGATGATCGTCGACGAGCCTACGCTCAGGACATCACTTACGGCACCGCGAAAGAGTTCGGCTTCGATTACCTCCGCGATCGGCTGCGGCTGGGAGTGGGTGCTCAAGACGATCATAAGCCCAATGTGTTCGTCCAAAAGGGGACTGGCGGCGGTGACGGCGAACGTCCCGTGCAACGCGGCCACTACGGAGTGCTCATCGACGAGGCGGACAGCATCCTCATTGACGAAGCTCGAACGCCGTTGATCATCGGCCTGACAATGCACAACGACGCCGCCACGGTCAGCCTCTTCCGTTGGTGTCAGCGAGCGATCTCGCATCTCGAAGCCAACGAAGACTTCGTCTACGAGCCGCAACGCCGCTCGGCGTATCTGACCGACGCCGGCTGCCGCAAAGTGCTGCTGCTCGCAAAGCCGGCCCTGATCGACTCAGTCGATACCGAACGCATCTACAAACATGTCGAGCAATCGCTGACCGCACGGTTCGCATTTATCCGCGACAAGGATTACGTCATCGTCAACAATGAAGTGAAGATCGTTGACGAGGGGACCGGCCGAGTCATGGACGGCCGCAAGTGGCAAGACGGATTGCATCAAGCGATCGAAGCCAAAGAACTCGTCCCCGTCACCGCCGCCTCGGGCGAGGCGGCACGCATCACCGTGCAGAGCTACTTCCGGCTCTACAACTACATCAGCGGCATGACCGGGACCGCCGTGCAAGGCATCGGCGAGATCAAACGCACCTACGGCTTGATTGTCACTCCGATTCCCACGAACAAGCCCTGCATCCGCGTCGGCTGGCCCACGCGCGTCTTCGACACGATGGACGCCAAACGCGCCGCGATCCTCAAGAGCATCGAAGAAATCCTCGCTGCCGGCCGATCAATCCTTCTCGGCACTCCGTCCGTCGAGGCGTCGGAAGCACTCGGCAAACTGCTGTCCGACAAGGGCATTGAGTTTGAAATCCTCAACGCACACTTCCATGAACAGGAGGCGGAGATCATTTCGCGTGCCGGTCGAGTCAGTAAAGTCACCGTGGCGACCAACATGGCTGGCCGAGGCACCGACATCCAATTGGAAGAGCAGCTCGTCAAGAATGGCGGCCTGCATGTGATCGCCACTGAAATGCACAGCTCAGCCCGCATCGACCGCCAGCTCATCGGCCGCGCCGCTCGGCAAGGGGACCCCGGCAGCTACCAATTCTTCCTGTCGCTGGAAGATGAATTACTCCGCTGCCTCGAACCCGAAGACCTCGACGCCGAACGACTCCAAGCGCGCCCGGATTCCATGGGCGAACTGCCGCGCACATGGATCGCCTTTTTCAAGAAGACCCAAAAATTTCTGGAGAAGACTCATCTCCGCCAACGCAAAGACCTGCTCAAAGCCGAACGGCACCGCATGCTGATGTATAAGCGGATGGGCCTCGACCCGTGCCTGGAATTGACCGAGTAATTGTTCGTCTCAAACACGCACGACCACCGGCGACGAGATTCTCGCCGTGTCCGGCTTCGTCGATCTGCTCCGAGAGTTGCGTGGTCAGCTGTACTGATTCTCGATCATTACCGCAGTCCGATTGGCGTTAGCGGGCATTTGTCGGCCACGAACGTTTCGGTACGGTCGTCTTGATCGAAGCGGACGATGACGGTTTGCCGCTTCATCATCCGGCCGACTTCGACGACGGCACCCAAGCCGTAGCGTGGGTGTCGGACCGCATCGCCGACCGCAAAGTGGGTTGTGACTTCCGAATCGTCGGTCTGCGATTGCAGCAATGCCGCGCCGGTGGTCAGTTTGGATTTCAACGACACGGCATCGGGAATCTTTTTCGAGTCGGCAGTGACAGCGTTGGATTCGTCGGAAGGCTCAGTTTCCGCCGACTCGAAAAAGACTCCCGACCCCTTCACTGGGACCGGCGGTGTTCCCGCGCCGAAATCAAAATCCAGCCAATCGTTGTTCGGAACTTCTTGGCTGTCCTCTTCCATGAACGGATCGGCGGCTTTGCCGGACCACTGACCACTGACCACTGACGCTCGCACTGTGTGGTCGATCTCTTCGCACTCGATCTCGGTTTCGAACTGGCTGCGGACGGTGCGCAGCGGGCGGCCGAAGGAATAGCGTTCGACGGTGCTCGTCAGATGCAGTTGCTTCATCGCGCGGGTCATGCCGACGAACAGCAGGCGGCGTTCCTCTTCGAGCGCCATTTGCGTCTTGCGGAGGTCGTCTTGCTCGTACATCGCCCGCTCGTGCGGGATCAGGTTTTGTTCGACGCCGACGATGTAGACGACGGGGAATTCGAGGCCCTTCGCGGCGTGCAACGTCATCAGCGTGACTTTGCCGGCCGATTCGTCCACGGCATCGAGATCACTGACCAGCGAAGTCGTTTCGAGAAACGCCTGCAGCGAGCGGCCATCGCCAGCGTGCTCGTCGAACTGCTGCGCGGACAGGACGAGTTCCAGCACATTGCCCAGCCGCTGCTGTTCTTGTTCGTCGTCGCTCTCGCGCCAGTCGTCGCCGTAGCTGGTCTCGGAGAGGACGGCGCGTAGCAACTCGGCAACCGGACCGGTGGCTTTGTCGCGCAGGCCGCGCATCAACTCGGCGAAACCGAGCAGCGCTTTCGCCGGGCCGGCGGAGAGTTCGGGAATTGACTTCGCGTGCTCGGCCGCTTCGAGCAGCGTCAGTTCGTGCTTATCGGCGTAGCGCGAGAGCTTTTCGAGTGTGCTCTTGCCGATGCCACGCGGCGGGTTGTTGATGATTCGCAAACTGGCGGCGCGGTCGGCGGGGTTCTCGATCGTCCGCAGGTACGCCAGCATGTCTTTGACTTCGGCTCGTTCGTAGAACGCGAGGCCGGCGGCGACTTGATACGGCACGCGGTTGCGGCCCAACGCGAGTTCAATCTCACGCGACAACCAGTTGACACGGTAGAAGATCGCGACGTCGGACCATTCCCAGATGCCCGCCTCGATATCGCGACGGATCTGTGAGGCGATCTCCTCGGCCTCATCCTTGCCGCTCCAAAAGCGGTGCAGCTTCACATCGTCGCCCGATTCATTGCCGGTGTGCAGCTTCTTCGCCTTGCGATGGATGTTGTGTTCGATCAGCGAATCGGCGACACGCAGGATCGACTGCGTGCTGCGGAAGTTCTCCTCCAAACGGACGACGTGCGCGTCCGGGTAGTCCGACTCGAACCTCAAGATGTTGTCGATGCGAGCACCCCGCCAGCCGTAGATCGACTGGTCGGGGTCGCCGGTCACGCAAAGGTTTGGAATGTCGTGAGCCAACGCACGGATGATTTCGTACTGGGCCTTGTTCGTGTCCTGGTACTCGTCGACCAGAAGGAACTGGTACTGATGATCGAGTTCGTTCCGCAGTTCCGGGTTGCCTTGCAGCAGCGAGACGACGTGCAGCAGCAGGTCGTCGAAATCGACGGCGTTCGATTCGCGGAGCCGCTTCTGGTACTCCGGGTAAACGCGAGCCGTGACGACCGTTTTGAAGTCCATCGCCGACTGCTCGCGGAGCGCGGTCTGGACAATGTCGGGCGTAATGAGTTCATTCTTCATCCGGCTGATGGCGGCGTTGATCTTCGCCGGAGCGTACTGCGTCGAGTCAAGATTCAGATCGCTGAGCGCCCGCTTGATGACGCCGCGCTGATCGTCGGTGTCGAAGATCGTGAAGTTGCTGTTCAGACCGACGAGTTCCGCGTACTCGCGCAGCAGCCGGGCACAGAAGCGGTGAAACGTGCTGACCCAGACTCGTGAACCGGGAACAAGTGCTTCGACTCGGTGCTGCATTTCCTCGGCGGCTTTGTTCGTAAATGTCAATGCGAGCATCCGCCTCGGCGACACTCCCCGTTCAATCAGCCGCGCGATGCGATGCGTGATGACGCGCGTTTTGCCCGAGCCGGGGCCTGCCAGCACGAGCAGCGGTCCTTCAAAATGCTCGACAGCTTCTCGCTGAGGTTCAGTCAAACGGCTCTGCACGACGGAACTCCCTTTCTCGGTTCGCTCCCTTTTGGACGGGCCGGACTATAAAAGTTGAAGTCCGTCCGAACTAGGAAGCCGTCCGATGTCACATCAACTCCGCATCGTTTCGCTATTGCCAAGCGGCACGGAAATCGTCGCCGCGTTGGGGATGACCGAGCAGCTTGTCGGCCGCTCCCACGAGTGCGACTTTCCGCCAGAGGTTCGACACCTGCCGATCTGCTGCCGGCCTCGGATCGACGTTTCTCAATCGGGAGCCGAGATTGATCGGCACGTGAAAGATCACCTGCGCGCGGGGCAGTCGATTTACGAGATCGATTCCGAGCTGCTGCGAGAACTTCGGCCCGATGTCGTCCTCACGCAAACTCAATGCGATGTGTGTGCCGTCACGCAACAAGACCTGGAAGCCGCGCTGACTCAAGGTGACCGCGGCTCAAGCGTCATCGACCTGCACCCACAGCGGCTGGAACATCTTTTTGGCGACATTCATGTCGTTTCAATGGCGCTGCGCATTCCCGATCGCGGACATGAACTGGTTGTCGACTTGCGAGGCGGCTTTGAAAGTCTGCGACTTCAGACCTCAAAGCTGCGCCGCAAGCCAACGGTCGCCTGTCTGGAATGGTTCGAGCCGCTGATGACCGCCGGAAATTGGATTCCCGAGCTGGTTGAGATCGCCGGCGGACAAAGCCTCGGTGCCGAGCCGGGACAACATTCCCCGTGGTTTGACTGGAATCAATTGTTGACCTCGGACCCGGACGTCTTGGTGCTGATGCCCTGCGGCTGGGACACCGCGCGAACTCGTGCCGAGTCTGTCGCGCTGACGTCGGATTCGCGCTGGACGCAACTGTCGGCCGTTCGTGCTGGCCGAGTCTTCGTCGCCGATGGTCATCAATTCTTCAATCGGCCGGGGCCGAGACTGTTGGAATCGGCTCAGATCCTCGCGGAGATTCTGCATCCGGAAGCCTGCGACTTCGGCCACCGAGGCCGCAATTGGGAGAAACTATGAATCGGTTGTTGGTCATTGGTCGTTGGTCATTGGTCATCGGTTCGCTGGCGTTGTCCATTGAGTTGCGGGCGGACGAAGTCGTCACGATCGCCGGTACTGGCAAGAAGGAGTATTCGGGGGACGGCGGTCTCGCTCGCAAGGCGGGCGCGGGTGAACCGTATGGTCTGACGATCGGCCCGGATGGCTCGCTCTACTTTTGCGATATCGCGTTTCATGTCATTCGTCGCGTGGACAAAATGGGGAGAATCTCGACGGTGGCTGGTTCCGGCAAAAAGGGCTACGCGGGAGACGGCGGCCCGGCCACGCAGGCACTGCTCAACGAACCCTACGAGATCAAGTTCGACGCCGATGGCACGATGTATTTCGTCGAGATGGTCAACAACCTCGTCCGCAAAGTGGACAAGACCGGCGTGATTTCGACGGTCGCCGGCACCGGCAAAGCGGGGTTCAGCGGCGATGGCGGAGCAGCTCGTGAGGCGACGTTTAACAAGCCGCATTCGATCGCGCTGGACGGCAAGGGGGCACTCTTCATCTGTGACATCGGCAACCATCGCGTCCGACGCGTCGATTTGAAATCCAGCGTAGTGACGACCTTCACCGGCAATGGCGAGAAGTCGGTACCGAAAGACGGCTCCTCATTCGTGAACGCGGCCGTCTCCGGACCACGAGCAATTGATTTCACGTCCACAGGCGAAGCAATCCTCGCACTCCGCGAAGGAAATTCCGTTTATCGTTTGGATCTCGCGAAACAGCAGTTCGCACATCTGGCCGGCACCGGCAAACAGGGCTACACCGGCGATGGCGGACCGGCTCGCTCAGCGACGCTGTCTGGCCCGAAGGGGGTCGCGATCGCGCCGAATGGCGACATCTTTTTGGCGGACACGGAGAGTCACACCGTTCGAGTGCTGCGACATGCGAGCCCGATGATCGTGACAGTCGTCGGTGACGGAAAGAAGCATGACGGACCAGACGGCGATCCGAAGTCCTGCGGGCTGGCGCGGCCACATGGAGTCTGTGTCGACTCGGTCGGCAACGTCTTCATTGGCGATAGCGAGAACTATCGGGTTCGCAAATTGACGGTGCGATGATCGAACGCTCCCCCAAAAAAGAACCCGCGCTGGTCGATCCGAGGGGCAACCGACCAGCACGGTTCATGAAACGCTGATCGCATCCAGCAGTTGGTTCAACTCAGGCAACCGAGGATACTACAAATTACCTTCGTTGCGAGCACCGCTGCTGGAGTCCGGCTTGCCGCAGACGTCGATGTATTCCAGCGGTTTGCAGTCGCAGTCATCGCCGCGATCGTTGAAGCCGAACCCAGCAACCTGAGCGTGTGGCTTGTCACTGTTCGAGTCCTTGAACGAACCACGGACGCTGTAGCTCTGATCGATCGCACCGAACGCGTTCGAGAGATCAACCAACTCGGCGTTGATCGAGTCACGAACCGAGGCCAGACCGACCACCATGCCCAGCACGGCGATCGTGAGCACCAAGACCAGTTCGGCCGAGATCACAAAGCCGACTTCATCGTTGAACAGTTTTCGCATGATCTGTGTACCTTTTTCAGTTTGGAGAGAGGGATGAGCAATGCGGTCCACTCCCGACTCGCGACGACTGGAATCAGCAGCGTCTACTCCCACCGCGGATGAGAGCTTGTCAGGTTTGAACAGCCGGCGTCAGGGAGTCGCAGTGCCTGTGCCAATCCCGATCACGACGTGAGTTCGATTGTCAGGCCGGAGCGTTTTTGCAGGTAATTGCCGACGATTCAGCCGGTTGCGGTTTCGCACCGACTTACGATCGACGTTGCATTTGAGCACCGGACCCGCGAAAGGGTTTCGTGATCTTGGCAATGCACGCCAGCGACTGAACGATTTGTGTTTCGCCGGCTGAACAATCCGGCGTCTCAAATTCGCTTTGTGACGCCATGCTGCGGTTGATGAACACCGTCACGGCACACCTTCGCCGAAACAAGAATTCGGGTTCGTTGCCAATTCTCAACGAGTGCGGTCGGAAACCTCTCACGCTTCATCGAGATGACTGGTTCATTGACTCAATTCGGCCCCTCGGCATCATTCGACGAGGCGTCTTGACCAAGGCTCGATTACACGAGCTGGCGGCTGCTCATCAGCCGCTTGGCAATGCGGCGAGCAAACAGTGCGAGTAGTCCGACAACGACAAGAACGCTGAGACCGGGCAATGCTCGCAGGCCATTCAAGACCGTCTCTTCGCCCCAATGGCGAAAAGTTCCCGTGGTGCCTGACCAAGTCTCGGTGAGCTTGGTTGCGAACGTCGGCTCTTGCGGCGGCACATACTCTTGGACTTCGCGAATCGACAGCGTGACCGTTGACAGGTCCGAACGGTTGGTCAAATAACGAACGCGGCCTTCCATCCGCTCAATCTCTTCGCGGACCTGAGCGACTTGCCGCTCGAATTCGATCACGTCGGCGACGCTCGTGGATTTGGATTTCATCAACTCCAGCAGCCGCTCTTCCAGACGTTTCTTGTTGGCCAGCCGCGCTTCGAGATCGACGTACTCTTCCGTGACGTCCTGCCCGGTGATCTGCCGACGTTCTGGGATGCCCACGTCGTCCAATCCTTCCAAGAAATCGTGAAAGGATTCCGCCGGAATGCGCGCCTGCCAGCGGCCGGAGCGTTGCTCGCCCTGTTGGCGGTTGAGCGAGATGTCGGTCACATAGCCGCCCAGTTGTTTGACGAGTGCCGGGATCGCTCGTTCGGCCTTCGTGAAGTCGCGCGTCTGCATGGCGAGATCGGCCGAGTAAATCACTCGACGAGGCGTCGCCGTGACGTTTCGTTCCTCGGTTCGATTCGCCAGCGCGCTCGGAGCCTCTGTCGAACGATCGGCAGCCACTTTTGCGGCCGGACTTGGCGCAGATTGGAAACTCATCGTTGCTTGCGGCGGACTTCCAGACGCTCCGCAGCCCGCAATGCCGACAGAACACAGGGCGCAGCCAACGAACGCAGCGAACAAGAGCGGTCTCATCGCGGACTCCGTCTGTTGAGGAAAACGTTCACCTCAAGAGGCGCAAGCCACAGAAAAGATTCCCGTGAATTCCAACATTTGCTCAGCGACGTTTTGGGCGACGACCTACCACTACACTTTCACGCCACCGGGCTTGCCCCGGTGGTTTAATGGCTTTTGCACTACTCGCATCGCCACAGACTAGCGCACAGGCCGTTAAACCACCGGGGCAGGCCCGGTGGCGGAGAAAATGCGCTGTAGTACTACGAGTCCAACCAACCTCGGCGCTTCATGTAGATCAGCAAGCCGATTGTCGTCGCGGCCATCAGGCCCAGCGAGAAGGGATAGCCGTAGAGCCAGCGCAGCTCGGGCATGTTCCAAGGGGCGTGGCCGTCTTGGTGGTCGAAGTTCATGCCGTACAAGCCGGTGATGAACCCCAGCGGCAGGAAGATCGTCGAGAGCACGGTCAGCACCTTGATGACTTCGTTCATCTTGAAGCTGTTCTGCGAGAGGTAGTAGTCGCGAAGGTCCGCGCACATTTCGCGGTAGGTTTCGACGACGTCCAGTATCTGCGCCGTGTGGTCCACACAGTCGCGGAGATACACCCGCGTCTCTTGAGCCACGAACGTCGAGTCGTCGCGGATCAGCTCCAGCAGCGCATCGCGCTGAGCCCACATCGTCTTGCGGACTTGCAGAAGATTCGCGCGCAAGCGGTGTAACTCCGACACGATTTGCGGAGTCGGCGCGTTCGCGATGGCATCGTCGAGTTGCTCCATGCGGTCGCCGTACTTCTCGACCAACGGAAAGTAGGCGTCGAGCGTCGCGTCGAGAATCGCGTAGGCCAGGTAATCCGGACCCGCATGACGCACGCGGCCGGCCTGTTTGCGAATCCGCTCGCGCAAAGGGTCAAGACAGTCACCGTGACGTTCCTGAATCGTCAGCAGGAAATTCTTGCCGAGGAAGATCGAGGTTTGATCGGTTTGCAGCGGGTCGGCCTCTTCGATCATGCGTGTGACGATGAATAAGTACTCGCCGTAATCCTCGACCTTCGGCCGTTGATGAACGTGAACGACATCCTCCATTGCCAACGGATGAATGCCGAACAAGTCGGCGAGCGTCTCCAACTGCCGCACGTCGGCCAGGCCCTCCACGTTGACCCATGTGACCGGCCAGCGGCTCAGCAGTTCGGAGAGTTTGCCGACTTCGAGCAATTCCTCTTCGTGGATTTCGGTCGGCGAATAGCAGAAGACTTTGATCCGAGTCGGTGCTGCATCGGGAGGCGGAATGAACGTGCCCGGAGCAGCTCCCGGCTGTGTTTGACGTCGAAACGGAGGGTCGTCGGGCATGGTCGGCTCGGAAACGTGGCTACGGGGTGTCACAAAACATCCTGGCGAACGTAGCCGTCTCGCTCCCGCGAGGCGGAGCAATGACCACAGACGTCAGCGATCGAATTGATGCACAAGTTCAAAAGCTCTGCCTCGTGGAACGAGGCAGCTACGTTCGTTCGGTCACCAACAACCTTTGCCACACTACGGCTACGCAGGCTCGGCATAGTGCGGCGAAAGGCCCCAATCTGCAAGCACCTCACGCTCGCGCCGCTGCATTGCCGTCTGATTCTTTTGCGTCGTGTCATCGTAGCCGCACAGGTGCAGCAAGCCATGTACGACGTACAACGTCACTTCGTCGAGGGGCCGCCAGCGGTACTTGGTCGCCATCTTCTTGGCAATCTCCGAGCTGAGGATGATCTCCCCTTCGATCCGCTTGCCACAGCCGCGCGGCGCACTCTTCGGGATTGGCAACGAGGCGGCGTCGAATTCTTCTTCCAACAGAAAGCTCAGCACGTCGGTCGGATAATCGTGCTGCAAGTAGCGGACATTGAGATCATGGATCGTCTTGTTATCGACGATCGCGATGCTGATCGTGGCAGACACGCACTTCTCGGCCGCCAGCACCGATCGCACGACGTCTACCAGCCGGCGATGGTCCACCTTGAGCACCTTCTGCGAGTCGTCGATCTCGACCTCGTAGCGGCTAATCCAGTCGGGAAGAATCTCCGGCGCACGAGACTTCGATTTGGCGGATCGTGAACCCGATTCGGAATTGGCAGGCATCCGTGAAACAATCTACACGCGCGGCGGCGTTGTCTTGGAAGGGCTGGTGGCCATCGGTTTCAAGATCAGCATCCCCAGCGGAGGCAGCGACAGCTTCACGCTTTGAGCATGGCCATGTGATCCGACTTTCTCGGTGCGGACCTTGCCTTGGTTGCCGACGTTCCCGCCGCCGTAAATCTGCGCGTCGCTGTTGAGGATTTCGGTGTAGTCGCACGCGACGGGGACTCCGACGCGGTAGTCGAAGCGCGGCACCGGAGTGAAGTTCAGCACGACGACGGTGAAGTCCTCTGGACTCTTCGCATGGCGGGAGAAGACGTAGACGCTCTGTTGCCAGTCGTCGCATTGCAGCCAGCGGAAGCCGTTCGACTCAAAGTCCACTTCGTGCAGCGAGGCTTCGTCGCGGTAGACGCGGTTCAGATCGCCGAGAAACCGGCGCAAGCCATCGTGCTTTTCGTGGCCGAGCAGCGCCCAATCGAGTTCCGTATTGTGGTTCCATTCCAGCCATTGGCCGAACTCGCCCCCCATGAACAG
>SXGT01835799.1_pt1 | contig 24356 bp, 24 predicted proteins | sample 3176221 | NCBI WGS metagenome assembly SXGT01 (sample SAMN11356862, study PRJNA531348) | freshwater metagenome | isolation source: freshwater sample F1-120 | place: China: Fuxian Lake, Yuxi | collected 2017-12-25
ACCAAGCTGCGCCACAGCCCGTGGCTGGCCCGGTGGTGCGTGGGCCGTGGGAAAGTCTAGTGCAGGTGGCGGCCAGGTGACGCGCGCGCTGTTGGCTCACTGGTACTCCACTGAGGGCGAAGTCGATGGTAGATTCACAGCAAATCTGAAAGGTTGTGCCATGCGTCGTCGTGCCCTCGCCGCTTCTGCTTCCGTCGCAGCGCTCGGACTTGTGCTTCTCAGTGCGTCACCCGCCGCCGCCGCCGAACTGCCGGCAACGGATGCTCTCTACACGTTGACCGAAGAAGAATTCTTCTCCACGCTGTCGACCGGAGCATCCACGTCGATCTCCACCCTGCCGCAAGACGACGACGGCAAGTACGGCGCCGATTTCGATGTCACGACCGGCAACGCCTACTTCTTCGCCGACGACGGCGCACCTGCCTGCACCCTCTACTCGCTGAACCCCACGACCGGCGTGTCGACCCTCATCGGGCCTGTGGGAGCCGACGGCATGGACGAGTGCGACGCGCTCAACGTCGACAGCACCGGCGTGCTGCGCATCGCCGACCAGGGTGGGGTCATGATCACCGTGAACAAAGCGACCGGTGCGACGATCTCGAGCGTCACGATCGGCGACCCTGCCGCTGGAGACGTCTCGTTCATCGACCAGGCGTCGACGGGCCAGTTCTACGCCGGCACCTACAGTGGCGAGATCTTCACCCTCAACGTCACGACCGGAGCCGTCGTTCTCGTGGCCCAACCGACCGGCTACATCGAGACCGCGTCGTTCGACAGCGCCGACACCCTCTGGTACAGCGGCGACGGCAGCGATTGCCAGGGTCTCAACTCGTTGAGCCTGACCGACCCGGTGGGCACCGACCTCTTCCAGGGCGACTTCCTCGAGGGCACCGATTGCCTCAGCGTGTATGCGATGTTCATCTCGCAAGACGTGGTTCCCGTGCCGGTCGAGCCCGAAGACCCTGAGCTCGCCGCCACGGGTGCCGGCTCGATCGATGCGGTGTTGCCGTTGGCGCTGCTGGCCATGATCGTTGGCGCCGGCGCACTGGTGCTGGCTCGCCGCTCGCGCACGGTCTAACCGGAACGCAGGTTCACCGACGCGCAGAGCGCTTCGGCCCGAACGTCGCGGTGACCAGCGCCGTCACGACGAGCACGACGGCCGCCACGAGCAGCGCGCTGGTCACCCCGTCGAGGAAGGCCTGCTTGGCTGCGGCGATGACGGGCTCGGCGGCGGCTCCGAACTCGGCGACCCGAGGCGATTGAGTGAAGGCGATCGATGATTCGACGGCCGAGCCGATCGCGGGCGGCAGGCCCGCGATCGCATCCTGCACCCCCGCCTTGTACGTCGCGGTGAGCACGCTGCCCAGCACGGCGATGCCGAGGGCGCTGCCGAATTCGCGCGCGGTGTCGTTGACGGCTGAGGCGACGCCCTGCTTACCCTGCGGCAGCGACTGGGTGATCGCCGTCGTCGACGGAGCGCCCGAGAGCGCCATGCCGATCGCGAAGAGCACGATGCCGGTGCCGAAGACGGCGTAGTCGAGCTCGACCTCGAGGCGTGAGAAGACCACGAACGCGGTCGCGATGAGCAGCAGGCCGACGGGGGCGACGCGGCGATAGCCGAAGCGCTCGGCCAGGCGCGGCGAGAAGCGCGCGAGCGGAATGAGGATGAACGGCATCGGCAGCAGGCACGCCGCCGCCCACAGCGGGCTCAGGCCGGCCACGAACTGCAGGTACTGCAGCGCCGCGAAGAAGAAGCCGAATGCGGCGAAGAACTGCACGGCGAGCGAGAGGCTGCCCATGCCGAAGCCGCGCACGGCGAACAGCCGCGGGTCGAGCAGCGGGGCGGGCGAGCGCCACTCCCACAGCACGAAGGCGACGAGGGCGGCGAGGCCTGCCGCGAGCACGCCGAGGGCCAGCGGGTCGTCTCCCCCGCGCTCGGGAATCTCGATGATGCCGAAGACGATGCCCCCGACGGCGAGCAGGCTGAGCACCGCGCCGAACCCGTCGAAGCGGGGTGGATGCTCGTCTCGACCCGGCGGAACGAACAGCACGGTGCCCACGAACCCTGTTGTTGCCAGCGCGACGTTGAGCCAGAAGAACGACGGCCACTCGAACCACTGCAGCAGCACGGCCGCGACGAAGACGCCGATGGCGGCTCCCCCGCCGGCGACGCCCACCCACACGCCGACGGCTTTGCCGCGCTGCTCGTGCGGGAACGTCGTGGTGATGACCGAGAGCGTCGTCGGCATGATCGCGGCAGCGCCGATGCCCATGACGGCGCGCAGGCCGATGAGCGCGCTCGGGGTGTCGACGAAGGCCGCGGCGCCGGCCGCGATGCCGAAGATCGCGAGGCCGACGAGCAGAATGCCCTTGCGGCCGAGGCGGTCGCCGATCGCGCCCGAGGCGAGCAGCAGGCCGGCGAAGACGACGGTGTAGGCGTCGACGATCCAGGTGAGCTCGGTCTGGCTCGCACCGGTCGCGCGGGCGAGGCTCGGCAGGGCCACGTTGAGTCCGCTCACGGCGCTCACCACGGTCATGAGCGAGAGGCTCACGACGAGCAGCACGAGGCGCGTGCGGCGCAGGTCGAGCGTGACCTCGGTCATGGGGGTGACGCTACTCCTGCGACGGGGTCACCGCGGCTAGGGTGAGGGCGTGAGTGAGGGCGATTCGGCGCCGTGGCGCACGCTCGCGTCGCCCGCACTGCTGCGCTGGCTCGCCGTCGTGGGCGGGGTCATGCTCATCGTCGGCGTGACGGCGCACGTGCTCGTGACCCTCACCGACGTCTCGGGCTTCGTGCGCGCGTTCGCCGGGCAGTTCGAGCGCCTCTTCTACGCCGGAGCCGAATACACGGTCTGGGCCTGGTACACCGCCGTGCTCATGGCCGCGGTCGGCGTCACGTTCGCTGTCATCGCCGCCCTTCTGCACCGCACGGATGCTGATGCCGGGTCGCCCGCCACCCCCTACGCGATCCTGGCCGCCGTCGCCCTCGCGCTCTCGATCGACGAGACCGCTCAGCTGCACGAAGGATTGACGGCGCTGCCCCGCACTCTCGGCATCGGGCCCGTGCCGACGGTCGAGTGGCTCGTGGCGGGCATCCCGATCGCCGTTCTGGGCGGAATCGGCCTGCTCATCGTCGCCCGCCACATCGACGCGCAGCTGCGGCGCGGGCTCATCATCGGCGGCGCACTGTTCTTGTTCGGAGCCATCGTGCTCGAAGGGCTCGGCGGCCTGCTCGCGCGGTCGGTCGACCTTGCTGATGCGCCGGTCGCCGCGGTCGGCGCTGAGGTGCTGCTCGCCGTCGAAGAGGGCGTCGAGCTCGCGGGCGTGCTCGTGGCCCTGGCTGCGGTGCTCGGCATGATCGAAGTGCGCAGGGAGCGGGAGTCGGTCTCGCTGAGGGTGCGGGGCGCCGGTGACGCGGCTAGCGTGAAGGCATGAGCGGATCTGCTGGTGCGCGCGGCGCCTGGTCGGCGAGCGGGTTCACCTTCTTCTTGGTCGGCGTCGTCTTCACGCTGACGATGCCCGACAACTTTGCGCTCGGCATCACGTTTCTCGCCCTCGGCGTCGTGTTCTTCTCGCTCTCGGCGGGGCGGCGGGCGCCGGGTGATGGGCCGGGTGGGGCCGACTCGAGCGAGGGTGGGGCTCCCGACGCGCCCGATGGCGGGCCGCCCGATGCTGGGCCGCGGCCTCCCTCACAGCCGGCCGCGTAGCCGTTCGTTCCACCCTCGCGTCGACTCGCCTCCGCATGTCGGTGGTCGAATGTATGTTCGAAGCATCTCAACCGGCAGTACGAGCGCAGAGGGGTGACGAGCATGATGACGATGGCAGCGCCTTCGGCCCAGCTGACGGCGCCCCGCGCCCCCGAGCTCGCGCTGTGTGGCGCGATGACCGCGGCACGCGACGCCCTGGCGCTCGTGCCTCGAGAGCCAGGCTCCTACCGGCACCTCGATGACGGTGCGTTGCTCGACCTCACCCGGCTGGCTGCCGATGAGGTGCGATGGGCGCAACTTCATGTGTCGTTGCTCGCCGGCGAGATCGCGCGCCGCTCGGCTCTCGACTTGGGGTCCGATGGTCTGGCCCAGCGCACCGGGCACCGCACTCCCGAGGAGCTCGTGCGCGTCACGACGGGCACGCGCTCGGCAGACGCTCGCACCGCCGTGCGCATCGGCTCTGGTCTCAGCGCCACCGTCGACGAAACCGGCGCGCCTCGCGACGGCGGCATCACCGCGCTGTCGACCGCCGTGCTGGAGGGGCGCCTGAGCGTCGCGGTGGCGGATGCGGTCTCGACCGGACTGGGCTCCCCCTCGACAGCAGTCTCCACCGCGGCGCTCGACGATGCGGCAGCCCAGCTGCTCCCCCGCATCGAGGGTCTCGACGCCGATCGTGCTGCGCGCGAAGCGCGAGCCGTGCGCGACCAGCTCGACGTCGAGGGGGTCGCCGAGCGCGAAGAGGCTCGACGCGAGCAGCGATCGTTCCGCATCGGGCGCCGTGCCGATGGCATGGGCTACGCGCACTGGGTGCTCGACCCCGAGACGTTCGCTGTGGTCAGCGAGGTCTACGACCGCGTCACGTCACCGAAGCGCGCGCTGCCGAGCTTCACGGGCGACGATGATGCGCCTGAACCGCCGGCCGATCCCGACGACGAGCGAACCCTCCCGCAGCGGGCGAGCGACATGATGGCCGAGCTGCTGCGCCAGGGTGTCGCGGCCGACACCTCGCAGTTGCTGGGTGATGGGCCAGTCGGGGTTCGCGTGCTCGTCACGGCTTCAGCGCTCGACGAACGGGTTGGGCGCGGCTACCTCGAGGGCCTGCCCGACGCCGTCTCGATCGCGACGGTCGAGCGGCACGCCTGCAGCGCCGGCACGGTCGCCCTCACCGTCGACGGCAGCGCCGACAACGCCGGCCAACCGCTCAATCTCGGGCGGGAACGTCGGCTCTTCAGTCGAGCGCAGCGGCTCGCCCTCGCGGCCCGAGATGGCGGGTGCCGGTGGCCCGGTTGCGAACGGCCACCCTCCTGGTGCGAAGCGCACCACATCGAGCATTGGCAGCGAGATCAGGGCCGCACCGACGTCGCCGACGGCCTTCTTCTCTGCAGACACCATCACCTGCTCGCGCACAACAACGGGTGGGAGATCGAGCGAGACGGGCCGCGCTATCTGCTGATTCCGCCTGAGGGCGAGAGCGGCCGCGGGGAGGCCCGAGAGATGCCGACGAAGAGTCGGGCGCTGCTCGACGCCCTGAGCGCGGTGCCGGCCTGAGCTCGGCGGTGTGCTGAGCGCGGTGTCGGCCTGAGCGCGGCGGCGCGCTGACCGACGGAGCCCATGGGGCGTGGCAGTCTGAACTCATGACTTCGACTGCTGGCGACGCGCACGCTGACGAACCGCACGCCGACCGCCCGCGCGCTGACCGCACGCACGCTGACCGGCGGCCGACCGTGCTCGTCACGGGGTTCGAGCCGTTCGACGGCGCAGCCCACAACCCGAGCGGCGAGCTGGCGCGGCGGCTCGGTGAGCTCGGGCATCCCGACTGCCGCATCGTCGGCGAAGTGCTGCCCGTCTCGTTCGCGCGCGCCCCGGGCCTGCTCGCCGCCGCCATCGACGCGCACCACCCCGACGTCGTCGTCATGCTCGGGCTCGCCGAGAACCGGCACGCGATCACGCCCGAGCGCGTCGCGATCAACCTGGCCGACGCACGCATTCCCGACAACGACGGCGACCAGCCGACGGATGCCGCGCTCGAGCCCCACGGTCCCGCCGCCCGCTTCGCCCTCCTGCCCATCAAGCACATCGCCCTCGCGATCGCCAACGCCGGCATCTCGGCCGAGGTCTCGCTGTCGGCCGGCAGCTACGTGTGCAACGCCGTCATGTATGCGGCCCTCGGCATCGCCGAGCAGCGCGCGGGCTCGGGCGGGGCGCCGCTGCAGGCCGGGTTCATCCATGTGCCGGCCACCCCGCAACTCGGCGGCGACCCGCACTTCACGCTGGACGAGCTCGAGCGAGGCATCCGCATCGCCATCACGACGATTCTCGACCTGCGCGCGTGAGTGAGGTCGGAGGCGATCTGCGGCCGCCGGGGCCAGAGAGCGGCGCGGCCGACCAGCCGTTCATTCGCGTGTCGGCGGTGCTCGCGGTCGACGACGCGGGGCGGCTGCTCGTCGTGCGCAAGCGCGGCACGAGTGTGTGGATGCAGCCCGGCGGCAAGCCCGAACCCGGCGAGACGCCCGCCGAGACCCTCGCGCGCGAGCTGCACGAAGAGCTCGGCGTGAACCTCGACCCGGCCGAGCTCGAACCGCTCGGCACCTTCACGACCGCCGCCGCGAACGAGGCGGGCACCACGCTCATCGCCGACGTCTTCCGCGCCCGCATTGAGCATCCGGTCGTCGCCGACGCCGAGATCGACGCCGTGATGTGGATGCACCCCGACGACTTCGCGCACCACCAGCTGGCCCCGCTCATCACTCAGCACATGCTCGCGCTCATGCCCGGGGGCCGTCCGGGTGCGTCCGACCGCTTGCTACCGTGAACACGTGGACTTCGAACTCGACACCTTCGGCCTCACGGCAGCAATTCTGGCGATCGCCGGCGTCGTCGCTTTTCTCGCCCACCGAGCGAAGCAGCCGCTCATCATCGCGTTCATCCTCGTCGGAATCCTCGTCGGCCCGAACGTGCTCGGCATCATCGACGAGGCCGAGCCTCTCGAGCTGCTCGCCGAGATCGGCATCGCGATTCTGCTCTTCCTCGTCGGCCTCAAGCTCGACATCACGCTTGTACGCTCGATCGGCAAAGTCGCGCTGCTGACCGGGCTCGGCCAGGTCGTCTTCACTGCGCTCATCGGCTGGGTCATCGCCCTCGCCTTCGGCATCGACCTCGTGCCCGCCATCTACGTCGCCGTGGCACTCACGTTCTCGTCGACGATCATCATCGTCAAGCTGCTCACCGACAAGCGAGAACTCGACGAGCTGCACGGCCGCATCGCGCTCGGTTTCCTGATCGTGCAAGACATCGTGGTCATCGTCGCGATGATCGCGCTCACGAGCTTCGGCGGAGGCCGCGAGGGATCGATCGGCGAGCAGGTGCTGTTCCTCGTCGTCAGTGCCGTCGGCCTGCTCGGTGGCGTCTACGTCATCGCTCGCTGGGTGCTGCCGCCGCTGCTCAAGCTGCTGGCCACCAATCAAGAGCTGCTCATCGTCTGGAGCGTCGCCTGGGCCGTCGCCCTCGCCGCCCTCACCGACGTGCTCGGCTTCTCGATCGAGGTCGGGGCGTTCCTCGCCGGCTTCGCCCTCGCATCCACCCGCTATCGCGAGACCATCGCCGCGAGCTTGAGTGGCCTGCGCGACTTCCTGCTGCTGTTCTTCTTCATCACGCTCGGCGCGCAGCTCGACTTCAGCGCGATCGGCGAGCAGATTCCCGCCGCGATCGTGTTCTCGATCTTCGTGCTCGTCGGCAACCCGCTCATCGTGCTCATCATCATGGGCCTCATGGGCTACCCCAGCCGGGTCGGCTTCCTCGCCGGGCTCGCCGTGGCTCAGATCAGTGAGTTCAGCCTCATCCTCATCGCGCTCGGCCGCGACCTTGATCAGGTCGGCGACGACATGGTCGGCCTCGTCACGCTCGTCGGGCTCATCACGATCACCGGCTCGACCTATCTGATTCTCTACTCGAAGCCTCTCTACAACTGGCTCGAGCCCGCGCTGCGCATCTTCGAGCGCAAGAAGCTGGTGCCGACTGACGACTTCGAGCCCGAGAAGCACGACGCGATCGTCTTCGGCTACGGCCGCTTCGGCAAGCAGCTGGTCACCGAACTGGTCGAAGAGGGATGCTCGGTGCTCGTCGTCGAATGGGACCCGTACGCGCAGGTGCAGGTCGACAACGACGACCTCGCCGACCAGGTCACGGTCGTTTTCGGCGATGCGAGCAGCCCCGAGTTTCCGGAGGCCCTGCCGATCCGCCACGCGCGCTGGATCATCAGCACCGTGCCCGATGCCGACACGAGCGTGGTGCTCGCCACCGCGCTGCGCCAGCACGGTGCGACGTGCCCGATCGCGGTCACTGCCCACACGGATGCGGCTGGCGCTCGCTACGCCAACGCCGTCGCCGACGGCACGATCTCGGTCGTGCTGCACCCGTTCCGCGACGCGGCCGACGATGCGCTCGAGGCGCTCAAGCGTTGCGAGCCCGCCGAACCCGAAACCCCCTAGCCCAGCCGGTCACGCAGGGCCGGCCAGGCGGTGGCGAATCCGGGGTGCAGCGGCAGAGCATCCACCTCGTCGAGAGGCACCCAGCGCAGTGCGACGCTCTCGGCGTCGGCGACGATCGGGGCGAACAGCCGCTCGACCTTCACCGCCACGGTCGTGTACGACCAGAAGCCCAGATCGAGCTCGCTCTCGAACAGCGGGGTGACGGCGTCGTCCGGCACGCCGGCCTCTTCGTAGGCCTCGCGCAGGGCGGCATCGCGCGCTGACTCGTGCTGCTTGCGGGCGCCGCCGGGCAGCCCCCAGGTGCCGCCGTGGTGCGACCAGACGGCGCGATGCTGCAGCAGGATGCCCGCCTCGTGGTGCCACGCCAGCAGGCCCGCCGCGCCGAAGCGGCCCCAGTATCGCTGCCCGTTCGGCCCTTCGACCCAGGCGTCGCCGGGGTCGCGCGCCGCGCCCGTGGGCAGCGGCGGCGGCGTGCTCGACAGCGGATCGTGCGTCATGGTGTCATCAGGCTAAGCGAGGATGATGGGAGGGTGATGACTGCCGACCCTCCCCCGCTGCCGGGTCGTGCAGTCATCCGTCAGCGCTGGAGCGACTTCGTCTTTCTGCACTGGCGCGTTGCGCCCGAGGAGGTCGCGCCGTTCCTGCCGCCCGGCACGCGCCCCGACGTGTTCGACGGCAGCGCCTGGGTCGGGCTCATCCCGTTCGTGCTGAGCGACCACGCCTTTCTGCCGCTGCCGCCCGTGCCCGGGCTCGGCACGTTCATCGAGATCAACGTGCGCACCTACTCGATCGACGAGTCGGGTCACCGCGGTGTGGTCTTTCGTTCGCTCGACGCTGAGCAGCTGCCGTCGGTGCTTGCTGCGCGCGCGTTGTTCGGGCTGCCGTACGAGTGGATGCACGCGGGCAAGCGCCACGTCAACGACACCATCGAATACCGCTCGCGCCGCCGCACGGGCTCGCGCCCGACGACGCGCATTCACGCTCGTCCTGGCTCAACCCCCGTGGACACAGAGCTGAGCCGGTTCCTCACCGCACGATGGGGGTTCCACGAGCGCCACCTCGGCCGCACCATCTACGCCCGCAACACGCACGAGCCGTGGACACTCGTCGACGCCGAGCTGCTGAACCTCGACGATCAGTTGCTCGCAGCCGCCGGGTTTCCCGACCTCGCGGCGCGCGCACCCGACTCGGTGCTGGCGACCCCGCTCGGGCATCCCGGGGTCATCACTGAGTTCGCGGCAGCACGCCGCATCTGACCGCCTACCCCCGGAGACTCCCGAAATGTAGGAAGTTCGCGAGCAGAGTCGGTCGAGGTTCCTACACTTCGGGAGTCTGCCGGGGTGGGGCGCCAAACCCGCGGTGAAGGTGCGCTAGCGCTGGCGCTTTTCCCTGCCCGCGGCCCGGGACGGGCCGCGGCGAGTTCGCGGCGAAGGCCAGAAATGGCCTTCGCTGGCAACGCTTAGCGTTGCCTCTTTTCCCTGACTCGCATGTTCACTTGAATGGGGGTGCCCTCGAAGCCCCAGACCTCGCGCAGACGGCGCGTGATGAAGCGACGGTACTGCGGGTCGAGGAATCCGGTCGTGAAGAGCACGAACGTCGGCGGGCGCGTCGAGGCCTGCGTCGCGAAGAGGATGCGCGGCTGCTTGCCACTGCGCACCGGGTGCGGATGCGCGGCCGTCAGCTCGGCGACGAACGCGTTGAGCTTGCCGGTCGCGATACGGGTATCCCACGACTCGAGTGCGACCTCGAGGGCCGGCACGAGCTTCTCGAGGTGACGACCCGTGCGGGCCGAGATGTTGACGCGCGGCGCCCAGGCGACGTGGTGCAGATCTTGCTCGATCTCGCGCTCGAGGTAGCGGCGGCGCTCGTCGTCGAGCAGATCCCACTTGTTGAACGCCAGCACCAGCGCGCGGCCCGACTCGAGCACGAGGTCGATGATGCGCACATCCTGCTCGCTGAGCGGCTCGGTCACGTCGATGAGCACGACCGCGACCTCCGCCTTCTCGAGCGCGGCGGCCGTGCGCAGCGAAGCGTAGAAGTCGGCGCCCTGCTGCAGGTGCACGCGACGACGGATTCCGGCGGTGTCGACGAAGCGCCACACCTTGCCGCCGAGCTCGATCTGCTCGTCGATGGGGTCGCGCGTCGTGCCGGCGAGCTCGTTGACGACAACGCGCTCTTCACGGGCCGCCTTGTTGAGCAGGCTCGACTTGCCGACATTCGGGCGACCGAGCAGGGCCACGCGGCGGGGGCCGCCGAACTCCTGCTTCGCGACGGCCGAGACCTCGGGCAGCACCGTGAGCACGTGATCGAGCAAGTCGGCGACGCCACGGCCGTGCAGAGCCGAGACGGGCCACGGCTGGCCGAGCCCGAGGGCCCAGAGCGACGCGGCCTCCGCCTCCTGCCGCGCGTCATCGACCTTGTTGCCAGCGACGATGACGGGCTTGTTCGAGCGGCGCAGCATCGACACGACGAACTCGTCGGTCGCGGTCACGCCGGTGATGGCATCGACGACGAACAGCACGGCGTCTGCGAGCTCGACCGCGACCTCCGCCTGCGCCGCGACCGAGGCATTGATGCCCTTCGCGTCGGGCTCCCAGCCGCCGGTGTCGACGAGGGTGAAGCGGCGGGTGTTCCACTCGGCCTTGTACGTGACGCGGTCGCGAGTCACACCCGGAGTGTCTTCGACGACAGCCTCGCGGCGGCCGATGATGCGGTTGACGAGCGCGCTCTTGCCGACGTTGGGGCGGCCGACGATCGCGAGCACCGGCAGGGCCGGCATCGTGATGATGCCGTCGATGCCGAGCTCAGCGCCTTCGAGCAGCTCCAGGTCTTCGTCGTCGAGGTCGTAGTCGACGAGGCCGGCGCGCAGAGCATCCGCCCGCTTCGATGCCAGGTCGTCGTCGAGCTCGGCGAGGCGTGCGGCGACGGCCTCGGCGGCCTCCGCCCCCTCGAATTCAGGTTCGACGAACTCAGCGTCGTTGTCGTGCGTGGTGTTGTCGTGCGTGGTGTTGTCGTTCATGGTGTCCTCGAGCGCACGATGTCGATGAGACTCTGCACCGTCTGCTCGAAGTCGAGTTCGGTGGAGTCGAGAGTCGTGACTCCCTCTGCGGCGTTCATGAAGTCGACCACGCGAGAGTCTTGGGCATCCCGCGAAGCCAACTGCTCTGCGGTCGCTTCGGTCGACACGGCGCTCAGCTCCGCCGACCTTCTCGCTATTCTAGCCTCTGGCGAGGCGGTCAACAGCACGCGCACGGCGGCCTCAGGCGCGACGACCGTCGTGATGTCGCGGCCCTCGATGATGACCCCCGCCGACGGATGCTCTGCCGCCAGCTCGCGGAACATCGCCGTCAGCGCCCTCCGCACCTCCGGCACCCGCGCGACCGCACTCACGGCGGCGCTCACGCGCGGCTCGCGGATGTCGGTCGTGATGTCTTCTCCCCCGACGCGAACGAAGTAGCGGTCGGGGTTCAGGCCCGTCGCGTAGTCGAAGTCGGCCACGTGCGCGGCGACGGCCGTGGCGTCGTCGAGGTCGACGCCTTCGTCGAGACAGTGCCAGGCGAGCGCGCGATAGGCCGCCCCCGTGTCGAGGTAGCCGAAGTCGAGACGTCGAGCGGCCTCGCGGCTCACGCTCGACTTGCCGCTGCCGGCGGGGCCGTCGACGGCCACGATGATGTCGCTCATGAGGGTGGGCTCCTTCGGGATGGGGTGCAGTTCGGGGGCGCTCAGCTCGCGCCGGCGATGCGCCAGCCGCGCGCTTGCAGTGCTTCGACGAGCGAGGCTTCGGCTTCGGGCACGACCGAGACTTCGACGAAGCCGATGGGCGCGCCCGGCGAGTGCTCGAGCCGCAGGTCTTCCATGTTCACGCCGAGCTCGCCGATCTCGGTCAGCAGCCGGGCGAGCTGCCCCGGCGAGTCGTCGATCATCACGACGAGCTGCGCGAACCGGCGGTCGTCGCCGTGCTTGCCCGGAATGCGCGCGACCCCCGCGTTGCCCGCTCCGATGAGGTCGGCGATCGCGCGGCGCGCGCCCAGCGCTTCCGGGTCGGCGAGGGCGGCGAGCAGGGTGTCGAGGTCGTCGCGCATCGCCGTCAGGATGCTCGCGACCGGCTCAGCGTTCGCACTGAGAATCTGCACCCAGAGACCGGGGTCGCTCGACGCGATGCGCGTGAGGTCGCGCACGCCCTGGCCAGCAAGACCGATGGCCTTGTTCGACCCGTCGCTCAGCCGCGCCGCCATCGCGCTCGCGACCAGTTGCGGAACATGGCTGATGAGCGCAACCGACCGGTCGTGCTCCTCGACGCTCATCTCGATCGGCACGCCGCCGACGTCGAGAATGAGGTCTTCGATCGCACCCGCGCGGCGGTAGTTGATGCCGTCGTGGCCCGCGAGCACCCAGGGGCGGCCGACGAACAGGTCGGCGCGCGCCGAGATCGGCCCACCGCGCTCGCGCCCGGCCATGGGGTGCGTGCCGAGGTAGCGGCTCACGTCGGCACCGAGCTCGTGCAGCTCGGCGAGCACGCTGCCTTTCACGCTCGCGACATCGGTGACGAGGGCATCCGGATTCTCTCCGAGCGCTCGCGCGACCGACTCAGCCGTGACGTCCGGAGGTACGGCGACCACGATGAGGCCGGGCTCGTCGCCGGCCTTCAGCGGGCGACCCGCGCCATAGTCGACGGCCAGGCGCACGGCGGTCGGCGAGACGTCGGCGAGCGTGGCTTCGGCGCCCTTCTCGGCGAGCGCGAGGCCGATGCTCGTGCCCAAGAGGCCCGCGCCGATGATGTGCACGTGCTCGGTCAGGCGGCGGTCGCTCATGCGCGGGGCTCCCGACCCTGGGTCGGCGGGGTGGCGGCGGGCGCGGAGGTCTCGGCGCCGGTCGCTTCGCTGTGCTGCCGGGCGATCGTGAGCAGGGCGCCGCGTTCGGCATCCGAGAGCTCACGGGTCTGCCCGAGAGCGAGGCCGCCGAGGTGCAGCGGACCGAACTGGCGGCGCACGAGATCGACGACGGGGTGCCCGACCTCGGCGAGCATGCGGCGCACGATGCGGTTGCGGCCCGAGTGCAGGGTCAGCTCGACCATCGAGTGCCCCTGGCTCGGCGAGCCGAGCAGACGTGCGGAGTCGGCGTTGATGGGTCCGTCGTCGAGCTCGACACCCTCTTTGAGCTTGCGCAGGGTCTGCTGATTGACCGAACCGCGAACTTTCGCAATGTACGTCTTCTCGACCCCGTAGCGCGGGTGCGAGAGCACGTTCGCGAGGGGTCCGTCGTTGGTGAGCAGCAGCAGTCCGCTCGTCTCGGCGTCGAGGCGGCCGACGTTGAACAGGCGCTCGTCGAACTGCGCGGCGACCGTGCTGAGATCGGGCTTGCCGCCCTCGTCGGCCATCGAGCTGACGACTCCGGTCGGCTTGTTGAACATGATGTAGCGCTTCGTCGGATCGAGCTGAATGGCGACGCCGTCGACGGCCACGAGATCGCTGGCTGGTTCGACGCGGCTGCCCAGTTCGCTGACGACCTCGCCGTTGACCGTCACTCGGCCGGCGGCGATCAACTGCTCACTGACGCGCCGACTCGCGACGCCGGCGGCCGCGAGCACCTTCTGCAGCCGCTCGCTGGTCGGCGAGTCATCCCCCCGCCGGTTGTTCGACGGGTCAGACCAGTCGATGACGACGTCGGGCACGAGATCATGATCCTTGCGCTTGTCGGGCCTATCGGACATCGTCAAACCCTTCGCTGCCGTCGTCGAGCAACGGCGAAATCTTCGGCAGCTCGTCGAGCGAGTTGATGCCGAGCTGCACCATGAGCAGATCAGTGGTCTCGTAGTGGATCGCACCGGTTTCACTGTCGGTGAACGCCTCGGTGATGAGTCCGCGGCCGAGCAGGGTGCGCACGACCGAGTCGACGTTGACCGCGCGAATCGACGCGATCGCCCCGCGGCTGATCGGTTGCTTGTAGGCGATGACGGCGAGCGTCTCGAGCGCAGCCTGCGACAGCTTCGACGGATTCTGCGTGTGCACGAAGTCGCGCACCACGTCGTCGAGGTCGCTGCGCACGTAGATGCGCCAGCCTCCCCCGACTTCGCGCAGTTCGAAGCCACGTTGAGGCCCGCCATTGAGGCCGTCGAAGTCGGCGACGAGCTCGGCGATCGCCGCCCGCACCTCTTTCACCGGTCGGCCGACGGCGCTCGCGAGCCCGACGACACTCTGCGGCTCGTCGACGACCATGAAGATCGCTTCGAGCGCGCGCGTCACCTCGATGTGGTCCGGGATGCCCCGCGCGGGTGCGTCGTCGGCCACCACGGCGGGCGCGCTCTCGGTCGCAGTCTCACTGACCATAGTCGGCTCCCAAGTTCACGAGGTTCTCGTCGTTCCAGTTCTCGGCGGTCCAGCGCACGGTTAGCTCGCCCAGCGGCTCGAGTTGCTCGAAGCCGACGGCCGAGTTGCGGTAGAGCTCGAGCAGGGCGAGGAATCGCGCCACGATGACGCCCTTGATCTCGGCGCCGGCGATGAGCTGGCGGAAGGTCATCGGCTCGCCCTGCCGCAGCAGGGCGACGACGTGCGCGGCCTGCTCGCGGATCGACACGAGCGGGGCGTGCAAGTGGTCCAGCCCCACGGTCGGAATCTCCCGCGGCGTGAGCGCGAGCAGCGCGAGGGCGGCGAAGTCGTCGAGGCTCAGCGTCCACTTCAGCTCGGGAGTCGTCTCGCGGTACTGGTCTTCGAGGCGCACCGAGCGCACGTGCCGCTGACCCTCGGCCTCGATGCCGCTCGCGAACCACGCCGAGACCTCCTTGAACGCGCGGTACTGCAGCAGTCGCGCGAACAGCAGGTCGCGCGCTTCGAGCAGCGCGACGTCTTCGGCGTCGACGAGCTCGCCCTGCGGCAGCAGGCTCGCGATCTTGAGGTCGAGCAGCGTCACGGCGACCACGAGAAACTCGCTCGCCTGGTCGAGCCCGTCGCTGTCGTACCCGTCGCCCGTGTCGAGAGCCCGCAGGTAGGCGAGAAACTCGTCGGTGACAACGCTCAGGCTCACCTCGGTGATGTCGAGCTCGCGCTTGGTGATGAGACTGAGCAGCAGGTCGAACGGGCCGTCGAAGTCGTCGAGGGTGACGCGGAACCCGGCAGGAGCATCCGTCGGCGACAGCGTTGACGTCACCCCGGTCGCACCCGCCGCTGTCGACTCAGGCGACCTGGCCACGGGCGATCAGTTCTCGGGCGAGCTGGCGATAGGCGGCGGCCGCGGGGTGGTCAGGCGCGAACGTCGTGATGGGCGCGCCCGCGACGGTCGCGTCGGGGAACTTCACGGTGCGGCCGATGACGGTCTCGAGCACTTGCTCGCCGAAAGTTTCGACGACGCGCTCGAGCACCTCGCGCGAGTGCAGCGTGCGCGAGTCGTACATCGTGGCGAGAATGCCGTCGAGCTGAATGGCCGGGTTGAGGCGGTCGCGCACCTTGTCGATCGTCTCGACGAGCAGGGCAACTCCGCGCAGGGCGAAGTATTCGCACTCGAGCGGAATCAGCACGCCGTGCGCCGCGGTCAGCGCGTTGACAGTCAGCAGGCCGAGGCTCGGCTGGCAGTCGATGAGAATGACGTCGTAGTCGGGCACGATCGGCGCGAGCACGCGGGCGAGAATCTGCTCGCGCGCGACCTCGTTGACGAGGTGCACCTCGGCGGCGCTCAAGTCGATGTTGGCGGGGATGAGGTGCAGGTTCTTGGTCGCGGTCTGCTGCACCGCGCGGCGGGCATCTTTCTCGCGGCCGAGCAACAGGTCGTAGATCGTGATGACGTCGTGGCTCGGCATGCCGAGGCCCGCCGAGAGCGCGCCCTGCGGGTCGAAGTCGATGACGAGCACCTTGCGGCCGTACTCGGCGAGCGCCGCGCCCAGACTGATGGTGGTCGTCGTCTTGCCGACGCCACCCTTCTGGTTGCAGAGGGCGATGATGCGGGCCGGGCCGTGACCCTTCAGCGCGGGCGGTTCGGCGAAATCTCGCAGCGGTCGGCCGGTCGGGCCGGGCATGAGCGCGTCGAAGCCCGCGAGCTCTGCTCCGTCACCCCGATCGCCTGCCATAGCGCCTCAGTCTAGTGACCGCGGTGGCGCGCGACGGGGCGCCTCGCGGGGCCCGGTGGTGACTGCTGCCGTGGTTGACTGCTGACATGCGCGACCCCCTGTCGATGGCCGACGAGCGGCAGCTCGCCGAGTGGGCGTTCGGCCGCGAAGGCGTCGTGACCGATCGCGAGCTCGCCGAGGCCGCGCTACGCGAGCTCGCGCGGCGCGCGGAGGTCAAGCGCGAGGCACAGCGAGAGGAAGAACGAGAGGCCGAGCGGGCGGCCGAACTCGCCGCGGCCGACACCGCGCACGACGACACGGACCCCGACGACGACGCTGCCCGTGCCGCGCGCTCCCGCACCCGTCGACTGATCATCGCCCTCGTGGCGGCAATCGTGCTCGCTGCCCTCGTCGCGATCGCGCTCGTGCTCGTGGCGGCCCGCCCCGTGAGCTCGCTCGCCATCTTCGACCGCGACCCCACCCCGACAGAGGTCGAACTGACCGGGCTCGTGTGGCAGCTCGGCCTCGGCGACGACGCTGAGGCCCGTGTGCTTGCCGAGAGCGAGTCCGCCACCGTCATCGCCTTTCGATACTTCCTGCTCTCCTCCCACTCCTCCGGCACCGTCTGCGTCGCGGTTGTCGAGTTCGAGGTGGTGAGCGGCATCTCGTGCCAGCCCGCCGACGACGTCGAGGTCGCGGGCATCACGGCCACCCTGAGCGGCCGAACCGGATTGTTCGCCATCGAGTGGGGCCCCACCGGCGAACCGCAGATCCGTCTGCCCGATGACTTCGACGTTGGCCCCTCCGGCGGCTGATCAGGGTGCTCGTGATTGACTGCCCTGGTGAGTGACGATCTCTCGGCGGTCGACGACGCGCAGCTCGAGCGCTGGGCGTACGGGCGCGCCGACGGTGACGGTGAGCGCGCCCAGGCCGCTCAGTTCGAGCTGGCCCGCCGCGTCGAGGCAGCCCGCGCCGCGCAGGCAGAGGCTGAGCGCGCCGAGGCTGTGCGCGCCGAGGCCGCGCGACTCGCGGCGGAGCAGTCGGGCGATGAGGAGACAGCGCCCGAGCATCCGCCCCTCACCGACGACGAACGACGCCACCGGCGACGGATGCTCGCCACAGGCTGGGCCGGAGTCGCCGCCGCCGCACTCGCGCTCGTCGGCGGCGTCGCCGTGCTCGGCCAGCCCGACCCCGACCCCCTCGCGCTCTTTGAGCAGCCCGCGACCGAGCGCGACGAGGCGTCAGAGGCATGGCTGCTGCAGGCCGGCGTCTCGGCCGTCACTCTCGGCCCTCGCGTCGTCGACCTCGAGAACGGCATGCTCGCCATCGCCTTTCGCAGCGCGGCCGTGGGCGACGGAACGAGCACCGAGTGGGATCCCTATTGCATCGTCGTCCGTGATCCGAACGTGTCAGACGACCGCGATATTGCCCTCGACGGCGGGTGCGTGTCGCCTGAGCAATTCGCGCGTGAGGGCCTCGTTGCACCGCTCCGTCTGACGGCGGAGATGAGCGATCTCGATGCCGTGATCTGGGGCCCGGTGGGCCCGCCGCGGCTCGAACGAGGCATCGACGACTACCTGAGGTTCGTTCTCGGCGAGAGCGTGATCGACCGCATGGTGTATCCCGACGCCGATACGAGCATCGTCGACGACCCCTCGCGGTTGCTCATGGGGCCCGTGACGCTACTGGCAGGCGAAGCCGCCGACGAGAGCTTCGTGCTGGCCTCGACGTACCTGCAGCGCAGCGACACGGAGGGGGGCGAGCCCACGTTCTGCGTACGAGTCGGCGCCGACGACGGAACGTCGTCGACCGCGTGCGCCCTGCTGAGCGCGGTGCGACAGGCCGGCATCGACGTGCCGATCAGCGCCGGGGGCAACACCTGGAGCATCCGGATCGATCCTGATGGCCCGAATCGCAGCGACACTCTCGAGCTCGTCGGCTGACCACGCCCGGAACCTCGATCGTGCTTGACTGAGCGCCATGAACGAGGATATCTCGGTGGTCGATGCGGCCCAGCTCACGGCGTGGGCCTACGGGCGGACGGCATCGGCCGACGAGGCTGATCGCGCACACCGCGCGGCTCTCGAGCTCGCGCGGCGGGCCGAGCACGCGTCGTCCGGCGCGACGGCGCAGGCCTCAGGCGCCACGCGCACGGCTCCTCTCCACACGACTCCCCGCCACGCCGCCTCAGAACCCTCCGACGCAGAGCACTCCGGCATAGAGCACTCCGGCACAGAGCCGTTCGAAGATGAGGACGAGCCCGAAGCCGGGATCGGCTTCCGCGGGCGCGTCGCGATCGGTGCGGGAGTCGCGGTTCTGCTGGTTGGCGCGGTCATCGCCAGTCAGGCGCTGCTCGCCCCACGCCCCTCGACGGCGAGCTCGCTCGCGATCTTCGACCGAGCAGAGACCGCCGACGAGCGTGCACTCATCGGACTCTTCGAACGCGCGGGCGAAAGGGTCAGCCTCGGGCCGCGCGAGCTGGGTGACGTCGGCTTCGGCACGATCGTCGCCTACCGCTCGATCGTTAATTCGTCAGGAGTGCAGGAGCCGACACTTGATCTCGTCTGCGTCGCCGTCGCCGAGTTCACGCAGCGCACGCAGAACACGACAATCTCCAACCCGACGTGCGTCGCGCGCGCGATGTTCGAACAGCGGGGCCTCACGACGACCCTCTACGGCATCGGCGGACAGTACGACGTGGAGTGGGGGCCGCAGGGCAGCGCCGAGCTCGACGTACTCATCTCCGAATCACAGCGGCTCGTCATGGAGCCGGGCTATCTCGCGATCTTCTTCGATCGGCCGGCGTCAGAGCTCGACCAGCGCTACATCGCCGAGCAACTGCTCTTCGACAGTGCCGGTCTGACGGTCAACGAGTTCAGAACGCTCATGCCAGTTCAGACCTTCTTCGAAGCGAACCCCGTTGAGACCATCGACGTAGGGCCCGACACCGAATGGTTGACGGTCTACACCGGAGCAGCAGTCGGCAGCACCACCTCGATGGCGTGCCTGGCGATCGTGGTCGAGGGCGAGCAGCTCGAGAATCAGTGCCGGCCGACCGACGAGATGGCGTCGCAAGCACTCACTCTCGAATTCACCCGCGAGAACAGGACCATTCGGGCGACATGGTCGTCGCAAGGAGAGGTCTCGGCCTTCACCTCGGATCCGGGGTGAGCGCTGCGGGCTCCGTATTGCTGGCCGTTTTGCGCCAGTGCGGGTTGACTGTCAGGCATGACGTCGCCGTCTGACCCGGATGCCGACCTCGACCACGTCGTCAGAAACCTGTTCGACGTCGAGCTCGAGCGCTTGGCGTTCGGCCGCGCTCAGACCGACGACGAGCAGCGGTGGGCGAGCGCCGCGGCCGCCGAACTCGCGCGGCGCGAGGCCGACGGGCCTGCTCGCCGGGGCGACACCGTCGAGAACGAGCCCCCTCGGCCGGCACGAGCACGCGCAACACGGTCGGCCACGGTGCGAGCGAGCAGCGAGCGCGCCCGCACCGACCGCGAGCGAGACGACCGGCCCTGGTGGCGCCAGTCGTGGGCGGTGATCGCCGCGAGCGTGCTGGCCATCATCGCCGCGACGAGCATCGCGCCTGCACTCACCAAGACCCCGGTCGGAGCATCCTCTCTTGAGGTCTTCGCGCGCGAGGCGACCCCGCAGGAGCGCGAGCTCGCCGTCCAGCTGCAGCGCGAGGGTCTGCGGTTGAGCGTGACGCCGCGCATCATCGCCGAGCGCGACGGCGACCAGGTGCTCGCCTACCGGTTCATCGTGACCTCGCCCGGCGAGCGCGCGCGCAACGAGGTCTGCGTGCTGCTGCGCGACGAGCGCGCCCTCGGGCTTCCGACGTGCGTCGACCGCCTGAGTTTCGTGAGCGACGGGATGCTCGCCACTCTCTCGGGGCAGCAACGGCTGTTCGTCGTGCAGTGGGGGCCGACGGGCACGCCGAGTGTCTCGGTGCTGCCGCCCGACGACCCGGCCCCGACCTACCCCGAGTCGGAAGCGGCGGAGGCCTTCTTCGCGGGCGAGCAGAGCGAGGCCGATCTCGCGTACTCCGAAGCGCTGCGCGCCCTGCACCCCGACGATCGCCTCATCGTGCGCGTACTCGCGACGACCCCGACGTGGGATGCCGTCGGCGCCCTCGTCGCCTCAGCCGACACCGGGCTCTGGTCGTACTGCGTGCACCTCTTCCAGTCCGCGGTCGGCGTGAATGCGCAACTCAGCGCAAACGTCACGTGCGCCGGCCTCGACGCCTTCGAGCGAGACGGCCTCGTGGCACAGGCGCGCACCGCCGACGGCAGTCTGCTCATCGACTGGCAGCCCGACGACACCGTCATGGTGCACGAGCTCGGCGGGCCCTGAGCCCGTGCACCTGGGCCCGTGATTGACTGACCGCGTGAGCGAGCATCTCTCGGGGGTCGATGACGCGCAGCTCGAGCGCTGGGCCTACGGGCGCGCGACGACGCCGGCCGAACAGGAGCGCTCGGGTCTCGCCTCGGCCGAGCTGCAGCGCCGCGCGGCTCTGGAGCGCGAGCGGGCCGAGCGCGCCGAAGCCGAGCGCGCTTCCGCCGAGGCTCACTCCCGCGCGATCGCGAACGGAGAGGTCGACGACACCGCGAGCGAGCATCCGGATCCGTGGGCCGACAGCGAACACCGACACCGCCGACGGATGCTCGCCACGGGCATCTCGGGACTCGTCGCAGCCGCACTCGCCCTCGTCGGGGGCATCGTCGTGCTCAACCAGCCCAACCTCGACCCCCTCGCCATCTTCGAGCGTCAGGAGACCGAGGCCGACCGCGAGTGGGCGCAGATTCTCGCGCTCGACCCAGAAACCACCTTCACAGCGGGGCCGCGCGTGTTCCGCGACGACGATGGCATCATCGGCCTCGTCGCGCGGGTGTCGACGGTGCCCGACGGTCGCAGCACCGCCTGGGATGCGTACTGCCTCTACGTGGGCCGCGAGCTGGGGGACGGTTCGTTGTCGATCACGAACGAATGCACGTACCCCGAGCAGTTCGCCGCTTCTGGGCTCTCCGTCATCGAGCGCGGATCGAGCAACGGTGACGGCTACGACACGGCAATCTGGGGCCCGATCGGTGACCCTCGAGTCGAGAAGAATATGGCTCTCGACGACACAATTCCGGCGCCGTCGGTGCTCGACCTCCTCGCGAATCCACTGAACGGATTCGAGGAGGAGCTCGACGCCTTGTCGATCGTCGACGAGCCCGACAGGTTGCTCATGGGTCCACGGCTCGCGAACCAATCTGCTCTGATCGCTGGAGAGCCCCTCGTGGTGCAGCTGTACCTGCTCGAGGGGCTCACCGAGACGCCCGAGCCGGAGCCCGAGCTGTGCATGCACGTGTCGCACGGCCGCCCGACTCCCGTGACCGTGTGCAGCCCGCTGCGGAATGCCCAGTCGAGCGGCCTACTCCTCCAGACGGTGATCGCAGACGAGATCTGGACAGTGATCGTCGATGTCACCGGCACGGTGCGCGCCGAGAAGGCGTGACGGCGGTCGCGACGCGACTAGAGCGCCCGCGGGTGAGCGGTCGCCCAGGCCTCGCGCACGGCATCGGCCGTCACGAGCGTGTAGAGCTGGGTCGTCGCGACGCTCGCGTGACCGAGCAGCTCTTGCACGACGCGCACGTCGGCTCCGCCCTCGAGCAAGTGGGTGGCGAACGAGTGGCGCAGCGTGTGGGGCGACAGCTCGGTGGTGAGGGATGCGCGGGCAGCAGCATCCCGAATCACCAACCACACGCTCTGCCGCGACAAACGGGCGCCGCGCGCACCCAAGAACAGTGCGGGGGTCGCCCTGCCTCGGGGTGACAGCAACGGACGCGAGCGCACGAGGTAGGCGTCGAGCGCCTCGCGCGCGTAGCGGCCGAGCGGCACGATGCGCTGCTTGCGGCCCTTGCCGAACAGGCGCACTGCTTCGGCGGTCGCTCCGCCCTCGCCCATGATGTCGTCGACGTTGAGGTCGACTACCTCGCTGACGCGTGCACCCGTGGCGTAGAGCAGTTCGAGCAGGGCACGGTCGCGCAGGGCGATCGGGTCGTCGCCGCTGCAGGCCTCGAGCAAGCGCTCGACCTCGTCGATCGAGATGGCCTTCGGCAGTCGCTTGGGCTGCTTCGGCGGGCGCTGCTCGGCCGAAACGTCGCGCGGCGCGAGGCCCTCCTCGGCGAGAAAGCGGTGCCAGCCCCGCACGCTCGACAGCATGCGCGCGGCGCTCGACGCACCGACTGCAGCGCGGCCGTCGCTCGGCTCGCGCACCGCGGCGACGAACGCCGACACGTCGGCCTCGGCGATGGCCGCGGGGTCGTCGATGCCGCGCTCCGTGAGGTGGTGCAGGTAGCGCGCGAGGTCGCGGCGGTAGGCCGAGACGGTGTGCGGCGAGCGTCCGCGCTCGAGCTGCACGTGCCGCAAGTACCGCTCAGCGGCCGCCGAGAGCGCGACCGGCGCCGCCTGCACGGGCGCCTGCTCGGGCTCAGACAATGTCAGCCCCGCGAGCGCCGGGCGTGCTCGGCCAGCACCGCGGCCATGAAGATGCCGTTGTGCACGCGGCCGGTGAGCACAGCATCCACCGCCTCGTCGAGCGCGACCCAGCGCAGCACGATGTCGGCCTCCTCAGAGTCGCGCGCGAAGACCTCGGGCGCCGCCGACAGCCCCGTGGCGCGGAACACGTGAATCACTTCATCCGACCCGCCCGGCGAGGTGTGCATCGTGATGAGCGGCTGCCACTCGGCCGCGACGAGGTCGGCCTCTTCGGCCAGCTCACGCTGCGCGGCCTCGAGCGGCGGCTCGCCGGCGACGTCGAGCAAGCCCGCGGGCAGCTCCCAGTTGCGCATCTGGATGGGGTGCCGATACTGCTGGATGCTCAGCACGCGATCATCGTCATCGACGACCAGCACGGCCACGGCGCCCGGGTGCTCCATGAACTCGCGGGTCAGCGTCCCCTCGCCGTAGGCGAAGTTCTCACGGCGGATGTCCCAGACCACTCCGGCGAAGGCGACATCGCTCTGCAGCACCTCGACGCCGTGGGCTTCGTCGCGCAACGACGGCTTGTCGCCAGAGTCGGCGAGCGTCTCGCCAGCAACCGTCTCGGTCACGCGCTCGCGCTCGGCGCAGCGACCGTCTCGACCTCGCCGGTCTCGTCGTCGAACAGCTTCGAGGCCTGCTGGCGGTCGATCGCCGAGTCGATGAGCCCGCGAAACAGCGGGTGCGCGTTCGTCGGGCGCGACCGCAGCTCGGGGTGCGCCTGGGTCGCGACATAGAACGGGTGCACGTCGCGCGGCAACTCGACGTATTCGACAAGGGTGCCGTCGGGGCTCGTACCCGAGAACACCAGGCCGGCCGCCGCAATCTGCTCGCGGTACGCGTTGTTCACCTCGTAGCGGTGACGGTGCCGCTCGTGCGAGACGGGCGCGCCGTAGAGCTCTTCGACGATGGAGCCCGGCGCGAGCGCGGCCTCGTACAGCCCGAGGCGCATCGTGCCACCGAGGTCTCCCCCGGCGATAATGTCGACCTGCTCGGCCATCGTCGCGATAAGGCTTCGCACCCGATGATGGGTTTGACCCCGGCATCTTTGGCTTTCCGGTAAAACTCAATGGCGCCGAACATGTTGCCATGGTCCGTCATCGCCACGGCCGGTTGGCCGAATGCTTTAATCTGTTGTACGAGGGGATCAATCTGATTGGCGCCGTCGAGCAGGCTAAACTGAGTGTGTAGATGGAGATGCACGAAGGACGATGCCATGCGGGATTCTAGGAGGCCGGAGAAGACGAAGTCAATGAAGGGAGTCGTAGTCAATTCGGACTAAGTCCATTCGGTTCTTGACGGTGGCTCCTCAAAATCCGTGACCGGGAACTGTTTGTGTCGATGAGGGTATTCTGTACAAAGTTTTCGACTGAACGGACTGCCGAATGAGCTACAGGCTGACTGCATAGCGGCCCTCTTGCTATGTCCCTTGCCTTGAACTTCCCCAACCCATTTGTTATTCTTCGGCCGCCTTTCGTACGTTGAATTGCAACCTTTCATATCGCTTAATCCAAGGAGTTGAACCATGGCCGGCATCAAGCGGGCGTTGATCAGCGTTTCTGAGAAGACTGGTGTCGTCGAGATAGCCAAGGAGCTCGA
>SXGT01176764.1_pt1 | contig 24354 bp, 18 predicted proteins | sample 3176221 | NCBI WGS metagenome assembly SXGT01 (sample SAMN11356862, study PRJNA531348) | freshwater metagenome | isolation source: freshwater sample F1-120 | place: China: Fuxian Lake, Yuxi | collected 2017-12-25
CTCCTTGCGGAAATCCTTCATCGGGATCAGCCCCTCGCCCTCTTTGCGGTCGGGGTTGCGGACGTTCGAGACCGCGTGCCGCAGGAAGTCGGAGACCTTCACTCCCGGAATCGTCACCGGGTACTGAAACGCCAGAAAGATCCCCAGCCGTGCTCGCTGGCAAGGGTCCAACTCCAGCACGTTGACGCCGTCGAGTTCAATCGACCCACCGGTGATTTCGTATTTCGGATGCCCGGCGACGACGTAAGCCAGAGTGCTCTTGCCGCACCCGTTGGGCCCCATCAAGGCATGAATCTCCCCCTGTCGAATCTCCAGGTTCACCCCCTTGAGAATCGGCTTACCATCCACGGCGACTCGCAGGTCGCTGATCTTCAAAATCGCGCTCATCAGAACAACTTTCTTTTCAACGCAAAGGCGTGAAGACGCAAAGAGTCGCAGGGAGAAAACGGAAACGATGGCCAGCCCATCAAGTCCTCTCGGCGTTTCCTTTGCGACTTTGCGTTAAAGCATTGCCTCAAACATTCAAAACACTCGGCACCGCCGCCACTCCGCTGTGGTGTGGGACGGGGAGGACTTCGGTCATCCCTTTGCCGAGCTTGCGGGCCTTGATCTTGTCTTGAATCCGCATGATCCCTTCGAGCAGAGCCTCCGGACGCGGCGGGCAGCCGGGGACGTACACATCGACCGGCACGACCAGATCGACCCCTTTGACGACGTGATAGCCCCACTTGAAGTACGGGCCGCCGCCGACCGTGCAGGCTCCCATCGCGATCACATACTTCGGATCGGGCATCTGCTCGTAGAGCCGCCGCACTCGGCTGGCCATTTTGTAGGTGACGGTCCCGGCCACGATCATCAAGTCCGCTTGCCGAGGACTCGCGCGGAACGCCCCGGCTCCGAAGCGGTCCAGGTCGAAGCGGCTGGCTCCGACGGCCATCATCTCGATCGCACAGCATGCCAAGCCGAACGTCATGGGCCATACGCTGGACTCCTTCGCCCAGTTCATCGCCTGTTCCAGCGTCGAGACAATCACGTTCTCTTCAAAGCGTCCTTCGATCCAACTGCTCATGATTTTGGTCCGTTGTTGGTTTGTAGTTCCGCCTTCAGGCGGTTGTCGTTCGAGCCGCCTGAAGGCGGAACTACGAACACCGAGCCGCAAACTCTAGCGGCACGATCGCGTCCTGCAATCGACTCAACTCCCTACGGTTTCTGGCTGAAACTCACAGCAATGATGCCCGTCGCGGCAACACTTCGTGAGCTTCATTTTCGTTCCCAAGACTTCCGCAAAGACCTCTTGCTCCAGTCCGCAAATGCCTTCGTCGGATGAGGCCAATTCCTGATACGGGCAACTGTTTTCTCGGAGGATCGGCAGGTCGCCCGATTCATCAACCTCGACATCGAATCCACGATCCGTCAGCGAGACTTGCAACTGCCGCAACCGATCTGACAACGACCGCGAGCGATCCGTTCGCCCGTAGCGTCGCACCATCGACTCGCGCACGCGATGCACGACTCGCTCGCGGAGCACCGGCTCTTCGATGCTCTGCATCTCCTGCCATAGAATCAGGGCGAGGTCGCTGTAGTTCTCGCCGAGCTGATTCAGCCCTGATTCAGACACCTGATAAACGTAGTGCGGACGTCCCCGCCCACTGCGGACCATGACTCGCGAAACAAACCCCTGTCCTTGCAGCCGGACGAGCCGCTGACGCACCGCTGTTGCCGTGACGCCGACCGAGCCACAAATCTCAGAAATCGTCCCGGAACCGAGCCGATGAAGCTGATCCAAGAATCCACGATCACTGGCTTCGATCGCAATTTTCATGGCCAAACCTGTTTATCAGCCTTGAGGTTACATCCAGACAATGACTTCGTTCGCGGCGTACGGCCGAGGATCGTATCGGTGCCAATTACTTTTGACAACCAGATGTGTCAAAAGTGGCAAGATCGCTACTTCCAGGGACGAACGTGCCGGCGAAAGATCGGAGTGCAATCCTCGCGACCGTTCATGGCGCAGAGCGGCCGGATGTCGTTGATCGCGGCAGAGCGTTCAATCCGCAGCACGACGCCGTCCACGACGACAGCGTATTCGTGCCAATCTGAGTGCCCCCAGAATTGTTCGACTCGATGCTCAGCACGCTTTCCGACGGGAGGCCAAGTTGCCTCTGCTCCGCCGAGCGTTCCCAAAGGGATGTCGCACGGCTCCAGCCAATGAATCCCGCTGTTGGCGACTTCCACGAATACGAGCGTTTCGGCGACGCCATCCGTGATATCAGCAAACGTGGTGGCCGCGTCATGACGCCAAATCGTTCCGGGGCCGTTGACCGCCAAGTAGCTGGTCCAGTGTGATTGATACGTTCCCTTATCGCTTGGGCAGGAGAAGGCTTCGATGAGTTCGCCGTGCATCTGAGAATTGTTCGGACCGTCCCACGGCTCATCGAAGCGATATCGTTCGTAGAGTTTGTCCGTCCGCGAGTCCCCCAAGAAAGGGAGCAGCAAAACGCGCCAACTGTATATTGGCCGGCCATCGCCATCGGCGACAAAGACTGGTGGGAACGAACCGTATTTTTCTTCGTAGTTCCACAGAGCCAGAGTCAGTTGCTTCAGATTGTTCCGACACTGTGCGGCCCGCGCAGTGATTCGACTGTCTTCGAGCGGTCGCAATAAAACCGCTGCCAGCAGGAGCAATGCAACGCTCGCCGCAATGCCGATCAACCATCGCATCTGGCGAATGCGTGACATTCGAGGTTGCTCCGGCCGAGTTTGTGTGCTGCGTTTACTCGCCGTCCAGCCGACGATCGGAGGTCAGCAACTTCTTGAAGCAGTAGCCGGTGAAAAAGATCACGACGAACCAGACGATGGCCATGAACGCGGTTGCGGACGTTGACATGTTAAACACTCCCTTCGGCTTGGCGTTTGGCCCAAGCTCGTTTGACCAGCACGCTGAAGAAGAGGTACACACCGACCATCAGCAGGCGGTCAATGTTGCGCCACATTGGCAGTGCGGCGTAGAACTTCTCGGCGGCCGCGCGTGACGATTGGAGCTTGCTCACTTCGGCGTCTCGTTTTGATTCGTCCAATTCGCCGCCCGACGCGACCTTTGCACGATAGCTTTGTTGCTTCAATCGAACCGCTTCACGTTCGAAGCCGGCTTTTGAGGTGTCTGACGAGAGCGATTCCAAGTCCGCGTCGAGCTTCTTCAGCTTGGCCTCGCGATCTTCTGCCGAGAGTTTCAGGTCGGCGACTTGCTGATCGAAATCGGCAAGCTTCTGTTGTTTCGTGTCGGCAACGTCCTTGTGCAGCAGCTTGTCGATCATGTCGCCGCCAGACGCGAGCAGGATCGCAATCAGGAACACCGGAGTGACGTATTTGATAATGAAGCGGAACGCCTTTGGAATTTTCAGATCGGCACCTTTGGTCATCTCGGCCCAACCGCGATCCATGCCGAATGACCACGCGAAGAGGATCGACTCACCCAGCGCGAAGACCACCAGCATCACTGTGCCGGCCCAGTAATCGAACTCGTCAAAAAAGGTGGCACTGTGAAACAACGCCACCGGCAGAGCCAGCGGCAGCAGCATCGCTCCAAACGCCAACGCGCTGCGGGCGCGAGATTGTCCGTATTCTTGTTGCAGGAAGGCCATGACCGGCTGACCCATTGCCAGCGAACTGGTGATCGCCGCGAAGAACAGCAGGCCGAACCACAACAGTCCCGCGACCGGTGCGAACCAGCCCCAGTTGTTGAACAGCGTCGGAAAGACAAAGAAGCCCAAGGCGAAGCCCGATCCTCCCGACGTGCGATTCACAACCTCCGGCAGACCAAGGTACGCGACAGCAATCGGAATCAGGATCGAGCCGCCGAGGATCACTTCGCAAAACTCGTTCGTCCACGCAGCGGAGGCTCCGGTCAGCGCTATGTCGTCTTTCTCTCGGAGGTACGAGGCATAGCAGTGAATCGACCCCATGCCGATCGACAGCGTGAAGAAGATTTGTCCTGCCGCCGCTAGCCAGACCTTCGGGTCTTGCAGCGACGTGAGCCGCGGTTCCCAAATGAAGTTCAGTCCGTCGAGCGCGCTCTGCTTCGCGGCCGGATCGGAGCCGGGATTAATCATGATCCCACGCACGGCGAGAATCGCCGCGAACACGATCAGCAGCGGCATCCCAATTTTCGAAACCAATTCGATTCCCGCCGCCAACCCACGCGACAGGATGAAGACGTTGAGCGCGATGCAGATCGCGAAGATCAACATGCCCCAACCGCTGACCGCTTGCATTTGGAAGTCACTCTCGCCGGTGAGTTGCCCGAAGAACGCACCGACGTCGTCCGGCGTCTTCCCCTTGAACCCGCCGATGACCGAATAGACCGCGTAGGCCAGCGTCCAACTCTCGATGTAGAGATAAAACGCCGCGACCACGATGCAGGACCACAGCCCCATCACGCCGAAGTATTTCCAGAACCCGTTGCGACTGTGACTTTGAAAGATCCCTGGCGTCGAATGATGCCCATGCTGACCGCCGAAGCGTCCCATGCTCCACTCGACCCAGATCAACGGCAGGCCCAGCACAACCAGCGCGACGAGATACGGAATCAAAAACGCTCCGCCGCCGTTCTTCGCCGCCTGAGCCGGGAACCTGAGAAAATTACCCAACCCGACCGCATTGCCGGCCATCGCCAGCACCAGGCCGATGCGACTTCCCCAGCTTTCTTTCTGCGACATGCTGTCCGCCTCCGATGGAATATACACAACGAATGAGGCGGGTAGCGTATTGACGTGGGGCAGGTTTTCAAACCACCAACGTAGCCATCATCGCTCCGCGTGATGAGCCGAATTGGAACAAGGGGTCGGTGAAGCGCTCGGCTCGTCGCGCGGGAGCGTGACGACTAAGTATCCGCTTTGAAGCGATAGCCGATGCCGCGCACGGTTTCGACCAACGAACCTTTGTCGCCGAGCTTCTGTCTCAGCGAGCGGACATGTACGTCAATCGTCCGTTCCAAAGCGTTCGCATCTTCGCCGCGTGCATTGTCAAGCAGTTCATTCCGCGAGTACGGTCGGCCGGGGCGGCGCATCATCGTCCAGAGCATTTTGAATTCGGTGGGCGTGAGCTGCATCTCCTCGCCATCGAGTTTCGCTGTGTGCAGCGTGCGATCGACTTCGATACCGGCAACGGAAATCACTTCGCCCGAGGCGGGTTCGACCGACGGACGTCGCAGCAGGGCCTTGATGCGGCTGATGAGCGGTTTGATTTTGAACGGCTTTGCGACGTAGTCATCGGCTCCCATGTTGAAGCCGACGATCTCGTCTACCTCTTCGCTTTTTGCAGTGAGCATCAAGATGCGAATGCCCTGCGTCTTGGGATCGGAACGGAGTTGCCGACAGATTTGCAGTCCATCGAGCCCGGGCAGCATCAGGTCCAACAAGACCAGATCGGGAGCGGATGTCTGCGCCCGCCTCAATCCTTCGGCACCGTCGCTGGACGTGCTGACGTCGAAGCCTTCGCGACTCAGGTTGTAGCTCAGGATGTCGATCAGCGAGCGTTCATCCTCGATGATCAGGATCTTGGGCTTTGACATGGAAAAAGACCTTTGATGGAACCAGACACGATTACCGGAAGTGAGCGCGGTGGCGAATGATTTCCCCTTCGACCAGATAGACGACGTCTTCCGCAATGTTGGTGGCGTGGTCGGCGACTCGTTCGATGTGCCGCGAAGCCGAAAACAAACTCAACCCAGGTTCGATGAGCTGTGGGTCGCGCTTCATCACTTCCAAGAGTTCGATGATGATCTCGCGATTAAGTTCGTCGACGACATTGTCAGACTCCGTCACATGCCGCGCGAGTTGGCTGTCCAGCCCAACGTAGGCGTCAATCGACTGATGCAGCAATTCGACGGCCCGTTTGGCCATCTCTTTCAGTTTTTGAGGGACTTCGATTCCCGGCTGGTTGACCAGGCTGCAAGCTCGCTCGGCGATATGCACGCTGATGTCCGCGACTCGCTCCAGTTCAGCGCTGATTTTGAGCACGGTGGTAATTCGCCGCAGATCAGTCGCCACCGGTTGATGCAGCGCCAGAATCTTCAGGCACTCTTCTTCGATGCTGACGTCATAGCGATCGACCTCATCATCTTGCTTGGCCAGCGCGCGTGCCCGATCGATGTTCGGGTCGGAAAGTTCAGCGACTGCCTTGTGGACAAGCTCTTCGACGGTCGCGCACATCGACAGCAAATTGCGATGAAGGATGCCGAGATCGCGAGTTAAGTGAATGGTCATGGTTAATGAATGCGTTTTGAAAGCACGAGTAGAGAATCGAGGAATGTCCAATTCCCAATGAATGTCCAAGGTCAAAATCCCAAAGGATCTGAGCCCGTGATTTGGACCTTGGACATTGAAGCTTGGGAATTGATTGGACATTGGAACTTGGACATTGGGATTTCGCGACTATCCGAACTTCCCCGTGATGTAGTCTTCCGTCTGTTTCTTCGTCGGCGTGGTGAACAGCTTCTGTGTCGCGTCGACTTCGATCAAATATCCCTGGAAGAAAAAAGCGGTCCGGTCGCTGATGCGGGCGGCTTGCTGCATGTTGTGAGTTACGATGACGATCGTGTAGTTCTGCTTGAGTTCGAAGATCAGGTCTTCGATGCGCGCGGTTGAAGCAGGGTCCAGCGCCGAGGCCGGCTCGTCCATCAGCAGAACATCGGGATTCGTGGCGAGTGCGCGGGCGATGCAGAGACGCTGCTGTTGGCCGCCGGAAAGAGCGAGGGCCGAGTCTTGCAGTCGGTCTTTGACTTCGTCCCACAACGCAGCGCGTTTGAGCGATTGCTCGACGATTTCCGAGAGCGCTTTGCGGTTGCGCTGGCCAGCGATTTTCGGTCCGTAGGCGACGTTGTCGAAGATCGACTTTGGGAACGGCGTCGATTTCTGGAAGACCATGCCGACTCGTTTGCGGAGCGCGACGACATCGACATCGGGCGCATAAATCTCTTGGCCTTCGAGCAGCACCGTGCCGTTGTGCCGTGCTCCTTCTATGATGTCGTTCATACGGTTGAGTGCCCGCAGGAAAGTGCTTTTGCCGCAACCTGATGGGCCGATGAACGCGGTGACGCTCCGTTCGGCGATGGTCATTGACACGTCAAAGAGCGCCTGTTTTTCGCCGTAGAAAAAGTTGAGATTGCGCACATCGAGCTTCGCGACGACCTCGGTTTCCACGGGACGAGTCCTTTTGTGAGTTTCGCGCTCTTGCCGCTGGTGCATCAGGTCTGAGAACGACTGCATGATTGTCATACGGCTCCCCTCTGGTCGCGTGCCGAGAAACCCGGTCGCGGCGTCGGTTGTCCGGTCCATCGTCATTGATGAGGTCATGGCTACCATCGCGTTTGTTTTTGGAAGCGGTGTCGAATCAGGATCGCCGCCGTGTTCATTAGCAGCAGAATCGTCAGCAGCACGACGATGCCGGCGGCAGCGACGTGGGAGTACTCGGCTTTCGGCTGATTGATCCATTGATAGATTTGCAGAGGGATCGCCGTGAACTTGTCGAACGGAGCGTCCAGCAGACCTTGTGGATTCTTGAAGATGTCGCTGACGTTCGAGATGTCACCAGGGGTGTACGCGACATAGGTCAATGCCCCAATCAGCATCAAAGGGGCCGCTTCGCCGATCGCGCGGGACAGCGCTAAGATCACTCCGGTCATGATGCCTGGCATCGCGGCGGGGATGACTTGATGGCGGATCGTCTGCCACTGCGTCGCTCCCAAGGCATACGACGCGATGCGAATCGACGACGGAACCGCTCGTAAGGCTTCCTGAGAGGCGACGATGACCGTCGGCAGCACGAGTAGCGTGAGCGTCAACGCGCCGGAGATCAGCGTGCGGTCGAATGGCAGCGGCACATCGACCGTGGTGAACAATAGGTTGACGACCAATGTCTTTTCCTCGTCTTTGTGGAACAGACCAAACATCTTCACGAAAGCGGTCATCCCCAGCAGCGCGTACACAATCGACGGCACTCCCGCGAGGTTTGACAGGTTGAGCTGAATCAACCGCTTAAGCCGTCCTTCGATCGAATACTCCTCCAGATACACCGCCGAGCCGACACCGATCGGCACCGAGAACAGGGCGACCAGCACCGTTAGCCACAAGCTGCCCCACAAGGCTGAGAGCAGCCCCGCTTCTCGCGGATTTCGCGAATGGTAGTTCGTGAAAAACTTCTTGCTGAGCGGCGGTGACAATTGTTGGGCTTCGGTCGATGCGGTTGGACTGCCAGCGGGCTTGGCTTTCGGAGCGGGCCAGGTCATCGCCTTCCAGCCGACGCTGAGCAACAGTACGCCCAGGACGACGATACCGAACCACGTCGAGCCACAGCACAGCCACTCAAACGCCTTGCCAATACGATGCCGGCGCGCCAGATGAGGCTCCTGAAGTTTCGGCGGGACGCTCATTCGTAAACCTCCCGAAACCGCTTCATCACCCGTTGAGCAAGAATGTTCATTCCCAGCGTGATGAGAAACAGCATGAAGCCCACGCCGTACAGACTCTTGTATTCGATGGTCCCCGCCGGCGTGTCGCCGAGGCTGGCATTGACCATGTACGCGGTCATGGTCTGCATGCTGCGGAAGGGATTGAGCGACAATCGTGGCATCAGTCCGGCGCCAATACACACCGCCATCGTTTCGCCAATGGCTCTAGAGATTGCCAGCAGAAACGACGCGACGATCCCCGAAAATGCCGCCGGAACGACGACTTTCAAACTCACGTCGAAATTTGTCGAGCCGAGCGCGTAGCCCGCTTCGCGGAGTCCGCCAGGGACGGATCGCAAGGCGTCTTCGCTCAGCGAGCAGACGGTCGGGATAATCATCACGCCGACGACGATGCCCGCGCTCATGGCGTTGAAGACGTCCACGTCGATGCCCAGCAGCGACTGGAAGATCGGCCGCAACACATACGGCGTAATGAACACGAGCGCGAAGTAGCCGTACACGACCGACGGGACGCCGGCCAGGATTTCCAGCAACGGCTTAATGATGCGTCGCAGCTTTGGCTTGGCGTACTCGCTGAGATAAATCGCGGCGGCCAAGCCGATTGGCAGACCAATCAAGCCGCCGATCCCAGCGATGACGACCGTGCCGCACAGCAGCGGCAGGATTCCGAAGTGCTTCTCCGAGAACTGTGGACTCCATTGTGTATCGGTCAAGAAATCGAGGAGCGAGACTTCTTGAAAGAACGCCGTGTTGCCGCCGATACCGAAAACAGCCTCGGTGAGGAACATCCAGACGATCATCAGCGTTGTCACCAGCGACAACGACGCGCACACAAACAGCAGCCCCTTGATCACCCCTTCCTTGGCGCGAGTCAGCGAGAATTTCTTGATGAGGCCGCTGGCGGGTTTTAGCGTCAGCGGCGGAGTGGTTTGAGCGACGGACAAGCGATGTTCCTGATTCGGTTTATGGATCAATCGTTGCTTCGCCGCACTGACCAGTGCATGAAGAATTCAACGGCAAGCAATACTCATGCTCCTGGCAAGCGAGGCTATGGCTTCAACGCCTCCGCGAGTTGTTGCCGGGATTCCTTGAGTTCGGCGGCCGGCAGTTGGATGTACTGCACCTCTTTGACATAGTCCTGCCCCTTGGCGATGTAGTACTTCACGAACTCGGCGACTTGGGGCTTCTTGAGCGACTTCAAGTTGACGTGAATGAACAACGGCCGGGACAGCGGCTTGTAGGTGCCGTTGAGAATGGTTTCGTTGTTCGGCATGACGGCCTGGGACGGGTCGTCACCGGCGGCGATGGCGACCAGTTTCACCTTGTCGGCGTTGTCCGCGTAGTAGGCGTAGCCGAAGTAGCCCAGCGAGTTCTTGTCGCCGTTGACTCCTTGGACCAAGACGTTGTCATCCTCGCTGGGGGTGTAGTCGGAGCGGCTACTCTTCGCCTTTCCGACGATCGCTTCGGTGAAGTAGTCGAAGGTTCCCGAGTCGGGGCCGGCTCCGTAGAGGCGAATCTCGGCGTCCGGCCACTTGGGGTCGAGCTCATTCCACTTCTTCAACTTACTGCCGGGGCTCCAGAGAGCCTTGAGTTGCGCGACAGTCAGCGTCTGGCACCAGTCGTTCTGAGGATGCACGACGACCGACAGCCCATCGATGGCGACTTTGAGTTCGAGGTACTCAATGCCATTCTTTTTGCACTCGGCGATTTCTTTTTCTGAAATGGTGCGGGACGAGTCGTTGATGTCGGTGTCGCCCACGACGAAACGCTTGAATCCGCCGCCGGTCCCGGCGATGCCCACGCTGACCTTCACGTCGGGATGCACCTTCATAAACTCTTCGGCGACCGCCTGCGTGATCGGAAACACGGTGCTCGACCCATCCGCGAGGACTTCGCCTTTTTGTTTCTCAGCCGAGGGGGCCAGAATCGCGGCGAATTCACCTGCTGCCGGCTCGAGATTCCCTTCCGGCGGGCTGGTCTCGTTCGCGGTTGTCTTTGCGGCCGGAGTAGCACTGGAGGGTTTGTTTTCGACAGAACAGCCGGTCGCGAGAACCAGGCTCAAGGACAACAGCGGTAGGATTCGTTGGCAGAAAAAGGTCATGGCTTCCCCGGAAAGTGAGATGAAAGTGCGTCAAGCCGCCCGAATATCGATGCCGGAATTTGAGTGGCGGAACGCTAGATCCCTCTTAAGAAGAAGGAAACCATCATTTCATGAAGAATCAATGAAGATTGAAGGCACATCATGGCTGCGAAACGCGCGATCGAGTTGCTCGGCTTCTTTGTCGGCCGTCAGTTTCAGAAAGAGTTTTGGGCGTGGAATCCGTGATCAGCAGCCCAGGCTCTGTCCAAGAGGGAATGCCTCGCCGACGCGAGTCATGATCGGGCATTGCTCGCGGCAGGCAGTCGCACGGAAAACGTGGTGCCGCGGCCGAGTTCACTGGCGACTTCGACCGTCCCGCCAAAAACCTGCACCCAGTGCTTGACGATCGACAAGCCCAGTCCCGTGCCTCCGAGTTCTCGCGAGCGGGCCTTGTCGACCCGGTAAAACCGCTCGAATACGCGGACCTGATGCGCCTTAGGGATGCCGATGCCGGTGTCCTCAACCTCGATCACCGCGCGGCGGCCTTCGATACGCCAACGCACCGACACGCGACCTCCCGCTGGGGTGTATTTGATCGCGTTGTTGACCAGATTGTTGAGTACCGTCAGCAAACCCTCTTCGTCCGCCCAAACGACCACGTTCTCCGGCGGGAGTTCCGATTGCAACGTGACTCCCTTCGACTCAGCCACCGGCTGATGTTCCGCCAAGCAAGTCTGCACGATGTCCAGGATCGGCACCGGTATCAGCTCGCAGGCGTCCTCAGCCGACTCAATGCGGGCCAGACTGAGCAAATCGAGAATCAGCCGATGCAGTCGGTCGGCCTGTTCGTCGATCCGTTCGAGGAATTTGCGATTGTTGTCGGGATCGTCGATCGCACCGTCGAGCAGCGTTTCCGTGTAGGCTTGGATCGTTGTCAGGGGCGTCTTCAATTCGTGTGAGACGTTGCTGACGAACTCGCGCCGCATATTTTCCAGCCGCCGTAATTCCGTGACGTTTTGCAACACCAACACGGCTCCCGCCGGTGGGTACCCCGGCAAGGGCGAAGCAATTAATGCGACAATCGCTCCGGTCCGAGGAACTTCATACTCGACTCGCTCTGGAACACGGCCGACGAGCACGTCCTCAAAAACCTTCTGCACGCGCGGATGCCGAGCCACCTCGAACAACGACCGTCCCAGCGCCTGCATCGTCGGCAGATCGAGCAACGGCCCCGCAGCAGCATTCGCGTACAAGATCCTTTGCTGCGCATCGATGACGACCACCCCTTCGCGCATCGAGCCGAGTACGGTTTCCATCAACTCGCTGTTCTCGTCCCGTTCGCGGCGGCTGGCTTGAAGCTGCTCCCAACGCCGAGACAACTCACTGCTCATCGCATTGAACGAACCTGCGAGCGCACCGATCTCGTCTCGATTCGTGATGCCCACTTTCTGCGTAAAATCCCCGGCGGCAATCGCTTGAGCAGCAGCGGTCAGCGTCTCCAACGGATGCACCAACCGCCAAGCCAGCCAATAAGCCAGTCCCAACGTGCAAATTAGAACGACGACCGCTGTACTCCAAACTAACCGAGCAGTCGCCTGCAGCCGCGACTCAAACGGAGTCCACGGCAACGCGACCCGCACAAATCCGCGCGGCTCCTCGCGTGTCCCCACACGAACCGCACAGTATTCAAACGGCTCGCCGACCGACCGGCTGCCGCGCTTCGAGAAGCCGACACCGTCCTCTGCCGCCTCGGCGATCTCTGGCCGGTCCCGATGATTCTCCAGCCGCCGAGCATCCGCCGCAGAATCGGCAAGCACCGTCCCATCCGCCAGAACCAGCGTCAGTCGAGTACCAACCTCGCGGCCGAGAGCCTCCAACTTGGGTTGCCACGTCGCCCGCAGTTCTTCCAGTGGTACTTCCGATGCGGCCCAGGACGGATCAGCGACGTGCAGCAACACCTCCGCCTCATCCTGCATGCGCTGCCGTACCTCGACCTCCACCGCCTCATGCTGCCACTTCAAGAAGATGACAACAAACACAACCGCCGCGACGACGGTCAGCGAGGCATACGTCAGAAACAAGCGCCAGAACAAACGAGAAGACCACACGTCGAATCAACCTCACTTAGTAGTTCCCGATTCGCATCATCGTGGCCGACGCTGCTAGCGTCGGCGTCAACCATTGCCGGGATCTGTTGACGGACGCTGGCAGCGTCCGCCACGAACTTGGAACTACTGTCACTTGCGAGCGTCAAAACGCTTGAGCTTCTCGCGGTCGATCTCGATGCCAAGCCCCGGCTTCGTCGGAATCTCCAAATACCCTTCCGCGTCGATGCGGAACGGCTCGGTCGTCAGCGAGTCGATGTACGCGCACGGGGTCAGGTACTCGACATACCGAGCAATCGGCATCGCCGCCGCCAGTTGCAAATCGGCCGCCAAACCCAGCGCGGTATTCCAGCCGTGGGATACCATCTGAATGTTGTGGTCGTAAGCCATCCACGCGATCCGGCGTGACTCGGACAACCCACCGTTCTTCGTGCAGTCCGGCTGAATGATGTCCACCGCGCGACGCTCCAGCCACGGCCGGAACGATTGCCGCCGAGTCAGCACCTCACCCGTCGCAATCGGCACCGGCGAGACGCGCGTCAGTTCGATGTACCCCTCGATGTCATCCGGCGGCAGCGCCTCTTCAAACCAGACAATGCCGTAATCGGCAAGCATGTGCGCCGTCTCGCGAGCCCAATTGACGCCGTGCGGCCAGAACTGCTCGCTGCCCCCGGCATCGACCATCAAATCCACTCCGCCACCAACCGTCTCACGAGCAGTGCCGATCAGCAACTCATCGAACTTCCGATCGCGTCGCCCGAACGGCCGCCACCCCATCTTAATCGCCTTGAACCCGCGCTCGACCGTCGCTTCCAAGGTGTCCCGCAACGCATCTGGTTCATCGAACAGGATCGACCCATACGGCTTGATCCGCTGCCGATAATTCCCACCGAGCAACCGCGACACCGGCTGTCCGCAGACCTTGCCGAACCACTCACACAGCGCGATGTCGATCCCGCTAATCGCGTGCTCGACGGAACCGCCACGCCCCTGCCAGAACGATGCCTGCCGCAGCTTCTCGCTAACTCGCTCCGGCTCAACCGCCGACTCCCCTTTGAGCAACGGCCACAACAACTCGACCGCCCCTTCGACCAGTTTGCCCGATGTGAAGCAACTGCCCCAGCCGGATAAGCCTTCGTCCGTCTGAACCTCGACGAGCGTGTGCAGGTTTTCTTGCGGCTCGTGCCCTTGAGGCCAACCGCCATCAACGGTGGCTCCGGTCAAAGGGATGACTTCCAGATGCGTGATTTTCATGGTTGGGCTTTCGGCTGAGTGCGGAGGATCAATGCGCGACAGCTTTTCGGCGACTCACGAAGCCGTCAAGCAAGTCTGGGCTTTTCTAATTTCGAGTTTCGGATTTCGGGTGGCATGTCGTAGAATCACCGTCGATGTCTCCTCAAACAAGGGTTCGATCATGCACAGCGAGAGCCAAACGGTCGGCCGCCCGATGGAAGTCTTGATGGTCGAAGACAGCTTGACTGCCGCGAAGCTGACGATGGGAGCGTTGACTAAGGGACAAATCGCGCACCACATGACCTGGGTGAAGACCGGCGAGGATGCGCTGGAGTTTGTGCGTCGGGCCGGCAAGTTCACGCGTGCTCCGCGGCCGGATTTGATTTTGCTCGATCTGGGACTGCCGGGGATCGGTGGCAAGGATGTGTTGGCGACCGTGAAGGATGACGAATCTCTAAAGACCATTCCCATCGTCGTGTTGACCGCCTCGACGGACCCCGCGGATCGGGCGGACGTCGAGCACTTTGATGTCGCGGCGTATCTCACGAAGCCGGTCGATCTCGAAAAGTTTTTGTGGCTGGTCAAAGAGCTGAAGCAGTATTGGCTGGCCGAAGTCATCCTGCCGCACGTCACCGAAGCGGAAGATCCGCCGCCAGAGGGGGCGTTGTCTTCGACCGGTTCGTTGGGCTTGTTCAAGTAGGATGGGCACTCTTGCCGTCCGGTCTTCCGGTCGCAATGCGGGACGGGCAAGAGTGCCCATCCTACGAAGCACGAAAACACGTCTTGCTCTCGATTCACGCTTTGCGATACATCCCCGCTCCCTTCCGCAGAGGAGTTTTCCTGTCCTCTGAAATCCCTTCCAAAATCCGACTCTCCAACCGGAAATCCAACCAAATGAGCGGTGTCAAGGACGGCACCTGTCGTGTCCAGCGCGAGGTCCGCGTGGCCCCTTGGGTCGGCGTGTCTCTGTGCGGTCTGGCCCTTTGGATGTCCGGTTGCCAATCGTCTCCGACGATTCGCGGTCAGACACCCAGCTACAACCAATCGGCGGCATCCGCACGCCGTCCCTTCCGCCCCATTGAGCAGGAGACTCCGGACGAAGAACTCGTGCCGGGAGAGATTCACGAACGGGTGTCGCCTTCGAGCGACGAAGACCCGGATGCTTTGACCGATCCGATTGCCGACATCGTCATCGAAGGCAACGACACGATCGAGACGACTGCTATCCGCAAGCTGATTCGTTCCGCGATTGGCCGGCCGCCAAGCGAATCTCAGATTCGCGAAGACGTCCGAGCACTCTTCAGCACGCGCTGGTTCTTCGCGGTCGAGCCACGCTATCGCCGCAAGGACAAAGAACTGGTCCTGGTCTTTCGGGTGATCGAACGGCCGATGGTCGAAAGCGTCGAGTTCCACGGTAACGAACGGATCAAAACAAAATATCTCGAAAAGCTCACGGGGCTCAAACCGGGCAGTCCGTTCGACGTCAGCGTCAATCGCGAGGCGATCAAACGGATCGAAGAGCACTACAAGTCCAAAGGCTTCCCGTACACGAAGGTCACGCTCGACAAGGGCAACAAGCGCGAGGATCGCCAAGTCGTCTTCCAGATCGACGAAGGGCCGAAGGTCATCGTCGGCTCGGTCGGGTTCGACGGCAACGAATCATTCACCAGCGGCTTGCTGAAGACGAAGCTGTCGCTCAAGCCGGCGTTTCTCGGCCTGCCGTTCTGGAGCAAGTACAAGCCGGAGCAGATTCCCGATGACGTCGCGGCCCTCAAGCAGTACTACCACAGTCTGGGCTACTTCGATGTGAATATCGAGAAGGATGTCACGATCGACGAGAGCCCGTGGAATCCGCTGAGCTACAAGGCGGCGCACGCCATCATCACCTACCGCATTGAGGAAGGTCCGCGATTCAAAGTTCGCAATTTGATCTTGGAAGGCAACAAGATCTTCACGAACGAGGAACTGGCCGCTGATCTCAAGATGCGGTCGGGAGACGCGTACAACTCGCGGTTCATGAACAAGGATGTCGAAGCGATCAAGGATCGCTACGGCAAGCTGGGCCGCACGTTCGCCAACGTCGAGCCGATTCCTCGGTTCCTGGAGGAGACGGGCGAGATGGATCTCGTCTACCAAGTTGACGAAGACCGCGTTTACACGATTCGGCACATCAACGTGCATATCCAGGGAGATCACCCGCATACTCGCGAGTCGGTCGTTCGCAACCGCATGTTGCTGCACCCCGGCGACCTGGCCGATCCCAAGAAGCTCAAGCAGAGCGAACGACGATTGGAAAACGCCATCTTCGATCGAGCGGGCCCGACGGCTCCGCGCATCCAGCTCTCCAAGGTCCCCGAGAAGCCGAATTCCAATCGGCCGCAAATCACGCAGGCGAGCACCATTCGCGGACAATCCCCTGATGAAGAGCAGGAACCCGCGATTATCACTTGGCGAAATCTCAGCTCCGATTCGCTGATCTTCGGCACGAAACCCGTGGTGCGAGGCCAAAGTCCAGAACCGTCCGATACCGATTGGGTCGATCCCAGCTCGTCCACTCTGATCGCTCAAAATCCGCCGCCCGAGTATCCCTTCGGAGCAACGGCGACTGATCCCCAGGCACAGCAGATCCTGCCTCCTGGCCAGGCGGATGGCAACGTCTTTGTCACCGAGGCTCAAACCGGCCGGTTGTCCTTCGGCGTGGGCGTGAACAGCAACTCCGGCGTTGTTGGCTCGATCGTGCTGGAAGAAAACAATTTTGACATCACACGCTTCCCGCGCAGCTTCGAGGATGTCCGCAACGGCACCGCGTTTCGTGGAGCCGGCCAGCAATTCCGCTTGGAGGCGGTCCCTGGCAATATCGTCAGTCGATACCTCGCCAGTTGGACCGATCCGTACTTCATGGACACGCCCTATAGCGTTGGTGTGAGTGGCTTCTTCTTCAATCGCTTCTACCGCGACTGGCGCGAAAACCGACTTGGTGGCCGCGTCACCGTTGGCCGGCAATTAACGCAGGAGTGGTCGATCATCGGATCGATTCGCCTGGAGTCCGTCGACATCATGGATCCGACCGTGCCGACTCCCGCACTGCTGGCTCAATCGTTGGGAACCAGCTTCCTCTCGACGGGACGCATTGCACTCGCACACGACACACGCGATTCGCAGTTCCAGCCGGCCGAGGGGCATTATGTGACCGCCGGCTTCGAACAAGCCTTTGGCGAGTACAATTACCCGCGCGTGGACGCCGAGGCCCATCAATACTTCACAACCTACAGCCGCCCGGATGGCGGCGGCCGACATATCCTGTCGCTCGGTTTGCAGGCCGCCTGGTCCGGCGACAACACCCCGATCTTTGAACGCTACTACGCCGGCGGCTTCCAGTCTTTACGCGGATTCTCGTTTCGCGGCATCAGCCCGGTTGACGGCAGTGTCCGCATCGGCGGCCGGTGGATGTTCTTGGGCGGAGCCGAATACCTGATTCCGGTCACCGCCGATGAATCACTGGGTGTCGTGGGCTTCACCGACTTCGGTACCGTCGAGTCCTCCAGTGTCAGTCTGAGGAATTTACGGTTGACCGTCGGTGCCGGTTTGCGAGTCACGATCCCACTGATGGGCCCGGCTCCCATCGCCATCGACTTCGGCTTCCCGATTCTCAAAGAGACGTTTGACGACACTCGCGTCTTCAACTTCTCGGTTGGCGTGACACGGTAGTCCCTGGAGTGCGGCGGCTTGACGCAGCCCTCCATTCCTAACGGCAAATGATGCGGATGGCCGTTGAGTCTACTCGTGGAACAGCGAAGCGAATCGGCGACGATCACGATGATGGCCAATGCCCACTCGTTGCCTACAGACCGCAATGAATGGAGGGCTCCGTCAAGCCGGCGCACTCCAAGGAACTATGCGAGCGATTCCAGCGGTCCCACTGCGACTGTGGTCGTTGCTCCAAGCGGGTAGACGTCCAACAACTCGCGTACGTCACGACTCGTGATCCCGCGCAGAGTGGCGAGATCGTCAGCCACCGAGTGGTATTCTTCGCGATAGATCCAGTTGCCTCCCAACGAGGACAGCCGACCCATCGGCCGCTCGCTGCGCAGCACGACTCGCGAAGAAACTTTGTTCTTCGCCATTTCGAGTTCGTCTTCTCGAATGCCGTCGCGATTGACTTCCGCGTAGATCGCATGGATGCGTTCGAGGTTCTCCGCGATCGCTTCCGGTTCGCTCGACAAGTACGTCATGTAGCTGCCGCTGCCGTCGTACTCGGTGAAGTCGAGGTCGGCCGCTTCCGCGAGTCCTGGATCGACCAACTCCCAAAACAGCCGGCTGCCGCTGTGGTCACCGACGATCACCGACAAGATCTCCGCCGCGTATCGCAATCGATTCTGAGCAGAAGGTGCAGGAGTCATCTGCATGATGTGTTCTTGCTGGCTCTTCGGCCGAGCGATGACCTTCAGGCCGCCGGCTGGTTTCGCTTCATGCGTCGCCCGGCCGCACACCCCCGCTGGCCAATGAGCACAATGCTGCTCGGCCAGCGCGACGATTTGCGACCAATCGGTATTCCCCGCGACAGCCAGTACGACGTTGCCGGCGAGGTAGCGGTTGTGGTGATACTCGCGCATCTGCTCGCACGTCAGAGCGGTAATGCTCTCTTTGGTGCCGAGCACACTCTGTCCCAGCGGATGCCCAGCGAAGTGTGTCTGCATCAGATTTTCATAAGCCGTGAAGCTGGGCTGATCGTCGTACATCCCGATCTCTTCCAGGATGACGTTCTTCTCCATGTCGAAGTCCGCCTGCCGCAGCGAAGGTCTCAGGATGTTCGCAAACAGATCGAACGCTTGGGGCAAGTATTCGGGCAGAACGGCTCCGTAGAACAGCGTCCCTTCTTCGGCAGTCGCCGCGTTGTACTTGGCTCCGACCTCATCAAAGATGCGATTCACGTCGTCGGCCGAGTACTTCTCGCTTCCCTTGAAGACCATATGCTCCAGGAAGTGGCTGACACCCGACACGGCCGCTGTCTCGTCCCGTGAACCGGTGCGTACGAAGAACCCCAGCGCGGCGGAATGCACTGCGGGATTCAGTTCCGCGATCACCGTCAAACCGTTGGCGAGTTTTGTCTGATGGAATTTCATGGCATCTCGTAGGTCAGGCTTTCCAGCCTGAGCCAATGGAGGGTTGGTGACGATTCGGGTCAGCTTGGAAAGGCTGATCTACGGGATCTTCAGCGGATTCGGCCCAATCGTCAGCACGGTGAAGTCGCGAGCCGGATGCTGATGCACATAGTCCAGCACACCCGCAACCGTCAGGCTGTCGATGTCTCGCCGAATATCGTCGAGCGTTTGAATGCGTTTCAGAAAATGCCAATCGCGAGCGATCGAGGTCGCGCGACTGGTGGTCGATTCCTGCTGCATGATCAGCGAACTCTTCGCGCGGGCTTTGCAGCGTTCGAGTTCATGCGATTCGATGCCGTCCCCCAGACGCTGGAGTTCGTGCAGCGTGACGTCGAACGTTTCCTGGGCACGCTCGACCGTCGTACCGGCATAGGTCAGGACTCGCCCTTCGTGCAACAGGCTGTTGAGCGACGCACTGACCGAATAACACAACCCACGCCGCTCACGGACCTCAGTGAAGAGTCGCGCGCTCATGCCACCGCTGAGCACTCCGACCGCCGCCCACGCCTTGTAGTAATCGGGATGCGAGTACTCGATCGCATCGTAGGCGATGCCAATGTGCATCTGCGTCGAATCGTGAGCGATGTGCCCGATTCGCTCACCGCGCGGGCCAGTAACTATCGACGGTTCCGGCTTCGTTTTCCAATCGCCAAACAACTGTGCGACTAAGTCCAGCGTACGCGGAACATCGACTTGCCCAGCGATCCCCAAAATCGCACCGTTCGGACGCAGGCAACGATCACAATGTGCTCGCACCGACTGCGCAGTGAGTCGAGGCAATTCTTCGAGCGAACCTTCGGTCGGTAATCCCCACGGGGCGTCGTAGCAGCGACGGCGCAGTTCGATCATCAGCTTACGTTGCGGTTCGTCCTCGATCGCTCGCAGCGACTGTTCGATCCCCGCGATCGCCCCCTCAAATTCCTCCTCCGACAATTGCGGGCGGCGAATGATATCCGCATAAAGCGCGAACGCCGCTGGAACATTTTCGCCCAGAGTGGCGGCCGTGAAAGCGATGTGATTCAGCCCGGTGCTCTCATTCCGCTGCACGCCCAAGTTGTCGAGGGCATTCGACAAGTCGCGGCTGTCGAGGTCGCCCGCTCCGCGCGTGATCCAGTCGGTCAGAGCCGCCGCCGTTCCCCCCTGTCCTGCAGGGTCGAATGCGCTGCCGCCGGGGATCAGAAAGCAAAACGCGGCCGATTGCACATCCAACATCGGCTCAATCACGACCGTCAATCCGTTGGTCAACGGATGCGTGTGAATAATTTGTTCGGGCATCGCTTCGTCCGTGAGGCTATCAAAACAGGCGGCAAAGACGAGCGGAGTCTGACGCGGTGTTCCGGGAACGCCAAGGGGTCGGGAGTCTTTTTCAGGTCAGCCCCACACGTTTTCAATGTCGCGACGTGGCTAAGGCAAACCTGAAATAGACTCCCGCACCCATCCCTCGTTACTTCAGCAGCCGCAAGACTAGCGCCGTCCAGCCGGTTTGGTGAGAGGCACCGCAGCCGCGTCCGGTGTCGCCGTGGAAGTATTCGTAGAACAGCACGAGATCCTTCCAATACGGATCGTCCCGATAGCGTGGATCATCACCGTGACAGGGGCGGCGTCCCTCCGCGTCCGGCAGGAAGAGGTTCGACATCCGGCGTGACAACTCGGTGGCGACTTCTTTCAACGTCATCCAGACACCGCTTCCGGTCGGACATTCGATTTTGAAGTCGTCGCCGTAGAAGTGGTGATAGCGTTCCAGCGCTTCGACCAGCAGGTAATTGACCGGGAACCAAATCGGCCCGCGCCAATTCGAGTTGCCGCCGAACATCCCGGTGTTCGATTCGCCGGGGACGTAATCGACTCGCAGTTCCTGTCCATCGGTGCGGAAGACGAACGGATCGGCCGAGTGAACTCTGGACAAAGCTCGCAGTCCATAATCAGACAGGAATTCGGATTCGTCCAAGACTCGTTGCAGCACGCGCCGCAAGCGTTCTTTGGACGGAATCGCCAATAGCAGACGGCTCTTTTTGGCATCCACCGCCGCCGGGTCTTTCTCGCAAATGGTGATCTGCCGCGCGAGATCTTTGCGATTCTTCAAGAACCAATTCATGCGATGCTTGAAACCAGGCAGCTTGTCGAGCGTTCTCGGATCGAGAATCTCGGATGCAAACAGCGGAATGATGCCGACCACCGAGCGAATGCGCATCGGCTGGCCGTGGTCCCCCATCCGGAGCTGGTCGTAATAGAAGCCGTCAGTCTCGTCCCACAGTCCGCTGCCGCCGAGTGTGTTCATGGCGTCGGCAATGGCGACGAAGTGCTCGAAGAATTTCGAAGCAATGTCCTCGTAGCTGGGATCTTCCGACGCCAACTCCAGCGCAATTGCCAGCATTGTGGAGCAGAAGAAAGCCATCCATGCCGTTCCGTCCGCTTGCTCCAAATGCCCACCGGTGGGCAGCGGCTGGGATCGGTCGAACACTCCGATGTTATCCAGGCCGAGAAACCCGCCACCGAACATGTTGTTCCCACTGATGTCCTTACGATTGACCCACCAGGTGAAGTTCACCAACAGTTTTTGAAAAGCGCGGGCGAGAAACAGCCGGTCCCGTTTGCCCCGTCCGCCGGTCTGCTTGTAAACGCGCCAGCAGGCCCAGGCATGGACCGGAGGATTCACGTCGCCAAATCCAAACTCGTAAGCGGGCAATTGTCCGTTCGGGTGCATGTACCACTCGCGCAGAAACAGCAGCAGTTGCGACTTGGCAAACTCGGCATCGATCCGCGCGAACGGGACCATGTGAAATGCCAAGTCCCAAGCGGCGTACCACGGATACTCCCACTTGTCCGGCATTGAGATCACATCGCGGTTGAACAGATGCGGCCAATCACGATTGCGACCCTGCTTGCGTGACTCCGGCGGAGGGGGTTGCCCTTCATCTCCTTTGAGCCACTGCGGCACGACGTAGTGATAAAACTGCTTCGTCCATAGCAGTCCCGCGTAGCCCTGCCGAGCAACGCGCGCCGCCTCTGGCGAATACTCTTTGTAGAGCTTCGAGCCATAGAATTCGTCCGCCTCTTCCAGACGAGCGGCGAAGACTTCCTCGAACTCCGGGCCGAACGCCGTCTCCGGCTTCCATTTCTTCTCCTCGTGATTCGTCATCCGCATGCGGATGACTTTCGAGGAATGCGGTTCAATGTTCAGCTCGTACCAAGCGGCCGTTTTCGTGCCGATTCCATACGGCGAAACAGCCTCTTGATCGCCATGAATGAGCAAATCATGAAACGCATCTTTCACATACTTTCCTTCGTTCGGACCGCCGTGCAGCCGTTCGGAATTCGTGACGTTTTCGGTGAAGAGCCATTGGGAAGCACAGACGGACGAATCGGACGCAAAGGACATTTCACCGAGCGCCTCGTGCCAGACGAAGACCGTTCCGTCTGGCTGGAGCTGCATGCTGGGATAACGCTCCGGCAATTCATCATGTCCGAGCCAGGACCAGGTATTTCGAAACCACAACGTCGGCAGGACATGCAGACTTGCCGGTTCTGAACCGCGGTTGTGAACGGTGACCTTAATCAGGATGTCTTGCGGCGAGGCCTTCGCGTACTCCGCCACGACGTCGAAGTAGCGGTCGTCATTGAACACACCGGTGTCGACCAACTCGAATTCCAACTGATCCTTCCCGCGATGACGATTCCCTTGAATCAATTGCTCATACGGGAACGCCCCTTGCGGATACTTGTAGAGCGCTTTCATGTACGAGTGCGTCGGAGTCGAATCGAGGTAGTAATACAACTCCTTCACGTCCTCGCCGTGATTTCCCTCTGGCCCGGTGAGCCCGAATAGCCGCTCTTTTAAGATCGGATCGCGACCGTTCCAAAGCGCCAGTGCGAAACACAAACGCCCTTGCCGATCGCTGATTCCCATCAGCCCGTCTTCCCCCCAGCGATACGCGCGACTGCGAGCGTGATCGTGCGGAAAGGATCCCCAGGAATCGCCGTGAGCCGAATAGTCTTCGCGCACCGTCCCCCACTGTCGCTCGGAGAGGTACGGTCCCCAACGCTGCCAGTCCTCTTTCCGAGAATGAGCCGCCGTCAGCCGCAACTCTTCGGCGGTCGTCGTGGGGGTGTCGATCATCAGGGTCTCGGTCATTGCTCGTGACATGATGCGCTCTCGTGGTGAAATGCTTGCGATATCGAATTGAGTTCAGCCGTGGACCACTAACTTAGAAAGCTCTGTATTGTTTCGCCACACGCCAACCAGGCGATGAAAACCAACGTCAGGGAAAACACAGCAGTGATGTGCCGCTTAGAACCAACGCTTGCGTTTCATCAAGACCAGCAAACCCAGCCCAAAGGTCACGACGACGCCCCAAAAAAAGAAATAGCCATACCGCCATGACTTCTCGGGCATGTAGTCAAAATTCATCCCGTAAACGCCGGTGAGAAAAGTGAGCGGCAACATGATCGTGCCCAGCACCGTCAGCCTCGACAGCGTGTGATTGGTTCGGTGGGTGACAATACCCAGGTATAGACCAACGGTTTCCGAAAGTAGCTCCCGCTCTGAAGCCACGTCCGCGCTCAGGCGATCCAGGAGGCTGGCCTTCTTCTCCAGATACGGCTGCGTCGTCTCCGGAATCATGGGCGAACGCCGTAGCGACAAGTCATGCACAATCTCTCGTGCGTAAACCACGACCTTTTGAAATTCACTGACGGCACGCAACAACTCGGCAACTCGCTCGAACATCGCTTCGTTGGCCTGCTTAAACAAATTGTCCTGGACCGCTTGATTGTCGTCGGAAATCCGCCCCACGATCTGCGTGTAATTCTCGCAAAGATGGCTGGCTAACGCATACAAGAGGAAGCCGGGGGAGAGCGCGATCCGACGAAAACTCCGCGCATAACTTTGACGCATCGCCTCGATGACGGGAGAGGATTCGCGATGCATCGTCACGAGGCATTTGGTTCCAATACACACCGCCAGGGGATGGGTGTTGACGCCGGACACACTCCAATCGGCATCGAGCAACGTGAACGCGACGAATTCCTCCAGATCCGCGAAATAGGGGGTCGGACGGTTGGAGAGCAGCGAAACCAATTGAGGTCGTTCGCATCCCAACTGTTCCAACAATTTCATTCCGTGATCGACCATGTCCCCCGAAAAATCAATCCACCAGAATCGGCCGGCTGCCGTCGCATCCACCAGTTCCATCGCATGCGACACGCTCGCGATGGGAATCTGTTCTTCGAGTTTGGTCGCGAAATTGAAGTGAACGGCGAGAATCACGGGGCACCTCAAAGGAGTCGCCGGAATGTGCGGATGTGCGA
>SXGT01236137.1_pt1 | contig 24353 bp, 21 predicted proteins | sample 3176221 | NCBI WGS metagenome assembly SXGT01 (sample SAMN11356862, study PRJNA531348) | freshwater metagenome | isolation source: freshwater sample F1-120 | place: China: Fuxian Lake, Yuxi | collected 2017-12-25
GCCGGCCGCGAGCGAGCCGGCCGCCGCGGCCGGCTCCGAGGCTCAGCCGCGGCCGGCGCCCGTCCAGTCGCAGGCCGCGCTTCTCCGCGAGGCGGGCGAGCATCCGCTCGTCGCCCATGCGCGGACCGTCTTCGACGCGGCCGTCCGCAAGGTCGAACCCGCGCGTTCCCGGGAACCTCGCCCGGCCGTGCCCGTGGCGGCAGCGGGGGGCGGACTCGCGGACAACGACGAACGACGGGTGGCGGAGGATGACGCCGAAGCCGGCATGGAGGAGAGCGATGGCTGAAAAACGTGGTGCGATCGTCAGGCTCGTGGATGCTTTCGCCGACCTGCCGGGCATCGGTCGGCGCACGGCCGAACGGCTGGCTTATCACGTGCTCAACATGCCCCGGGAGGGCGCGCTGCGGTTTGCGGACGCGATCCGGGCGGTGAAGGAAAACCTCCGGCCCTGCCGCACCTGCTTCAACCTCGCCGAGGGGGAGGAGTGCGACATCTGCACCGATCCCCGTCGCGACCGGACGCTGCTGTGCGTGGTGGAGCAGGTTCGCGACCTGCTCGCGCTCGAACAGGCGGGGAACTTCCGGGGGCTCTATCACGTGCTGCAAGGGCGGGTGGCACCGCTCGAGGGCAAGGGGGCCGATGGCCTCACGCTCGACGTGCTCGCGGCCCGCGTGAGCAGCGGGACGTTTCGCGAGGTGATCCTGGGCACCACGCCGAACGTGGAGGGGGACGCGACCGCGCTCGTGGTCGCCCAACGGCTCGAAGGCATGTCGGTGGAGCTCACCCGACTCGCCCGCGGCCTCACCGTCGGCGCGTCGCTCGAGCAGGCCAACCGCGAGATGCTCGTCGACGCCTTCGCCGGCCGCCGCAAGTACTGATTCCCAGCCTTCCGGCGTGCGTTTTCGGGCCGTGCCCGACTCGGCACTGCAGATTGCGTGCCGGGGCCGCGCACACTTCTCCCTGCAGCGGTATTCTTGAGGGAGTTCAAGCCCCGCGAAACACCGGCCAACCGGCACGGAGATTGCTGTCATGCGGATGTCGTTCGGCCAGGAAATGCGGATGGCGCAGAAGCAGGTGCTTGCGCCCCGCATGATCCAGTCGATGGAGATCCTGCAACTGCCCGTCATGGCGCTCGAGGAGCGGATCGAGCAGGAGATCCAGAACAACGAGACGCTCGAGATCGAGGAGGCCGGCCAGGACGGTCCGACCATCGATCCGTTGGGGCCCGTCGCCGAGGCCGAGCCCTCCGCGGCCGAGAAGACGGTCAACGAGCAGCCGCTGATCGTCGATCAGGACCATGCCAATCAGGCCGACTTCGAGCGGACCTACGACTGGGCCAGCGAGTATCCCGACAGCGACGACGACCGCAGCCGCCCATCCACCTCCCAGATCGAGCACGCCGGCGAGCGGTATCTCGACATGATGGCCAACATGGTGGAGCGTCCCGAGACGCTCTGCGACCACCTCCACGCCCAGCTCGCCAACGAGGACCTCACCGACGCCGAGCGCGAGGCCGCCGACAAGGTGATCTACAACCTGGACGTCAACGGCTACCTGCCGATGCCGCTCGAGGAACTCGTCGATGCCGACGGCCCGTCGGGCCAACTCGAGCGGCTTCACAAGGCGCTCGGGTTCGTGCAGTCGATGGATCCACCCGGGGTCGGGGCCCGCGACCTGAAGGAATGCCTGCTGCTCCAGATCCGCCACGACATGCCCGACGCCCGGCACCTGCGGCGGCTCGTGTCGGACCACCTGGAGGATCTCGCCGGAAATCGGCTCCCGCTGATCGCGCGCAAGACCGGTTTTTCGATCGAGGAGATCGAGCGGCTCCGCCAGCGGCTCCACTCGCTCAAGCCGAAGCCGGGCGCGGTCTTCACGACTCCGATCGTGGTGCCGGTCAAACCCGACGTCTACGTCGAGCAGGCCGCCGATGGCGGCTGGAAGGTGCGGCTCGAGGAGATCGACCTGCCGAACCTCCGCATCAGCCCGCTCTACAGGGAGATGCTGATGTCGCCCGCCACCGACCTGGCGACGCGGGAGTACATCAAGCGGAAGATCAACTCGGCCCAGTGGCTCATCGACGCGATCGAGCAACGGCGGAGCACGCTCCTGAAGACGGCGCAGGCGATCGTCGATCACCAGTCGCGGTTTCTCGTGGAGGGGCCCGAGGCGATCGAGCCGCTCAAGATGCAGCAGATCGCCGACCGGATCGGCATGCATGTGACGACCGTGAGCCGGGCCGTGGACGACAAGTGGCTGCAGACGCCCAGGGGGCTGCACGCGCTGCGGAAGTTCTTCGTCGGTGGCACGGTGAGCGCCGACGGCGAGGAGGTCGCCTGGGACGCGGTGCGGATCAAGCTTCAGGAGATCGTGGACAACGAGCCGAAGGACGCCCCCTACAGCGACGACGACCTCGTCGGGGAACTCGCCAAGGAGGGCATCACCCTGGCACGTCGCACGGTCACGAAGTATCGCAAGGCGATGAAGATCCCGAGTTCCCGTCAGCGACGCGACTGGAAGCTGGTCCGCGAGACGAACGGCGTCGCCCTCGCCGTGCCGGCGGAGCCCGTTCTCGTCGATGATGTCGATGCGAACGACGACGTGGCCGACGCGGACGGGTGACACGGGCCGCTGCCCGTCGGGCCGGCGCACCAGCGGGCAAAAGCCGCACTTGCCGCTTTCGACCGGCTGCTCCTACGATGCCTCCGGCCCTCCTTCCCGCCGGAGTTTCCTCATGCGTTGTCCCTTCTGCCGCGCCGACAACGATCGGGTGATCGACTCCCGGTCGGGAGACGATGGAGCCTCGATCCGGCGCCGACGGGAATGCCTGGGTTGCCGCCGCCGGTTTACGACCTACGAACGAGTGGAACGGCAACTGCTCACCGTGGTCAAGAAGGAGGGCGTCCGCGATCCGTTCGACCGCGACAAGATCAAGCGGGGCCTGGCGAAAGCCTGCTGGAAGCGGCCGGTGACCGAGGACGACATCGAGGTCGTCGTATCGACGCTGGAAGGCGAGCTCTACGGCAGCTACGAGAGCGACGTCCCGAGCAGGGTGATCGGCGAGCGGTTGATGGAGCTTCTCAAGGACATCGACCACGTGGCCTACGTCCGGTTCGCCAGCGTCTACCGCGAGTTCAAGGACGTGCGGGACTTCGTGGACGAGCTCGAGCCGATCCTCAACGAGGCGAACCGTCTCGAGGGCTGACTTCCACGCGACGGGAGTAGTCGCCACGGACGCCGCCGGTTTTCTCCTCGAGCCGAATTCGCTCGACGACCATGTCGGGATCGATCGACTTGCACATGTCGTAGATCGTGAGTGCGGCGGCGGAGGCCGCCACGAGCGCTTCCATCTCGACTCCCGTCCGTGCGGTGGCCCGCACGACCGTGTCGATGGCGACGATGCCGGCCTCCGGGAAGGCGATCGCGACCTCGACGGTTTCCAGGGGCAGGGGGTGGCAGAGGGGCACGATCTCGCTCGTCCGCTTCGCCGCCATGATGCCGGCGAGCCGGGCGGCGGTGAGCGCGTCCCCCGTCTCGAGTTCCCCGGCCCGCAGCCGCCGGATGGTCTCGGCCCCCGCGGCCAGCCGTGCCGAGGCCCGGGCGGTGCGGATGGTGACCGGCTTGCCGCCGACGTCGATCATTCGGATGCCGTGAGGCGCGGTCGCTTCGCTCATGCCGAGAATATAGCGTCGCCAAACGCCTTCGGCCGTCCCGCGTGAGGCGGAACGGCCGAAGGTTTGGGGTTGGACACGACGCGGAGCGTCTGGAGGACCCTCAGCGGGCCCGCCGGACCGGGCTCAGACCAGCTCCTTGCGGGCTCCGATCAGCGTGCGGAGCCGCTCGGCGAGCAGGGCCACGTCGAAGGGCTTCTTGAAGCTCTCGTTGACATGGGCCCGGTCGATGGTGATCTGCGAGCCGTCGTCCGGCAGCAGGGCGATCACGATCGTCTCGGCGTACTCCTGATTCCGGCGGAGATTCTGGCAGATCTGCTGGGCGTCGATCCGGCCGATCGAGTAGTCCACCACGATGCAGTCGGGGTGGAAGCTCTCGGCCTGGATGCCCGCCTCGAAGCCGCTGGCAGCCACCTGGATCTTGAACGACCGCTCGAGCGGCAGCTGCTTCTTGAGATTTTCGATCAGCACCTGATCCTGGCCGACGAACAGCACCTTCGCCATCGCCTCGTCCTCGAGGTCGCCCAGCGGCATGCCGTGCTCCTTGAGGAACTTGATCAGGTATTCCCGCGGAATGCGTCGGTCCTGGCTGCCCGGGATGCGGTATCCCTTGAGCCGGCCGGAATCGAACCATTTGCTCACGGTGCGCGGTGCGACTTTACAGATTTTGGCGACCTGACCTGTCGTGAAAACCTTCATCTTCGGGACTCCATTGAGATCTTTTGTGTCCGGAAATGTCCTGGCCAGTCCCGCCCCTGTTCGAGCGTCGGAACACAGCCCCCCTGACGCGATGATTCTTGGTGGGGACGCCCGCGTCGTCGTGCCCCACGAAGGCCGGCCTGAGGCGCGGAGGGGGCATGAGAATTCCGGCCCACCGGGCGGGCGTCCCTTGGGCAGGACGCCTCCCGATGAAGGCCGTGACTCGCAGGATTCCCCCCCTGCGCCACACCGCGGTCGGTTTCGGGATGACTCCCGGACACGTCCGCGATATGGCCGTCCAGGAGGGTAGATCGAAAGATCGTGTCGTGAGACTTGAGCCGTTCTTCACGAACAGGACGGTGGCACCACTCGGTCCGCCTGCAACGGACACGCCGAACGCCCGGAAAAGACGCGGAATCCGGCCTGGAGCATGCCGTCGGCGGTCCGCGGTCAGGCCGCCTTCGACGGGGTGCGGGTGGCCGCCGCGGTCGACTCGAACCGCACGCTCACCCGCTTCGAAACCCCCGACTCCTCCATCGTGACGCCATACAGCGTGGTGGCCGAGGCCATCGTCTTTTTGGAATGCGTGACGACGATGAACTGGGTCGAGGAGAGAAAGTCACGGAGGACGCCCACGAACCGGTCCACATTCGCCTCGTCGAGAGCGGCATCGACCTCGTCGAGCACGCAGAACGGACTGGGCCGCGACTTGAAGATCGCGAGCAGCAAGGCGACGCAGGTCATCGTCTTCTCGCCGCCGGAGAGGAGGGAGATGCTGCGCGGCTCCTTGCCGGGCGGACGGGCGACGATTTCCACCGAGGTCTCGAGCAGATCGACGCCCGGTTCCAGGACGATGTCGGCCTGGCCGCCGCCGAAGACACGCTCGAAGAGGTCGCGGAAATATCCGCGGACCGTCTCGATCGTCTCGCCCAAAAGCCGGCGGCTCTCGTCGTCGATGCGGGCGATCAGCTGCTCGATGGATTCCTTGGCGCCGGTGACGTCGGCGAGCTGGGCCTCGAGCTTGGCCAGCCGGTCCGCCAGGTCCTCCGACTCCTTGAGCGCTTCCATGTTGACCGACGTCATCGAGGCGAGCTTGCGACGAAGTTCCTCGATCCGTGTCTCCAGCTCGGCCCGGTCGTCGGGCGTGGGCTCGGCATCGTCGGCGGCCACGGGCCCGGCGACGCCGGTGTCCCCATCGATGTCGATGTCGTATTCGTCCCGTATCCGTTCCACGATCCGCGCCCGCTGGTGCCGCGTCTCGCCGGCGTCGAGTTCGAGGGTGTGCACCTGTTCCGAGAGCCGGGTCGCCGCGACCCGCGTCTCGTCGATCACCGCCGTCACGCTGCGGCGGTTGCCGTCGAGCCGGTCGGTCTCTTCGGCGAGCAGGGCGAGGGACGCCACCGATCGCTCCTCCGCCCATGCCGCTTCGGCGACCGCCGCCGTCGCGGCGAGAACGTCGAGCTCGTAGACGCCGAGCCGGCCCTGGGCCTTCCCGAGCCGGTCGAGGGCGGCGGTGACGTCGGACTGCCGCACGGCGAAGGCCGACTCGCCCGCGGTCACCGCGTCTTGGCAGCGGGCGATCTTCTCGGCGGTTGCCGCCTGCTCGATCCGCAGCCGGTGGATCTCCTCGAGGGCGTCGCCCCGGTTTCGCTCGACCGCATCGATCGCCAGCCGGCAACGATCGACTTCGGACGCGGCTGCCTCGACTTCGGGAATGACCGCCGCGACGTCCGCGCGGGCGGCCTCTGCGGCGGCCTCCGTGGCGGACGCCTGCTGCTCGGCGGCCCGGGCCTGTTGGTCGGCGACGGCGATGGCCTCGGCGGCCGCCTGCTCGTCACGGATGACGCGGGAGAGTTCGGTTCTCGACGAGGCGACGGTCTCGGCGGCCTGTTGTCGGCGGGCGGTGGCCTGGGCGATCTCCGCGTCGCGGGCCACGATCGCCTCCTGGAGGCGATCCACCCCCAGCTGTGCGGCATCGACCGTGCGTTCCAGGTCGGCATGCCGTTTCTCGAGCGCCCGGAGTTCGCTGCGGCGGGCCACGAGTCCGGCGGAAGCGGCCGGGGAGCCGATCGCGAACTGCCCGTCGCCGGTCAGGCTGATGCCGTCCCGGGTGAGAAACAGGGTCTCCCGGGGAGCGTGCGGAATCAGCGGGAGGGCGTGCTCGATCCGATCCACGACCCAGACCCGGCCAAACAGCCTCCGCAGGAGCGAGACCTCCCCGTCGCTCCGCTCGCCGGTGGAGCCCGCGAGAAGCAGCCGGTCGAGCCGGCCCACGATGCCGGCATGGGAGGGGGGCTCGAAGGGCTCCGGTTCCCGCAGCCGCTCCGAGGTGAGAAAGCCGATGCGACCCCCGGCGGCGAGCACGCTGGCGGCGTCGGCCCCGGCGGCCCAGTCGGCATGCCAGCCCATCGCGGCGTCGAGTGAATCGACCACGAGACTCTGGCCGAGTTCGCCGAGAGCGAGATCGACGAGGGAGGCCCACTCGATGCCGGTGACGACGAGGTCGGCGAGCACGCCGGTGAAACCGGGGATCGTCGCCGCCCCCTCCGCCAGCAGCTTCCGGGCGGCATCCGACACGCCCTCCTGTCGGGCGACCATCTCGCGGAGCATGCCGAGCCTCTCGCGGCAGGCCTCGAACGAGGATCTCCAGCCGGTCAGATCCCGCCACGCTCCCTGCAACGACTCCTTGGCATCCCGTTGGGCTGCCTGGAGCGCCTCGAGGTCGCCGGTGGCGGAGGTCAGCCGGCCCTCCAGCGAGAGCAGATGCCCCTCGCAGGCGGCCCGTGATTCGCCGAGCAACGCCTCGCGTTGGCGGGCGGCCATCGAGGCGAGCCTGGCGGCATCGGCTGCCGCCCGGGCACCGCCGGCTCGGATCATGTGTCGATCGTGTTCTGTTTCGAGCCGCAGCTGACGGCGGCGCAGCTCCTCGACCGCGGACGTGGCGACGGCCAGGGACGTGCGGGCCTTGGCCGCATCGTCGTGGGTGCCGGACGCCGCCGACTCGCACTCCGAGAGCCTTCGCACCAGATCGGCGAGCGTGGCGGCCACGGCCGTGACCGCCCCACGCGCCGTCGCCAGCATCGTCGCCGCGTCACGCTCGAGACGAACGGTGGCGGCGACGTTCGCCGTCGCGCGTTCGAGATCGGCGTCGAACTCCGCCCGCCGGCTGCGCTGCAGCCCCGCGGTCGCCTCGGCGGCCGCGAGCCGCTGGATGTCGGCCGCGGCCAGCGAGCGGGCGGACACGAGCATCGGCTGCAGGGATTCCGCGGTCGCTTCCAGCGCGGCCGCCTCGACCGCGGCTGCGGCGGACCGCGTCTCGTTGTCATGGAGGGCCGCCCGGGCGTCGGCGAGCGCCGCCTCGACGTCGGCGATCGCGGCATCGACGCCGCACAGGTCGCGGGTCGCGGCGGCAAGCCGGAACGTGCGCAGCCGATCCTGCATCGTTTTCCAACGCCTGGCCCGGGCCGCCTGATGGCGGACGGTCTCCAGGCGACTGGCCACCTCGCCGACGATGTCTGCCAGCCGTTGCCGGTTCTGCTCGGCCCGTTCCAGTCGCCGCAGCGCCTCGCCACGGCGGGTGCGAAACTTCGTGATGCCCGCCGCCTCCTCGAACACCGCCCGGCGATCGCGCCCGGAGGCCACGAGGAGCGCATCGACGCGACCCTGCTCGATGACGCTGTAGGCCTCGGTGGCGGCCCCCGTCCCGGAGAGGAGCTCGCGGATGTCTCGGAGCCTCGCCGGCTCGCCGTTGACGAGATATTCGCTCTCACCGTTGCGGTAGACCCGCCGCGAGATCCGCACCTCGTCGCCCTGGCCGGGAAGCTGCCGTGCCGCGTTGTCGAAGATCAGCGACACCTCGGCGACGTTGAGCGGCTTCCGCGTGGCCGATCCGGCGAAGATGACGTCGGTCATCTCCTTGCCACGCAGGCTGCGGACCGACTGCTCGCCGAGCACCCATTTGATGGCATCGACGACGTTCGACTTGCCCGAGCCGTTCGGCCCCACCACCACGGTGATGCCGGGCGGAAACTCGAACTGGGTTCGGTCGGCGAAACTCTTGAAGCCGAAGAGTTCCAGGGCCCTGAGCCGCGTCATGCGGGATCGTCGGCGCCGCGATCCTCGTCGTCCGCCGCCGGCGGTTCGTCGGCGACCTCCGGGATGTCGCGGTTGCGTGCTGACGCCTCCTGGTGGATCGTCGGTCGGCCGTCGAGTTCGTCGGGCAGCGCGTCGAAGGCGAGCCGGCTCGTCAGCGCCCGGCCCGCGCTGGCCTGCTGCAGAAACTGGATGGCGTCGGCATAGCTCCCGCCGAGCTCGATGATCGCCCGCACGATCGAATCAGCCCCGGCCGGCACCTCGGCCTGCTGGTCCGACTGCCCGGACAAGAACCGGCTCACCGTGGCGGTGCCTCCGTCCACGACGACGACGATCGACGTTCCGGCCTCCGCCCGCCGGCCGTTCGCAACGGGATGCTCGGTGCCGAAGAACACGAACTCAGGACGGATGCTCCTCGTGGCGTGCACGAGTGGCGGACCAGCGACGTCGAGGACGTGGAGCGAGCAGGCGTCGCCGAGCCGTTCACCCCTGACCAGCGGCAGGTCGGGATCCATCCTCCAGAGCGCGCGGAACGCGCCGTAGCGGGTCTCGGCGCTGCGGCTGGCGAGCAGTGTCTGCAGCGCGTCGACACCGTTCGCGTCGTCGATCACGGTCAGGGCGGCAAGCGCCGCCGACCGGGCGCTGCGGAGGCTCGTCGCCGCCTCCGCGAGCTGGGGGGCGGCGACCGACTCCCCGAGATAGGCGAGCGCCTCGGCGGCGGCGAAACGAATCTCGCCATCCGATGAATCGAGCGCCTTGCGGAGCGTGGGGATCCCCTCCTTGCCGATCGCCTCCAGCCGCAGGGCGGCGGTCGGTGCCGTGACCGGGTCGGTCAGTTGGCGTTCGAGGAGCTGCAGGCGGGCGTGCCGTCCGCCGGGCGGCTCGATCACCGCGATGCTCTGCACCACGCGGATGTAACGGCCGAGGTTGTGACGGTAGACCGGAGGCACCTCGAGGGCGATGTAGCGGTCGGTCTGCGGGTTGGCGACACCCCGCTTCACCCCCTTGATCACGGCATGAAACCGGCGGTTGATCCAGTCGCCGAGCCGCTTGGACATCGCGAACGACCGGTGATCGGCGGCGAGGACGAGCCCCATGTCGCGATCCCGCAGGGCGACGCCCCCGCCCGGCACCCGGGCGCGGATCTTCGACTTCGAGTCGAGGGTGCCGCCCGACACCGGATCGACGAGCAGCGGTCCGGCGGCAATGCCGAGTTCGTGGCCGTCGCGGATCGTGTTGCCGATGACGGCCATCTCCGCCAGGCGCGTCTCCATCAGCCACCCGCCCGCGAGGCTCGTGGTGTCGTTGTCGGCGGGCACTTCCACGTAGATGTCGAAGCGGTCGCCCTTGCGGACGTAGGGCGGCAGGTAGCCGTGCACCCAGGTCAGCGACGTCGATGGCGAGGCGAGCAACGCGGACGGTTCGATCACGCCCCGCGCCTGAATATCGGCCATCAGCGTCTGCCGTTGCGGTCCCGGCGGCGGATCGCTGCCGGTGTCGGCGAGCCCGGTGACCAGAGCGGGCCGCTCGATCCGCTTGGCATTCAGGCCCCAGGGTGCGGTGTAGTCGCCGATGAGTTTGGTGTCGGCCTCGAGGTGGGCGAGGGCCTCGATCTCGGGGCTCTGGCTGCGGATCGCCGGTCCGGCGCAGCCGGTGGAGAGGAACGCGGCGAGGCCCACGAGGAGCAGCGTCATTCCGTGCGTCGGCCCGGGCGAGCGGCACGGCCACGGATTCGGATCGCGTCGATCGCGCATGAGGAGTGATGGTCCGGGGGCGGTGCGGACGCGGAGCCGGCGGCCACGCGAAACGGATCGGGTCGGGGCGGGAAAGTAGGTGGCCGCGGCGGCGGGGGTCAAGGGTGCTTTCGCCCCGGCCGGGCCGCGATGCCTGCGGGGTTGGAGCCCCTTCGAACATCGCCGCGAACGCGATTGCCCGGCCGCCCCGAGGCTGCTACCGTCCCCCCTCACGCCGGTGATGCCGGCCCCCACCGCAGACATCGGCAGGAACCACGGAGCGATTCACCGTGACGGCGATCTACAACAACGGCCTCGGCATCCACGTCCGCTGGATGATCCGGCGGGATATGTCCGAGGTCATCGGGATCGAGCAGCAGGCCTTCGAGTTTCCCTGGCTCGAGGAGGATTTCACCCGCTGCCTCCGGCAGCGAAACTGCATCGGCATGGTCGCGGAACTGGCCGACTCCGTGGTCGCGTTCATGATCTACGAACTCCATCGCTCGCGGCTGCACATGCTGAACTTCGCCGTGACGCGGTCGCATCGCCGGCTGGGGATCGGCACGCAGATGATGGAGAAACTGGTCGGCAAACTCACGCCCGATCGTCGCGGCCGCATCGTGCTCGAAGTTCGCGAGACGAACCTGCCGGCGCAGCTGTTCTTCAAATCGCTGGGATTCCGCGCGACCTCGGTCCTCAAGGATTTCTACCAGGACTCGACCGAGGACGCGTACCTCATGCAGTATGCCCTCGAGGCCGGTTTCATGGCACCGCCACAGCGGCGACTCGCGGGCTGAGGATCGGCCGGGCCGCCGGTGGTCGCCCCCCTCGTCTCGCTACGTCCGACCCGGACGGGCATCCACCGGCGCCCCACGGCATCGATGCTGCCCGCAGAGCTGCCGGAGCAGGGCGACGCGTTGCCGCAGGATCATGAGCGAACGTTCCGCGGTCTCGCCGCGGGCGAAGACCGTGAGGATCGGCGCACCCGGCGGGATCCGACTTCCGGGCCGGGGGATGTCGGCGATCGCCGGCATTCCGTCGGCCTCCGACCAGGTCGCCGTCACCGGTTCGAAGCCATCTTCCCGGATCACGATGTCGCCGCCGTCGCGGGCCGCGAACACGACCCCCTTCGACCACACGGGAGGCCCGTCCCTGAAGGCGGGCCGATGCGGCAGGGGGCTCGGCCAGCCGCACGCGGCGAGATGGGTCGTGGCGAGCGACTCGCCGGTGGCGCGTTCCACGAGTTCCATGGAGGCGGTGGGGCGTGGATTCACCTCGATGACATGCACGTCGCCGCGGGCGTCGATCACGAGGTCGATGTTGAACAGGCCGACGAGGCCGAACGTCGATGTGAGCGCCGCACCCAGCCGCTCGAACGTCGCGTGGAGCGGCCCGCCGACGTGGTCGAGCGGCACGCCGACCGAGCCGCAGTAGGCGAACGGACCGGCACCGCACCATCCACGGCCGACGAGCTGATGACTCGCGCCGATCAGCCGGCAGCCCCGGGAAGCGGCCACGAAGGCCGCCGACCACGATTCACCGGCGATGAACCGCTGCCAGACCCGGCCCCCCGCGGGCGACGTCGCGCCGCCGCGCCATCTCGAGATGCCCCGTCCGCCCGCGCTTGCGAGCGGCTTGACCACGAAGGTGCCGTCGCATGGCAGGCCAGCCGGATCGGCGAACGTCTCGGGGAACGATCCGCCCGCGGTGCGGATCGCCGCGGCGAGGCGGCGGGGATCGCGGACCTCGGTCACCGCCGCCGCCCCACAGCCGGCGACCGGGCGTTCACGGGCCAGCGCGGCGATGATCTCGGGATGGTTCTCGATCGCGCCGGTGTAGACGCACGGTCCCGGCGGCGAGGCGGCGATCGCCGCCGGCAGGCCGTGCGGATAGCCCGGGGCGGCGGAGACGCGGATCGAGTCAACCGCCACGCGGCAGAGGTCGATGTCGCCAAACAGGTCGGCCGCATGGACGGCCCAGCCGGCGCGGAAGGCCGACTCCGCGAACGCCCGCACGCTGGCTCCCACCACGGCCACGGCCGGCCGGCCGTCGGGTGCAGGTGGGGCGGAACCGCCGCGGGCATGGTGCATGGTCGTCTGGCCGAGGCGCCGCTCCTGACGCGAAATCCTTGTCGAATATCGCCCGCGTGATATGCTTTCGCCCCGTTCAACCCAGTCTATCCGGTTCCCAGTCCACACATTGGAGACGTTGTCAATGTCGATGTTTATTGGCGAAGCTTTGAGCGGCGAAGGCAACGAGATTGCCCATATCGATCTGCTGATCGGCAGCAAGGACGGCCCTGTCGGCGTGGCGTTTGCCAACGCCCTGGCCCGACAGAGCGAAGGCCATTCGAACCTTCTCGCCGTGCTCACCCCCAACCTCGCCATCAAACCGGCGACGGTCATGATCACGAAGGTCACGATCAAGGGTGCGAAGCAGGCCGTGCAGATGTTCGGACCGGCTCAGGCCGCCGTCGCGAAGGCGGTCGCCGACAGCGTTGCGTCGGGCGTGATCCCGAAGAGCGAGGCCGAGAATCTCGTCATCGTGTGCGGGGTGTTCATCCACTGGCTCGCCGCCGACGACAAGAAGATCTACGAGTACAACTACAAGGCCACCGTGGACGCGATCGCCAACGCCATGCACGGCAAGCCGACCGTCGACGAGATGATCGCCGGCAAGGATGCGGCAGCTCATCCGTTCCGCGGCTTCTAGTTTCCAGGCTGGCGGGGCCGCTGCGGCCCCGCCAGCGCGGGTTTCCCGGGGAGACCAATGGTCTCCCCGGGAAACCTTCCGCCCGCCTCCCAGGCGGGCGTTTTCTTGCGCCAAAGGCGGCCGGAGAAAGGCGATCCATGCTCAAAAAGATCCTCCTCCACCCCGACTGCGATCCGCAGCCGAGCACCCTCGACGCGGTCGTCGCCGTGGACGCCGGGGCCGATCTGCTTTTGAGGCATGGCGGCGTGACGGTCGAGAATGTCGTTTCGTTGGTGCACGGCGGCATGTTCACCCGGGGTGTCGCCGATCTGGCATCGACGGCGATCTTCATCGGTGGTTCCGATGTCGCGATGGCCGAGGCGGTCGCCCAGCGGGTGCGGGCGACGTTCTTCGGGCCGATGCGGCTCGGCGTGCTCATCGATCCCTCGGGGGCCAACACCACTGCGAGCGCCGCGGTGGTCGCCGCCGGCCGTCACGTGAGCCTGGCGGACAAGACCGGGACGGCGTGCCGGGCGGTCGTGCTCGGCGGCACCGGGCCGGTCGGCCAGCGGGTCGCACGACTGCTGGCCCTCAAGGGAGCCCAGGTGACGGTGGTCTCAAGGTCCCGGGCCAAGGCCGAACAGGTGGTGCAACGGATCGTTGATCGCATGCCCGCGCACCAGTCGCGGCTGGAGGCGGTCGAGCACCACGGCGGATTCCTCGCCGGCTCCGCCTTCGCCCGGGTGATTTCCGGGGCCGATCTGATCGTGGCCGCCGGGGCCGCGGGGGCGAAGCTCCTCGACGCTGCCGGCCGCGGAGCGGCGTCGTCGGCCCGTGTGCTCATCGATCTCAACGCGGTGCCCCCCGCCGGCATCGAGGGCGTCGCCGCCGGCGACAAGGCCCGCCTCGACGGGGCGACGGTCGTCTACGGGGCCTTGGGCGTGGGTGGCACCAAAATGAAGATTCACAAGGCGGCCATCGGCCGCATCTTCGCGGCGAATGAAGCGGTCCTCGACGCGGAGGAACTCCTCGCCATCGGCGAGGAGTTGGAGCAGGGCGGGCAGAGCCCGGCTCGTTGAGCGGGGGAGTGGACTCGCCGGGCCCCACGGACGAACAACGGGCCCTTGTCACCGCTTGCGGCGCGGGATTCCCAGGACGACGACGATCATCATCAGGAGTGCGGCGCCCACCATCAGGAGCATGATGTTGCGGCGGCTCCTGCGGTTGCGGCGGTCTTCGTCGGTCAGCCGGTGGAGTTCGATCGCGTTGACTCCGTGGCCCACCTTCTTCACAGGCTCCTGGAACTGCAGTTCGGCCGACGTCGCCAACGCGGTCTCCCCGGGATGGAGGTCGATCGTCGCGAGCATCGCGAACGGATCGTCGGCCCGCGGCGCGGCGGGGGCATCGGCGGCCTGCAGGGGCTCTGGAGCGGCGGCGACCGGTGGCATGGTCGAGGCATCCTCCGCGGGCGGCGGCACGACTCGAGCTTCGGCGACCGGTGGCGCTTCGATCCCGGTCGGCTCGATCAGATCCACGGCAGGGGCTGGGATGGTTTCCGGTCGTGGCGGGGGATTTTCAGCTCGGGCGACGGCGGGCACCGGCACGACGAACATCCCCGCACAGAGCGGACAGCAGACCGGCTGCCCCGCGGTGGCGGCGGAGGCGGCCACGTGCCCGAAGCACAGCGGGCAGGCGATCACAAAGAGGCCGCCGTGCGCGGGATTTGCGGTGGTGTCGCTGGAATTCATCGCTGCTGTCCCTTGGGGCCCGAATCCCCTCTGGAGCCCAAGTGTCGGCCGGCGAGCAGGTCGATCAAGCCGGGCAGGAAACGGGCCGCAATCGCGAAGCCCGTGGCCTGCCAGCCGGGGGTGATCTCCCATCGTCTCCGCTCGATGGCGTCGGCGATCGCCCCGGCCGCACGGTCGGCCGGCATCCGCCGGCCACGCGACCAGGGGGGCCGTTCACCGACGACGAGCGCATCCCAAAACTCCGAGACCGTCGGCCCGAGGCTGACCAGCAGCACCCCGATGCCGTCGGCGGCGAGTTCCGTCCGCAACGTGCCGGCCAGGGATCTCAGCGCCGCCTTCGCCGCGCAGTACTCGCCGTGCAGCGGCAGCGGATGCAGGCCGAGGATCGAGCCCACGAGCACGATCACCGGATCATGTCCCGCGGCGAGGTGGGGCAGGCTTCGACGGACGAGCTCCGCGGGCGCGACGAGGTCGAGGTCGATGATCCGCGCGAAGGTCTCCGCCGTCAGGTCGTGAAAGCGGCCGACGGCGCCGCCGCCGGCGGCGGCGACGACCCCGTCGAGCCCGCCGAGTCGGTGAGCCGCGGCGGCCACCAGCCGGTCGCGAAAGTCGGGATCACAGATGTCACCGACCTCGAAGATGATGCGTCCGCCGGCGTCCGGGGCCGCGGCGAGGTGCTCCAGCCGGTCGGCCCGGCGGGCCGTGGCCATGACGCGGGCCCCGCGACGGGCGAGTTCCAAAGCCGTGGCCCGGCCCACGCCCGACGACGCGCCCGTCACGATCACCCGGTGCCCGACGAGTTGGCGGCGGCCGGTGCTCATGGCGTCGCTGCGGCGTCGGCCGCCCGGCCGTGCGGATCGAGATCGGAGGCGAGGTCGCCCTCGCCGGCTGCGGGGGCATGCGGCTGCACGACCGCCTCGTCGCTGCCGATCCTGCCGAGGAGCGCCGCGGGAATGCGGCAGTGCACGACGACGCGGTCTGCGGTGAACCGTCGCGAAAGCACCTCGCCATGCTTCCCGAGCCAGGCGAGAAGGCGGCCGTTGCCGGGGTCGGTTTCGACGTCGATGTCGCGAAATCCGCGGCCCAGGCAGTCGCTCGTGGCCTGGGCGAGGTCCTTCAGGCCCTCTCGGGACCGCGCTGAGATGGCGATCGCGTGCGGGTACTTCGCCAGCAACCGCTCCCGGGCGACCCGGTCCGGGAGCGCGTCGATCTTGTTGAGCACGAGGAGGGCGTCCTTCTCCCCCACGCCGAGTTCCTCGAGCACGCCCCTGACCGAGGCGATCTGCGCATCGACGAGCGGACTCGATGCATCGGCCACGTGGAGCAGGAGATCGGCCTGCCGCGTCTCCTCGAGGGTCGCCTTGAAGCTCGCGATCAGCCGATGGGGGAGGTCGCGGATGAAGCCGACGGTGTCGCTGAGGAGCACCGGCCCCCAGCCGGGCAGCCGCCAGCGCCGCGTTCGCGTGTCGAGCGTGGCGAAGAGCTTGTCCTCGGCCAGCTCATCGGAGCCGGTGAGCGCATTGAGCAGCGTGCTCTTGCCCGCATTGGTGTAACCGACGAGCGAGACCGTCATGCGGTCGTGGCGGGCGGCGACCTGCCGCTCTCGACGGGCATGAACCCCGGCGAGTTCCCCCTTGAGTTCATGGATTCTTTTCTCGACGAGTCGGCGATCGACCTCGAGCTGCTTCTCGCCCGGGCCGCGCATGCCGATGCCCATCTTGAGACGTGAGAGGTGGGTCCACATCCGCTTGAGCCGTGGGAGCGAGTATTCGAGTTGGGCGAGTTCGACGGCGAGCCGCGCCTCGTAGGTGCGGGCGCGGGCCGCAAAGATGTCGAGGATCACCTCCGAACGATCGACGACCTTGACCTCCAAATCGTGCTCGAGGTTTCTGGTCTGGGCCGGCGACAGGTCGTTGTCGAAGATCACGACGTCGGCGTCGTGCCGGGCCACGAGGGCCGCGAGTTCCGCGACCTTCCCCTTCCCGAGATAAGTCTTCTGGTCGGGTCGCTCCCGCCGCTGGGTGAGCTCGGCCATCACCTTCGTGCCGGCCGTGGCCGCGAGGCCGGCGAGCTCGTCGAGTGGATGCTCGGGATCGACCGGCGGCTCGAGAAACACCCCCACGAGCACCGCCTGCTCGCTCCGCCCGCCCGTGCGGCTGCGTTCCTTCATTCGTCCTCCTCGCGTGGGTCGTCGCCGGCCGCGAGCTGAAGGCAGCTCTCCCACCGCCGGGTGTCGAGCAGGCCGTCGGCGACCGCGTCCTTGACGGCGCAACCTGCCTCGTGGTCGTGCGTGCAGTCGGGGAAGCGGCAGAGGTTGGCGATCGGCCGCAGGTCGCGGAAGGCGCTGGGCACCTCGGCCGGCACCAGCTGCCACGGCTGAAACTGCCGCACGCCCGGCGTGTCCACGAAGCAGCCGCCGAAGCGATGCGGCAGGAGCCGTGCGGTGGTCGTGGTGTGGCGGCCCTTCTCGTTGTCGCGACTGACCTCCGCGACATGCAGCCCCAGGGCGGGGTCGAGCGCGTTGATGAGCGAAGACTTGCCGACACCGCTCTGCCCCACGACGGCCGTCACGCGGCCGGCCAGTTCGGCGGCGAGGCGGTCGATCCCCAGGCCGGTGGCCGCGGAACAGAGGATCACCGGATAGCCCATCCGGGAAAACACGCCGGCCAGCGGCACCAACGCCCCGGCCCCGGGGAGGTCGGCCTTGTTGATGCACACGAGCGGCCGGATGTCCGACTTTTCGGCCGCGACGATCAGGCGGTCGATCAGCCCCGGCTTGAGCCCGGGCTGTGCCGCGCTGCCCACGATCATCACCTGATCGACGTTGGCCACGATCACGTGGCGACGGCCGCGGCTGTCCCGTGAGAGGGAACTTCGCCGGGGTTCGATCGATTGGATCGCCCCCTCGTCGCCCACTCGCACCCAGTCACCCGCGGCGAGCGGATGCCGCTGATCGGTGGCGACGGTCCGCAGGATGCGCCGCATCGTGCAGCGGGCCTCGCTGCCGTTGGCGGACCGCACGACGCTCTCCAGTCCGTGCACGTGAAGCACCTGCCCGCGCCACGCGGTGGCGTCGGCCGGCTCGACCGACATGCCGTCGGCCCCCGCATCGGCCAGGCCGTGGGCCATGACGGTCCGCTTGCGGGTGAGATCGCCCTTGCCGGAGATGCGTTCCGAGGATGCGTGATCGACCGCCGTGTCCGGGTCGCCGCCGACAGAACGCGTGAGATCGCCGCTGCGTCGGCGCGTCGAGCGGTTCTTGCGGAACTCGACGCGGAACTTGCGGGGTTTTGCCATGCAGCGGGAAGGGCTCAGATCGATTGGCGGCGCGAACGCTGCGGGGAGTCCGTTGCACCGCTAGGGCGGTGCTCGAGCCCGGCCTTGCTGAGCAGCGAGCTGCCGAAGACGCCTTCCGGGGACTGTTCCGTGAAGAGGTCGGTGGCGCCGAGACGGCTGGGCTCGTAGGCGATCTCGAAAACATGCCTGCCGACGCCGAGTTTGTCGCCCGGCTGCAGCCGCTGCTCCGTGATCCGCGTGCCGTTCACCTTCGTGCCGTTGCTGCTCCGCAGGTCCGTCACCGTCCAAAATCCGTCAATGAGCGTGAGTTCGCAGTGGATGCCCGAAACGTTCGGAAACCGCAGGACGATGTCGGCGCTCTCCCGGCGGCCGATCTTGAGCAAGGGCTTCAGCAGGGGAATGGAGTCGCCGCCCCCCACCGGAATGAGTTCACCGAACATCGGTCGTCCGCCCCATCGGGCCTCCCGGAGGAAAAGACACAGAAGACTCGCCCCATGCGAAGGTACGGCAGTGGTTTTTGGCGGTCAAGGTGTCGGTGTGTCGGTTGGAGTACACTCTTCTTTGAAGCGACTGGAGTGGACCGGGTGACCGCCGGCCACGGCAAGCCCCGCGGTTTCGGCCGCAGCGGCTTCGCCCTGGCGGGAGGAAAGTCCGGGCTCCACGGGGCACGATGGTGGGTAACGCCCACCGGCCGCAAGGTCAGGGACAGTGCCACAGAAAGCAAACCGCCTGCGGAGCGTGTCTCCGCCGGTAAGGGTGAAACGGTGAGGTAAGAGCTCACCAGCAGGCCGGGTGACCGGTCTGGCTCGGCAAACCCCATCGGGAGCAAGGCCAAGCAGGAAGAAGTTCGTCGCCGCTCCTTCGGGGGCGGCCGCGGCGCGAGGCGGCCCGTCTCGCACCCGCTTCCGGGTCGGCTGCTGGAGGCCCCGGGCAATCGGGGTCCTAGAGAAATGGTCACCGGCCGCCGCGGTTTCGCGGCGGTGACAGAACCCGGCTTACAGGTCCGCTCCAGTCCGCTTCGCTCAGGCCGGGCCGACGGCCGCCGTGGCGGTGCCGTCACGACGGCTCCCGAGATCCCGCGATTCCTGCTCGTCGAGGAGTTTGAGGAGCTTGGAGATGCAGAGGGTGTTGACGCTGACCCGCAGCTGTTCCGCCTCGCTCTTGAGGGTTTCATGGAGCGAGCGGGGCATCCGCACCGTCACGACACGCTGCGTCTCCCGCTGGGGCTGACGGTCCTGCTGGCGGGCCCGCAGGCTGTCGAGCATTTCCCGGATCCGGGCGTACTGGGGGGTGCACTCGAACCGCATCAGGGCGTCGGGTTCGGAGAAGGTCCGGCGCACGATCCCCTCGACCCCCAGGACCTCGCGAAAAAAGACCACCCATTCCGGCTCCATGGCATTGAGCCGCTCGGCCACTTGGAGGACCGCCGTGGCGGCGTGGGCGTCGGTCTGGGGCGGGCGGGGCGTCTTGATTGGCATGCTGAGGTTCCTTGTCCGAGTGCTCGGTGAGCGGCGGCGGAAGCCGATCGCTTCTCGCGGCCGCTGAAGCCCAGGCGTCTTTGCCTGTCGCAACGGGTAACTCTTACGCGGCAGTCAAGCGGCGTCGCGAAGTGCTTTCACAGCAACGACTTGCATTCATTCCACAGAGCGTGTCTTCTTTTCGGGCAGGGCTGCCAGCAAGGAAGGCACGCGGCCCTCTGCCTGGTTTTGAGGCAGTGCCCGCGAGTCGCATTTGCCAAATGTCCGGGTTGGAGGGGCAGCCAAATGGTGTCCCCGGGGCCCGCCAGCGGGAGCTGCCACCGCTCACGGCCCGGCGACGATCGGCCGCTGGTGGGCGATCCGCTCGATTTCCACCGCCATTTCCGCCGCCACATCGGGTCCCGTGATCGACTGGAGGCCGCGCCAGGCCGGCACCCCGTTGACCTCGAGGACCACGGCCCGTCCGTCGGCCGTCGGCAGCAGGTCGATTCCGGCGATGTCGGCTCCCACCGCCGCCGCGGCCCGCATCGCCAGTTCGGTCCAAGCCGGCGGCGTTTCGAAGGCCTCCGGGGTCGCCCCACGCGAGATGTTGGTTCGCCAGTCGCCGTCGGCGGCCACCCGCTTCATGGAGAAGGTGCGTGTGCCGACGACGAGAATCCGGACGTCCCAGCCGGGGTGGCCGATGAACTCCTGGAGGTAGGCGACGCCCCCCTCGCCCGCCGGCACGAGCGCGGCCGCCTCGGCGGCCGACGTGACCCGCGCGAGCCCCCGCCCCCGCGAGCCGAAGATCGGCTTGGCGACGCAGTCGCGGCCCAACTCCTCCCACGCTCGCTCCGCGGCGGCCGCATCCTGGACGACCACCGTCCGCGGAACAGGCACGCCCGCCCGCGCGAGGACCGCCAGCGAGCGGTATTTGTCGATCGCGATTTCGAGCGCCCGGGGCTGGTTGATCACGGGCGTGCCCCGCGCGGCCAGTTGGCCCAGCGCGTCCATCCGAAAAATCACGTCCTCGAGCCGGTGCGCCGACGTCGATGTGCCGGGCATGCCCCGCACGACGACCGCTTCGGCGTTCGCCAACTCCTCGGGGCCGAAGGCTGCGGCCGTCGGGCCCACGCCCGCCGTCATTTCCGCCCAGCGGATGACCGCCACATGATGGCCGCGACGGCGGAGCGTGTCCGAGAGCCGATCGACATGCCAGCCACCGGGTTCGCCGAGGATCACGACCCGCATGGCGTCAGGAATCCAGCCGGCCGGCCCGGGCCTCTGCCGGAGCGGTGAACGACCGCGCCACGATCTCGGGGGCGAGGCCGCCGAAGCGGTGACGTCGGCCGGTGTCGAGATTGATGAACTCGACGACGGCCGGTGCGAAGAGCGCCGGATCGAGCGCGTAGAAATCATGACCGGCCCGGGCGAAGAGCGCGAGAAACGGCTCCCCATACGACGCCGATCCCCGGCTCACGCTCCGCGGCCCGATCTCCACGAGGCTGGCATCGTCGCCGGTGACCTCCAGGACGACATGCCCGCCGTAGAGAATCGAGTCGTTGGTGCGGCCGATCGCGACGAGGTCGTCGTCGGGCACCGGCGGGAGCGGCGCGATGCCCCTGCCGGCGACGATTCGCGAGAGGTCGAAATGCTCCTCGTGCAGTTTGTGCAGGGCGGTCTCCAGCGATCGCGCCACCACCTGCAGGCTGCCGGCCGGGCTCGCGGTGCGGGCGGCGAGCAGAATGAGCCGCGTCGGATCGACCCCCGCATCCTCCGCCAGCTTCACGCACACCTCGTCGGGGGGCAGTTTGGACGTCTCCAGAAGACCGACCGCGACGGAGGCGCTTTCGCGGAGGCCGATCGTGTCGAAGATCGCCTCGCGACCGATTGCCGCGCGGATCGGACCACTCGCCATGGCGAAATAGCCGGCAGAGGAGACCTTCCAGCCCGCATACTGCGCCGCCAGGCAGGCGGCCACCGGACGGCCGCTCGAGACCGCGACGGCCGGCCACGGACAGTCGTCCCAAAGTCCGGCAAACGTCGGGCCCGCGGCGGACGCCGGCACGACCTCCACGTCGCCGAGCCCGGCCAGGGCGGCCCGGGCCATGAGCAGGCCGGCCTCGACGCCTCCGGGCTGCTTCACGCCGCAGTCGAGCACCCGGACGCCGCCTCGGTCGTGGCACTCGCCGCCGATCTCCACGGCCCGCGCGGCGGGCTGGTCCACGAGATCGAACGCCCGTTGATTCAATGACATGCGGCCCGCTCCCAGACGGCAGACTGACCGAGGCATTCGTCCACCGAGACGCGGATCGCGGCCGTCGGAGCGTGCCCGCTCGCGACGAGCGTCGCGTCGAGTTCGGTCCCGATCCAATGGGCGAGCCACTCCGCAGTCGTGTTGGTGACCGGCAGGAGCACGCACTCCTCGGCCGGGAAGACCCAGCGGCGCTCGTCCTTGAAGGTGACGGTCACCTCCTCGCCCCCCAGCGGTCCCGGCGCGGCGGCCACCGTGAGCCGGGGATTCGCCGTCGGCAGGAGCATCTTGTGGTCGAGGCCCGCGAGGATGGCGGTCACCGCATCACGCAGGGCGATGAAATCGACCACCATGCCATGCGGGTCGGGCCGGCCCTCGACGTCCACGCCGACGGTCCAGTTGTGGCCATGCACGGGTTCGCAGAGGTCGTCGGTGAGCGTGATGAAGTGGCCCGCGCAGAAGACATGAACCGCCTTCCGCAGCCGGACCTCGTAGCGATCAGTCATGACAGGGGTGCCGAGCGGGGAAAGGGGGCGTGGCGAAGGGAAGGAAGGGCCGCAGCCGCCCGTCCCGCAGGAGAATATAGAGGGTGGCGGCGATCGTGTCGGCGGTCGTGCCGGGGTTGAGCCGCCGCGGGGTCCGCAGGCTCGCGTCGAACACGGCCAGGTCGGCCGACCAGCGTTCGGGGGGCGTGGCGAGCATGGCGGCCGCCCGCGCGGAGACGTCCGCCGCCGCGGCGGCGCCGTGCCGCCGGGCGATCAGTGAATCGGGCACCCGGGCCAGGTGTCGGACATGGCAGCGGACGATCGCCTCCAGCAGAGGTTCGCCCGCCCCGAGATCGGCGAGGAGATCCCGCACCGGGCCGGCGAACAACGGCCCGAAGCCTTGCGCCCAGAGCCTGGCGATCCAGTCGCGGTCGGCGGCGAGTCGCATCGCGGCACGGATGTCGTCGGGCGGTGGCCCCGCAACATCCCACTTCTCGGCGTTTCCCATGCCGCCCGGCGCTGCGACTGCGATCGCCCGCCAGATGTCGGCCGCGTCGTCCGGACCGAGGGAGGCGAGCACGCCCTCCACGGCAGCGGCGCAGAGCGGAGTGTCGTCGGGGACGGCCGCGAGCGGCGCCGTCAGCAGCACGATGCCGAGGTTGGCATTGGTGCCGGCGGCCGATCGGGACGCCTCGACCGCGGCGAGGATCGTGGAGCCGAGGGGCCGGTCGGCCGCACGATCGATGGCGGGGCCGACCGCGACCGCGGCGGCGAGCATGTCGTCGTGGTTGAGATCCGCGAACGACGCGCCCGGGTGCACGTTGCCGGGCTTCGCAGCGGTGGCCTCGAGGATGCCGGCGAGCGTGCCGCACCAGCCGCGGCTCCAGGGGATGCACGCATTCGACGCCAGCGCCGCGGGGGGCTGCGGGAGTTCGGTATGGCGGGAGGCGGCTCGGATGTGTGTGATTCTCGTGTGGCGGCGTGAGGCGTCTCGGTGACCCGCACCCCAAGAGTACACTCGGGACTACCCCCGGCGGGAGAAAAGAAGATGCCCCGAGGACAGGACAGGACATGATCAACGCGACCGATCTCGACGCGAGCACGAGCCTCGGGCCGGAGTGCTTCATCAATCGGGAGTCGAGTTGGCTCGACTTCAACCAGCGGGTCCTCGAAGAGGCGGAGAACCCCGAAAATCCGCTGATGGAGCGGCTCAAGTTCCTGGCGATCTTCAGCTCCAACCACGACGAGTTGTTCATGATCCGGGTGGCGGGGCTCCGCGAGCAGGCCTTCGGCGAAAGCGCGCCGCAGGACTACTCGCCCGACGGACTGACGGCGACCGAGCAGCTCAAGACCATCGCCTGCCGCACGCAGGAACTCGTCGCCAGGCAGTACCGCTGCCTGCGGGAGAGCATCGGCCCCGCGATGGCAGCCGAGGGATTCCAACTCCTGCGATACGAGTCGCTCGAGGGCCAGCAGCGGGAGCAGGTCGATCGCTTCTTCCGCGAGCGGGCCCTGCCGATCCTGACGCCGATGGCGGTCGATCCCGCCCATCCGTCCCCCCGCTACCACAACCGCGGCCTCTATCTCGGCGTGATGCTCAACCGCAACGAGGGGCTGGGGCCCAAGCGATTGTTCGCCGTCGTGCAGGTGCCGCAGGTGCTGCCGCGGACGGTGGCGGTCTCGGGGGGGGAGCCGGGCAGGTTTCCGTTCGTGCTGCTCGAGGACGTCGTGTCGGCCCGGCTGCCGGAACTCTTCGGTGGCTTCACCGTGGAATCCTGGACCGCTTTCCGGATCACCCGCGACAGCGACGTCGATCTGCTCGAGCAGGAGTCGGACGACATGCTCAAGCTCATCGAGGACCGCATCAAGGCCCGGCAGCGGGGGCAGGCGGTGCGGATCGAGATCGCCTCCAAAGCCGATGCCGCGCTCGCCCAGATGATCATCGACGAGGAAGGCCTGCAGGGGTCGGTCCAGGGACGGTGCGACGAATACAGCGAGGTCTACCGGATCGATGGGCCGCTCGACCTGACGTCGCTCTGGGAACTCCACAAACTGCCGGGGTTCGAGCGGTTGCACGACAAGCCCTTCACGCCCCGCCGGCCCCGCGGCCTCGAGCGGCGCAGCCCCGACATTTTTTCGGCGATCGCCCAGCGTGACATCCTCCTCCACCACCCGTACGAGTCGTTCGATCCGGTCGTCGAGTTCGTGACGACCGCCGCCGCGGAC
>SXGT01650464.1_pt1 | contig 24346 bp, 18 predicted proteins | sample 3176221 | NCBI WGS metagenome assembly SXGT01 (sample SAMN11356862, study PRJNA531348) | freshwater metagenome | isolation source: freshwater sample F1-120 | place: China: Fuxian Lake, Yuxi | collected 2017-12-25
AGTCGGCTGGGGCTGGTGCCGCGGCTGTACACGCTCGAGGAGGCGATCGCCTGGCGCGGGCGACTGGCGATCTGAGGCCCGCCAATACGCTCCATTCGAAGGAATGCGGATTGGGCGAGTCCCGGCAAAGGGAGCAGTATCTCACCGGGGATACTGCTCCCAGTCTCCGTTGACAAGCCGTTGACGATTTCATGACCGTCCCGTGACAGGCTGAAGATCCCTAGCGCGTCTCATGCGACGGAAGACGAGGCTCCATCCCCTCGCTCCAAGGAAAAGCCAATCATGATCACCACCCCTATCTGCCTGACGCTGCTCGCGCTGCTCCCTCAGGACACCACCCAGCAGACGCTGTCCCGCATCCGTGCGCAGGCCGAGGCCTCGCGCGACTACAAGACGGCCGCTACGGCACTGACCGAACTGTGGAACCAGTCCCAGGCCGCCAAACCCGAAGAACGCGAGCTGGTCGGCCTCGCGCTGGTCGACCTGCACCTCGAACTCGGCCAGAAGGACGCGGCCACGGCCGTGCTCCAGACGCTCGACGCCAAATCGCCCGCGGTCTCCGCCCGCGCGAAGCGCCTGCAGCAGCTCGATCAGGGCTCGCTGGAAGCCGCGGTGCGCGAGCTGATTGCCGCGGGCAACTACGCCGGCCTGCAGAGCCTGGGTGCGGCGGTGCTTCCGATCCTCGAGCCGGACCTGCGCAGCCAGCTGCGCGGCGAGGGCGGATCTCCCTGGCTACTCTGGAACGCGCTCTCGAACTCGGCGCACGAAGCGCTCTCCCGCCTCGCGCTCGAAGAGCTGCCGCGCATGCCGGGTCGCCTGCGCGTCGAGCTGATCCCCAAGCTGCGCCCCGTCGGCTCCGCTTCCGCCCTCATCGCACAGCTGCTGCTCGATCCGCTGACGCGCAATCTGGCTGCGGAGCTGGTTTCCTCCTGCCTGCGCGACGAGCAGTCAGCCGTGCTGGTGCAGAGCGTCGAGCTGCTGCTCAGCTCCGATCCGGTGGCGGCCGCTAAGGTGTTCCGCACGATTCCATACACGGACAACCTCCGTTCGCTGATGCAGAAGGCGATCGCCTCGCCCCATGCGGACCTCAACACCGTGGCCGCCCGCTCCCTGCTCATCGGCATGCCCGGCCGCTCTGATTTCTCGCTGGAGCCGTTCGAAGGGCTTGCGACGCATTCCTCCGCGGAGATCCGCGGCCTGACGGCCGATGCGCTGAAATACCTGAGCGAGCCTGGCCCGATCGCGGTGCGGATGCTCGAGCGCTTGTCCAAAGATCCGGAGGATGCGGTGCGGGAGAGGGTCCGTGCCGCGCTGCAGAAGGATGACAACATCTGGGCACAGCTGTCGGCGGAAACGGTGCTCGGGCTGCTGCTTCCGACGATGCCGGTGCGGGAGCGGGACTACGAGCCCATCTTCGAGTATCTGCGGAATGAGACGGGGGAGCGTGCTCAGGCTATCCAGGCCGGTTGCGTGAGACTGCTGAAGGAGACGGAGCTCAGCGATCGTGCACGCGGCCGGGCACTGTGCCTTGCGCTGACGAAACCCACGCCCGAGCTGCTTGCGGACGCACTGAGCACCATCCCGAAGATCCCCACCGCGGACCTCGGCTCGATTCCGCCTGTTGCGTGCAACGCGCTGATCGAGGCCTACCTGCGTCAGCCCGCCGTCGAGCCGCAGCGGCTTGCCATGCTGGTCCACGTGGGCCGGCATTCGCTCGAGCTGACTCCGGCGACACTGGGTCTGGCCGCGGAGCAGCTGATGCGTGGATCCGAACCCTACGCGCTCGAGTCCCTGCTGGTCGCTGAGCCGGCTGGCCCCCGCAAGCTTGCCTGGGTGCAGCGCATGCTCGCCAACCCGATGCTTGCCGCCTCCGGACTGAAGATCATCGGTCAGACACGCATGCCGGAGATGCTCCCGCTGCTCAACGTCTGGGTGCTCGATCCAAGAAACGACGGTGCGGACGCGGCACACCAGAGCGCGATCGAAGCGCTGCGCCGCTACGGCAACACGGAGGCTGCCGAGATCATGCTGGAGCGCATCGCGGGTGCCCCCAAGCCGATCCGCGAGCCCTACGAAAAGGCGCTGGAGGCACTCGCCAAGTACTTCGAGCAGCGCCGCGCCTGGCAGGAGCGGCTCGATCGCGGCAATCGGCGCGAGACCACGATCCGCGAACTGATCGCCCTGTGCGAGGACCAGGAGCCCGGCGTGCGTGCGGCGAGCGCCAGGGCACTCGCCCGGCTGGAAGCGGTCGATGAGCTGCCCCGACTGATCCGCATGCTCAAGGACAGCGATGCCGGTGTCCGGGCTGCGGCTCAGGAGGCCTTGGAGCAGCTCCATAAGTCCAGATAAAGAAATTGTTTAGGATTGCACCAAAGATTCTGCGAGTTTTCTGAGAGGTCCGCGCCCCTGCCGACATTGGGCGCGCTCGGGGGTGCACCTCCGTTGGCATGGTAGGGTCCTTTTTCCTGGATTGGGCCCTCTAAGGACATGCGAGCGGATGGTGCATCCCCACTGGCTTTGCCTGGCAGCCCGGGCGTGTTCTAGCCTTGGGCCGTGAGCAGCCCCCTAAACCCGGTCGATCGACACTGGTTCTACGAGCGGGCGATCCAGTCGCCCGCGCAGCTGCTGCCCTTCCTCCAGCGGATCCACGGCGGACAGCCGCTGCGCCTGCGCGAGGATTTCTGCGCACGGGCGCGCTTGTGCGATGCCTGGCTGCAGGCCATTCCAAGCAGCAGCGCGGTCGGCATCGACTGGGACGCGGATCTGATCGCCGCCTCCGCCCCCCACCCGCGCAAGCAACTGTTCGCAGCGGACCTGCGCGCTCCCCATCCTCGCCATGCCCCCGCAGACCTTATTTTCGTGGGCAATTTCTCGATTTCCGAGCTCGCCACGCGCCTTGAGCTGACCGAGTACTTCCAGCGTGTGCGCGCGCAGGCTGCCCCGCGCGCCGTACTGGTGGTGGACACCTACGGGGGACCTGCGGCCTGGCGCACCGGCTCGATGCTGCGCATCCACACGCTGGACGATGGGCGGCGCATCCACCACATCTGGGAGCAGCGCGCCGTCGACCCGATCACCCACCGCGTCGAGAACGCACTCCACTTCCGGCTGGAAGACCGCGGCGAGATCGTGGCGGAGTGCACCGATGCCTTCCTCTACCGCTGGCGCCTGTGGGGGCTGGCGGACCTGATCGAGGCCGGGGAACAGGCCGGTTGGCTGGCTCCCGAGGTCTATCCGGAGCTGGAGGGCGGTCCGACGCGCCCGGAAGGCGAAAGCTGGGCAGCGTGCATCGCGTGGCGCTGCCCGGACTCTCCGAGAACGGAGGAATGAAGACGGGCTGCCGCGCCCCCCTGAGGGCACGCAGCAGCCCGCCTGTCGTCGTTGCCGGGTTGCAGGGCTCGCCAGAGCCCCCGGCATATCCTCCGGTGACCTTGACAGCACCGGCGTGGAACACAATCCGGGGAAAAGCAACTGCGGACCCGGGGTGCTTGGCATTCCTTTTGCTACCTCCTAGACATCCCCCCCCACACCACGGAACGGAACGAAAGGAGTTGGAGCCTTTCGCCCCCCCCCCGGAGCCGTGGTGATTCGAGGCGGGCGTCACCTTGGAGTGGATGACGCCCGCCTCGTCCCTTTGGTGCAAGCCCTTAGCCTTGCAGCTTCCGTGGCATGCGAATTGCTCCCGTGCCAGCACACCTGAGTCGCAGGCTGGCCGGTCTTTGGAGCTTGGTCTGGCAGCGCTTTTGGTGAGCGGGGCGGAATCTGCTGAGAGTCGGCGGTCTAACCCCTGGACTGGACCGTCCAATCCTCGGACAGCTCTTCCGCCCCGCGTCCTCCTTTCGAGGGCCTCCCCAAGCCCGCAGGAGGTCCAGATTCCGGAATCAGTCCAAACTCCAGACTACGCCTAGCCCTCCACCGCATGGCTCCGCAGCCTGCGATCGGGTAGATCCTGTCTCACCGCGTGACTTGGTCCCTGCTCATCCTGATCGTCGCCATCCTTGTGCTGGCGATTGCCTTCCTCGTCCACCGGGAGGCATCCCTGCGCGAGCAGGCGGGTGTCCAGCGCGAGCGCGCCACGGCTCGCGAGCAGGGCACGCATCAGGCCCGGCTGCAATACCCCGCGGTCGACCTCTCCCGCTGCATCGGTTGCGGAACCTGCGTCAGTGCCTGCCCGGAGGATGGCGTCCTCGCGCTGGTGCACGGACAGGCGATGGTCGTGCATGGTGCGCGCTGCGTGGGCCACGGGCGCTGCGCTGCAGAGTGCCCGGTGGGCGCGATCGCGCTGACCATGGCGGACAGCAGCACGCGCAAGGACCTGCCCGCCCTGACCGAGCGCCATGAGTCCAAGCGCACGCGAGGTGTGTTCCTCGCAGGCGAGGTCACGGGCTATGCGCTGATCCGCACCGCGATTGCGCACGGCACCTCGGTCGCCGACGAAGTCGCGCGCCGTGTGGCGGACCTGCCGCCGCCGGAGGAGACAGAGTACGACCTCGTCATCGTGGGCGCAGGCCCCGCAGGTCTTGCCTGCAGCCTGCAGGCCAAGTCACGCGGCCTGAAGTTCCTCACGCTGGAGCAGGCCGAGTTGGGCGGCACGGTCGCGAAGTACCCGCGCCGCAAGCTGGTGATGACGCAGCCGGTGGCGCTGCCGCTCTACGGCAAGCTCAAGCGCATGAGCTATTCGAAAGAAGAGCTGATGGAGCTGTGGAGCGGCGTGATCGAGACGCAGGGTCTGCAGATCCGCACCGGAGAGGAACTGCGCTGTGTCACGCGTCAGGGTGAGAACCGACTGGAAGTGGAAACCAGCGCGGCCCGGTACCGCACGCGCGCGGTCTGCCTCGCTCTGGGCAGGCGTGGAACACCCAACAAGCTGGGCGTTCCGGGCGAAGACCTGCCCAAGGTCTCCTACAGCCTGCTGGATGCGGGCGGCTACACCGACCGCAGGATCGTGGTGGTGGGCGGCGGCGACAGCGCGATCGAAGCGGCGCTGGGGCTCAGCGAGCAGGTCGGCAACCGCGTGCTGCTATCGTACCGCAAGGCGGCCTTTTCACGGCTGAGGGCTCGCAATCAGGCGCGGCTGGATGCCGCCGTGAAGAGCGGACGCATCGAGCTGTGCCTCGAGAGCGAGCTGACGCGGATCACGCCGGAGGACGTGACGGTGCGCACCGGCGAGTACGAGGAGCGCAGCCTGCCCAATGATGAGGTCTTCATTCTGGCCGGAGGCAAGCCGCCCTTTGAGTTGCTGGAACGCTGCGGCATCTCCTTCGATCCCGCGGAGCGCGATGCGGCTGCACCGCTCGCCGAGCAGGGCACGGGGCTATTGCGCGCGCTGTGCATCGCACTGCTGATGGCGGTGGCGGTACTCGGATTCGCGGTCTGGTTCCGCGACTACTACACGCTCGAGGACAGCCGGCGCTTCGATGCTCCGGAGCACGCGTGGCTCAGGCCCACGGGAACGCTTGGACTGTCGCTCGCGGTGGCCTCCTGCGTGCTGATGCTGGCGAATCTGGCGTACCTGCTGCGGCGCTCCGGACGCCTGGCATGGCTGCCCGGCTCGCTGCAGCGCTGGATGAGCGCGCATGTCGCCACCGGCATCACCGCCTTTCTGCTCGTGCTGCTGCACGGCGGAATGGAGATCGGCAACACGCCGGGCGCACACGCGCTTTACGGGCTGGCAATCCTCGTGTTGAGCGGCGCGGTCGGCCGATATCTGTATTCGTTCGTGCCACGCGCGGCCAATGGCCGCGAGCTGGAGCTGGAGGAGGTCGAGGCTCGCCTGGAGCGTGCCCTGAGCGATTGGGACCGGCAGAATCCCGCCTTCGCCGACGAGGTGCGTGAGCGCGTTCGTCAGCGCCTCGTGGAACAGCGCTGGCAGGGCAATCTGTTCATGCGCATCCGCACGCTTCTGACGGCAAGGCAATCGATCGCGCAGCAGCTCGTGGCGCTGCGGCGGCGCGCGCTGGCCGAGCGGCTCAGCGCGAATCAGGTCGAGGCGCTGGTCAAGCTGACGCGCGAGGCGGAGGAAGCCGCGCTGCTGACGGCTCACTTCGAGGATCTGCGCGCCGTGCTTTCAAGCTGGCGCTACATCCACCGCTGGGTGGCCCTTGGTATGGTGCTGCTCGTGATCCTCCACATCTGGTCCGCAACGCGCTACGGAGGAGTCTGGCAGTGAACCGTCGGCTGCCGGCTGTGCTTGCGGCGCTCGCGTCCCTGACGCTGGTGGTCTGGTTCGTGTGGCAGGACTCTGAGCGGCTTTCCCCTGGTCCCCTGAGCGCCACGCATGCCCAGGAGCGCGGATTGGAGCAGCGCTGCGAGGAATGCCACGGGGAAGCACCGCAGTCGATGGCGAGCGCGTGCGGAACATGCCATCGCGAGATCCTCGACGGGATCGCGGGCAAGTCTGGACTGCACGGACAGCTGCCGGGTGTAGAGCGCTGCGGCACCTGCCACTCCGAGCACCATGGCGAGGAATATCAGCTGGTCAGCGCGGCCACCTTTGCCCGCTCAGGCATCGCCGAGCGCAGCGCCTATGCGCACGATGGACTCGACTTCCGACTGCAGGGAGCGCATGAAAAGCTCACCTGCAAGCAGTGCCACGCCCATGCCGACGATGCGCTGCTCGCCAAAGGCAAACGGCGCTTCCTCGGTCTCGACCAATCCTGCGCGAGCTGCCACAAGGATCCGCACTCGGGCAAGCTCCCGGACTGCGCGAGCTGCCACGACCAGAATGCGCCCTTCGCGACGGCCGCGCTGTTCGAGCACACGAGCGCCTTTCCGCTGAGCGGCGCACATGCCGGGCTCGGCTGCGCACAGTGCCACGAACCCGGCTCGGCGCGAGCCTTCGAAGCCTATGCGACCGCAGGCGCGAAGCCGGCCCTGCGCAAGTGCATGGATTGCCACGAATCGCCGCACCGCAGCGAGTTCCTGCGCGCAGTTGCGCTCGATTGCGACGGCTGCCACAACGCGCAGGCGCAGGGTTTCACGGCCGCGAAGGCCAGCCTCACGCCGGAACAGCACGCCTTGAGCGGCTTTGCGCTTGTCGCACCGCACGACAAGCAGCAGTGCAGCCAATGCCACCAACAGGGACTCGAGAGTTCGCGACCCGCGCGCAAACCGCAGGACTGCGTCGCGTGCCATGCCGATCCCCACGGCGGCCAGTTCAAGGAGCTCACGTGCGCGCAGTGCCATGGCGGTGAGCACTTCGCGCCCTCGCTGTTCGATGCGGCGCGCCACGCCGCCGCGGGTTTCGCCCTGCGTGACTCGCACTCAGCACTGGAGTGCAAGGCCTGCCACAGGACCGTCGCAGGATTGCAGCAGTTCCGGGGCCTCGCCAAGGCCTGTGCCGATTGCCACGAGGACGTGCATCGCGGTCAATTCCAGGACCGCTCCTGCGCACAATGCCATGACGAGCGGGCCTTCGTGCCCGCGCTCTACACGGCGGAGCAGCATGCGGCCGCGGGCTTCCCGCTGCAGGGCAGCCATGCCGCGCTCGACTGCAAGGCCTGCCATCAGGAGCAGGCCGACGGCTCGCGCCGGTTCCACGGCACGCCCCGTGATTGCGCGAGCTGCCACGAGGACCCGCATCAGGGGCAGTTCGGCGCAACGGGCTGCGCGGACTGCCATGGCGAGCAGCACTTCGCCCCATCGCTGTTCGATGCGGCACGCCACGCAGCGGCTGGCTTCGCGCTGCGAGGCGCGCACGCGAGCGCAGGCTGTGCGCAGTGCCACCGCAAGGAAGGCTCCGCGCAGCAGTTCCGCGGCCTGAAGAGCGCGTGCGCCGACTGCCACCGCGATCCGCATGACGGGGCCTTCGCCGCCGCCAAGGGGTGTGCGGAGTGCCACACAGATGAGAGCTTCGCGCTGGCCGCCGCGAGCTTCGACCACGCGCGCTGGACAGGGTTTGCTTTGCATGGCGCGCACTTCGCGATTCCCTGCGAGGCCTGCCATCGCACGCTGACGCCGGCGGAAGCGGGCGTCCAAGCAGGCGGAGCGAACACGGAGCTGCGCCGCAAGGCCCGGGCCAAGGGCAATCAGTGCCAGGACTGCCACGTCGACCCGCACGCAGGGCAGTTCCGCGATGCGCGCGGCGAGACCGGTTGCGCACAGTGCCACCAGGACGAGAGCGACTTCCGCATCACACGCTTCGATCACCAGACGATGAGCCGCTTCCCGCTCGACACGACGCACGAGAAGCTCGCCTGTTCGGCCTGCCACCGCACAGTCACTGCACAGGACGGCACCTCCAGCGTACGATTCAAACCTCTGGGCACGAACTGCGGGGACTGCCACGACCCGCGCCGATGAGCATCCGCACCCTTGCCTTGATTCCGTTGTTGGCCGTCACGGCTCCGCTCCACGCGCAGGAACGCGTGCGCGTCGATGCCAAGGTCAGCTCGCTGCTGGGCAACACGGTCTTCATCGATGCGGGTCAGGCCGCCGGACTGCGCGCGGAGGACGCCGTGTTCTTCGAGCTCGCCAACGGCACGGGTGCGGAGGGCCGCGTGCGTGCCGTGGCGAAGAACTCCGCCCGCGTCGAAATGCTCCCCGGGGCTCCGCTGCCTTCCGTCGGTGAACGCGCCTGGTCGGAAGTGCCGCGCGAGCGCCTCAGCACACCCAGGGAACCGCAGGCCTGGGATCCCGAAAAGCCGCTGCTCGCTCCGGCGTTCGGTCGCGGCGAAGCGGAACGCGAGAGCCGCACTTCCGGTCGCGCCTATCTGCGCTGGAACGGCACGTTCGACAACCTCAACGGCAGTCGCAGCTATCACTACGGCACGCTGGGGATCGACACGCTCACGACCAATCCTTTCGGCAAGGGCGGTGATCTGCAGCTCGAAGCCGAGTGGTACACGCGCTCGGCGGATTCCGTCGGCTACACCAGCGATGACAGCGAGCTCAACCTGCGCCGCCTGTCCTATCGGAGCGGCGGCGTCGACGGCGAACCGACGCGCTGGGAATTCGGCCGCTTCCAGCAGCACGCCTTCCCGGAACTGGGCCGGCTTGACGGGGCTGAGTGGACGCAGGCACTCGCCGACGGCGCCAGCTTCGGCGCGAGCGCGGGCGCGATGCCGCTGCCGGTGGCGGGGCTCTCGAGCTTCGAGGACTGGCAGGCCGCCCTGTATTGGCGCGGCGCTTCCGGCGAGGACCAGCGGCTGCTCTACGGCATTGCGTACCAGAACACCTGGCATGACGGCGAACAGGACCGCAATCTGTTCCTCGGCTCGCTCGACTGGGATCCCTCGCGCGATTTCTCGCTGCGCGGCCGGCTGTGGATCGACCTGTACGACTCCGCCGACACATTCAAGGACTCCGGCTTCGAGATCAGCGAACTGTACGCCTCCGCCACGTGGCGCAGCGACAACAAGAGCGGCTTCACGCTGCGCGGCAGTCATCAGACCTATCCGCAGCTCCTGCGCGAGGAATACAGCGTCAGCGATCCGGAACTGCTGGCGGACGGTTATCGCGATCGGCTGGGCGCGAGCTGGTGGAAGCAGCTGGGCGCGATCACGCGCGTCACGGCGCGCGCCGACATGTGGCGCGATCAGGACGATGACGGACTCTCGTTCGAGGCCGGCGCCAGCTGGCGCGATCTGCCGTGGAGCAACGGCGATCTGTCCCTCAGCGCATTCCATGTCGACGGCAGCTACTCTTCCGGCCCGGGCGCGCGGCTGGCGGTCTCCCGCAACTGGGGGGCGGCCTTCGCCAACTTCGCTTACAGCTGGACGAGCTACGATCAGAAGGGCTTCGTGGGCGAGCAAGCGACGCTCGCGCACCACTCGCTGTTCGGCAGCCTCGACTGGACGATTGCCAACGAGTGGGATCTGGGCCTCTACGCAGAGGATCGCTTCGGCGACGAGCTCGACTCGTGGACACTGGGACTCAACCTGCAGTGGCGCTTCTAGGAGCCTGTCATGCAACGCACACGCACGATCCTCTTTGCACTGCTCCCTTCGCTGCTGCTGTTCGCCTGCGCCCTCGTTGGCAGCGGCCTCGGCGAGGACGTTCCTCCGCAGAAGTGGGACAAGCGCCGCGGTCCCGTCGTGCCGCACGAGAACTTCCCCAAGGATTGCTCGCTGTGCCATGAGGGCGGCAGCTGGAACCGGATCCGCGCGGATTTCCGCTTCGATCACGAGAAGGAGGCCGGTCTCAAGCTCGAGGGAGCGCACGCGCAGGCCGAGTGCCTGCGTTGCCACAACGACCGCGGCCCCGTTGAGCGTTTTGCGCAGCGGGGCTGCGCCGGATGCCACGAGGATGTCCACCAGGGTCATCAGGGCAAGAGCTGCGCCGACTGCCACAACCAGAGCAACTGGGAGGTGCGCACGGCGATTGCAGACCACAATCGCACGCGCTTCCCGCTGGTGGGCGCCCATGCTTCGGCGGACTGCGCGGCCTGCCACAAGGGCGCGCCCGTCGGACGCTTCGACCATGCGGACATCCGCTGCGAGGCGTGCCACGAGCCAGGACAATCACCCAATCACCGCACGCAGGGCTGGGTGACGGACTGCCAGCGCTGCCACATTCCGACCACCTGGACCGGCGCGGGCTTCAACCACTCCACCTGGCCGCTGCAGGGCGTCCACCGGCAGATCGACTGCGCTCAGTGCCACCAGAACGGCGTCTTCGCCGGCACGCCGAATCAGTGCATCGATTGCCACCAATCGGACTACAACTCGACGGCGAATCCCAACCACCAGACCGCGGGCTTCGGCACGGACTGCCAGAGCTGTCACTCGGCGAACGGCTGGGTGCCCGCGAACTTCAACCACAACCGCTTCTACCCGCTGACCGGCGCCCACACGGCACTGGCCTGTGTGCAATGCCACGCGGGCGGCGTGTATGACGGAACGCCGACCACCTGCTACGGCTGTCACCAGGGCGATTACCGCACGGCGCAGCCGCCCCACTCGGCCTCCGGATTCCCCACCACCTGCCAATCGTGCCACAACACGAGCACTTGGTCCGGCGCGAACTTCAGTCATCCCGACTTCCCGATCAATTCCGGTCCGCACGCCAGCTTCGACTGCAACCAGTGCCACACCGTGCCCGGTGTGTACACGAGCTTCAGCTGCACGGTCTGCCACGCCGCGGGTCCCACCAACAACGACCACGACCGAGTCAACGGGTACGTCTACAACAGCAACGCCTGTTACCAGTGCCATCCCAATGGCACCGAGGACGACTAGCGCGCGTCGTCGATCAGCGACTCCGCGTAGTCGATGCCGTCCGGCGTGCGCGAGCCGTGCCACGACAGGTACTCGCCGTCCGCGAGCACGAATGCGCTGCGCGCCAGACCTGTCAGCGCCGCCAGCTCATCGCCGTGCCTATTCTGGAACGGAAAGGGTTCGCTGCAGAGGAATACGCGCTCCGGGTGCGCAGTGCGCAGCTGATCCGCGCTGATCTCGGGATAACGCTCCGGGCAATCCGCGAAGACATTGATGCCACCGGCCTGACACAGCAGGTTGGAGGCGAACGTGTCGCGGTTGACGCTCATCCAGGGCTTGCGCCAGATCAGGTACGCGAAGCGGACCGCGCGCGCGCTGCGTGCGCGCGCCTGCACGCGTCCCGCTCGGCGCTCGATGGCATTCGCGATGCGCTGTCCTTCCTGCGGCCGTTGAAGCGCGGATGCGATGCTGCGCACCATGTCCGCCGTCTCCGCGCAGTCGCGGGGCATGCTGGTGTGGCAGCGCACGCCCGCTGCAACGAGCGCTGCGGCGTCCTCGCGGCGGTTCTCCTCTTCGTTGAGCAGCACCAGATCCGGAGCCAGCGCCACGATGCGGCGCACGTCGGGCGTCTTGGTCCCTCCCACCGCCTCCACGGTCTGCAGGGCCTGCGCGGGATGGACACAGTATTCAGTGATGCCGACCAGCTCCGCGCCGCAGCCGAGGTCGTAGACCAGCTCCGTGAGGCTGGGACAGAGGGAAACGATGCGCATGGCGGCCTCGACGATAGCAAAACCGATCTCTAGCCTAGGCCGGATGAGCTTCGATCCCGCCCGCGAGCTGCCCAGAGTCCTGCAACAGTACGACACCCTGCGCGCGCTGCTGGAAGCTCATCCGCAACTGCGTTCCCGCCGCTCGCACCTCTCCGGCTGGAGTACCGAAGAGCACATCGCGCACGTGACTCTGGCCAACGAGCTGGTACTGCGGAATCTGGGCAACCTGCTCAAGGGATCCGGTCTGCTCGTCATGCAGGGCGGTGATGCCACGCCGGGAGCGTTGGAGCTGCTGCAAGCAGGATCGCTCCCGCGCGGTCAGGCCCAGTCGCCCCGCATGGTCCGCCCGCCTGCACCTGTGGATGTTCCGATGCTGCTCGATTGGCTGCGGGAAGGCCGCGCCGGTTTCGCCGCGCTCGATCCCGCCCGCATCGCGAGTTCAGGCCTCAAGATTCCGCACCAGGTGCTCGGGCCGCTGGATGCGCCTGAGTGGCTGCGCTTTGCCGCCGTGCATACGCGGCACCATCTCGGCATTGCCTGTGAAATCCTCGCCGCGCTGGGCGCGACCGACCTGCCGACGCTGCCGGCCTGAGCGCGCTCAGGGCACCCAGAGCACGCGCACCGCGTTGGAGAAGTTGAAGCCCTCCGGCGCGCAGAAGGCGACCGGATTGCGGTACCACGCCTGATAGTAGCGCGTGTCACCCGGCGCGGGCGCGCCGCTGGTTGAGATGGGAGCATCCGAAGGGCTCGGCCACGCGAGGATACCCGCGAGGCTCGCATTGCGCGCGCCCAGTCGCACGATGCTGCCGCCGACGCAGCGCAGACCGTCACCGAGCGCCAGACCCAGTCCGTTGGACTGCGCGCTGGTGCCCTGGAAGATCAGGGTCGGGGCGTTGGCCGGCAGTTGCATCGCCAGCAGCACGAGACTGTCCTGGCCCACGGAAGCCTGACCGCTGCCCATGAGACGAACGCCCACGCCGAAGGAACTGCGGCAGCCGGCCTGCTGGCCGACGGGGCTCTCGTTGCCGCACGGACAGGCAGCACCGCTGCCGTCACCGAAGCACACCGGGATGCCGCCGTTGCTCTCGCAGCTGTCCAGCACACCGTTCTGGTTGATGTCATTGCCGCCGTTCTGGATCTGGCAGATGTCGCCGATGCTGTTCAGATCGCAGTCGGCCTGATCGGGGTTGGCGTACTGCGGACAGTTGTCGACCAGATCATTCCAGCCGTCGCCGTCGGTGTCGATCGAGATGACCCACGGCTCCGAGCCGTGCACGCCATCGTTGGCGGCGAAGAACAGCCGGCCGTTGGCATCGCTGAGCGACTGCGGGACCGAGTCGAGCGCTCCGACGCGAATGTCCTTCGCCAGCACGGTGCCGGCAGCGGTGCCGTTGCTCTTCCAAAGCTCGATGCCGTTGACGCCGTCATTGGCCGCGAAGTAGAGCGTGCCGCCGACGAGCTTGATCTGATTCGGATTCGAAGCCGCGGCACCGGGGTTGATGTCCTTGAGGAGGGTGGTGCCCGCCTGGCTGCCGTCGCTGCGCCACAGCTCGGTGCCGTTGGTGCCGTCATTGGCGGTGAAGCAGAGGAACCCGCCGCCGTCGGCGAGGTTGCCCACGTTCGACGAGCCGGCTCCGACGACGATGTCGCGCAGCAGCAGCGTGCCTGCCGCGCTGCCGTCGCTGGTCCACAGCTCGGTTCCCGACGCATTGATGGTCGCCGTGAAGAACAACTGTCCCATCGCGCTCGTCAGCTGCGCCGGCGATGGCGAGCTGATGCCGGGCAGGATGTCCTTGACCAGCACTGTGCCGGCGCCGGTACCGTCCGATTTCCACAGCTCGAATCCGCTGATGCCGTCGTTGGCCGTGAAGTACAGCGTGGCACCCACGCGCGTCAGCTGCGAGGCGCTCGAGCTGGCGGGGCCCGTGCGCACATCACGTACCAGCACCGTGCCGACATTCGAGCCGTCGGTTTTCCACAGTTCGAACCCGTTGATGCCGTCGTTGGCGCTGAAGAACAGCTCGGTGCCCACCACCGTGAACCCTGTGCAGGTTGAAGAAGACGCTCCCGCCGCGATGTCGCGCACGAGCACGGTGCCCCCTGCCGTGCCATCGCTGGACCACAGCTCGTAGCCGTTGGCCGCCCCGTCGCTGCCCGGGAAATAGACCCGTCCACCCAGTCCAGCAAGCAGCCCGACCGCGCCGTCTTCGATGCCGGGGCGCAGATCGCTGACCATGTAGGTTCCAGCCGCGCTGCCGTCACTGACCCACAGCTCACGGCCGTTGCCCGGCGTGCTCGCCGTGAAGAACAGCTGACCACCGACCTGAGTCAGGCCCTGAGGTTCGCTGCTGGCGGCTCCCGGCGCCAGATCCAGGAGCAGGTAGGTGCCTGATGGCGTGCCGTCGCTGCGCCACAGCTCGCGTCCATGCACGCCGTCACCCGCCACGAAAAAGGCCAACGAACCCACGCCCGTGGCGGTGCCCATGGCACTGTCCGCCGCGCCGGGGCGCACATCCGCGACGAAGTAAGGGTCTTGGGCTGGCGCCAGGGGGGCGCAGACCAGCATCAGCGTGGTCAGGCAGCTGGCCTGAGCCGGACGGGAGTCGGGGAACTGCATGGAAGGAATTTCCGGGGGATAGGAGGATCTCGATGAAACCTACCCCATGATTCCGCAGGAGGTCGGCCACGTTTCCGCCTGAGGTCCGCCACGGCCCCAGCCGAAGAAAGGAACCCGCGGTGCTAGGATCCCGCCGGAAGCAGCCGTGAACCAGCAGCACTGGACCTTACCGTGAACCACGACGAGCACCTCCTTGAGCCCGCTCTCAAGTACGTGATGCTGGAGCTGACCTCCCGCTGCAACCTGCGCTGCGTTTATTGCGCGGTGAGCCAGCCGGACTTTCACGGACTCGACATCACTCTGGGGTTCGACCGTCTGCGCGCCGAGCTCGGATCCGAGGGCGGAATCGAAATCCAGATGAATGGTCACGGCGAGACGACGATCGTGCGCAACTGGGATGTGCTCGCGCGGGAGCTGATGGACGACGGTCATCGCCTCTCGCTCACTTCCAATCTTGCGATCCCGCTGCGCGATGAGGAACTGAGCGTGATTCGCCGCATGAGCCGCGTCACCGTCAGCCTCGACACGTGCGATCCTGAGCTGCTGGCACGCCTGCGGCGCGGCTCACGGCTCGAGAAGATCGAAGCCAATCTGAAGCGCATCCGAGCCGGCGGCAGCGGCCCATATGTCGCGATCAACTGCACCTTCACGGACAAGGTGATGGAAGGACTTCCTGCGCTGGTGGACTGGGCAGCGGCGCATGACCTGCAATGTGTCGCTCTGACGAACCTCGTCGAGTACCCCCAGGTGGATCCGGAGATGATCGTGCGCCATCCCGCGGAAGTCGATCCCGTGCGCGCGCTGGCGCTGGTCCGGGAAGCTCGCGAGCGAGCAACACGCCAGGGTCTGGACTTCCACGCCATGGACGGCTTGCAGGAACTGCTGGTGGAGGCGAGTGCACGATGGCCCGCCGCCTGAGCTCGATCCCCCAAGCAGGCGAAACCCGCGACTGCCTCGATCCGTGGAACACGATGCTGCTGCAGGCCAATGGCGATGTCGCGCTGTGCTGCTGGTCCAAGGCGGTCGGCAATCTGCATGGATCCAGCCTTTCCGAGGTGCTGCGCGGCGAGAAGGCGAGAGAGCTGCGCCGCACGCTGCTCTCCGGCGAGCTGATCGATGATTGCCGCAACTGTCCCGCGCGCGGCCTCGTCAGCCGCGGAGCGCTCAAGGTCAAGGTCGAGGAACTCGCTCAGGAGGCTCTGCAGCGCGCAGAGCTGCGCCGCTGGCGCACGCACGCGCAGGTTCTCGAGGCGGACCTCATCGAGCAGCGCAGACACAACGCGACCATAGGAGCAGATCTCGAGCAGCAGAAGCTCCACAACGCCACCGTCCACGCCGACCTGACGCAGCAGAAGCTCCACAACGCGACATTGAGCCGGGAACTGGCGGCTCTGAGGCCCCACGCCGAGCTGCTGGAATCAGATCTCGCGCAGGAAAAGCGGCACAACGCGACCATTGATGCCGACCTGACGCATCAGAAGCTCCACAACGCGACCGTCGACGCCGATCTCAAGCAGCAGAGGCTTCACAACGCAACGCTGGCGCGAGAGCTCGCAAGCCTGCGTCCCCATGCTGGCGTGCTCGCCGCCGATCTCGAGCAGCAGAAGCTGCACAACGCCACCGTGAACGCCGACCTGACGCAGCAGAAGCTCCACAACGCGACGGTCGATGCCGACCTCGCGCAGCAGAAGCTCCACAACGCGACGCTGGCGCAGGAACTCGCAAGCCTGCGTCCCCATGCCGCCGTGCTCGCCGCCGATCTCGAACAGCAGCAGCTGCACAACCGGACGCTGGCTCTGGAGCTGGCGGCACTGCTGCCTCATGCAGCCACGCTGGAGGCGGAACTCGCCACGCTGCGCAAACACGCTCAGACTCTTGCCACCGAGCGCGATGCGCTGGCAAAGCATGCGGCGAACCTCGAGGCCGAGAAGGCGGCCCTGGAAAAGGCGCTCGGGCGCGGGGTGCTCGGAAGGCTGCGGCGCTGGACGGCGCCGCTCAAGCGCATGCTGGGCAGCGGCTGACAGCACCTTGTAGGCTGCTCCTCAAGGCGGACTGGCTTTGCGAAGGGCATCCGCTGCCAGATGCCCTCGATCGAACAGCGACTTCAGCAAATCGGCGGAAATCGTGGGCTCAGGACCGGAAGTGGTCCCTGCACGACTCGCCGCGGACCACTCGCGGTGCTGCGCATAGAGCGCGGAGATCTGGGCATGCTCAGGAAACTCGGCATCGTCGTAGTGGTAGATCTTGCCATCGACAACAGCGAAGGACTTGCCGGGGACCTTGTCCGGCAGGGCCGTGCGAACGCCCAGGACGGGGACGATCGCCGCTCCGCGAATATCAAGCATGTGACCGATCGTCATTTCGCTGTAGATCAACGCCCTGCGAAACTTGCTGTGGCCTGGCTCCGTCACCACTCGTTCGAGGAGGATCTGGAGGTTTGCCAATTGCGTGACCTTCGCCTCCACTTCTTGGCGGGAAAACAAGGGCAGGGGTTGAGTGGGAACGGCTTCTCGCTGTGATCCTTGTGTGGTGAGTGGATCCGGCTGTGCGGCTTCGAGAGCTGCCTTCGGGTGGGCTGGATCCTCCGCCTTTGGCTCAGACGCGATCGGCGCTGGGGCATGCATGTTGGGGCTCTCACGCTGCCACACAATGGCGATGATTACTGCTGCCGCCGCGCAGGGAAGGAGAACCCACCACCGATATCTACACATACTCATGTCCACGTCCGGGTGAGTGTCATCCAAAGAACCGAGATGCGAGGGGTGGGCATTGGCAGGCTAGAATCAAAAACAAAGCAGTTGCGAGGATCGCTAGGCACGACGCGTGCGGGTGAATTCCCGGCATCCGGTCGTGAAGGCGGGTGGCGGTGTGCCGTCGTGGATCCGCAATTGTCTCGGGGTTCGCTCGGGCTAGCAGCCGCAGGCAAGGGAAAGCGAACGCGTGAACACGTTCGTGTGAGGCGAGGACTGCGTATACCAGATCGTAAAGTTCACGAAGTCAGGAGTTGCGCCACAATGGGTGGCGAGTCTCCCGGGCCGCTCGTACTCATCGGGGACGATGACCGAACCTCCGGGCCGCCCAACCTCCAAGTCGTGGTCTGAGTTTCCCGTCCACTCGACATCAAAAGTCTCGTAACGACAAGGCAGCGGATTGACAGGGCAGGGCTGGCAAGGGGACTGCCCTTGGGTAGAAGTCTGGGTGGCCGTACTCACGAAGAAGTGAACTCCCGATGGTATCTGTCCGGTAGCGCTATCTGTGAAAGTAGCGGTGCAGACAGTTGTGCAGTTGACCCCTCCCGATTGGGCAAGGACAGACGTTCCTACACAAAGCGCCAAAAGCGCACATGTTGCGATTGTGGATTGGAGACGAGGTATGTTCATTGGGGTCTTGCTGCTTTGAGCTCCATAGAGGCCTTGCTAGCCTTTTCCAACAGGGATGCAATCAGCTCGGGAGGCACGGTTGGCTCAGGACCGATCGCGTCGCCTTTCTGATTGCCCTCCAGCCAAGCCCTATGCTCGGCGCGAAGTGCTTTGAATCGGCCTTCTTCGGGGAACTCCGATGCAAGGAAGCGGTAGAAGCGCCCGTCAAAGGAACAGTGCAACACTCCAGGTACCTCCGGCGGGTAGGTATAGCTCACCCCCTCTGGAACCACGATTGCTTCACCGCGAGCGTCAAGTGTGTATGCCATGCACATCCCGAAGAACATATGGCCACGACCGATTTGATATTGCCCCGGCTCCAAGAGCGCATGCTCAAAAACTGCCTGCATCTTCTGCAGTTCCGTGAGCCTGTAATCGATCTCGGCCTGAGTCAGGCGACCAGACTTCTTCCAGGGACTCGTGTTTTCGCCATCAGCTGGTGCTGCCACACTCGTCGTGGACGTGGATGCCAAAGCTGGCTCCGAGGATTCCAGGGCGATGCTTGCATGATGGGTTTCGGCGAACACGGAGTTCTGTGGGGCGAGCGTAGTTTCGATTGGCTTCGGAGCTTCCTGTTGCAGAAACAGCAGAAGCGAGATCAAGACTCCAATCGCCAGTAGTAAGCTCGGGAAAAGCTTCACTGCTGTAGTGTACCCCACCCCGCGGCTTCCGCAAGGCGTGACTGCCATGCAGCAAGCTGCCCTCGATCGGACAGCGATTTCAGCACATCGGCGCGAATCGTGGGCTCAGGATCCCCGAGCGTCGACGGGGAACCGAGGCTCGAACGCGTAGCGCTTGCCAGCCTTCACAATCCGACCGAAAGCATGGTCGGGATCGTGATAAAAAAGTCCGATCGCCGCTTCGCGCGCGGCCTTTTCCAACCAATACGAACGCTGCTCAAAGGAGCGCACCACATCCAGGTCATACGCCATGATGTAGGGCGGCTGGATGTGATGGGTCGTCGGCACCACATCGGACCAGAAGATCGCTGTCTCACCCGCCCCACCGCGGAACTCGATCACCGCGACTCCATCGGAGTGCCCGCCGAGCACATGCATCCACAAACCAGGCAGCAGCTCGCGACTGCCTTCCACTCCCTGGAGTCGGCCCAGTGCTTCGATGGGCTCGACATCTTCGGCGCGGTACGAGCCCGAGCGAGCATGACCGGGGTGCTTCGCCATGGCAATCTCCACCGCGGGCGCGTAGTGCTGCGCTTTCGGGAATAGCGGCAGCAGGCGCCCCTCGCGCTCGATCACCTGAGCGCCGCAATGATCCCAATGGCAATGGGACGCAAGCACATGCGTCACTTGTTCCGGCGCAAATCCTGCCTGCGCCAGGGTTTGCACCAAAGTCTCGGTCGGCAGGAGGTGGTAGATCTGCTTCCACTTCTCTTCCCAGCGTTGGCCCACGCCCGGTTCGAGGATCACCACATGTTCGCCATCGGTGGCGAGAAAAGGCCTCAATGCCAGCAGGATGGTGTTGTCTTCGATCGGTGGCGTCCATTGCCGCCACAGGTTGGCAGGCACGACACCCCACATGCTGCCGCCGTCGAGGCGCAGGAAACCATCGGAAAGGTTGGTGATGGTCCAGCGCCCGACGCGCACGGAGCGAGCCTGGTAGGCAACCGGCGAACTGGAAGCCGGCACGGCTCAGACCGCCTTGGCGCCCTTCAGGATCGAGCGCGAGATGATCAGTCTCTGGATCTCGCTGGTGCCCTCCCCGATCACGCACAGCTTGGCGTCGCGCCACATGCGCTCGACGGGATACTCGCGTGAGTAGCCGTAGCCGCCGTGGATCTGGATCGCTTCGTAGGTGACGCGCATGGCGGTCTCGGAGGCGAACAGCTTCGCCATCGCGGCCTCCTTGCCGTAGACCTGATCGGCGTCCTTGAGGCGCGCCGCGTGGTACACCAGATGCCGGCTGGCTTCGATCTCCAGAGCCATGTTGGCGAGCTTGAACTGCACCGCCTGCTGGTCGGAGAGCTTCTTGCCGAAGGCTTCGCGATCCTGCGCATACTTCATGGCGACGTCGTAAGCACCCTGAGCGATGCCCAGCGAGAGCGCCGCGATCGAGATGCGGCCGCCCTCAAGCGTCTTCATGAAGGTCTTGAAGCCCTCGCCCTCGGGTCCGAGCAGGTTGTCGGAGGGAATGCGCGCATCCTGGAACACGAGGCTGGCCCAGTCCGAGCCGCGCATGCCGAGCTTGTGCTCGCCCGGCTCCACCGAGAAGCCCGGCGTCTCGCGCGGGACCACGAAGGCGCTGATGCCCTTGGGTCCGAGCTTGGGATCCGTGACCGCCGTGCAGATGAAGGTGCCGGCGTAGTTGGCGTTGGTGATGAAGCACTTGGCGCCGTTGAGCACGTACTCATTGCCTTGGCGCAGCGCCGTGGTCTGCGTGCCGCCCGAGTCCGAGCCCGCGTTGGGCTCCGTGAGCCCGTAGGCACCCATGAACTCGCCCGCGATCAGCTTGGGGACATACAGATTGCGCAGCCGCTCCGAGCCCCACTTGTAGATCGGGTAGGTGCCCAGCGACACATGCGCCGCCAGCGTGAGACCCGTCGAAGCGCACACGCGCGACAGCTCCTCCACTGCGAGGCAATAGGCCAGCGTGCCGCCGTTGGAACCGCCGTACTCCTCGGGGAACGGAATGCCCGGCAGACCCAAGCCCACGATCTTCTTCCAGGTCTCGTGCGGGAAACGGTGCTCCTCGTCGATCTCGTGCGCCAGCGGCTGAACCTCGGCGAGCGCGAATTCGCGCACCATGTCGCGGATCATGCGCTGATCCTGCGTCAGGTCGAAGGAGTGTCTGATCTCGGGGAGCGTGTAGCTTCCGGTCGTCGTGCTTGCCATGAATCAGTCCTGTTCGATCTTCCAGCCTGCCGTGCGGCGACCGTCGCCGCCATCCGCGTCGCCATCGTCCTTGTTATCGCGATACTCGCGGTAGAACTCCGTCGAGCGACCGCTGCCGACCCATTCGATCAGCGCGGCCTTCGAGAACTTCCACTCGCGCCCTATTTTGCGCGCGGGAACGGCTTCGGTGTGCAAAACCTTGTTGAAGGTCTTGAGAGAAACTCCCAGCAGCGCCGCGGCCTGCTCGATGTCGAGGATCTCGGGCAGCGACTCAGGATTCTTCTGCGTGCTCATGCGCCCTCCAGCTTCCAGCGGCGCTCCATCTCGGCCTGGATGTAGCGCGCGATCTCGTCGGTGTTCGTGCCCGGGCCGAAGAGCTTGGCGTAGCCCTGCGCCTCGAGCGACTTCATGTCGTCGCCGGGGATGATGCCGCCGCCGACCAGCAGGACATTGCCCAACCCGCGCTTTTCCAGCTCGGAGCGCACGCGCGGGAACAGCGACATGTGCGCGCCCGACAGGATCGAGAGCCCGACCACGTCGACATCCTCCTGCATGGCGGTCTCGGCGATCATCTCGGGCGTCTGGTGCAGGCCCGTGTAGATCACCTCCATGCCATGGTCGCGCAGCACGGAAGCGACCGTCTTGGCGCCGCGGTCATGCCCGTCGAGGCCCGGCTTGGCCACGAGGACGCGGATCTTCTTCTGGCTCATCTTTGTGGGGTCCTTCCTAGAGGATCTTGGGTTCCTTGTACTCGCCGTAGACCTCGCGCAGGCAGTCCGCGATCTCGCCGAGCGTGCAGTCGGCGTGCGCCGCCGCCACGAAGCGCTCCAGCAGGTTGTCGCTGCCGCGCGCCGCATCGCGCACATCGTCGAGCGCCACCTTGGCGCGCTTGGCATCACGCCGCTTGCGCAGGTCCGCCAGCCGCGCGTGCTGCTCGCGCTCGACGGCAGGGTCGATGCGGTGCAGCTCGATGGTCGGGCCGTTCTCGTCCTCGCGGTAGCAGTTGACGCCGACGATCTGCTTCTCCTGCTGCTCGATCGCGCGCTGGTAGAGCACCGCCGAGCGGTGGATTTCGCGCTGGATCCAGCCATCTTCCGTGGCCGCGACCACGCCGCCGCGGCGCTCGATCTCGGCGAAGTACTTCATGGCCTCTTCCTCGAGGCGGTTGGTCTGCGCCTCGACGAAGTAGCTGCCCGCCAGCGGGTCGATGACATGCGCCACCTCGATCTCCTCGGCGATGATCTGCTGCGTGCGCAGCGCGATCTTCACGGCCTTCTCGGTCGGCAGCGAGAGCGTCTCGTCCATCGAGTTGGTGTGCAGCGACTGAGTTCCGCCAAGCACCGCCGCCAGCGCTTCGAAGGCCGTGCGCACGATGTTGTTCTCGGGTTGCTGCGCCGTCAGTGAGACGCCGGCGGTCTGCGTGTGGAAGCGCAGCATCCAGGAGCGCGGATCGCGCGCGCCCACGCGCTCCTTCATGTGCCGCGCCCAGATGCGGCGCGCCGCACGGAACTTGGCGATCTCCTCGAAGAAGTCGAGGTGACTGTCGAAGAAGAACGACAGACGCGGGGCGAAGTCGTCGACATCCAGACCCGCCGCCATGCCGCGCCGCACATACTCCATGCCGTTGGCGAGCGTGAAGGCGAGCTCCTGCGCTGCGGTCGAGCCCGCCTCGCGGATGTGGTAGCCCGAGATCGAGATCGTGTTGAACTGCGGCGCGCGCCGCGCGCAGTAGCCCATCACATCCGTGATCATGCGCAGCGCAGGCTCGACGGGCACCAGCCAGGCGTGCTGGGCCTGGTACTCCTTGAGGATGTCGTTCTGGATCGTGCCGCGCAGCTTCGCGGGATCGACGCCCTGACGCTCGCCGCAGGCGATGTAGAAGCCCAGCATGATCGGCGCCGGGCCGTTGATCGTCATCGAGGTCGACACATCCGCCAGCGGAATGCCGTCGAAGAGCAGCTCCATGTCGGCGAGCGAGCTGATCGCCACGCCGACCTGCCCCACCTCACCCAGGCTGCGGTCGTGATCCGAGTCGTAGCCCATCAGCGTCGGGAAGTCGAAGGCCGTCGAGAGACCCGTCTGGCCGTGCGCGAGCAGGAACTTGAAGCGCTCGTTGGTCTGCCGCGCCGAGCCGAAGCCCGCGAACTGACGCATCGTCCACAGGCGTCCGCGGTACATGCTCGGGTGCACACCGCGCGTGAACGGAAACTGACCCGGATAGCCCAGATCGCGCCCGAGTTCGAGCGGCGCATCCTCCGGCCCGTACATGGCCTTGAGCTTCGAGCCGGACAGCGAAGTGAACTCGACATCGCGCAGCTTGGCCGAAGCCATCAGCTGCTCCCACTCTGTGCGGGGGTCAAAGTGCTCCACGGGGCTCTTACTCTTGCTCATGGTGCTCTCAAGTGCCGTTCTTCTGGGGGCCAGCATGACCACTGGAACCGGTCAGGCCGAACGAGGAGTGTACACGAAGTGCGCCGCAGGTGTACGCCCCGCCCGCAGGCCTCCAGAGGGCAAGCCGGGCTCAGCCCCGATCCAGAATCGAGCCCAACAGGCCCTCGACCACATCCCAAGGCGCCTTGCCCGCCGCCAGCTCGGTCCGCGCGCGCGCTTCCCAGCCCCGCACCGCGAACAATTCCTCATCCAACCGCTCGTGCGCGACGCGCCGCACATGCGCGAGGCGCTTGGCCGCGCGCATGCTCTCCAGGCGCCCCTGGCTCAGCCACTCGCGGTGGCGTTCGATCTGCGCCAGCACCAGATCCAGTCCGCGCGCCGTGCCCGCACTGCACATCACGACCGGCGCCGACCACTCGTCATCAGTGCGCCGCGCGCCGCCGGTGGCGCGGATGTGCACGGCCTCTTCCAGATCGAGCACGAGCCGCTCGGCTCCGGGCAGATCGCTCTTGTTGACCACCAGCACATCCGCGACCTCGAGGATGCCGGCCTTCATGGCCTGGATTCCATCGCCTGCGCCCGGGCACAGCACCACCAGCACCGTGTCGGCCGCCGTGACCACGTCGTACTCGGCCTGACCGACGCCGACCGTCTCCAGAATCGCCTCGGCATAGCCCGCCGCATCGATCGCATCGCAGGCGTCGACCGCCGCGCGCGCGATGCCGCCGTGCGAGCCGCGCGAGGCCATCGAGCGGATGTACACGCCCGCATCGATCGTGCGCTCCTCCATCCGGATGCGATCTCCCAGCAGCGCACCACCCGTGAACGGCGAAGAAGGATCGACGGCGAGCACGCCGACCTTGCGATCATGCTTGCGCAACTCGCGCGTCAGCTCGTTGACGAGCGTCGACTTGCCCGCACCCGGAGGACCGGTGACGCCGATGCGCCAGGCTTGACCCAGGCGCGGCTGCAGCGCGCGCATCAGCGCGGGATAGCGCCGATCGGAGTTCTCGGCCCACGAAATCAGGCGCGCCAGCGCACCCTTGTCGCCGGCGAGCAGACGCTCGAGCAGGCGCTGTTCGCCGGCAGCCGGACCGGAAGAGCTGGAAGGAGGGGTCGTCACCGCGAGCGGGAGTGTAGCAGG
>SXGT01058748.1_pt1 | contig 24341 bp, 21 predicted proteins | sample 3176221 | NCBI WGS metagenome assembly SXGT01 (sample SAMN11356862, study PRJNA531348) | freshwater metagenome | isolation source: freshwater sample F1-120 | place: China: Fuxian Lake, Yuxi | collected 2017-12-25
ACTAATGTTTATGGTATGATAAACTTGCTTAAAATGTCAACAAGAAATATGCCAAAGAAATTTTTGAACATAAGTACTGACAAAGCAGCTGAAGCTTCTACATTATATGGTACAACAAAACAAATTTGTGAAAGATTAACAAGTTGGGCTGGAGTTCACATGGATCAAACTAAATTTGCATCAGTGCGTCTTGGAAATATAATGGAGACACGAGGTAATGTGTTTGAGATTTGGAACGAGGAGGAGAAAAACAACAAACCTTTATCCATCACACATCCCAAAATGGAGAGATATTTTTTCCACGTTGATGAAGCGGTTGATTTTATTATCAAATGCATTCCCCTTGTAAATATAGGTGAAATTTTTATTCCAAAAATGAAATCATATAAGATAAAAGATCTGGCTTCAAAGATTTCAAATAAACATAAAATCATAGGGTTAAGACAGGGCGAAAAACTAGAAGAAATTCTTATCACTCAGGAAGAAAGAAAGAATGCCCAAGAAAAAGACAACATGTGGATTGTCCATCAATATTCTCGCTGATAAATTATCTAGACTCAAAAAATTCCATTATTGAATTAGTCAAGTATTCTTTTTCTTCTTTTACCATGTTTGGATATAATGGAATTGTTAATACTTGACTTGCTATCATTTCTGTGACAGGTAGTTTATTGTCTGTATTAAATTTAGTATAGAATTGAGTTTTATGTATTGGATGAAAATAAACTTTAGAAAAAATTTCTTTTTTGGTTAGAAAATCGTGTAAATCATCTCTAATTTTTTCATTTTCAAGTCTAATAGTATACATCTGATAGATATGTTCGTAGCCTGCTGACGGATTAGGAACTCTGATTTGTGAAATTTTTGAAAGACTATTAGATAGATATTGCGCATTTTCTTTTCTCATTTTAATAATTTTATCCAGTTTTTGTAGTTGAGATATACCTAATGCGGCAGTTAATGTAGACATTCTCCAATTATAACCCAAACCAACATACTGAGATAAAGAAGGATTATTGAAATAATTACTAGTATCTATACGGCCATGAGAACGAATTAGCTTAATTTTTTCATAAATTTCTTGGGAGTTAGTTGTAATTGCTCCTCCTTCTCCGGTTGTAAGAACTTTGTTTCCACAAAAGCTAAAAATTGTGGTATCAGATATGCTACCAATTTTTTTTCCATTTACAGAAGACCCTAGAGATTCTGCTCCATCTTCAATTAGAATTAGATTTTTATCTTCAGCAATTTTTTTAATATCAAATATTTTACATCCTTGACCACCATAATCCATTGGCATTATAGATTTTGTTTTTGAATTTATATTATCCAAAATTGATTGTGGATCTAAACCGAATGTATCTTCTTCTATATCAGCAAATTTTGGTTTCGCATTAACAAAAAGAACAGAATTAGCTGTAGCAATAAATGAGAAAGAAGGTACAATTATTTCATCATCATGATGTATTCCATACGCCAGTAATGTTGCATGTAAAGCAGAAGTTCCAGAATTCAAAGTTAAACAATAATCAGCATTAACATAATTTTTTATCGAATTTTCAAGCTCTTCTATCTCTGGTCCTAATGCCCAAGAAGAACCTCTTTTGATTATTTTTGTAATTAAATTTACATCTTCATCATCGGTGTAGATTTTGTATAAGGGTATTTTCCAGTTTGTCATATTAATCATTTCTTTCAGTATGAATAATTTCCTTAGTTTATTAATGTATTATCAACTATGTTGAAATTTTAAGAGATAACTCTTCTTTAGATTTACAAACTTCGCAGTATTTATTCCATTTTTCATTATGTTTCCACTGTTCCAATCCTGTTTCATCATATTTTTGATGTGCCATTTGTAGCATTCTTGTTGTATCGTGCTTGTACATGAACTCTTTTAGTGCAAATAATTCTGGAATTGTAAAATATTGGCTAACGGTTGCAGTATATTTGGTTGCATCTCCACATTCTGTCATAAATTTATCTAATGCCAATAATTTCCATTTTTGTAAAGTTTTTTCATCTACCTTGGCTTTTCCATCGGCTATCAGTTTTAATTTGGTATCATATTGTTGCAACAAATAATCTTTGTTGTCATAAAAAATTGGACTACCCACATATGGTGTACATATGAAAGGATCAATGTCTGCACCATTCTGAATCCAAAAGTCTACTGTTTCCATTAAATCATCAATGTTTTCATGCATATTACCAATCATAAAAGTTGTAATCGGTGTCATCCTTGCATTTTTTAATGTGTCAACTGTCTTTTGTAAATGTGTACGTAATTGCCCTTTTTGTATATCTTGATTGAGTACTTTATCTGATGCTGATTCAAATCCAAACGAAATGTAAGAGCATCCTGAATCTCTCATGATGGGAATTATTTCTGGTTTTACTGCAACACTTGGTGCATCACCCAATGTTCCCCATTTTACAATTTTATCTAATCCTTCTTTAACATACAAATCACAAAATTCCTGTGTCCATTTTAGATTGCTTGTCATGTTTTCATCCAAAATTGAAATAAAATCAACATCAAATTTTTCTTTTAATAGTTTTACATTATTTACGGCATATTCAGGAGTAGGCCATCTAGCAGGTAATTGAAAAGTATCATTTTCTTTGTCAGAAATTCTTACTAATTTTTCTCCTTTTTTTCTATCTCCTTCTCCATAAATATTCTGTAAATCTATTCTAGACATTCCATTATGAGAACAAAATGTACATCCTCGTGGACAACCTCTTTCCCAAACTGTCGAAACTCGTCTTTTTGAATTATAACTGTCTACAGATAGAGGTAGAGATGAATATCTAAAGTAAATTTCTGTTTCCATCAGGTCATATGCTGGATATGGAATTGTGTTCAGATCTGAAATAAGTGCACGTGGACCAGTAAATTTGTAGCCTAGTGTTTTGTCTCTAATACATAATCCATTTACTTTTTCAAAATCTTTTGTACCATTATTGATTTCGTCATAGAGTTCAGAAAAAGTTTCTTCACCTTCTCCAATTACAATCATATCTATTTCTGGTACTAATTGTAAGATTTCAGTTGGATTGTATGTACTCCATCCACCACCAGCGACAAAAAGAGAGTCTGGAGAATATTTTTTTATCAGAGGAGATAGCTGTTTAATTCTAGAATATGTTGTTGTTAATCCTCCAATGCCAATAATATCCCATTTTTCAGAAGATATCTCTTTGGCTATTACATTGAACGGTACTTGAATATTATCATAATTTACTCTGAGAGCATTTAGATCAAGAATTCCTACTTGTCCACCTTTTCGTTCAACAATTGCAGCTAAAATACCAGCCCAAAATGGAAAATGGTTTGGAGCACTATCTAGACGTATTTCTGGAACAACTAGTAATACTTTCAACTTTTTTAAATAGTATATATCAGATATTTAAATGAGCATCATTTTTGACATTATACTAATGACGATATTCTTGAAGAAAGTCTTTAAACTTCATACATGTTATTCGGTCACCAAATATTACACCTCCTTCAGTAGCGTTAATTGTTTTTAGCCATGCAGGAGAACGTGAAATGAATTCTTTTAATGCAGAGCTATAAAATTGAAAGAGAGGATCAACAATACAATTACAATCAAATTCTGGATTGTGTATTTTTTTAAATAATTTATCAAATGATGGAGAGTCTTTATCAACATTTACCAGTTCATGCTTTCTCTCTGGATCTAGATTTCTTCCATGAGTGATTATTTTTTCCCATGAATCGTCTTCCTCCCAAGCATGATTAATTCCGATTAGTGTTACAACATTACACAGAAGAATTTTCCATGAGATAAACCATGATGATGTTCCAACATTACCTCCAGTTTGCAGTGCAGGTAAACCATCAGTATGATTTTTTGCTCTAACCATTAATGCAGATATTTGATTAAACGATTTTTCACCTTCATGATAATCAAATAGAGAATGAATCCAGTGTATGTTAATACCTGCTTTTCTTGCATAATTTACCGTGTCTGGATTTGCAATGACTGTAAAGATTCCATTTATTTTAGAACCGTATTTTCTAACAATTTCAGCATCATAAAATTTTTTGGCATATGGATAAGGATCAATTGTTACTACATAGAATTTCTTAAATTTATCTGGAGTTATTCCAGATTCTAAAACAGAAATGAGAGCTCCATCACTACATATTATTGAACCATCATAATCACTATTTGCTAACAATTCCAAATGTTTATTTTTTTTTAATGAAGGTCCACGTCCTATCACAATGGATGAGTGTATTCCAGAAAAATTTTCTGGGTTTATATCAGGTTTTAGTTTCGTGGCAGATTTTTCGTTCCAGATATTTGGTAAATTTAATGCAAAATTCTTTATCCATTCATCATAAGATTCGTAATGTAAATTTTTCATTATGTTTTCAACAGAGTTTTGAAAATCTGAATTTTGATTATTTGTAGACATAGAGAATTTATAATTTATCTATGCCTAATTCGTCATCTTTTTTTGTAGATCTATATACCATAAAGGAACCTTTTGCACCAGAATCTATGATAAATTTTTCAAATTCTTCAGGTGATAGGTCTTTTTTTTGGTTTAGAAAGTTTGTTTTTTCTGTTATGATCTCTTTTTTATTTTCTCTAAAATTGGTCTTCAATATTGGATATAATTTAGAATTTTATTTAAATCTAATGTTAATGTATGGTTTGTAATTTTCCTAAATTTAGACTGGTGTTAATTTGAATATGAGATTAGTGTATTAGCCAATTTTTCTGAGGCAGTTGTTGGATTACTAAAATATCTTTCAAGATGTTTTTGCCCATTAATGATCAGTTGAATTTGAAGATCATTGTCAGTTAGAAGTTGTTCTATTGGTTCTTTTAGATTATCAGTGTCAGATATTGATAGAACCGCATTATCTTTAACAAATTCAAAGTCATATTTTTCATCCATCATTGTAATATTCATAATAGGTTTATTCATTATCATTCCCTCATAAACTACTGTTGATGGAAATAAGTCAGTGTTTATGTTTATTATTACATCACAGGAATCTATAACATCTAAAACGGATTCAAGTTGTAAGATCTTAATATCAGGATTTAGCTTATGAATGAGTGTCTTAACATATTCATTTCCTGGTGCTAGTGTAGGATGCATTTTTACTATTATTTTTGTATTAGGAATTTTTTTTATTACTTGAAAAATTTTTACTAGTAATTCTTCTAATCTCAGATAGGTATTGGTATCTACTAATCCATTAAATTCAGACATAGCTTGAGGGGTTATCAGAATTATTTTTTCAGAATTTGTATTATTTGATTTTGTTTTTTTAAAAAAATCTTCATGACGAGGACTACCTGTAACGAAAATTCGATCTGTAGAAATGTTTCTATGTTGTGAAAGATAGTTTTTCTGAATATCACCCCATAGCGCAATTTTATCTCGAAAAATTGGATACATGTTACTTATATCATATTTAGAAATTGAAGGTATGTAATTTGTTGCGCCGTGCTCTAAAAGGATTGAGGGGATTTTGTAATTATTTGTTGCTAAAATTGTTTTTTCTGTTTCGCCTAAAATATTTAGTGACAGAATACATTTAATGTTTAATTCCGAGAATATTCTCTTGCAAGTTAGAATTAATTGCAGATATTCAGTAATTCGTCGCCTATAGAGGTCGTACAGTACTTCAGAAACAACTGGCCAAAAGTTTGTTTCTTCAATTTTAAAAATTTTAGAGAAAATAGATTCATCAGACCATAGTTTTTGAAGTTTATTTGTAAAATATTCTGCAGATGAATCTATTTTCATTCTATCTTGTTTAGACAAACTGAGTTCAGAGGAAATTAGTTTTATACGATGTTTTCTTAGTAGTTTAATTGACTGTAGGTTCCATGCAGCTGGTCTTCGTCTATTAAAGAAAATTATGTTACCATTAAAATTTTTTAAATTATCAAGTAATTTTGGATATTGAGCAGGATTAAATTCTAAGAACAAAATGCTTGGTTTTTTATTTGCAAAATTTTGCCATAATCCAAATAAATTACCTATAACAAACTCGAAGATTTTTTTGAATTGGTTATACCTTTTTCGAGAAATTGGAATAGAAATAGGGCGATTTGAGATGTTAAAACGGATTAACATTTTTTCCCATTGTATATGAAAATCATGCTCTTGCTCGCCAGATATATCTAACAAGATTTTATTGTCAATCTGTTTGATAATTTTTGCAAAGTAAGTAGAAAGAATGATTTTTTTTGGTTTTTCTCTTTCTAAAATTCTTTTAATAACAAAAAAATTAAAAATTTCTCTGATTAGGATTTGATGAAATTCGGATGTATCTGCTACGGATAATAAATTAAGATTTTCAAACTCAAATTCTTTTTTTAGAACATCAATATCATACCAATTCCATAATCTTATGGTATAATCAAAAATTTTTTCACGATCTCCTTTTTCTAGATAATTTTCTGCTATATCATGCTCAATATTTTTTTCTACTAAAAATTTGTGAGCATGTATGTTAAATGAGAAGATTTTTGAAGACTTTAATGTTTCAGAATTTAACGAGTCAAATCCCATAACACTGTCAATAAAGATGAGTGTTTTTTGCATTGTAATTGTATAATTTTAGTTGAATAAAATCTAAACGCAGTACATTTTATGTTTGTGATTGGTGAATAGTTTTTGATGGCATTTTAATAAATGCAATGAATGGCAGTAAAAAAATTATGAAAAAGTCAATTAAGATAAATTTCAAATCTGTATCATTAACTTTAGTGGAATAATTATGGATAAGATAAAATCTGTTGATTTAGAACATTTAACCAGTATTGTCGTATTAAACTACAATGCAGGCAATCTACTGCTTGATTGCATAGAATCAATATACAAAACTCTAACTCACAAATTCGAGGTAATAGTTGTTGATAATGTTTCTACGGATAACAGCCACATAAAATGTAAAGAAAGATTTCCACAAATTCGTTTAATTGAAAATAAGGAAAATCTTGGTTATTGTGAAGGAAATAATGTTGGAATAAGAAATGCTAACGGTGAATTCATTGTTATCTTAAATCCAGATACCAGAGTTGAGCCAGACTGGCTGATAGAGTTATTCAGTGCATATGAAGTGTTTGGAGATGGACTTTATCAGCCGAAAATATTGGCATTTGAGAATAATTTGTTTGAAAGCGGTGGAAATATGCTACATGTGTTTGGTTTTGGTTATTCAAAAGGTAGAGGAGTTCCAGATAACGGTCAATATGATGAACCTTGTGAAATTGGATATGCATCAGGTGCATGCCTTTTTACTAAAACAGAAATTATAAAAAAAATAGGGCTTTTTGATCCGTTTATTTTCTTGTATCATGATGACCTTGATTTAGGATGGAGGGCTGCACATCTAGGGATCAAATCATTCTATGCACCAAAAGCTAGAATTTACCATGCTGGAAGCTATAATTACAAATGGAGTGGAAAAAAATTCTTTTGGTTAGAACGAAATAGACATTATTGCCTGCTAACTCATTATTCAAAGAAGACATTTTGCAAAATGTTACCATCCATTATACTAGTAGAGATAATGATGATAATTTTTTATCTTTCAAAAGGATTTATAAAAATGAAGTTCAAGGCTTACGCAGATATTCTAAAAAACATGAATCACATACAGAAAAAATATCATGAAATAGAAAGCAAAAAGATAGTTTCAGATTCAGAATTGATAAAAAAATTACCAGATGTGATGTTTATTCCAGATCAGTTTTCAAATAGTTCAACTGCAAGAGTCTTCATTAAAACCATATCAAATCTCAGCAAAATTGTCAAACATTTCGTATGATTTAAAAAACATCATAATCACCAAACACAAAAAACCAATTATCAAATTTTGTTAGTTTTGCATGTTTTTTATCATCATCAAATGTTTGTACTATAAAATGAAGCGATTCTGGTTTTAAAAACGATGGTACTACAAGAAATCCAGATTTACGTAATAGATCATTTTCCAATAATCCATTTCGACTAGTAGCAATTGCTACAGAAACCTCATTGTCCAAAAAATAAGAAATTGCTTTATCAATCAGGCTTTTTAGTTGTGCTCTATCTTCATAGTCAGCATTAACCATATAATCAAGAATAACACCAACTTTGTTTTTGTCAAGATAATGAATCTTTGTTATGATATACCCAAGCAGTTCATCATTTTCTTTAAGAATAAAAATATGGTATTTTCGCGTTGGGTGGTTTTTGTATCTCCAATTTAGAAATTCTTTCTTTCTACTACGCATGACTGAAACGCGATTGCTTGTTTTTTTGGCAAGGATCTCAAAGGAGTCATCAAAATTACCGTTAAACTGTTCTATATTACAGGAAATGGGTTTCTTTTTTTTCCATAAAATATCAAGTGGTTTTAAAATTTGTTTTATGGGGGAATGAAAATATTGAGAAAATCTTATCGGCCTTACCAAAAGTGGTAGCTGAGTAATCTCGGTTGAGCCTTCATTGATGAAGGCTTTAAACGAATTATCATTTGGAATTGCAAAAAGAGAATGAATGCCATGAGTAAGTGCAGATTCAGGCATAGATGGAAGAAGTTTAGAGAAGATTCCTTTTTTTCTATAATTTGGGTGGACTTGAACGTTGCAAGCAAGTGAAGACATGATTTCTTCGCCATCAACTATCAATTTTGATGGGATTATTGTATTTGTTCCAACAATCAGATTATTTGAGTCATCACGAGCTAGTAAAACTGTAGCCTTTCCATCGGGATTATTTCGATATTGCCAATCAAAATATGATGAATTGGTAATTTCAACATCACCAAATGTTTTTTTGGTCAGATCAAGTATTGCTTGTTTTTCATCTTCAGTATCTGTCCATAATGAGATTTTCATTATTTTATTTTGATAGGATAGGATATCAACATTTGTACAAATTTATATTCAAAGATCGTAAATGTATTGCAAAGTTATGAATTTATTGGGTATTGATTTTGAAGAGTGGTTCCATCCAGAGTTAATTCAAAAATATATCACAACAAAGAACAATGAACTTTCAGTAGTAAATGGTATTGATAAAATTTTAGATTTGCTCAGAATACATGACACATATGCTACATTTTTTATGGTTGGAGAATTACTTGAGGCAAAGCCGGAATTATTGGATAAGATTTTGAATGAGGGTCACGAGATTGCCTTTCATACAATGCATCATAATAGGTTGGATTCTATGAAAAATAAGCAAGAATTTGTTGATGAGTTGAAAAAGTTTGCCGAACTTACTGCCAATAAATCAAAGGGGTTTAGAGCTCCTTCTTTTTCATTAAATTACTCGTCAGCATGGGCAATAGACGCATTAGTTGAGAACGGATATCAGTATGATAGCAGTATTGTTCCTGCAAAAACCAAGTTATATGGAATGCCAAATGCAGAATTAAAGCCATACAAGATCACAAGTAAAGATCTTGAAAAAAACACTCATGATGGAAAATTAATAGAATTTCCACTACTCACTAGAAGAATTTTTAATTTTTCAATACCTGTTGCAGGAGGATTTTTTATCCGTTTGCTTCCACTAGGATGGATCGAAAAGGCAATTAAAAATAATGAAAGCAAGAAAATTCCATCTGCATTCTACATACATTCATGGGAGTTAACCCCAGAGTATATGCGAAAAGTACCGCTATCAAAAAGCGATAATTTCATAACTTATCATAATTTGGAAAAAACAAGTGCAAAGTTGGAAAAATTATTGAAAAAATTCAAGTTTACATCTTTTGAGCGTTTTATTTCTGAGAATAGCTATCTATCTACACTCTAAGATCTTTATTCACAGCATAAATCGATCCCATTCCTTGTTCTAGAGACTCTGTAATAACACTAAAAGACATTTGTTCTAATTTTTTAATCACGCTATCCAGCATATCACGTTTTGAATCACTAAAATGATATTCAATGTAAATCTGTTTGATTTTCTTGAAATATTCGCTGGGTAGTGATTCTATAATTTCGTATTCAGCACCCTCACAGTCTAATTTAAGATAGTCACAAATCTCTAATTTGTTTGAGTCAAAGACGTTTTGCAGTGTTCTAGACTGAACTTGGATTGATTGTGATGTAGAATCACAGATGCTATGTGCAGTATTGTCAGGATTTATGTATAAAGTTACAGTGTCATTACTCTTTGATATTGCTGAATTGTTTGAAAAAATATTTTTGATTTGATTTTGAGATATATTGTATTGTAATAATTCAAAATTTTCTGTTGATGGTTCATAACATATGATTTTTCCATTTGTGCAGAATTGACTCGCATAAAGACTAAAGATTCCAATGTGAGCACCAATATCTATTATGACATCGTTTGGTTTGATTGTGAATCCATGTTTATTGTATTCCTTTAGCAACCAGATTAAAGAAAAAGTATCTAGATCAGTAGAGTTAGGTCTTATTTTGATTTTTATTCCAGATTTTGTGTTAAACCACATGTATTCTTTTTTGATCAAGCCAAAATATGCCAGTGGAAAAATATACCAGTTATCCAAATTTTGTATGGCCTTGATTAGAATCTTAAATTTAAATAAAAAATTGCCCATTATAGAGATAAACAAAAATTAGTAAATCTAAAGATTTCTATGTAAAATGATCGTTTTCTGATTAAATCAGAGTTAAAGGATTAAAGTGATATAAGAAAAAGTAAATTCAGGTATAGATATGAAAGAAAAATTATTTGTTCTAGGAATCGGTGGCCTCACAGGCTCCAAGATAGTAGAATCTGGAAGAGATGATTTTGAGATGTTTGGTAGTTATAATTTTAGAGACCCAAAATTATCTTTTGTAAAAAGTGTCAATTTGGATATTATCAACACAAACAAAATTGGACAAATATTGGAGGAGGTAAAACCAGATGTAGTAATCAATACAACCGGAATTAATAATGTAGATTATTGTGAAAAACATCCAGAGGAAGCATCTAAAATCAATGTTTTAGCAGTGAAAGAGATTTGCAAAATTACAAAAAAGTTAGGCATTAAGCTTGTTCAATTATCATCAGATTCAGTCTTTGATGGAAATAAACAATTGCCGTATGATGAAACAGATATTCCTAACCCCATCAATTATTATGGGAAAACCAAGCTTGAAAGTGAAAATATTGTTTTAGAGAATCAAGATAGCGTTGTGGTTCGTGCCAGTGTTTTGTATGGATGTCTATTGCGTAAGCTTGCTGAGTTAGAATCAAGCTCAAAAAAATCAATAAATTTTGGACAGTGGTTAATCAACAAACTAGTTTCAAATGAAAAGGTTCGAATAATTACTGATGAATATAGCTCACCAATAATTGCAGATGATTTTGCGCAATCAATTTTACATATAATTAAGCACGGTGGTAGTGGAATTTTCCATTCTGCGCCCAAATTACAAATAACAAGGTATGATTTTAGTATGAAGATTGCAAAGTCATTAGGTTTACCATTTGAACTAATTGAACCAGTTTCCAACAAGGGACTGGGAAGGGATGTCAATACTGGATTTAACAAGTGTCTGAATTCAGAAAAATTATCTAAAAATTTGAATTACAGATTTTTAACATTGGATGAATCTCTAGATTTGTTAAAGACTCAGTTTAGAGAAGGAAGATAATCAAGAAATATTTTTCCATTTTGTCCAATCATAATCATCAAAGTGATCGTTTATCATTTCGTTATCATTAGGTCTCCATGCAATATCTGCAAGTGTAAGCACTCTGGATATTTGTGGTGATAGATTCATGTGTGCAGAAGGAAAATTTTTTGGAACATGAACCATGACTGGATTTTCCTCACTAGATAGAATCTCCTCGTATGTTCCATCTGGTCTTTTTATGACAAATACTACTTTTCCATGAATACATGTAAAATAACTTTCACGTCTAGTATGTGTGTGTGGGCCTTTAATTTCTCCTGAATTAACAGAGCTGACATATATCATCTTTGGGTGATTTTTTACAATTTCATCCCAGTCTCGCCATATCACTATTAGGCTTCCATTGATGTGATTATCATGAATATCTTTTGTCTCGTGCTTTTCTAGCTTAATTGAGTGATCATCAGACATTATGTTATGCTGAAACGTTGTTTAATAAAAAACATTTTATCTAAAAATACATACTTGTTAGAACAAACAGAAAGCAATCGCACATCATTTTATTAGTATGATAATTTTGAATGGTATCATGAAATTATTGGTAACAGGTGGACTAGGATTTATTGGAAGTAACTTCATATCAAGAATTTTTGAAAATCATGAAAATTGGTCTGTGGTAAATGTTGATGCTGAATTACATGGTTCAAATCACCAAAGCTTAAAAAAATTTGAGGACAATCCAAGATACTCATTTGTTAAAGGAAACATAACTGACCTGAAATTAATGGAAAAACTTGTTTCAGAATCAGATGTTGTTGTTAACTTTGCTGCAGAATCTCATGTGGATAGAAGCATATCTGATGCAAGACCATTCATAGATTCTAACATTTTGGGCGTGTTTACTTTACTAGAGATAATTAAAAAAATAAAGAAAAAATTGATTCATATTTCTACAGATGAAGTATATGGCAGCCTTCATTCAGAAAGTGCCAAAGAAGAAACCCGATTGAATCCTTCTAGTCCTTATGCAGCATCAAAAGCTTCAGCAGAGTTACTAATTCAATCATACATTACCACTTATGGATGCGATGTAATAATAACAAGATGCACAAATAACTATGGTCCTAAACAATTTCCAGAAAAATTAATTCCAAAAACAATTATTCTTGCATTAAACGATAAAAAAATTCCAATATATGGATCCGGAAAAAACATCAGAGATTGGATTTTTGTTGAAGATCATTGCGATGCAATAATGAATGTTTTGTCAAAAGGAAAATCAGGTGAATCGTACAACATATCAGCAGGAAATGAGATTGATAATATTACGATTATAAAAAAAATTCTGACAATTATTGGTAAACCATTAGAAAATGTTGTGTTTGTAGAAGACCGCCCAGGGCATGATTTTAGATACAGTATAGATTCTACAAAAATACGAAATACATTAGGATGGACTCAGAAAATAAATTTTGAAGATGGACTCACAAAAACTATTGATTGGTATCTTGAAAATAAAGAATGGTGGAAGAATTTAGATCAAAAGATTTTAGACTCTACTCCATGGAAATAGTTTTTAATTAAAGATCTACATGAACAGTGAATATGAAGGGCATTATTTTGCATGGTGGTCATGGAACACGATTAAGACCTCTGACTCATACAGGTCCAAAACAGTTATTGCCAATAGCAAACAAGCCCATGTCTGAATATTGCCTTGATGCATTAAAAAATGCAGGAGTTTCAGAAATTGCAATAATAATAGGTGGAGTTGCAGCAAACAAAGTACAAGAATATTACGGTGATGGAAAAAATTTCGGAGTCAAAATCACATATGTGACTCAAGACGAACCGCGAGGAATAGCTCATGCAATAAATATCTGTAAGGATTTTATTAAAAATGAAAAATTTATTGTCTTTTTAGGAGACAATATAATAAAAAAAGACATTTCTGACTATAGAAAGGAATTTGAGAATTCAGAATTTGCTGCATCTATTTTATTGTGTGAAGTAGATAATCCTAGTCAATTTGGAATTGCAGATCTGAATCCAGACGGGAGTATCAAAAAAATTATGGAAAAACCAAAAGATCCACCAACAAATTTGGCAGTAACAGGAATATACTTTCTGACACCAAAAATATTTGATGTAATATCAAGATTAAAACCATCATGGAGAAATGAGTTAGAAATTACTGACGCATTACAAATGCTACTAGAAGAAGGTAACAAGATTGGGTATTACATGATCACAGATTATTGGAAAGATACTGGGACGCCAAATGACATCATTCATGCAAATAAGGTAATTTTAGAAGACATGAAACCTTACTTTAAAGGAATTAGGGAAGATAATGTAAAAATCGAAGGTAATTTGATGGTGGGAGAAAACTCGATAATAAAATCAGGCACCAGAATCATTGGCCCCGTAATAATAGGTAAGAATTGCATTATCGGTCCTGATACTATAATTGATAAAAATACCAGCATTGGTGACGGATCAGAAATATCAAAATGCCAAATTGAAGATTCAATAATAATGAGTGGATGTAAAATAAGAGCAGAAATAAAAATCAAAAATAGCATAATTGCTTTTAATTCAGAGATAAATGAAAGTGATTCAGAAGATAAGGTGTTCTTGTTAGGTGAGGGCACAAAGATTTCATTATGAGATTAAACATCTAACAAGCGTTAGTTCATAGTACGAAAATATTCTAATGTCTGTTTTATGCCATTCTCGACACTGGTTTTTACACTCCATCCTAATGAGCAGAGCTTTGAATTATCTACAATAAAATTTCCTACATCTACGGTTTTAGTATATTGGGGAGGATCAATGTATTTGATTGGTGCATTAGTATGTTCATGTAAGATGCTTCCTAGTTCATCAAACCAAGTTTTATTGTTTGATGAAATCCAATAAAGATTACCAGATTTTCCTTTTAACATGATAGTTTCAATTCCTGCAACCACATCAGAGATATAGATAAGATCACGAAAGAATTTTCCTTGATTGTATATTGTGATTTCCATTCCACGAAATGCTTTGTATATTAGATGATTTATTGCATTTTTAGTAGTTTCATATTGTTCTCTTGGGCCAAAAGAGTTTGTAATTCTAAATACAATAGTATCTAGTCCATACACATCATGGTAGATTTTGCAATAATTTTCACTTGCCAGGCGATTAGTACCATAGATAGTTGTAGGATTGCAAGGAGTGTTTTCATCAACAGGTAAATGTAAAGGCTTACCAATCACTATGAAAGTACTGCCTAGGATGAATTTGCATTGGATATTGTGTTTTCTAAGCGTTTCAAGAATATACAGAGTTGATTTGGCATTGACGTCTATGTCATATAATGGATCTGCAAATGATTGAGAATGAGAAGTTTGCCCCGCTAAGTGGATTATTATTTCAGGCTTGTATTTTAAAATGGTCTTCTCTAGCAGTGGATAATCTGTGATATCCAAATATTCTATTGTGATTTTTGAGAGAATTTGTTTTAGATTTTGATTCTTTGAGTTACTTTTAGTTATTACTATAATTTCATTATCATTAACTAATCTATCACAGAGATGGCTTCCAACAAAACCCATTCCACCAGTAATCATGATTTTCATACAAATGATTTAAAAAAACATTCTATTAAGTTTAGGTAAGAACCACAGATCAATGGAAGCAATTTAAATTGAGTTTAAATTCAATTTTACTTTCTTGAAACAGTTAATTCAAGACAGAAATATATTCAATAAATGGGATTTTTCTATGAGTTTTCTGATATGACTAAAACAATTCCTTCACACGGTAGACTAGTGAGCGTAATAGTTCCTCTTTATAATGGTCAGAAACACTTGCTAGAATTAATACAGAGTCTGAAAAATCAAACATATAACAAAATTGAAATCATAATAATAGATAATAATTCCACAGATGACTCTGTGATATTATTAAAATCACTAAATGAGAAAACAACTCCTTTGAATATATTTTTGAATAAAAAAAATGAAGGATATTGTGGTGGGTGTAATGAGGGAATTAAACATGCAAATGGAGATTATTTGTTATTTTTAAGTCAAGACCGAATTATGAATAATGACTGGATAGAAAAAACAATAGCAAAAATGGATCAGGATAAAAAAATAGGCTGTGTTATTGGTAAAGTAATCAGAGATGGGGCATCATCTCCTGAATATGGGCATTCTTATGATGTTTACGGTGCTGTCATAATTAATGGAACTTCAGATGAATCCAAACTTTTTTTTGGTGGAGGTACAGTTTTGATACGAAAAAAGACAATAGAACAAGTAGGAGGTTTTGACCCAGAATTTTTTATTTATCAAGAAGATGTGGATATTTGTTGGAGAATTAGATTAGCTGGATATGACATAAAGATAGAAAAAAATGCTGTTTGTCACAATATGGGGGGTGGTATAAGCGATACATTTTACAATAACAAGCAATACAACATATCTTTTGATTCAGAATTAATCAATATGCCACTTTACAAATTCTATTATAGTCAAAAAAATAGAATTCGCACATTATTAAAAAATTATTCAACAGTGAATGTTCTAAAAAGGTTACCTGTTGTGATCGTCATAATTTTGTTAAGAGGTGTTTTTATGTCTCTAACAACTAGAAAATTTTCTTATTTTCTTGCAGTTTTTCGTGGATTTTGGTGGAATATTATGTATATAACTAACACAATGAAAGTCAGAAAGAAAATACAACAATCCAGAGTAATTAACGATTCTGAAATTGAAAAACACATGTTGCAAAAATCAATTGAGCTAAACGCAATCATGTCTTTAAGACAATTGTTAAAACAAAAATCGTAAATTAGTTGTGAAAAATAGTACCTATTATAGTGAAAACTAGGTAACGAGGTTTATATTTATCTCGTTAGAAACATCGGTGATTTTGAAAATAGTTGTAGGCATACCAGCATATAATGAAGAAAAAAATATTGCAAAAGTAATAGTACAATTGCAAAATATTGCAGACATCGTAATAGTTTGTAATGATGGTTCGTCTGATTTGACTGGAAAAATTGCAGAGAAAATGGGAGCTGAGGTAATCAATCATCCAAAAAATCTTGGATATGGTGCTGCAATAAGAAATATTTTTCTCAAAGCGGCAGAATTGGATGCAGATATGTTAGTTACATTTGATGCTGATGGCCAACATCGAATAGAGGATATCAAAAGTGTAATTCAGCCGATTCTTGATGGAGAAGCAGATATAGTGATTGGATCCAGATTTTTAAATAAGGAGAATAGTGAAAATGTTCCAGGATATAGAAAAATTGGAATTAAAACAATAACAAGTCTCACAGATTCTGTAACCGATTTTAAATTAACTGATGCTCAAAGTGGTTTTAGAGCATACGAGAAAAAAGTTTTGAAAGGGATTAGTCCTTCTGAATACGGAATGGGGGTATCAACTGAAATTTTGATTAAAGCTAGTAAGAAAAAATTCAAAGTAAAAGAAGTTCCAATCACAATATTATATGATGGTGATACGTCTACACATAATGCAGTTTCACATGGAACTTCTGTTATACTTAGTACTTTGAAATTTGCTTCTATTGAACATCCTCTAAAATTTTATGGATTACCTGGAATAATTTTCCTAGCTATAGGATTATTTTTTGTGGTTTGGACCATACAATCATTTACTGAAACTAGACAGATTATTACAAATATTTCTTTAATAGGTATAGGTAGTGTAATTTTGGGAACAATGTTTTCTGTCACAGCAATAATGCTTTATTCTTTGGTAAGTGTAGTAAGAGAACGCAGTAATGAATAGATTTTGTTATTGCATGGTTTGATGATGTTGAACAATGGGATAAAAATGGTGAATCATCATTAAAGAAATTTTTAGTAAGTTTAAGGATTTAGGCACTGTGGGAATAGGAAACATTACAGCCTCGTTAATTTCCGGAATTTTTTGGTTTTATTTTGCATCATTATTAGGAGCCGAACAATATGGAGAAGTCAGTTATTTTATTGCAATAGCAGGTATTTCATCTACCATATCATTTTTTGGGTTAGGAAATGTCATTATAGTATATACTGCAAAAGGTGAAAGAATTCAACCGCCAATTTTCATCATTGGGATTATTTCAAGTGTTATTTCATTAATTGCAGTTTTTTTAATATTTTCTCAAATTGGTGTCAGTTTGTATGTCTTAGGATATGTAATTTTTAGTTTAGCTACTGCTGAAATATTGGGAAGAAAACAATATAGAAATTATTCAGTTTATCTTGTTACACAGAAAATTTTCATGGTTGGGTTAGCTTTATTCTTTTATTATTTAATGGGATTAGAAGGGGTAATTTTAGGAATAGGTTTATCATTTTTCCCATACATTATTAGAATTTACAAATCATTAAAACATGATGAAATTGATTTTTCTTTAGTTCGACCACGTTTAGGATTCATAATCAATAGTTATGCTTTAGATCTTTCTAGAACATTTAGTGGATATACAGATAAGTTAATTGTAGCACCATTATTGGGTTTTACAATTTTAGGAAATTATCAATTAGGAATTCAAGTATTATCATTATTAGGAATTTTGCCTGGAATAGTTTACCAATATATTTTACCACTAGATTCAAGTGGAGAATCAAATAGAAAATTAAAAAAATTAACAATTATAGTTTCAATCATTTTGGCAGGTCTTGGATTTATTTTAGCACCTATAATTTTGCCTGTATTATTTCCAAAATTTACAGAAGCAATTGAAGTAATTCAAATTGTTAGTATATCAGTTATACCTTCAACAATAAATCTAATCTATATTTCAAAGTTTTTGGGTAATGAATTAAGTAAAATTGTTTTGATTGGATCAGGAATATTTTTAGCAGTTCAAATAGTTTCAATTTTGGTTTTAGGTGAATTAATAGGGGTAAATGGTATAGCTATAGCATTAGTTTTAGGTGCATCTAGTGAAGCAATTTTCTTAGTGATTGTTAATAGATTAATTTACAGATTATGATGCTCAATTTATCTATCAATTTTAAATACGAATAGTTTTCAATTTTACTAAATGCAGATTATTGAATTTATAGATAATAAACTTGAGAAAATTCAATCAAAAATAATTTTTTCATTATTTCTAGTGGCTTTACTAGGGTTATCTATTAGACTATATTTTACACCATGGGATCTTCCTACAAATTCATCCGATTCTGTTGTTTTAATGATTGAAGGTATAGCATTTTCAGAAGGAGATTGGTCATATCTTAATCATAGATCTCTTTTCCCACTATTTCTTTCTGGGTTTTTTTCAATATTCAGATTTGATGATTATTTTGGATATATGACATTAGTAAGAATTATTTCAATTTCAGTATCAATCATAACAATTCCTGTAGTTTATCTAATTTCAAAAGAATTTGTTAAAGAAAAATACGCCTTAATTGCCACAATTTTATTTACTTTGGAATCTAATTTGGTAGAAAATTCAATTTTTGGTCAAACTGAACCGTTATTCATACTATTAGGCCTTATTTCATTTTATTTTGTAATACAAAAAAATCACAAGTATCAATTATTTGCATTTATTTTTGCAGGACTGGCATTTGATACTCGAATAAATGGAATTGTATTAATTTTGTTAGTAATTTTTGCATTAATACTCAAGATCAAAAACCATGATGGAACAATTAAAAATTTAATATTTGGGATTGTGTTGTGTGGATTGGTTATAGCTCCAATTCATGTAATAGGTCCAATGTTACAAGATGAACCAATCTTTCCTTTCCTTGGAACTGTATCAGTTACAGTTTTAGAAGAACAAAAACACTATTCTACATACGAATCGTCAGCAGATACTTCGTCAAGTAGAATTATTTTAAATGCAATAAAAAATGAACTTTCTCACATCGTAAGAATAAGTATACCATATTTGATAATGTTTTTTCCTATTGGAATAATTGTGTCATTAAAAAATATTAATTTTAAAGAAAAAATATTATTCTCAGTAATCATTATTTCATTAGCTGTTGCAATTCCTCAATACACTGTATCAAATGAATTTAGAAATTTATTCTTTTTAACTCCATTTCTTTGTGTTTTTTCAGTTATTGGAATTGAAAAATTAACAGAAAAAATAGAAATGAAAAATATATTTTTAATATTATTGATAGGGGGATTGATCTTATTATCTGCAAATTTTCTGAGAGAAAGATATGATATTGATAAAGAATATTTTCTAGAAAAAGATGACTTTGGAAAATATGTAGCAAATAACTACGAAGGAAATATTTCCAGCAATATGCGCTTAGAAATCATAAGAAATATGCCAGATTTGAAGCTATCTTCAAGTTATTTCAACGATAGATTAGCATATTTTGATCCTGGAATTACTATAGATTCAATTCCTCAATTAATGAAATATTCTAAAGAAAATCTGATTGATTATATAATAATTGAAGAATACGTAGTGCAAAAACATTACCCAATTTTTAATAAGATTTTAGCAGACAAGGCTCAATATATGTATCTAGAAGAAGTATTTGATTCCAAGGATTTGGATTATAAAAAATTTAAAGCTAAAATTTTTAAAATAAATTGGGATATGTATGACAAACGTCAATAACAGATCTAGAATGTCTTCATTAATTTACAAAGTCGAAGAAAAGATTAGTTTTTTTATAGATAATCCAATAATTTCTCTTTTCATTATAGGAATAATTGCATTAGGTACTAGAGTATTATTTTTTGAACCAGAAATCCTAATCAGACAAGATGCAAATGCATATTTTTGGTATGCTATGGATATGAGCATTTTAAATTATTTTCCAGTTTCTGCTCATGCAAATGATGGATGGCCAATGGCTTTGTCAGGAATTTTTTCTATTTTTAGTTTTAATACATATTTAGACTATACAATTTTACAACGTGTTACAACAATACTAATTTCAGTTGTAACTATAATTCCAATTTATTATTTATGTAGAAAATTTTTTCAACCAAGTTATGCATTAGTAGGAGCAGCATTATTTGCTTTTGAACCGCACATAATCCAAAATTCATTATTAGGGATAACAGAACCACTTTATCTTTTCCTTACAGTAAGCTCTCTTGCATTATTTTTGAGCAAGAATCAAAAATTGGTTTATGGTTCTTTTGCAGTTGCTGCTTTAGCAACCATCATAAGATCAGAAGGTATTGCAATTTTGGTTATTTTGTTAATAACATTTTTTGTAAATAATAGAAAAGAAAAAAGAACGATAAGAGGAATTCTTTTAGCAGTAATTATTTTTAGTGCAATTTTTGTTCCCATGATGATTATTAAAATTCAAACATCGTCAGGTATTGCTAGTTCTTCACTTAATCCAATTGTTGGTTTTTCTTATGGTTCAATTGCAGATCCCGAAAATAGTGCACTGAGTTTATCTAATTTACTAAAAGGTGTTGAGACTATGATAAAACGTCTCGGACAATCCATGATACCATATTTTGCTTTTTTTGTCCCCTTTGGAATTGTGTTACTTTTTAAAAATCGAAATAAGGAAAATAACTTAATCATAATTTCATTATTGATTTATTCACTAGTAGCAATTCGAATGTTTTATGCTGTAGGGGATTTAAGGTTGATTTTTTTCCTATACCCGTTATTCATAATTTTATTGTTACATACAATTAGACATGTTGGAGACAATATTGAGTTTAAGAGGATATTTCTGATTGGAGTAATAGGATCAATTCTATTATTGTCTTGGTTTTTCTTGTATTCCAATACAGAATATGATTATGATAAAGAAGTGGTTCGATTTGCAAATTATATGATAAGTAATGTCAAAGTCTCAAACAACTTTTACCCCGAATCAGGATACATCTATGGCGTATGGGCGTCATCTAATCTGAAATTTCCTATTCTTAGCTCAAATGCAGAATATACAGGTCCAGAGCTTTTAGATTATGTAAAAGGAACAAATTTTGTTTATCTTGTTCAAAGTGCAAATTCAGTTGAAGAGTACATAAGATTAGCAAGGGATCAAAATCTTTCCCATTTGATAATAGATAGTAATGAGAAAAGACAGTCATATTTTAAGGACGTTTTTTACCATGAAGAAAACTATCCATATTTAATAAAAGAATTTGATTCTTCCAAAGAAGGATATAGATATTACAATGTCAAAATATTCAAAATAGATTATGAGTATTTTGATTCAAAGTTGAAAGATAATTAGCGTAAAAGTTTTTCATATAATTTGAGATAGATGTTCCCAACATTCTCCCAATCATAACTATGAATTTTAGCAAATGCATTATTCGTTAGCAAATTTATTTTGTCAGTATTAGAAAATATATAATTTATTAAATCTAGAATTTGTGAGCTGGAATTTGGATCTACTAAGAATCCTGTTTCATTATGCTCAATGAGCTCCGTATTTCCACCAATATTTGTTGCAATTATTGGTACTTTACAGGCCATAGCCTCAAGAATTGTTGAGCTAATTCCCTCATTCAAAGACGGCTGAATCAGAATATCAGAGCCACGAATTAACGGGATTGTTTTCTCATTAGGAAGATATCCCAAAAAATGAACATTCTTTTTAGAATTTGAGATATCTTCGATTTTATCTGCTTCTGGGCCTGCACCTAAAATTATAATATCAATATCATTTGGGAGTTTTTTACAGATTTCCAGTAAAACATCCATTCCTTTTTCCTTAGAAAGCCTACCAGCGTAGATTATTTGTTTTTCATATTTTTTTTCTCTGTTTTTTGGTAGAGATTCAATGTCTATAGCATTTGGAATTTGTTGTATTTCAAAACCTTGTGCGGTATAATAGGAATATGCTTCCTTGGAAACAACAGTGATTGCATCTGCCCAACCTAATGCATTGTTTTCATATTTTTGTGAAAGTGTTGTAGCAGTTTTTCCATGTAGTTCATTAATTTGTTTTGAAAAAACACCATGAATCGAGAGAATTTTTTTTCCATTAACATTCTTCATTGCCAATGCTGAGGGAATATTATGAGCATGAACTATATCATAGTTTTTCTTAAATTTTGTTTTAAGAAATGAAGAAATCATAAAACTGGGATTCTTTAATCCTTTGATCGGAATTGTGAATGTATTTTCTGATGATATTATTTCAATTTCATGTCCATTTTTTTTCAAGAAATTTGCAAGATTTGATACATGTTGTGCTATTCCTCCAATACCAGTTTGTGTTGGTGAAATAAGTAGAATTCTCATAATTGAGTTGTGTCTGTGACCTTTTTTAATATATCATAAGATTTGTCTAATTGTTTTGCATTATTTTTAACCAATCCTCAATCTTAGTTTTTGGGCTCCATTTTAATAGTTCGTGAGCTAGTGTGATATCAGCCTGACTATTTTTTATGTCACCCTCTTTTGCGTCAGCATAAATTGGTTTGATGTTTTGCTTTGATGTTTTGATCATCATTTCAGCTAATTCTCTAATTGATGTTTTTATTCCTGTTCCAACGTTTATGAATTTTCCAGATGAATTACTCTTCATTGCAAGCAGATTTGCCTCTGCAATGTCATCTACGAAAATAAAATCACGGGTTTGTGTTCCATCACCATAAATAATAGGTGATTTACCATTTGAAACATTTTCAAGAAATTTTGATAACACACCAGCATATGCAGGGTTTTGGCCTTTTCCATATACATTGAAGAACCGCAATGCAGTGATTTTGGTTCCCATTTGAGAGTATTTTTCACAAAGATGCTCGCCACTTAGTTTAGTTTGTCCATAGGGATTTAGTGGATTTCTTTCAGTGTCTTCTTTTATCGGAATTTTTTTAGCATCTCCGTATACTGCTGCGCTACTTGCAAATACAACTTTTAGATCAAATTGCTTTGCAATATCCAGTATGTTTTGCGTTCCTTGAACATTAACAGTATAATATTCATCCTGTTTTGTAAAAGATTCTAATACATTAGTTAAAGCTGCAAAGTGAAATATTCCATCAGACTTTGATGCAATAGGCTTTATTTTCTCATAGTTTCTTACATCAACATTATGAAAATCAATTTTATTTTGAAAATTAGCAAGATTTTCTAATTTACCAGAGTGAAGATTGTCAATTACAGTAACTTTGTGTTTTTCTTCAAGTAACAGGTTTACTAATCTACTTCCAATGAAACCTGCTCCACCTGTCACTAAAAAATTCACAATAAAATGAAGTTTTAGACGTCTTTAAGTTTTGGGAGGAATTTACATTGTAGCTTGAGCAGCGTCATGGAACATCTGACTCTTTGCACAACCAGCAGCAAGTTCATCTCCTGCTCCACGTCTCATTAGACCACGGTACAGACCGTCTTCTAGTTTGACTCCTTCTCTTTGCTCCCATTCCTCTACTGTGATAGAATATTTCTTTTGAATTCTGTCTCTATACCATTCTGGAATTACATTGAATGCGCAAAATGGAACGATTCTAAGGTCTGGAGTCAAATAGTGAATATCACATCTTTGTAATCTTTCTAAATCTTCATTGTATTTGTCTTGAAAGTGCATCATGCCTAAGAATAATCCTTTGACATGCCATGAACCAACTGAATCAAATGATCTCTTCATGAGTATATTACCAAACATTCTTGCCAAGTCTAGTCCTGCTGGTTGTTTCTTTGTATCGACAAAGCCCTTTAGTTTTCTTACAACTTCTAGCATTGTAAAGTATTTGTTTTTACCAGAACGAATCTCTTCTGCTTTATCCTCAAATAAT
>SXGT01037568.1_pt1 | contig 24336 bp, 20 predicted proteins | sample 3176221 | NCBI WGS metagenome assembly SXGT01 (sample SAMN11356862, study PRJNA531348) | freshwater metagenome | isolation source: freshwater sample F1-120 | place: China: Fuxian Lake, Yuxi | collected 2017-12-25
ACGCATCTGGGGGCAACGAGTTGTAGGCGTACGGCCAGCCGGTCAATCCGCCACTGGGCTCGGCGCCGCTGCGGCGGGCTGGAAATCGGCCGCGGTCTTGTCGAGCCGTTCGAGAACCCACTCGCGAAGCGTGAAGGCGACTTCGCCACCCTCGGCCAGTGCGCGCGCGGGCGTACCCGTCTCGGGGTCGGGCGTGCTCGTGCGCACCCGGCCGAGGGGCTTGCCTGCGGCGTCGCTCACCGTGATGGTGATTGCGGCCGGGTCGAGGCCGAGCGCTTCCGCGTCACTGGCCGGACCGGCGAGCTGATCGCCACGCAGCGTCGCCAGGTCAGACGCCAGCCGGTCGGCCGCTACGCGATCGGCCTCAGGTGCAGCAACGTCGGCGGCGCCGAGAGTCCAGCCGTCTGCCGCACGCTTCAGCGTGAAACCCTTGCCGTCAGCGCGTTCGACTTCGATTGTCGCGGCGTCGTCGGCGTTGAACGCGAGCACGGTGCGATCGCGCAGATCGTCGGCGCTGCGGCTCAGGCCCTCGGCGGCGCTTTGCGCGATGGTCACCACGGAATCCGTTCCGGCCACTCGGGCATGAAGCTGCGGCGCGGGTGGGGGGGCAGGTGGGGCTCCGGGTTCCGGGCTCGGTTGCGGCGCGGGCGCGGCTGCGGGAGCGCCGAGCTCGAGGGTGCGACGGCTCCCGTCGGCGAGTTCGACGGCGATCGCCGCTTGCGGTGGCAGGAGACCCGCGGCAGCGCCGGTGGCATCTGCGTCATCTAGAAAACGCTCGGCGCGCAGCGCGCGTAAACTCGAGAGCAGCGACGTCATCGCCGGAGTGTCGGCTCTCGCCGCGAAGGGTTCGCGGATCATCCATGCGTCGCCATCCTTGACGATCCGTACGGTCGCGCCGGCGCGTGTCAGGACGACGGCGATCACGTCGGCGTCGTCGAGCGCGAGTAGGTTGCGGTCGCGCAGCTCGTCGAGTGTCCGCTGCACGGCCGGGCGCAGGGTGCCCGCCGTCACCAGCACGGGGCCGCTCTCGCCCCGGCGCACGTAAGCGTTGTCGCCGATCGGCGTCGCGTCGCCGACCGCGAGCCGCAAGGGCGTGCTCGTCTTTGCGGCCGCACTCAGCGTTACCACTGCGGCGGGTTCGTCGAGGCCGAAACGGGCGGCGGCGACGGGCGCGTCCTTGGCGTCCGCGGGGCTCGCTTCCAACGATCGCTTGACGCGGGCTCCGGTGAGGGCATGGACGAGTCCGTCGACGGCATTCGCATCGGCGCGGGCCGCGAGTGGAGAGCGGATCATCCAGGCGCCGTCGCCGCGCTCCAGCACGATCGGTTCGGCGCCGGGCAGGGCCAGCTCGACCCGCGCGATCTCCTCGGGCTTGAGCCCGATCAAGGCCTCGGTCGTGTCGGCAGGTGGCTCGCCGGGCTTCTCGACCAGGTAGACCCAAAGGCCGAGGCCGATGGCCACGAGGGCAAGCAGCAGAGTCGTCCGCGCGCGCATGCGGGGGAATCTCCCGGCTCGGAGCTAGAGGCTCGAGCGCCGCCACCAGACGGCGAGCCCGAGCACCATCAGCAGCTCCGGCACGACCAGTACCGAGAGGTAAAAAATCGCGCTTGCCTCATCCTGACTGAAGGAGACGCGCGAGGCGCGCACGCTGCGCGGCCGGATCGAGACCAGGTCCTCCTGACCGGCGAGCCAACCGAGGGCATTGAGGAAGAGATCGCGGTTGAAGAGGGTATTGAGGTACTTGTTGTCGGCGAAGGCGGCTGTGCCGAACACCACGAGTCTTGCCTCGCCCTCGCCGCGGCCCATCTCCTTCAGATCCGCCGTGGCGGCGGTTGCGATCGCCACCGGACCGGATTTGTCGGTCCCCTCGGTGAGGGCGGCCTGCTGGCTCTTGAAGAGGGCCTCGAGATCGGTCTCGGCCCAACTCGTCGGGCTCGTGCTGGCGAGTGCCGTGGCCGACACGCCCTTGGGTGCGGGCTCGAGCGGGCTCACGCTGCGGGTCAGCGAGTAGAGGGTGCGCTCGTGGAAGTCGCGCGTTATCGGGTGGGCGCCGTAGGTCGAGACGACCGGTTCGAGACCGAGCGCAGGGCCCTGGAAGAGTCGCACGACCTCGTCCACCACCGCATCGTTGCCGAGCGTGATGCCGTACTCCGCCAGTAGCGGCGTCAGAGTGTCGCCGCTGCGCGGCGGCAGCAGAAACAGGGCGCGGCCACCGGAGGCTAGCCATTTGCGCAGCGCGTCCAGCGTCGGATCGAGCAGCGGGCGCTGGGGGGCCGCCAAGATGACGACGTTGCAGTTCGCCGGGACCGTGCCCTCCTGAAGGAGGACGATCGGCTCGATCTCGTAGTTTTCGCTCGTCAACGCATCGCGCGCGAAACCGTAACCGCGCGGCGAAGTCGCGTCGTCCAGTCCCGGTTCCCCCTCGCCATCGACCCAGCAGAGAGTTCTCTTGCCCTGACGAGTCACGTTGATGATCGCGTTGGTCAGGGTCTCTTCGGTGGGCTGGTCGACCATCGTCGACTGGCTGCCGTAGGCGACGCGCACCGCGCCGTAGGCGCGTACCGCATGTTCCTGCGCGAGCTCGGGCTGGCGGTCGGGGTCGACGAGTTGCACACGCACCTGCGGCGAGGCGTGGGCGAAGCTCTCGAGCTGATCCTCGATGGCGGGGTTGTGTCCAGCTTCGAGGAAGGCCTGCAGGAGCAGTTCGTCCTGCAAGCCGGCCAGCACGCTGGTTGCCTGCGGCGAGAGGCTGAAGACGCCCTCGTCCGTCAAGTCGAAACGCTTGTCGTGACGGACGGCGAGCCAGTTCAGTGCGACCAGAACGGCGATGAAGAGCGCGGCCGAGGTGACCATGTTGGCGCCCTGGCGCGTCTGACGTGCGCTGGCGAGAGCGCCGAGATCGCGGAAGCTGGCGGCTGTGAACCAGAGCAGGAGGAGCGCGCCACCGGCCAGGTGCAGGACGGAGTAGAGTCCGAGCTGGAGCGTGAAGGCCCACGAGGCCAGGCCAAAGAAGACCAGCAGCAGGCCGATCAAACCGATCAGGGAATGCGAGCGACGCATCTGGACCTCGCGCCTCTCAGCGCCAGCGGATGGATTCGACGGAGCGTTGGGTCAGGAAGGCCCAGCCCGCGACCATCGTGCCGAAGTAGACCAACGTGGACGTGGAGACGATGCCGCGCACCATGGTGTCGAAATGTTCGGTCACCGCTAGGTGGCGCAGCACCGGGCCGAGAATATCGCCGGCGGTGTCGGCGGGCCAGGCGATGACGAAGAGGAGCAGCGTCATCACCAACCCGACGACGGCCGCGATGATCTGGTTCTCGGTCAACGACGACGCGAAGAGCCCGATCGCGACGAAAGTCAAGCCGACGAGCAGGAGACCGACATAGCCCGAGACCAGGACCTGGATTTCTGGATTGCCCCAGATGGCGAGGATCACGCCGAAGATCCCGCTGCCGGCGACCATCAGGCCGACGAAGGCCCCGGTGGCGAGCAGCTTGCCCAGCACGATCTGTCCGGTGCCGACGGGCGAGGTCAGCAGCAGCTCGTAGGTGCCAAGCCTCTTCTCCTCGGCGAAGCTGCGCATGGTGATCATCGGCACCACGATCAGCAGCACGACGGCGAGGTTGTGCAGCAGTGGCGCCACCACGAAATCGTTGAGGTTGAGACGCTCGGCCGTGTCGCCCGCGCCCTGGAAGCTCGAGTACATCTGCACCAGCATGTTGAAGCGCGCGACGAGGTTGAAGAAGAACCAGCCGCCGAGCAGCAGGAAACCGGTCAGGACGACGTAGGCCACCGGCGAGGTGAAGATCGAGCGCAACTCGCGCCCCGCAATGGCGAGCACGTTACGCATCAGAGGCCTCCTCCAGCACCGGGAGCATCGACCTCGGCGGCGGCACTCCGCGTAAGACCCGCTTCCCGCTCGCGGGCGTCGGCAGCGAGCAGGCGCATGAAGATCTCCTCGAGCGGTGCGGTGGCAGTGAGGTGCGCGAGATCGTCCTCGCAGACGATGCGGCCCTCGTTGATGATGACGACCTTGTCGCAGGTCTGCGCGACCTCGGGCAGGATATGCGTCGAGAGGATGACCGTGCGGTCGCCGCGCAGCTCGCGCACCAGCGCGCGGATCTCGATGATCTGGCGCGGGTCGAGGCCGATGGTCGGCTCGTCGAGAATCAACACCTCGGGATCGTGCACGATGGCTTGAGCGAGACCGACCCGCTGGCGGTAGCCCTTGGAGAGGTGGCGCAAGAGGCGGCCGCGCACATCGGCGAGCCCGGTCCGCTCCAGTGCCCGCTCGCAGGCGCCACGCAGCTCGCCTCGCGCCACGCCCTTGAGCCGCGCCACGAACGCCAGATACGCGCTCACCGTCATCTCCGGGTAGAGCGGCGGGTTCTCGGGCAGGTAGCCGATCCGGCGGCGGACCTCGTCGGCCTGCGTCACGACGTCAAAGCCGGCCACGCTGGCCGTGCCCGACGAAGGCGGCAGGAACCCCGTCAAGATCCGCATGGTCGTGGTTTTGCCGGCCCCGTTGGGTCCGAGAAAGCCGACGATCTGCCCGCGCGCAGCCCGGAACGAGATCCCCTCGACCGCGGTGCGGTCGCCGTAGCGCTTGGTGAGTTCCGAGACCTCGATCATGGTTCCCTGCCCGCGGGGCGAAGAGGCCCCGAACTTCGAGCCGCGGGAAATAGGCCGACGCGCCGATTCTGTCAAGCCGAGCGCCCCACCTGGGGGGAGCACTCGAGCCGCGGGCCGCCCTCGGGCTGCTCGGCCGGGTCTCGCTCAGCTCGAGAGGCCGAGACCCAGCGCGTCGAGGAGGCGCAACAGCAGGCTGGGGCGGCCGCCGGCGTCGACGCGGCGTAGGTCGTGGGTGACGCGGCCGACCGCCCAGCGGCGCAGCGGCTCGGGCGGGTAGGGGAAGGGGGGCTCGCGCACCAGTCGCAGGGTGAGCAAGTCGGAATCGCGTTCCAGCGTGACGTGCGCCAGGATCTTGCCGGCGAGGTGGGTCGTGCCGAGACCGTGGCCGGTGAAGCCAAGTCCGTAGTGGACGCGGCCGCCGAGTGCAGTGCCGAAAAAGGGCGTGAAGCGCGTCGTGGCGCAGATGGCACCCCCCCAGGACCAGGGGAACTCGAGCTCGCTCAGCGCGGGGAAGTGCCAGGCGAAGCTCGCGCGCAGTTCCGCATAGTGCCGGGCCGAATCGTCGCAGGCCGGATCGACCCGATTGGGCGGGTAGTAAGCCGCTTCACTCGTTCCCCAGAGCACGCGGCCGTCGGCCGTCAGGCGGTAGTAGTTAAAGAAACTGCGCGCGTCGGTGACCCCCTGCCGACCCTGCCAGCCGATGATCGCCCGCTGTGCTGTGGTGAGGGGCTCGCTCACCCGCACGTAGTCGAAGAGGGGGATGAAGCGATGCCTGACGCGTGGCAGGAGCCGGTGGGTGTAGGCGCTTGTCGCGAGCACGCAGCGTCGCGCCCGTAGCCGGCCGGTGGCGGTCGTGATCCGGACCCCGTCGCGCTCGCGTTCGAGAGCCTCGACCGGCGAGTCCTCGAAGATCCGGACGCCGATCTGCCTGGCGTAGCGAGCCAGGCCGGTCGTGAGCCGGACGGGGTCGAGGATTGCGCCGGCCGGGTTCAGCAGCCCGCCCTGGTAGCGCTCGCTGTGAATCTCGGCGCGCGTCTCGTCGGCCGAGAGCAGTCGCCAGTCATTGACGCCCAGGGAGCATGCCGCCGCGAGCGAATCCTCGAGCTGACTCAGGTGACCGGCGGTGAGGGCGGTGGTGAGGATGCCGGTGGGCTCGAGGGCGCAGTCGATGCCGTGGGTGGTGAGGAAGGCCGTGAGTTCGGCCAGGTTTGCGCGGCCGAGCGCGGCCAGGCGGTGGGCCTCGTCGTGGCCGAAGTGAGCGATCGCGAGCCGATGGCTGTGGTCGATGGTGTCGGAGAGGATGCCGGCATTGCGCCCCGACGCACCCGACGCGACACGCCCGGCCTCGACGATCGTCACGTCGAGTGCGGGCGCGAGTCGGCGCAGATGAATCGCGGTCCAGAGTCCGGTGAGTCCGGCGCCGACCACGACCAGATCGGCGCAGTGCTCGCCCGCCAGCACCGATTCGGCAGGGACCGGATGACGCGCCAGCCAGAAGCAGGCCTCCTCGATCGCACCCGAGCGGGGTTCGTGTCGCACGGAAGCGCAGCCTATCGCGATGTGCCGCCGATGCCCACTCGGGGCAGTTTGCGGGCGGTGCTTGGCGGCGGGTCCCCCCTCGCGCCCAACACCGTGTCGATACCCGCCAGGGCCGCTTCCACGCGGTACTCGGCCTCGCGCGCAACACCGTGCCCAGATCCACCGCGCGCCGTTTGCGTGCGCGGGCCGGGCGCTGGTAGGCCGGGCGCGTGCGGCAGGCGGGGGAGGCGAAGCGGCTCTGCCTGGTCGACGGGAGCGGCGTTCTCTTCCGCGCCTACCACGCGCTGCCGGGACTGCGGACGAGCAGCGGCCGGCCGACCGGCGCGATCTACGGCTTTGCCGGGATGCTGCTCAAACTCCGGCGCGAGCATCCCGCAGACCACATCGCGGTGGTCGTCGATGCCCCCGGCGGGAGTTTCCGCCAGCAAATCGACCCCGCCTACAAGGCCAACCGCGAATCGATGCCCGACGATCTGCGCGCTCAGATCCCCTACATCAAGAGGATTGTCGGCGCACTTGGCCTGCCGCTGATCGAGATCGCGGGCGTCGAGGCCGACGACGTCATCGCGACCCTCGCCGGCCAGGCGGTGGCGCGCGACTACGCGGTGCAGATCGTGACAAGCGACAAGGATCTGATGCAGCTCGTCGGGCCGGAGGTGCGGCTGGTCGATACGATGAACGATCGCACGACCGGGCCGGACGAGGTCCGCGAGCGCTTCGGCGTGCCGCCCGAGAATGTGCCCGACGTGCTCGGCCTGATGGGCGATGCCGTCGACAACATTCCCGGCGTGCGCGGCATCGGCGAGAAGACCGCGCGCCGCTTGATGGAGCACTTCGGTTCGATCGACGCGCTCTACTCGCGCCTCGATGAGATCGACGGCCTCGGATTGCGCGGCGCAGCCCGTATTCGCCAGCAGCTTGAAGGCGGCGAGGCCGACGCGCGGCGCAGCCGCGAGCTGGCGACCGTGCGGCGGGATGTCGAGGTGGGTGTGGCCATCGAGGCGCTCGCCGCTGGCGAGCCGGACCGTGCCGAGATCGCCGTGCTCGCGAGCGAGCTCGAGTTCGCGCGTCTGCTCGACGCCGCGGGTACCGCCGCGACGGCAGGGGCGCCGAGCGAAGCGCCGCCGCCCCCCGAGACGGTCTTCATGCGGGTGGATGCGACGCGTCTCGAAACCTGGATCGACGAGGAACCGCCGCTGGCGCTGGCGGTTGCGCTTGCGGGCGAGCGGACGCCCGCGGCCCTGGCGCTGGCACGGACGGGCTCGGACGGCGGCGTCGAGGTGTGCCTCGCCCCGATCGCGCCAGACGCCGACATCCTGCGCCGGATTCTCTCTGGACACCTGCGGGCGCGGATCTGGGTCGAAGATCTGAAGAGCCTGCTGCGTGCCTGTGGGGTGGGTCTCGACCGGCCGCTCGAAGGGCTTGGCGCGGGTGAGGTCTGCGACGCCTCGCTCGCGTCGTATCTGGTCGATTCATCGCGCCGCGCGCACGATCTCGAGGCAGCCTGCCGGCTGCGTGGGCTCGAGCCCCCGGCGGGCTCCGCCGACGATCCCGAAACATGGGCCGCGTCCCGTGCGGCCGCGCTGCTGCGGCTTGGCACGCGGCTCGCCGACGAGCTCGGAGGGGGACCGCTCCGGACCCTCTTTGTCGAGGTCGAGATTCCGCTGGCGCGGGTGCTGGCCGGGATGGAGGCCCGCGGCATTCTCGTCGATCCGCATGTTCTCGAGGAGTTGGGCACAGAGTTCGGCCGGGAGGTCGCTCGTCTGGAGGCCCGCATCCACGAACTCGCCGGCGGTCCCTTCAACGTGCAGTCGAACGTCCAGCTTCGCGACGTCCTTTTCGCGCGACTCGGCCTGCCGACCCAGGGCGTCAAGCGCGGCAAGACGGGACTCTCGGTCGATGCGGAGGTCCTGGGCCGGCTCGCCGAGGAGCACGAGATCGTCCGCTGCATCCTCGAGCATCGCTCGCTCGCGAAGCTGATCTCGACCTACGTCAATGGGCTACTCGAGCTGATCGCGCACGGTGGCACGCGGATCCACACGAGCTTCAATCAGACCGTTGCGGCGACCGGGCGGCTCTCCTCGAGCGACCCCAACCTGCAGAACATCCCCGTGCGCACGGCCGAGGGGCGGCGTATTCGGACTGCGTTCGTCATTCCGCAGGGCCGCGCGCTGCTCTCGGCCGACTACTCCCAGATCGAGCTTCGCCTGCTCGCCCACCTGACGGGCGATCCCGTGCTGGTCGAGGCCTTCCGCACCGGCGAGGATATCCATATCCGCACGGCGGCTGAGGTCTTCGGCGTGTCGCTGGGGCAGGTCACCCCCGAGATGCGGCGCCGCGCCAAGGTGGTGAACTTCGGCATTCTCTATGGGATGGGTGCGCAGCGTCTGGCGCGGGAGTTCGGGATTGCCGTGAAGGAGGCCGAGGGCATCATCGCACGCTACTTCGAGCGCTATGCCTCTGTCCGGGCGTACTCGGAGAGGATCATCAGCGAAGCACGCGAGCGCGGCTGGGTAGAAACCATTTATGGACGAAAGCGCCCCTTGCCCGATCTCGCGACGCGACAGCCCGTCCTGCGTCAGGCGGCCGAGCGTATGGCATGGAATACCCCCATCCAGGGCGCGGCTGCGGACCTGATCAAGCTGGCCATGCTCGCGGTCGAGCGCAGCCTGGCTCGCCGGGGCGGCACGGCACGGCTTCTCCTGCAGGTGCACGACGAACTCGTCCTCGAAGTAGAGACTCCGGAGATCGCGGAGATCGGTGCCCTCGTGCGGCGCGATATGGAAGGTGTTGCGGCACTTGCCGTGCCGCTCGTCGTGGATCTGCGCAGCGGACCGAACTGGGCGGATCTCCATTGAACATCTCCGGCCAGAGAACGTCCCACCCCGGGGGCCGTGACGATTCGGAATTGGTGCAGGAAGCCGCGGCCGGCGATCGCGCGGCGTACACCGAGCTGGTGCGACGCCATCAGAGGCGGGTGCAAGCGGTGGTGACAGGTATGGTGCGCGATCCCGAGCTGGCGCGGGACATCACGCAGGAGGCCTTTCTCAAGGCGTGGCGGTCGCTACCGCGCTTCAACGCCGAGGCGAAGTTCTACACCTGGATCTACCGCATCGCGGTCAATCTAGCAATTGACCGCAAGCGTAGCGACCGGCGCCAGCCGCTCGCGCTGGCGGTGCCGAGCGACCCCGACGAGGGCACGCCACTCCTCGAGCGGATCGCTGACGGTCGCCCCGACGCCGACCCCGAGGATGTGCTGCGCGGCGGCGAGCTGCGGCAGCGGGTCCGCGAGGCCCTCGACGAGTTGACCCCGGATCACAGGGCCGTGATACTCCTGAGAGAGGTCGAGGGCCTCTCCTACGAGGAGATCAGTCAAGTCATGCAGTGTTCCAAGGGCACGGTGATGAGTCGCCTTCACTATGCTCGCAAGAAGCTGCAGGCCGGCCTCGGGGAGTTCATGTGACCTGCGCCGAAGCCGAGCGTCTGATCGATGCCTTCCGCGACGGTGAGCTCGATGCTCGCACGATGCGGCTCGCCGCACTGCACCTGGCGCGCTGTGCGGCCTGCGCCCGCGAACTCGACCGGCAGGAACGACTCGGCGAGCTGCTTCGGGAATCGCTTGGCGTCGGTGAGGAACGTGCCGCGGACGACGCCGACAGCGAGTGGATTCGGGCGGGTGTGATTGGAGGGATCGTGGCGGAGGCACCGCGCGGGTTCAGGCTTGCGGCAGCGGCCGTGGGGATCCGTGGCGTGCTGCTCGGGCGCGGCGGGTCTCGGGTGGCGGGCGAGGACGATGGCGCTGCCGTCGAGCCCTGGCTCAGGGCGCAGCCGCGCGGGCCTTCCGGGCTCGGGGTGGCGGGTGGCCTGATCGCTCTGGCTGCCGCATTGGTGGTCGCGGTCTACTTCGGGGCTTTCGGCCCGGAGGACGAGAGCGAGCGGGTCGCCCGCGAGAGTCCGCCCGCCGCGGCTGTCGCGGTGCGCGTGGCCGACCGGGCGCTGCCGCAGCCGTCGGCACAGATTCCAGCGAAGGCCCCGCAGCCGCGACTGGTCCGCGCGGAGGGACGGCCGGCGCAGATCGAGAGCGTGCACGGATTCGGGCGCGGGGAGGTGCAGGTCTGGGCCGAACCGCGCGAACGTGCCGCTGTGATCTGGCTCGGAACTGCGCCACCCGGAGCGCGCGACCTCGAGGTCCAGCGGTGAGGATCGGGCCGGCCGGTCGGTCTGGATGGCTCGTCGCTCGGGTGGTCTTGGGGGCGGTGCTGCTCGGCGCGTTGATCCTCCCGCCGCCGGCCTTGTCCGAGGAGCAACGCGTTGCGATTCACGTCGGCACGGTGCTCGCCCATGCCGGGGCCAGCGGCCACGATCCGGCACTCGGTCCCTTGAGTGCTCAGCTCGAGCGCATGTTCCACTATCCCGCCTATCGCCTGATGCGCCGCCAGATGCGTTCGGCAGGGCTTGGCCGCGAGGTTCGTTTTCGTCTGCCGGGCAATCGGACGCTGGTCGTGGTGCCCACTCGCTTGCAGGGCAGTGAGCACGTCGTACTGAAATTGATGCTGGATGAGGGCGGGCGCCGACTGATTGACAGCCAGGTCGCCGTCGCCGGCGACGCGCACGTGCTGCTGGGTGGTCCGCCGCACGCCGGAGGTGTACTGATCATCGCCGTCGGCGCGCGGCCCGTGTCGGCAGAGCCTCTGCCGGGGCTGGACTCGGCCGGGCCGGTTTCGGGGGGAGAGCGATGAACACGACGGGACGACAGCAGGGCGTGCTCGACTGGATGCTCGCGGCGCTGGCCGAGTCGGCTGGCACGGCTTGGCAGGAAATCCGTACGAGCTGGCCGCCGGCGGAACTCTTGGCGGGTCGCTCGTGGGAGGAGCTCTCGCGCGTCACCGCACCCGTCGAACCCTTCAATCGCCCCGAACTGCTGGCGCCCGTGATCGGCCTCGCTGGCGTGGTGCTCGGTCTGGTGCTCGCCGGCGTCGCACTCGGCGCACTCGGCACGCTGCTGCTCGCCGTCCTCGGCATGGGCATCCTGCTGAGCCGGCTCTACGGCGTCTCGCTGGAAGTGGTTGCGCTGGGGGCGTGAGGCCCTTGGGGACCGAAACCTGCGCGCCGGAACGCTTCCCGGCGGTGCCGGTCCGTTCCCGGATTCTGTAACGCTCGACCCGTCTGCAGCGAGCCTTCCCGTGATTTGCCTGCGGCGAGGTGGAGTGGCCGGCGTGGTCCGGGGCTTGCTCGGTCAGCGGATGGGGGCGGATTTCGGAGGTCCCGAGTCCTGGCGTTGGTGCGCGCTGAGGCGCTGGTGCTGCCCGAGGCCGCTGTCGCCCCGCGAGGAGAAGCCATCGCATGGTCGTACGCGTCGCGTCATATTCGTTGCGCTACACGAGGGGCAGTTGTCCCCCGAGGGGATCGACAGGTTTCGGGATTCGATCGTGGCGGGGGCCTCTCTGGCGACGCCTGGCCGTGGCGTGCGCGTGTGGCTTCGTGCTCGGGGGAGGGGAGGCCCGGGCGGCGAGCGGGGCGGGATCCCCCGCCGTCCGTCCGGGCCTCTGGGCCGCGGCCCCGAGTGTCGCGCCCCTTGCCATCGATGGGCCGTGGGGGAGCACGCTCTCGCTCGAAGTCTACGAGCGACTGCGTGGTGAGTTCGTCTCGTGGTTCGAGCCTCTGCCGGGCTCGCCCACGCCCAGTTACAGCTATGATTTCATGGGCAACAAGCTGCAACTCGGGCTGCGGGCCAGACGCGGCCCGCTCGACATTTTTCTACAATACGAAGACGTGACGCTCGCCAACGTGCCGGCGAATGCGGTCGGGCCCGGAGGCCTCTATTACGCCAATACGCCGACCCGAACGCAGCACGGCGCCGTGCTGCGCAACGCCTGGGCGAGCTATCGCGTGTCCTTCGCGGCCGACGTGGCGCTAAGCGTGCGCGGCGGACGTCAGCTCTACGGCAACGGCCTCGAGGTAGCCGTGCGCGATCCCGAACTGCGCTGGCTGCAGAGCCAGCGTCTCGCACAGCGCTTGATCGGGGCCTGGGACTACACCCAGGCCGGGCGGAGCTTCGACGGCGGTCGGATCGCACTGGAACATCCTGCCTTCAACCTGACCGGCTTTGGCTTCCGGCCGACATGGGGCGGCTTCGAGGTCGATGCCAACCCGGAGCTCGACATCGTCGTCGGCGGCGCCGCGATGTCGTTGCCTGACTCCGATCATCTCCCCGGAACGTTCGCCCAGATGTCGTGGATGTTCTACCAGGACGAGCGCGACGTGCTCTTCATCGACAACCGGCCACTGGCTGCGCGCGAGGCGAGCCGCGGGCGTCCGGCACGGCTTCAGACGCTGGGCATCAACGCTGCGCACGTCGAGCGCTTCTCGCAGGGCCTGCTCGACGCGGTCGCCTACGGATTCGGCCAGGCCGGCGACTGGCAGGGGCAGGACGCGCTCGGCTGGGCGTACGGTGCGGAGGCAGGCTGGCGCTTCACGGAACTGCCGGCCCGGCCCTGGTTTCGCGCCGGCATCAATGCGGCCTCGGGCGATCCCGATCCGCTCGACGATCGTCACCAGACCTTCTTTCAGATGCTGCCCACAGGCTGGATCTATGCGCAGATGCCGTTCTACAACATGATGAACAACCGGGATATCTTCGTGCAGGCGATCCTCGATCCGGATCCGAACGTCTCCCTGCGGTTCGACGGCCACTGGCTCGGTGTTGGCTCGGTTCAGGACCTCGCGTACTTCGGCAGTGGTGCGACACGCAACGATTTGTACGGGTACGGCGGAGTCCCCACACGGGGGCACCGCGACCTGGCCTTGATGGTCGACATCCAGGCCACGGTCCGCGTCACGACGTGGTTTTCGATCTACGCCTTCTATGGCCATGCCTTTGGCCAGGGCGTGATCGGGGCGAACGACGCCGGCACGGGCAATGACTACGGCTTTGTCGAGACGAGTTTCCTGTTCTGAGGGAGCCCCGGGGCTCGATCAAGCGCTCCGCATGGCCTCGGAAAGGATGTGCGAGGTGGACTCGCGCATGATGCGGGGATCCACCTCGCGACCTTCGACGAGGGCCGCCCGGACGTCCTTGCCCGAGATCGAGACCGGCTTCTCGCCCGGGTGGTTCTCCGTGAGATCGACCCGGCCCATCGACTCGTAGAAGGCGGCAAAGCCGACCTTGAGTGGTGAGATCGCGAGCCCCCCGGCGAGCTGGCTGAAGATCTCCTGAGCGTCGAAATCGCCCCAGATCGCCGATCCATCGGCGTAGGGCGCATCGGCGTGCTTGCGCCCGATGACGATGTCCGTGAAGCCGAAGTTCTGGCGGTAGATTGCGTGCATGATGGCCTCGCTCGGGCCGCCGTAGAACATCTTGATGTCGAGGCCGAGCAGGATCACGCGGTCGGCGACGGTCTCGCCACGCGGGCCCCAGAGGCTCGGGTCGCTGTCGCCCTCGCCGATGCCGCGCGACTCGATCAACGCCTCGTAGGTGTGCATGCGGACGTCGGCCGGCACGTCGTCGCCCTTGGTCTCGCCGACCAGCGGATTGAGACAGGCGCCCGCGTTGTAGCCGGCGCGGATCAGCGTCTCGAGGCCGTAGACCAGCGCGTACTCGTGGGCTCGGTGGAGCGGGTTGCGTGTCTGGAAAGCGAGCATGCGCTCCCAGCCCTTGCTGGCCAGCAGTTGACGCACTTCGCGCGGGCTCAACACATAGCGCCCGAAGGATGGATTTCGCGGCTGGGGCAGGACCTCGATGCGGCCGCCGACCAGATGGGTCTTGTCGGCATCGCCCTTCAGCACCATGTCGGCACCGGGGTGGTCCGTGCGTTCGGTGCGGTAGACGGATTTCAGATACTTGGGCTTGTCGTAGTCGAAAATGTCCGAGACCTCGAGCGTGCCGACGATCTCGCCCCGGCTGTTGGCCAGGGCGACCCGCTGGTCGCGTCCGAGGCGGGCCGCGGTCTCGGCCGTCGCCGGCAGCGATAGAGGGATCGTCCACGCCCAGCGCTTGCCCGAGGCCTCGATGCAACCCTCGTCCAGGACGCGATGCCACGTCGCGCCGTCCATCGGCCCTTCGAGCGGCGTCAGCGCACCGTCGGCCCAGCGGTAGACGGTCGAGAGGTCGGCATCCGAGACCGGCAGCACCGGCAGCTTCGAGGCCGCGGCGCGGAAGGCGTCGCCACGCTCGGCGGGAACGCTGCGGTCGACAAGCTCTGTTTTGCCGCCGTGCGGCGGAACGCGATCGGTCATGATTCGAAGGGTCCTTTCGTCGGGAGGTCGCCCGGGCGGCGCTCGGTGTTGCCTAGCAGACGAGACCGGATCAGCACCCCGTCCGGTGGCCCGAGTCGCGCGGGCATGGTTCGAGGTGGAGGGCTGCGTTCTTGCTGAAGCGAAGGCCATGGCGGGCCGGGGAGAGAGCGATGGAGCGTCACGATAGGATCGTTCTGGCGTCTCGTATCCACACCATGGCGGAGCAGGGTGCGGCGCCGGCACGCGCCGAAGCCGTGCACGTCGTCGACGGGCGAATCGGCGCCGTCGGCCGGCGCGATGAGATCTTGACCGGCCGCCGTCACGGCACGGAGGTGATCGATCTCGGTGACGCGGTGCTTCTGCCCGGGCTGATCGAGCCGCACACCCATCCCGATCTGTGCGCGCAATTCGCAGCGTGGATCGATGTGAGCGGGTTTCGATATCCCGAGGTCGCGGGAGTCGAGCAGGCGCTGCGCGACGCCATCGCAGGTGCCCCGGCCGGCGGCTGGATCTTCGCGTTCGGCCTCGATCCGATGCTTACGCCCGACCTTGGCGCGTGGGGCCGGGATCGGCTCGATCGGCTGACGACCGATCATGCGGTGTTCGTGCTGATCCAGTCGCTGCACACCGCCTTCGTGAACTCGAAGGCGTTCGAGCTCGCGGGCATCGACGACGCCACGCCGCTGCCCGACGGTGGGCACGGCTTTGGTCGCGACGCGGCCGGCCGGCTTGACGGCCGTCTGGCCGAGCAGCCGGCGATGGGCCCATTTATGCGATTTGCGTTGGGCAGCCCGGAGTCGGCGCGGGATTCGCTGGCCGCACAGTATAGCCGCTACCGGGAGGTCGGCATTACCTCGATCGGCGCCGCCGGAATCGTCGGCGGGCGTGGGCACCTGTCCATGCTCGCGAGCGTCGCGAGCGCGCCCCGGACACCGGTGCGTACCACCGCCTACTTGCCGCACGACCTCGCCGATCTCCTGCCTGGCATGCCGCGCGACGGTGATCGCTGGCGCGTGCGTGGCGTCAAGCTCTGGTACGACGGGTCGCCCTACACCGGCACCATGTTGCTCGACGAGCCGTATCTCGATTCGCAGCTCTGCTGTTGCACGCTCGGCATCCCGGCCGGCACGACGGGTCGTGCGAATTTCAGTCCCGATCAGTTGATCGACACATTGGTTGGTCTCCACGATGGGGGCTGGCAGGTGTTGACGCATACCCAGGGCGATCGCGGCTGTCGCGAGATGCTGGACCTCTACGAGCGCGTGATGCGTGAGACTCGACGGGGTCCGGCGGCCGATCATCGCTGGCGGCTCGAGCACTGCGCCCTGATTTCACCTGAGGAACTCGTCCGTGCCCGCGAACTCGGGGTGTCGCCGAGTTTTCACGTCAATCATGTTCGCCACTACGGGCCCGAGCTGCGTGATTCGATCCTGGGGGCCGAACGTGCCGAGCGCTTGATGCCGCTTCGGGAGGCGGTACTGCTCGGCCATCGGATTTCGCTGCACGCGGATTCGCCGATGTATCCGCCTGATCCGCTCTCGCTGGTGCGCACCGCAGTCACGCGCCGGACACGGCATGGGGACGTGCTCGGCGCGCACCACGCCGTCGACCTGGACGCGGCGTTGCGCGCGGTGACGGTCGACGCGGCCTGGCAGCTCGGTCTCGACGGCGAGACGGGCTCGATCGCGCCGGGTCTGCGCGCCGACTTCAGCGTGCTCGAGCGCGACCCGGCCGCGGTGGCTTCCGAGGACCTCGACCGCATCGCGATTCTGGATACCTGGCTCGACGGCACTCCGACCTCGGCTTGAGGTCGGGCTCGGCCGTGGCCCGCATGTCGTACACGCCGATCCGCGCACTCCCGCCGCGACGGCTTGCGGCAAAATCGGGTTCTGATGGCCGCCGTGGCGACCTTCTGGTCGCCACGGGCCTGCGACCGCCTAGTCGGCCGTGGCCTTGGCGATGAACTTGGTCGAGTCGTTCTTCTTGGCTTCGGCGAATACCGACTCGAAGCAGACCCCGGTGTCGCGGGCGACGATTTGCGCGGTTACTGGCAACGTCCAGGGCGAAGTCGGCAGAGCGAGCGCGGTACCCTTGCCGCGCACCAGCATGAGCCCCTTGGCTCCGGTCTGTACCTTGGCGAAGCGCAGACCGTCGGCCGCGCCGGTGGTCTCCTTGTAGAGGAAGAGGCCGGGCTTCTCGGGGTCGGTCACCCATAGCTTTGTGGCAAGTGCGGCCACCTCGTAGGTGGCGACCGCGTCCGGCGGCAGCGCGCTGTCGACCAGGAGCCCGCTCGCGTCCCACACGCAGAGGCCGAGATCGCTCTCGGCGGAGGGGTCGCCGACATCAGCCGCCGGCAACTCCGCCCCGGTCCAGCGATAGGTCAGCGAGTCGGACGCGTCGTTCGCGCCCTGCTTGGCGACCAGTCCGCTCTTGCCCGAGGCGAGGCAGCCGCTGGGCGGGCTCGCCGGGCAGCGCGCCGTTCCCTTTTCGATCCGGAAGCTGTCGAGAATGTCGCCCTCGTGCCCGAGGAAGTGGCCCTCGAGGGTATCGCCGTCGACCTCGAGAACCATCGTCCCGTAGCTCACCAGTTTCGAGGCCATGAGACGGTGGCCCTCGACCGGAATGAAGGGGCGCGCATCGGCGGCGCTGCCGGCGACGACGAAGACCGCGCCCTGGTTCGGGGCCTGACCGGTGTCGGCCTTGCGGTAGGCGCCGTCGGTGTCGGGGGCGCCGCTGCCGGTATCGAGCAGCATCGAGGCGTCGAGCGTGTCGGACAAACCTGCGTGTCCGTCGATCAGCGGCGTGCGCTCGTAGGAGTGACTGTGGCCGCTCACTACGAGATCGACGCCGTAGTCCTCGAGCAGCGGCACGACGTTCGCGCGCATCTCGATCTCGTTCACCTCGGTGTCCGAGTCGTGGTACTGGCCCTTGCTGTAGGGCGGGTGATGCCAGGCCGCGATGGTCCAGTCGGCGGTCGTGGCTGTGAGGTCCTGTTCGAGCCAGGTCAGCATGGCGCTGCCGACGGCGCGCGAGCTGTCCATCGAGTCGAGGATCACGAAGTGGATGTTGCCGTAGTCGAAAGAATAGTAGGCCTCGGTTCCCGAGGCGACACCGTTGGTGCCCGATTCCCGCGCGCTCGGGAAGTCGAACATGGAGAAATAAGGGCCCGTCTGCGTGGCGCTGGTGTTGCCACCGTAGAACTCGTGGTTTCCGAGGACGGACCAGAGCACCTCGCGCCGCATGAAGTCCTCATAAAAATCGAAGACAGCGGTCTGGTAGTTCACGTCGTTGGCGAGGAAGTAGGCGTTGTCACCGAGCATGAGCCAGACGTCGGTGGCATCCGACGGGTTCGCACCGCTGTACGCGAAGTAGGCATCGCGCGTCGCGGTATGGGCTGCGTTGGCGTAGCCCGAGTCGCCGTAGGTCCAGATGCGGATCGGCTGGCGCGTGCCTGGCGTCGGTAGTGTGGTGAAGCGATGGTCGGTGTCGTCGCCGCCGAGCCGCGTGGTCGTTGTACCGACGGCGTAGGTGTAGGTCGTGCCGGGAGAGAGTCCGGTCACGGCGATCGAGTGCTCGGTGGTCACGGTGGCGTCGCTGGCCACGTTGCCGAGGCTACCCGCGGCAGCGCCCCACTCGACGCGCGAATCGCTCGCGGTGTCGGTGCGCCAGCGCACGACGATGCTCGTCGTCGTCGGCTTCTGCAGGTAGGGCCCGCGCGTGATCGTCTGGGCGCTCGCGGCGGCGGGTGCGAGCAGGGCTGCGACGAGCGTCGTCAGCGTGGCGGCTCGACCGACGAGGGTCGCGTTTCGGGAAATGAGGCTGGACGTCATGGGGCAGAGTCTCCCTTCGGGGGGCTGCTCGCCGCGAGACTCGCGTGGAGTTCCCGCTCGAGTGTGGCGATGCGTTCGGGGTGGCGCGAGCGCGGGTGCAGGCGCAGGACGGCCAGGGCGTGTTCGCGGCTGCGGGCCGCCTCCTCGCCGCGGTCGAGGGTGTCGAGGATCGCCGCGCGTTGAGCGAGCCATCCGGGGTGACGCGGGCTTTGGGCGAGCAAACGGTCGAGGCGGGCGAGTGCTGCGGCGTGCCGTCCGGACTCTCGCTCGAGGCGGATGGCCGCGAGTTCGATGGAGGCGACCGCGCCGAGGCGAACGCGAACTCGATCCGCGACCGCGAGCGCGCCCTTCTCGTCACCGCTCGCCACGTGGACGCTCATGGCCTCGAGGATGTCGTCGGGCGAGGGCTGGGCCGTCAAGTCAAGTGCCGCGGCGAGATCCCGGGCCGCGCCGGCGAAATCACCTCGTGCGCGGCGTGCCTGCCCGCGGGCGCGGGTGAGAGCCGGGTCTCCCGGCGCCTGGTCGAGCGCTGTTTCGAGGGTCTCGAGTGCCTGGTCGGCGTCGCCGGCATCGAGCAGGGCTGCGGCAAGGGCCAGATGGGCCCGCGACGGTGTCGCTCCGAGGCGCAGAGCGCGGCGAGCCGCGGTCGCGGCGGCCTTGGGGTGGCCGGCCCGACGCTCGATCGCCGAGCGCTGCAACAAGAGTTCCGGATCGTCGGGGTGGGTGGCTTGCGCCGCCTCCAGCGCCTGGATCTGTTCGCTCGGCGGGAGGTGGGCAGCGGCGATGGCGGCGTGCGCGCAGAGCAGTGCCGCGACCAGATGCCGCAGCCGACCCTGCGCGCTTCGCCGCGGCAATGCAGGAAGGCGCGGCATGGCTTGCCAAGGTAGGTCGGGGCCCGGGGTGAACACAAGCCCGATTCATCACGGAGAATATCGAGAAGTCACGCCGCGGGGGCGTGCGTCGGAGTCGCGTGGGTGCCTCGGGCGGATGTTCGCTGCGGGAGAACAGGAGGGGGCCTTGGCCGGGCGAGGCGGATGCGGCACGTTCTGGCAGGGCGCGGACGGCAGGCCGGGTCAGCCTCGCCGCGACGGGCAGCGCGGGCGAAGTGCGGGCCGAACCAAGGCCCTCGCGACAGGCAATGCGAGCACGCCCCCGAGTGGCGTGGGGCGAGGAGTTCAGGGAGGTGACAGTCTCGTTGTCCGCGACAGGCAGCGCGGGCACGGTCCGGTACGCCGGCGGGGCGCGGCGTCGCGCCACTCGCCGTCCTCCAGCAGGAGGGCTCGGGCGCGGTCGTCGGTCGCGTCTGGGGCGATCCGCGCGAGCCAGCCGAGGGTGGCCAGCGCCGCCATGGCTCCGAGGAGGGGATCCTCCAGCGCACTCTGCGACGCAGAGCGCCGTCGGCCATCGGCGGTTTCGGTTTCGTCGCTTGGCCAGCCGAGGCACGCGAGACAGTAGCCGGCGCGGGCCGGGACGAGCAGGAGCCCCGCGAGATCGCCCGCGTGCAGGCCGATCTCGCCCGTCCGCGCGGGCACGCCGGCGAGGACCCGAGCGCTGTCCGGCCGCGCGGCCCCCGTGCGAGTCGCACCCGCGCGCGCGAGTCCTGCGGCCGCTCCCGTCGCAGCCGCCGCACTCATGTCGCTGCGCGGGCCGGTCTCGGCAATCGTCACATCAAAAATAACTCCCGTGGGGGCGACGCGGGCTCGGCGGACGAGGCGTGTGTCGGGCCGGCGCTGCTCGAGCGGGGCCAGCGCGGTCTCGGCCGAGGGTCCGGCGCTCGATACCCAGACGATCCGGCCGACGCCGGCGCCGGCGAGATAGCTGGCGGCGAAGGCGGGAGCTGTGCCCCCGCCGAGGATCTGCACGCTTGCCGCGGCGAGCAGATCCTGGCCCCGGCCCCCCATGGCCGGCACCAGGATCTGCCGGCTGTAGAGGTCGATTTCGTTCTCGGTGAGGGCCATCGGCAGGACCGGCGCGCGGACTGGTCGCTGGCTCACAGGCTCGGGAGATCGGCCGGGCGCGGGATCTCGCCCCAGCCGCGCCACAGGTTGGTGCTCAGGTACTTGTCGCCGAAATCAGGGAAGACAATCACGATCTCGCCCTGGTCGAGCGTGCGGGCGAGCTTGAGCGCTGCCCAGCAGGCCGCGCCCGAGGATTGTCCGACCAGCACGCCTTCCTCGCGGCCGATGCGGTAGACCATATCGTAGGCTTCGTCCGTCGGTGCGGGAATTCGGTCGTCGAGCTCTTCCTCGTGGTAGATCCCCGGCACGATCGAGCTGGCCATGTGTTTGAGGCCCTCGAGGCCGTGAAAGGAATCCTCGGGCTCCACCGCGATCACCTGGATCGCGGGATTGCGCTGCTTCAGGAAGCGGCCCGCGCCCATGATGGTTCCGCTGGTGCCGATGCCGGCGAGGAAGTGCGTCACCCGGCCCCTGGTCTGTTCCCAGATTTCGGGTCCGGTGGTCTCGTAGTGGGCGAGGGGATTGGCCTCGTTGAAGTACTGGTCAGGCTTGAAGTAGCGCTCGGGGTCGCGTGCAATGATCTCGCGGCAGAGCCGGATCGCGCCGTCGCTGCCTTCAAGCGGGTCACTCTCGATCACCTTCGCGCCGAAGGCCTGGATGATCTGGCGGCGTTCGACGCTGGCGTTGCTCGGGACCACCAGTTCCACCGCGAAGCCGAGCGAAGCGCCGAGCATCGCCAGGGCGATGCCGGTGTTGCCCGAGGTGGAGTCGATGACGACCTTGCCGGGACGCAGGGCGCCGCTGCGCAGTCCCTCCTGCAACATGCGTAGCGCCGGCCGGTCCTTGACAGAGCCTCCGGGGTTGAAGCCCTCCAGTTTGGCCCAGATGCGGACCTGCGGCGGCAGTCCGCGAGTGACCTCCCGCAGGCGGAGCAAGGGCGTGCGACCGACCAGATCAGACAGCGAATCCGCCCGCAGTCCATCGGGGCGGACCGTCACGGGAAGGGCCTAGCGGCGTCCGCCGGCGATGGCCGGAACGATCGCAACTTCGTCTCCCTCCGCGACCTTCGTGCCTAGCCCGCCGAGGAACTTGATGTCGTCGCCGTTCAAGTATAGATTGACGAAGCGACGGACCTTGCCGGCATCGTCACAGAGGCGCTCGCGCATGCCGGGGAAGCGGCGCTCCATGTCCTCGATGAGCGCACCAACCGTGGCACCGGCGACTTCGACGCGCTCCTCACCCGAGGTCAACTTGCGCAGCGGGGTGGGAATCTTGACGTGAACTGGCATTCCGGGAAACCTCCGGCGGGCATCTTCGCGGTGGGTCCCGGTGAGCGCAAGTCGTGGCGAGGCTCGCGCGCTTGCGTGGCCGGCTCTCAGGGCGCGAGCGCCGCGTGCCCACAACCCGGACAGGCGGCGTTGCGCCGGACCTCGATCGTGCGCCAGCGCAGCCCGACGCCGTCGAGCATGGCCAGGCGGCCCGCGAGCGAGGGCCGCTCTCCCCGGCTGAGCGCAAGACCTTCCGCGGCCATCCGCACGCCAACCGCACCGACCACCGGGCCGACGATGCCGGCCTGCTGACAGCTCGCGAAATCGTCGCGCTCGCGCAGCTCGGGGAAGAGGCAGCGCACGCATGCGGTCTCGCCGGGGAGGATCGTCATGAGCTGGCCCTCGGTGCCGAGCGCGCCGGCATGGACCAGCGGCACGCGCTGGCGCACCGCCGCATCGTTCAGGGCGAGTTTCGAGGGTAGGCCGTCGGTGCCGTCGAGGACGGCAAGCGCGCCTTCCAGAAGAGCATCGGCGTTGCCGCCATCAAGTCGCAGCGCCAGTGCCTCGACGTGCAGGCCGCCGGGGCCGGCGAAGGCCTCGAGGCGTCGGGCCGCGGCCTCGACCTTGAGCTGGCCCAGATCGCCGGTGCCGAAGAGGGGCTGGCGCGGCAGGTTGGAGAGCTCAACCCGGTCGTCGTCGATCAGACGCAAATGCCGCGCACCGGCCTGCACCAAGGTGGCGGCCGCGGGAGCACCGAGTCCGCCGATCCCGACCAGGACGAGCGGCAGGGTGCTCGTCGCACTCACGGCGTCGCCGGTGCTGGCGCGATGTCATCGCCGAGTTCACGGGTGCCGAACGGGGTGACCTCCGCATTCACGGCGTCACCGGTGCCGCCGGCGTCGTCCGCTGGGCCACCAGTCGATTACGCAATTCGACTGTTGCCGGACCGAGCGGGGTGTCGAGGCCCGCTTCCGGCTGGCTGCGCGGATGGTCCTTGACCGCCGCGGCGGCCAACTCGGCCAGCTCGGTGTTGCCCTCGGCTCGTGCGAATTCCTCGAGCCGCCGGATCGCGTCACGAGCTGCTTTGGTCTCGGGGTAGCGCAGCAGTGTGGCGGCGACGCGGGCCTCACCGGCTTGTTGCTTGCCCCGATCGAGGTAGAACGAGGCGACGTAGAGTTCGCGCGCCGCGAGGTGCTCCCGCACCTTGGCGAGCGCCTCCTGGGCCTCCTGCGCCGCCGGCGAGCCGGCGTGGCGCAGGACCAGGCTGTGGTAGCGCTGGTGGGCATTCTGGGCCGCGCCGAGGTCGCGATCGAGCGTGTCGATCTGCGCCTCGTAAGCTGCGGCGATACGGAACTCGACCCGGTCGATATCGTGGTGGGTCGGGTGCATGCGCTGGAAGTTCGCATAGGCGACGATCGCTTCGGGCCATGCTTCGTCGGCGAAATACGAATCGGCGAGCCGCAGCTCGGCATCCTTGGAGCGCGGATCGAGCGGGTAGTGATCGAGGAACATCCGGTACTGCTCGACCGCGAGGCTGTAGCTCTCGTCCTTCTGGTCGCTGACGGCCTTCTCGTAGAGCTCGTTCGCGGGGGGCACGTTGACCGTGGCCTCGCAGGCAAGGATCAAGAGGCAGCTCGCCGCTCCTACAACTCGTCCGAATCGCATGGGCGCAACGTAGAGCAGGAGTGCCGGCGGCTCAATCTCCCGCGCGCGTCGTGGCCTCGGGCCAGGGAGGCGAGGTCCGTGCCCTTGGTCCCCCGCCGCGTGCGGCACCGATCGGCCGGCGCGAGTTCAGCGCGCATCGTGTCGCTGCCGCGCGTCGGCGGTCTCTGGCACGGGCGGACGCTCTTCGGCGCGGTTGACAGCTCTTCGCTGCCTCTCGTACCTAGCCCCGCATGGGGGCCGCGAGAGAGTCGCGCCGGGTGGCCGTCACCGGGCTCGGTGTCGTGAGCCCGCTCGGCAGTGGGGTCGAGGTGAACTGGCAGGGCCTGCTTGCCGGGCGGTCCGGCATCCGACCGATCTCGCGTTTCCCGGTGGACGACATCCCGGTGAAAATTGCCGGCGAGGTGCCCGACTTCGACCCCGAGCACTGGCTCGAGCGAAAGGATCGCAAGAAGACCGACCCCTTCATCCAGTATGCACTCGCCGCGTCCGTCATGGCCATGGAGGATTCGGGTCTGGTGGTGGACGACGCACTCGCCCCGCGCGCCGGCTGCATCGTCGGCGTTGGTATCGGCGGCCTCGAAACGATCGAGCACACGATGCGGACCTACCTCGAGAGCGGCCCGCGCCGGCTCTCGCCCTTCTTCATCCCCAAGCTGATCGGCAACCTGGCGCCCGGCTGGATCTCGATGCGCTTCGGCTTGCGCGGGCCGAATTATGCGACGACGAGCGCGTGTGCCTCGGGGGCGCACGCGATCGGAGAGGCTTCCCGGGCGATTCGCGACGGCTACATGGATTGCGCGATTGCCGGTGGCACCGAGGCCGGCGTGACCGCACTCGGCGTGCTCGGGTTTTCCGTGATGCGCGCCCTCTCGACCTGCAACGACGAGCCCGCCCGCGCGAGCCGGCCCTTCGATCGGGGCCGCGATGGCTTCGTCATGGGTGAGGGGGCCGGGATCGTCGTGCTGGAGGAGTGGCAGGCCGCAGAGCGACGCGGCGCCCGGATCCACGGCGAGGTCCTGGGCTATGGCGCGAGCGCGGATGCCTTCCACATCACCCAGCCCGCGCCGGAGGGGCGTGGCGCCGTGCAGTGCATGGTTGCTGCGCTCGACGACGCCGGAATCGAGCCCGAGAGCGTCGGGTACGTCAATGCGCACGGCACCTCGACACCCTTCAATGACGCCACCGTAACTCGCGCCATCCACGCGG
>SXGT01401816.1_pt1 | contig 24332 bp, 14 predicted proteins | sample 3176221 | NCBI WGS metagenome assembly SXGT01 (sample SAMN11356862, study PRJNA531348) | freshwater metagenome | isolation source: freshwater sample F1-120 | place: China: Fuxian Lake, Yuxi | collected 2017-12-25
ACGTGGGCGATGATGGCGATGTTGCGCAGCTTCTCGATCGGGGTGTGCATGGGGCTCCGTGGCTCACAGCGGCGGCGCGCCGAATCTGGCCCGCCCTCAAGGTGCGGCCATATACACCGGCAAACTCCCGCGCGCAAGCCCCCATCGTCGGGCTACTTCTCGGCCTCCAGCGCCTCGATCCTGGCCTGGATGGCCTCGTTGCCTCGGTCCATGCTCAGCGCGAACTTCAGGTTCTGAAGCGCCGCGTCCTTGCGCCGCGTCGCCAGCGCCTGCTGGGCCAGCTTCAAGAATCGCTTGCACTGCGGGTCGTCCGACAGATCCTCGATGGCCTTCGGGCCGGCCTTCGCGCGGGCCGCCTCGTCGTAGCGCGCCGCGCCCAGCTCCGCCCGCTGCCTGTCGTAGGCCGCCCGCCGCTCATGGTCGCTCAAGATCCGGTAGGCCTCCCCGATACGCTTGTACAGCGCATAGAGCCGATCAAAGGCCGGCGTTCCCCGCAGCGCCATGTTCCGATCCGGGTGAAAGCGCATCGAGAGCGCGTCGTAGGCCGCCCTCAAGCTCGTCTGGTGCGCGTCCAGACCCACCCCGAGCAGCTCGTAGTAGCTCTGCGCCTCCATCTGCTCGGCCCGCCGCCCAAGCTCCTCGACGAAGGCCTCCCGCTGGGCTCGCCCCGCCTGCGCCCTCAAGAGCTGGAGCGCCGCGTCGGTCAACATCCCCGGCGGCCCCGGGTGCCTCAAGCAGAGCTCGAAGACGTCGGCCTCGGTCGCCGCGCCCGGCAGCCCGTCGATCAAGAGGATGCGCTGCGTCGCAGGGCTGTAGCGGCCCAGCCACTGGCACAGCTGAAGCCCCGTGGCGTCGTCGAGCGTGTGGTGAATCGCCGCCACCGCCGGCGGCCGCTCCATCAGCACCTCCGCGATCTGCGCTACCGAGCGCACAGCCATCGGCTCCCACACCTCACCGCGTGGGAAGGCCGCCACCAGTGCGCCCAGCACCGTCGGGTCCGAGGCCGCCAACAACACCTGGATCGCCATCGATCACCTCACCTCAGGGCAGCACGTCCGGGAGGTCCCCCAGCACCTCCTTGCCCCGCTGTCGCGCCATCAGGCGCTCTATCTCGCCCCGATCCAGGCTGCCGGACAGGTTCAAGCGCGTCGCCTGCACCATCTGCGTCTCCACGTCCAGCGCCTTGACGTTGAGGATGCCGTTGGTGTCGATCTCGAAGGTCACCTCGATCTTCAGATCGCCCCGGTGCGTCGGCCGCAGCCCGTCCAGCACCAGCTCGCCCAGCTTGGAGTTCTCCTCCGAGCGCCTCGACTCACCCTCCAGCACCTGGATCCGGACCGTCGTCTGATCGTCCTGGCTGGTCGTGAAGATCCGCTTGCGCTCCGTCGGGATGTTCTCGTTCCGGCCGATGATCTGATCGCTGTATCCACCCGCCGTCGCCACCCCGAGCGCTCTGGGCGTCACGTCGATCAAGAGCGCCTCGTGCATCGCCCCAGGGGCCGATGCTGTCGGCAAGGGCGGCGGCCCCTTTCTCACGTGCGCGTCCGCCAGCGAGTCCGCCAGCGACGAGGTGTCCAGCCCCGGGTTCGTGAAGAACTGCTGATCCAGGCTCGCCGCGTAGATCGCCGCCCCCACCGCCACGACCTCGTCAGGGTTGACGTCCCTCACGGGCTGCCTCGAGAAGTACTGCGACACCATCTCCTGCACCAGCGGGATCTTCGTCGAGCCGCCCACCAGCACCACGTGATCGATCTGCGCCGTCGACATCCCCGCCAGCCGCATCGACTCGTCGCACACCACGAAGCTCTTCTTGATGATGTCCCCGCAGCGCTCGTTGAAGCCGTCGCGCGTGATCGAAAAGGACAACACCACCGGCGTCACCGAGCCCGGGATGATCTCCTTGATGTGCACCGCCACCTTGTCCTTGCGCGTCAGCTCGATCTTGAGGCGCTCGGCGATGTTCTTGAGCCGCTGAAGCGCGATGATCTCCGACCCCAGATCGTAGCCGTGCTTGTGCTTGAAGGCCGCCACCATGTAATCGACCAGCCGGTTGTCGAAGTCGTCGCCCCCGAGGTAGGTGTCGCCCGCCGTCGCCAGCACCTCGAAGACGCTCCCGCGCAGCGACAGCACCGTGATGTCGAAGGTCCCCCCGCCGAAGTCGTAGATCACGACCGTCTCGCGCCGATTCTCCCCGTAGCCGTAGGCCAGCGCCGCCGCCGTCGGCTCGTTCAAGATCCGCAGCACGTCCAGCCCCGCGATCTCGCCGGCGGCCTTGGTCGCGTAACGCTGCGCCTCGTTGAAGTTCGCCGGCACCGTGATCACCGCCCTGTCGACCTGCTGGCCCAGGTAGCGCTCGGCGATGTGCTTCATGCGCCTCAACACCAGCGCCGAGATCTCCTCCGGCGAGTACTCCTGCTCCATCACATAGATCTTCGGGTTGTTGTCGCTGCCGCACACCACCCGGTAGGGGTAGTGGCTCTGCGCCACCCGGACCTCGTGCGAATAGAAGGGCTTGCCCACCAGGCGCTTGACCGAATAGACCGTGTTGGCCGGGTCGACCACCTTGCGCGCGGCCGCCTTGTGGCCCACGATCACGTCCCCGCCCGCCAGAAAGCCCACCACCGAGGGCTGGATCGTGTTGCCCTCCTCGTCCGGGATCACGATGGGCCGACCGCCCACCACCGCCGCCACGACCGAGTTCGAGGTCCCAAGATCAATGCCAACGACCTTCCCTGCCATGAAGCAGCTCCCCCCTTCAATCCTCACCCATGAATCGATCAACGTCTTCTCGACGGCATGATACGACGACCCCCGCTCCTGACGCAATCCAACCCCTCCCGCACGCTCCACCCCCACACTCCACCCCCACACTCCATCCCCTGTCCCCCGAGAGGCACTGCCTCCCGAGGGGCACTGCCCTCGTTCCACGAGCGCCCCACGCTCCTCGCACCGCCCCCCTGCGGGGGGACGGGCTCGTCGGGTGGGGCTGGAAGCGCGGGTGGGCTGCGCCCGGTGGGCGCAGGCCGGCGGGCGGCAGAGCGCGGATCGCAGGGGCGGATCACCGCGTTGAAGTGGGCCTGTGGATTGGGGTTTTTGCTCCCCTTGTGTCGACCTGGGCCTTGCGCTGGCCTGCGACCGACAGGGCGCAGCCCGCCCCGAGTTTCTAGCCCCACCCGACGAGCCCGTCCCCGGAGGGGGCGGTGCGAGGAGCGTGGGGCGCTCGTCGAGCGTGGGGCGCTCGTGGGGCGTCGGCGGTTGATCCGGTAGCTGCGCTGGCCTACACTCCAAGTCATTGAGATCGTTGATGACTGGAGCTGCACGATGGCACGTCGACCCTCTCCCCCTCTCGCTCCGATCGCCGCCGGTCGAGCGGCGATCGCCATTACCGGCTGGCTCGCGCTGGCCGGCTGCGGGGCCGATCCTGAGCCAGGGGCCGTGGAGGCGAGGTGCGAGCTGACGAGCGACTGCGGGCCGGGGCAGGTGTGCCAGGAGGGCGCGTGCGTGGCGGGCGAGGGCTGCGAGGGGGAGGGGTGCCCATGCGCGGCGGACGCGGACTGCGAGGGCGGGCATCTGTGCGATCTGGAGGGCGGCGTCTGCTTTGAGCCGATCTGCCAGGGCGATCTGGACTGCCCGCTGGGGGCTCTGTGCCGGCGCGGGGTCTGCCTCGTGGACGTGGAGGAGGACAGCGATCTGGACGGCGTGCCCGACGGCGCGCCGGGCAACCCCCGCGACAACTGCGTCGACGTCCCCAACCCCGACCAGGAGGATCTCGATCAAGACGGCCAGGGCGACGCCTGCGACAACGACGGCGACGGCGACCTGATCGTCAACAACCTGGACAACTGCCCCGACGCCCCCAACCCCACACAGTCCGACGAGGACAACGACGGCGTCGGCGACGCCTGCGAGGGCGACGAGGACACCGACGGCGTCCCCGACGACGACGACAACTGCCCGCTGGACGCCAACGCCGGTCAGGTCGACTCCGACGAGGACGACCAGGGCAATGTCTGCGATGAGGACGACGACAACGACGAGGTCCTCGACGCCGACGACAACTGCCCCCTGACCTCCAACCCCGATCAGCGAGACAACAACCTCAACCAGATCGGCGACGCCTGCGAGGGCGACCGCGACATCGACGGCGTCCCCGACGCCTCCGACGACTGCCCCGACGACCCCAACCCCGAGCAGACCGACATCGACAGCGACGGCGCCGGCGACGCCTGCGATCCCGACATCGACGGCGACGGCTTCGTCAACACGCTGGACAACTGCCCCTTGATCGACAACCTCCTCCAAACCGACAACGACAGCGACACCCTCGGCGACGCCTGCGACCCCGACGACGACAACGACGGCGTCCTTGACGACGGCGACGGCAGCGCCACCCCCGGCGACGCCCCTTGCGCCGAAGGCCAGATCCAGGGCTGCGACGACAACTGCCCCCGCCTGCCCAACCCCACCCAGCAGGACATCGACGCCGATCGCGTCGGCGATCACTGCGACCCCCTCATCGACCTGCGCGGCCTCGACCTCTCCGACCTCGATCTCTCCGACGCCTTCCTCGTCAACGCCCGCGCCGAAGAGGCCATCCTCGTCAACACCTTGCTCGCTCGCGCCAACCTCCAGGGCGCCAACCTCACCGACGCCAACCTCCAGGGCGCCGATCTCACCGACGCCCTCCTGACCGACGTCGACCTCACCCGCGCCGATCTCACCGACGCCGCCCTCGCCAACGCCGACCTCACCGGCACCTCGCTCACCGACGCCAACCTCCAGGGCGCCGACCTCACCGACGCCGACCTCACCGACGCCGCCCTCTCCGGCCTGCGCGCCTTCGACATGCCCGGCGCCTGCCCCGGCGCCCTCCCCGAGCCCTGGCGCTGCGTCGCCCAGCCCGACCTCGGCGATCCCGCCCCCCACGCCCTCGCCGGCCCTGAGGCCGACCTCCAGGGCGCCAACCTCGCCCGCGCCGATCTCTCCCAGACCACCCTGACCGGCGCCAACCTGTCCCAGACCACCCTGGCCGGCGCCAATCTACAGGGCGCCAACCTCCAGAGCGCGCTCCTTCAGGTCGCCAACCTCAGCGGCGCCAACCTCTCCGCCGCCGACCTGACCGAAGCCGAGCTCAGCAACGCCGACCTCACCGGCGCCGCCGCCCCCGGCGCCCTGCTCATCCGCGCCACCCTGCGCCGCACCTCGCTCGTCAACGCCAACCTCCAGGGCGCCGATCTCACCGGCGCCAACATGGAGATGGAGGGCGCCAGCGGCCTTCGCGCCTTCGATCTGAGCGGCGCCTGCCCCACGACCCTGCCCACCGCCTGGATCTGCCACACCCAGCCCTTCAACAACCGCAAGGTGCTCCTCGGCCCCGCCGCCAACCTCGCCGCCGCCCGCCTCGACAACCTCGACCTCGGATTGCCCATTGTGGACGTCGTGAGCGTTGAGCCCACCGCCAACCTCTCCGGCGCCAACCTCTCTGGCGCCAACCTCTCCGGCGCCAACCTGATGGGGATCATCCTCCAGAGCGCCGACCTCTCAGGCGCGAACCTCGCCAACGCGAGGACTCTGTTCCTCCCCGGCGCTTGTCCAGCGGCTCTCCCACAGCGGTGGCGCTGCCTCCCCCTCGGGGGGGACATCGGGAGGATCACCCCGGCCTCCTCCCTCTTGGGACCAGGGGCCAACCTCTCGGCCATCGCCATCAACCAGATCTTTTCCCTCGGCTTGAACCTCGTCGGCCTCAACCTCTCTGGCATCGATCTCTCCACCGCGAACCTCTCGGGCGCCACCCTGACAAGCGCCAACCTCTCCGGGGCGAGCCTGTCCAACACCAACCTCACCGGCGCCAACCTCAACCTCGCCAACCTCACCGGCGCCGATCTCTCGGGCGCCAACGTCCAGAGCGCCGCCCTGCGCGAGACCGTCCTCATCAACGCCGTGCTGAACAACGCCCGCTTCCAGGGCGCCGACGTCTTCCAGACCCGCTTCCAGGGCGCCGCCATCAACGGCGTCCAGGGCCTCCCCCCCTGGGTCACCGTCGGAAGCCGCGATGGCCGCTTCTTCCTCGATGCCCTGGCCGGCAAGGAGCTGCGCGGCATGAGCTTCGACGACGCCTTCCTCGAAGGATCGAGCTTCGTCGGCTCCCAGCTCGTCGGCTCGACCCTGCGACGCACCCGCCTGGCCAACTCCAACCTCTCCGACGTCAACTTCGACGGCGTCGACATGAACGCAGTCCATGCGCCCAGCTGTCGCTTTGATCGTGCCTTCTTCGGAGGCACCCAGATGGTCGGCGCGATCTTGAACTTCTCCCAGTTCCCCGACGCCTATCTCCTTCGCGCCAACCTCGAAGGCGCGATCGCGCCCTCGGCCAACTTCTGCAATGCCAGAGTCGAGGGCTGCAACTTCAACGACATCGACCTCACCGCCGGCTGCTTCCGGCCCGGCGTCAACTCGACCTCCAGCGCGATGACCAACGCCAGCTTCAACGGCGCCGATCTCAGCAATGCCGACCTGCGCGACTTCCTCTTTCGCAGCTCCGATCTGCGCGACGCCGACTTGCGCAATGCCAAGGTGCGGCGCGTGGACTTCAATGGCGCCCAACTCTTCAATGCCAGGATTGAAGGGGTCGTCTGGGGCGTAGACACCATCTGCCGCAACAACCAGCTCAACAGCACCTTCGGCGACGGCCGCTGCGGCTGCGGCACCGGCGCCCGCTGCGCCACGGGCCCCTGATCCCCTGAAATGAATGGTGATTCAGTGTGGGTTGCAAGGGCGCGGGGGGTGGGGATATAAGGGGTGGAAGCGCGCCTCTTGCGCGGTGGTGAAGGGACAGGACAAGCGGAGTTGGCCCCGATGGATATGCGCGGGATCGTGCTGGGGATCATGCTGTTGGCGGCCTTCGGGCTTTTTGGTCACACGACCTACTGGCTGTACAGGTTCGTCAGGATGGGCAAGGACCAGCCCATGGAGCCTGGCCTTGGGCGCCGCGTGGCCTCCTTCGTGAAGTTCGTGCTGGGGCAGGGGCGGGTGATCCTGGAGCCGGCCGGCTTGCTGCACGTCTTCATCTTCTGGGGATTCTTGATCTTGCAGTTGGAGACGATGGAGTACTTCGTGCGGGGCTTCTACTGGCCCTTCCACATGTCCTTGATCGTCGGCGACGGGCTCTACAACGGGATGTTGTTCCTGCAGGACGTGATGGGCTTCGGGGTCTTCGTGGCGGTGTCGATGGCGGCCTTCAGGCGCTTCGTGCTGCGGCCCAAGCACGCGGTGCTGTCGTTGGACGCGGCCGTGATCCTGGGGCTGATCGGGGCCTTGATGGTGTCGAAGTTCGTGGCCAACGGGGCGGAGATCGCGCTGATCCCGGCGGCGGACCTGGGCCACAACCCCGCGTGGACGCCGGTGGCCAAGGCCGTCTCGCACATGATGTCGGGCGGGCCGGGGGCGGGCGACGGGTCGACGGGCCTGTGGGTGGTCTACCACACGGGCTACTGGGCGCACATCGGGATCGTGCTCTTCTTCTTGAACTACATCCCCTTCGGCAAGCACCTGCACCTGCTCGGGGCGATGCCCAACGTCTTCTTCCGCAAGCTGGAGCCCAGCGGCGCCCTCTACCCCCTGGACATGGAGGACGAGGCGGCCGAGAAGTTCGGCGTCAGCGAGGTCGAGGACCTGTCGTGGAAGCAGCTCCTGGACGTCTACGCCTGCACCGAGTGCGGCCGCTGCGAGCACTACTGCCCGGCCTACAACTCGGGCAAGCCGCTCAACCCGATGATGATCGTCCACAACCTCAAGGAGCACTTGAGGGAGAAGGGCCGGCTGGAGCACCAGAAGGACGCGCCCGAGCGCGTCACCCAGGCCTTCGAGCCGGGGTCGACGTCGGCGATGCCGAGCCTGCTCGGCGGGGTGATCACGCGCGAGGAGCTGTGGTCGTGCACGACCTGCGGGGCCTGCGTCAAGAACTGCCCGGTGTTCATCGAGCACGTCGACACCATCGTGGACATGAGGCGCCACCTGGTCTTGATGGATTCGGACCTGTCGCCGGAGGTGGTGCGGACCTTCAAGAACATCGAGAACAACTCGAACCCGTGGGGCCTGTCGTCGAGCTACCGGGCGGACTGGACCAAGGGCCTGGACATCCCCTTGATGAGCGAGGTGACCGAGCAGCCTGAGTACCTCTTCTTCGTCGGCTGCGCGGGCAGCTTCGACGATCGCCAGAAGAAGGTGACGAAGTCGCTGGCGAAGGTCCTCCAGCGGGCGGGGGTGTCCTTCGCCATCCTCGGCGGTCAGGAGAAGTGCACGGGCGATCCGGTGCGGCGCATCGGCAACGAGTACCTCTACCAGGCTTGCGCGCGAGAGAACATCGAGGTCATGAACAAGTACGCCGTGCAGAAGGTCATCACGGCCTGCCCGCACTGCTTCCACACCATCGGCAAGGAGTACCCGCAGCTCGGCGGCAACTACGAGGTGCTGCACCACACCGAGGTGATCGCGGAGCTGATCCGGACGGGTCGCCTGAAGCTCAACGGGGAGCTGTCGGGGCGGATCACCTACCACGACTCGTGCTACCTGGGGCGCTGGGCGGACATCTACGAGGCGCCGCGGGACATCATCGACGCCATCCCGGGCAGCCAACGCTCCGAGGCGGCCCTGAGCCACCGGCAGTCGTTCTGCTGCGGGGCCGGCGGCGGCCAGATGTGGATGGAGGAGGACCTGGGCAAGCGGGTCAACGTCGAGCGCACGGATCAGCTCCTTGAGACCGCCCCGGAGGTCGTGGCGGTCGGCTGCCCCTTCTGCCTGACGATGATCGACGACGGCCTCAAGCACCGGGGCGCCGAGAAGGTCAAGCTGATGGATCTGGCCGAGATCGTCGAGGCCAACCTGGCTTGAGGCCCCGCTTCGCCCGCAGCCTGCGTATCTGTCGGCGGCAGCGGGTGAAGAGAGGGGCGGCGCGGGCTCGGGTGGGGATCCGGGGGAGGGCGAGAGGTCGCGCTGCCCCGGATTTTCGTGCTCTGGGGGGATGGTCCGGGTCGGGCGGCCGTGTCGGTGAGAGAGGAGGGGGCTTCGATGGGCAGAGAGATGGAGGATGATCGCTACAGGATCAAGCGGGATTTGACGATACCCCTGGTGGCGCTGGTGGCAACCCTGGCGGCGGTCGGGGCGGGGGTCTGGTGGGCGACGACCTCCTACACCGTGAGCGAGGACAAGATCTTGATCGCGGTGGTGATCCCGGACGCAGAGGGGGCCGACGGGGCGTGGTGGGGTCAGCAGGGCGAGGCCTCCGTGCGCTTCCTGCGGGGGATCAAGGAGCCCCTGGAGGAGGTGGGCTTCGAGGTGCTGTCGCCGAGCGATCCGGCGGTGCTGGAGGCCGTCGAGGGCGCGCAGGATCGTCGGGAGCTGGTCGAGAGGGCGCGGGCGCTTGGCGCGGGGGTCTTGCTGACGGGTCGGATGGAGGTGGCCTCGGAGCAGGCGCTGGACGGGGGCGCGGCGGTGGAGGTGATCCTTCAAGGAGATCTTGAGCTTTTGTTGACCGAGGCCGACGACGAGGACATCAAGACGATCCCGGCGCGCGCGCTCCAGGTGGGGCCGGATCGTCAGGACGCGGTGCGGGTGGCGGCGCAGGAGGCCAGCCGGCTGGCCTTTGACGAGCTGGTGGCGGCGATCGTGAGCTTCCCGGCGGTGGCCGCGCTCTTTGACAAGGCGCAGCGGACGCCGGAGCAGGCGCAGGTGGCCAACGCGATCGAGAAGGCGCGCAACTTCGTCGATCTCCGAGCGATGGAGATCCAGAAGAGGGACGAGGTCGTCGCGGGGGTCAGGGCGCAGTGGGGGTCGGAGGCGGTCGGCCCGGTGCCGGTCGAGCAGCTCTCGCCCTTTGGGCGTGAGGACTACCTGGTGGGGGTGCTGCCGGGGGGCGTGGGGGTGATCGGGACCGTCAAGGAGCGCCGGACGCGGATGGATCTGGAGTCCTTCAAGCTGGTGACGGAGTGGCAGCCGGAGCGTCAGGACTTCATCGGGCCGGGGGGGGCCACGCACGCGATCTTCGAGGCGCACAACATCTTCAGCCACCCGGCGATGGCGCGCGGCGGCGCGGCGGTGGCGGTGGTCACCGAGGAGCACGGGCTGGGCTTCAGCCTCAGGCTCGTGAAGCTCGACCCGGCCACGGGCCAGGCGCTCGGGTCAAGGGTGCTCCTGACGGTGGGAGGGCAGCGCCAGCTGGCGTGGCCGGAGGTGTCGCCGGACGGGTCGAGGATCCTCTTCGGGATCAGGGACTGCGCGCGCTGCAACACGGGCCTGGAGCTTATCCAGGCCGACGGTGGGGGGCGCCGTGAGATCTTCAAGGCGGACGACTGGCGGGGGGTGGGTGACGCGCAGTGGGTGGGGGAGGGGGCCTCGGTCGCCTTCGTGATCTACCACGACGAGCGGCCCAGGCGCTTCATGATGGCCGAGGCCCTCACGGGCGAGCAGCGGCTGGTGCACGAGAACGGCGAGGTGTCCTACATCAACGAGCGCTTCTCCCCGGACGGGTCGCTGCTGGCCTATGTCAGCGGCGGGCCGGAGGGCAGACAGCTTGTGGTGCGCAGGATGTCGGATGGGATGGTCAAGCCCCTGACGACCGACCTCCACGTCAAGCGCCCGTCGATCTCCTTCGACAACGCCCTGGTCGCCTTCGAGGCCACCGGGCAGGGCTCGCCCATGGACACCTCCTTCGTCGATCCGGAGGTGGCGGTGGTGCCGGTCGAGGGCGGCGAGGTGCGCAGGATGACGGTCAACGCGGTCGAGGATCGGCACCTGAGGTGGGCGCCGGATCGTCGGGAGATCTTCTTCGAGACGGTGATCGAGGATCCGCAGCGGGGCGAGCCCTGGGTGGCGATCCGGAGGCTGTCGGTGCCCTGAGCGGGCGGTGCAAGGAGCGTGGGGCGATCGTCGAGCGTGGGGCGTGTGGGGCGTGTGAGCGGACGTCGGATGGAGGTGAGCCGAGGCTATTGGCACCCCGAGCGGGCGGTGGAGTCCGCAGCGCTGGAGTGCGGCGTGGAACTGTGGCAGGGTGTCGTTCTTTGAAGGGGTGATCCTGTGGATCGGGGTCAGCGCCCCTGGTTGAATAACTTCAGCACAAGCGCAGCACACCATGTCGAAGCATTTGACGTCGCCGAGGGCGAGCAAGGAGATGCCCCAGGGCATCCCTTACATCGTTGGGAACGAGGCCGCAGAGCGTTTCAGCTACTACGGGATGAAGACGATCCTGGTCGTGTTCATGACGAAGTACCTGATGGACTCATCGGGGGCCTACGACGTGATGAGCGCCGAGGACGCCAAGAGCTGGTACCACCTCTTCGGCACGGCGGTGTACTTCTTCCCGATCGTGGGGTCGATCCTGGCCGACACGGTGCTGGGCAAGTACCGGACGATCATGAGCCTGTCGGTGGTCTACGTGCTCGGGCACGCGGCGCTGGCGATCGGGGACACGGGCCTGGGCGGCAACCTCATGGAGCCGCGCACCTGGCTGGCGGTGGGCTTGACCTTGATCGCGATCGGCTCGGGCGGCATCAAGCCTTGCGTGTCGGCGCACGTCGGCGACCAGTTCGGGCAGTCGAACAAGCACCTGCTGGAGAAAGTCTTCGGGTGGTTCTACTTCTCGATCAACCTGGGCGCCTTCGCCTCGACGCTCTTGACGCCGGTCCTGCTGGCCAAGGTGGGGCCGAGCGTGGCCTTTGGCGTGCCGGGCGTGCTGATGTTCCTGGCCACCGTGGTCTTCTGGATGGGTCGCAAGGTCTTCGTGCACATCCCGCCGGGGGGGACGGCGTTCATCAAGGAGACCTTCAGCGCCGAGGGGCTCAAGGCGGCCGGGAAGCTCGGGGCGCTCTACGCCTTCGTGGCGATGTTCTGGGCGCTCTTTGATCAGACCGGCTCGGCCTGGGTGCTTCAGGCCGAGAACATGGATCGCCGGATGATCATCGACTGGCTGCCGGAGCAGATCCAGGCGATCAACCCGCTCTTGATCATGTTCTTCATCCCGCTCTTCAACGGCTTCAAGAAGCCCTTTGGCTGGGTGGGTATCTACCCGCTGATCAACAAGTTTTTCCCGCTGACCCCGCTGCGCAAGATCGGCATCGGCTTCTTCCTGACGGTGCCGGCCTTCCTGCTGCCGGGCTGGATCGAGATGCAGATCGAGGCGGGCCATACGCCCAACATCATCTGGCAGCTGCTCTCGTATGTGTTGATCACGGCGGCGGAGGTCTTTGTCTCGATCACGTGCCTGGAGTTCTCGTACACGCAGGCGCCCAAGAACATGAAGTCCTTCATCATGGGCCTGTTCTTGATGTCGGTGTCGATGGGGAACCTGTTTACGGCGGTGGTCAACATGGCCATCCAGGAGGAGGCGGTGGTGGCCGAGCTGAGCGGCGAGTCGGTCAACGGCGAGCGCAAGGTGCCGTTGTCGGGGACGACGACCTACGCGTTGAGCTGCCAGGGCGCTCTGGACGCGGCGAGCACCTCGGTCGAGGCGCAGGTCAAGCAGCAGCTGCCCAAGGCGGCGGCGGTCGAGGGCGAGAAGCCCGCGGTCAAGATCACGCGCTTCGGGGTGGGTGAGGCCGAGGGTCGGATGACGATCAAGGCGGGCGAGTCGGCGACGCTGACGTGGACGAGCGAGGGGGCGCAGAAGTGCACCTTGAGGCCGCCGGGGTTGGATGTGGCTGCGAGCGGGTCGAAGGAGGTCAAGCCCGAGAAGACGACGACCTACGCGCTGGGCTGCGAGGGCCCGGAGGGCGAGGTGGAGTCCGAGATGCAGGTGGCGGTGACGCAGGACGTGCGGATCGAGGGCTTCACGATCAACGGGCAGGGCGGGGTGACCTTGCCGACGGCCGGCGAGGTGACGCTGGCGTGGAAGACGAGCCAGGCGAGCAAGTGCACGATCACGGCCAGCACGCTGAAGCTGTCGGGGCCGGGTTATTACTTCTTCTTCGCTGGGGCGATGTTGATCACGGCGGTGCTCTTCGTCTTCTATGCGATGGTCTACAAGTACAAGACCTACATCCAGGACGAGCAGCCCGATGGCGGCGGCGACGGGGCCGGTGGCGCCTCGTCGGCCAGGGATGATAAGGCAGACGCGGCCTGAGGGGGGAGCGGCGACGTCGCGCTTGAGGGCGAAGGGCGGAGTCGCTAGAGTCTGTTTTGAGTTGGGGCCAGAGGCTTTGAAGTGGGAGGCGTTTGCGATGATGAGATTTGAAACGACGATCGCGGCGGCGGTGTTCGCCGTCGGCGCGCTGGTGGTGAGCGCGTCGGCCGAGGCGCGCAGCTTCAGAGTGTCGCAGGTGCCCAACGGGAGCGTGCTCCAGTGCGACACGTGCCACATCTTTCCGGGCGGGCCGCGCAATGACTTTGGCCTCCAGGTCGAGGCCTCGCTGCCGAGCCCGAAGGCCTCCCAGAACGTCAACTGGCAGCTCGTCTACGAGCTGGACGCCGACCAGGACGGCTTTACGAACGGTCAGGAGCTTGGGGATCCGGACGGCAACTGGGGGATCGGGGATCCGAACCCGCCCCTGGGCTCGGATCCGAGCGACGAGTTTGACACCCCCGCCGGGGCCGTGCCGCGCTGCACGCCGGGCGCGGAGTCGGTCTGCGACGGTCAGGACAACAACTGCAATGGTCAGGTCGATGAGGGGGTGACCTGCAGCCCGCCAGCGCTCGTCAGCGCGACCCTGGACGAGGTCTCCATCGTCGCCGACGGGACGGACTTCCAGACGCTCCGGGTGACGCTCAGCAATGCCTCCGCGGTCGATGATCTGCGCGTGACGATCAACCACCCCTGGCACGTCGAGAACGGCAGGCCGACCAGCGGCTACTTCCAGATCACCCCGACGGGCTGCTCCGAGATCGGCGGCCTGGGCAATGCCGAGGCCGTGCTGGACACGGTCAACTGCTCCACGACCCCGAACCAGGACGGTTCGAGGACCTACGTGATGCGCTTCGCCTACCTGGGCGCCTTTGGCAGCGCGACCAACAACCAGGTCTCCGCCATCTGGTACCAGGGCGGCGTGGCCGTCGGGACCTGGAAGCGCCTGACCGCCACCGGCCAGGGCTTCGCGGTGACGGCCGATCCGGGCTTCGTGCCGCCTGCGGCCCTCCAGTCCTTCTCCTTCGGGGCCTCGACGGTGGTCGCCGGCAGCGACGACGTCCAGACGCTCCGGCTGACGCTCTCGAACGCGACCAGCATCGACGACGTGCGCCTGATCGTCAACCACTCCTGGCACACCGAGAACGGCCGGCCGACGGGCGGCTACTTCCAGATCACCCCGACGACCTGCATCGAGGTCGGCGGCGGCCTGGGCAATGCCGACGTGGCCATCAACGGCGGCAACTGCCAGATCAACAACCTGGGCAACGGCTCCTTCGAATATGTCATCCCCTACAGGATCTTGAGCTCCTTCGGCGGCGCGGCCAACTTCCAGGTCTCGGCGCTGTGGCTTGCCAACGGCGTGGCGCCTGCTGGCACCTGGAAGCGGGTCACCACCAGCGGCCAGGGCTTCGCGGTGACGGCCGATCCGGGCTTCGTGCCGCCTGCGGCCCTCCAGTCCTTCTCCTTCGATCAGGCCAGCGTCGCGGCAGACGGCATCGAGGTCCAGACCCTCCGGCTGACGCTGTCCAACGCGGCCAGCATCGACGACGTGCGGCTGATGATCAACCACGCCTGGCACGTCGAGAACGGCCAGGCCGCCATGGGGTACTTCAAGATCACCCCGACGACCTGCGCCGAGCTCGGCAGCTTCGGCAATGCCAACGTCACCCTGCTGGACAACTGCGAGATCAACGACGCGGGCAACGGCGCCGTCGAGTTCGTCCTGAACTTCGTGGTCCTGGACACCGCCCCGCTGGCCACCAACTATCAGGTCTCGGCGCTGTGGCTTGCGGGGGGCGTGGCGCCGGCCGGCACCTGGAAGCGGGTCACCACCAGCGGCCAGGGCTTCACCGTCGCCGACGGCATCTCCTCCTACCGCTCCTTCTCCTTCGACGAGGCCAGCGTCGTCGCCGACGGCATCGAGGTGCAGACCTTCCGCGTCACCCTCAACTCGGCCGACAACGTCTCTGACCTGCGCCTGATCGTCAACCACGCCAACCACTCCCAGAACGGCCGCAACTGCTCCGCCTTCTTCCGCTACACCGGCGCCGGCTGCCAGGAGTTCACCACCGGCTGCGGCAACGCCAACGTCACCCTCCTGACCCAGCTCTGCGAGGCCAACGCCAACCCGGACGGCTCCATCGAGTTCGTCATGCCCTTCACCATCTCCAGCAGCTTCGGCGCTGCGAACAACAACCAGGTCGGGGTCTTCTGGTACGAGGGCGCCACGCTCATCCAGGGCCTGACGCGCGCCACGGTCAGCGGTCAGGGCTTCAACGTGACCGCCCCCTGATGGCTCACCTCCCTGTCCGCGTCCTTGGCTCCTCCAGCGCCCTGCCTGCCCGTCGCCTGACGACCGGGCAGGTGCTGGCCCTGTCGACCTCCACCCAGCCCCCCGACCTCATCCGCGGCAAGACCGGCATCGACGCCCGCCACTGGACCTCGCCCGGCGAGACCATGGCCGAGCTGGCCGCCGAGGCCCTCGCCGGCGCGCTCGATCAGGCTGGCCTCGAGGCCGCCGCCGTCAAGCGCCTGATCTTCGTCAACTCCACCGGCGGCGATCAGCTCCTTCCTCCAACCTCCAACCTCGTCATGAAGGCCCTGGGCCTGGCCGGCTCCTGCGACTGCTTTGACCTCAACAACGCCTGCATGGGTTTCTTGACGGCGCTGGATCTGGCCGCCCGCAGCGTCACCACCGGCCTTGAGCCCGTCGCCGTCGTCGTCGTCGAGTTCCTGTCGCGGTTCATCCGGGCCGACGACACGCGCCCCTTCGTCGTCTTCGGCGACGCCGCCGCCGCCGCCATCCTCGGCCCCGCCACCGGCGACGAGGGCGTCCTTGGCCTCGCCCTGTCCAACGACCCCACCGAGGGCGGCTCCATCTGGCTCTCCCACCCCTCCGTCACGGGAGATGCGGCCGAGACGATCCGCTTCCTGCACTCCAACGCCAACATGGGCGAGATCGCCCTGGGCGCCCTCATCGGCAGCGCCCGCGAGGTGCTGCGGCAGTCTGGCCTGACCCTGGACGATGTCGACTGGTTCGTGCCCCACCAGCCCAACGGCAGGATGCTCGACAAGACCCTCGACGCCCTCCAGATCCCCGAGGGCAAGATCGTCCGCGTCGTCGATCAGATCGGCAGCGTCGGCGCCGCCGCCATGGCCGTGAGCTTCGATCGCCTGCGCCGCGAGCGGCCCGTCAAGGCCGGCGACCGCGTCCTCTTCGCGGGCGTCGGCACGGGCGTCGCCTGCGGCGCCATGCTCCTGCAGATCTAGCCCGGCGGAGCGAACCCACACCCCGACGACCTCGACCCCACGCGGATCGCGCTACACCTCGGCCCCGGCCTCCGGGCCGTCGCGCCGGGGCTGCTTGCGCGCCATGATCGCCTTGACCTCGGCGTAGGACAGAGGCCTGAAGTCGTGGCAGTCGACGCCGATGTCAAAGGAGAGCGAGCAAGGATCGTCGCCCAGGGTGCCGTGCGAGTGGCCGTACAGGTGCCACGCGCCATGAAACGAGCGGTTCCACACCCTCATGGCGTAGTGACACAGGACGATGTACTGGCGCCGGTCCTCGTCCTCGTCGTGCAGCCGCAGATCAAAGAGATCCCGCGTCCATTCGAAGCGCCCTCGGCACTGTCGGTCGGTGGCCGACTTGTCGTGGTTGCCTTGCAGCAGATAGATGTGGCCGTTGAGCCGGGAGAGCAGCTCCGCCGTGCGCTCTGGCCCATGGAGTGACACGTCGCCCAGGTGAAAGACGTGATCCTGAGGGCCGATCACGGCGTTCCAGCGCTCTATCATGGCCGCGTCCATGGCCTCGACCGAGGCGAAGGGGCGGCTTGAATAGCGGATGATGTTCTTGTGCCCGAAGTGGTGATCGGAGGTGAAAAAAGTGTTATGGATCGTGAACATGGCAATATACGACGCCCAGCGAGGTGCTGCCTCGCCGTGCGTCTCTCCTTGAATAAATCTGTGACAGGAGCATAGGGCGCGCCGACGGCCGCTGATTTGGGGACGGTGGGCCCGCTTGTCAACCGGAGGGGCTCGGCTCTGGATGTGGAGGGCGCTGCTGAGGTGGCCGTGCAACGCGAGCCTTTGGCAAAGAGACGCCAGTTCGGTAGGATGGGTCGATCCGTGTCGGGAGGGGTCCAGTCGATGTCCAAAGCATACAAGAAGGGAGAGGTTTTCGACGGGCGCTTTGAGCTCATTGAGGAGCTGGGGTCTGGCCCATTTTCGAGGGTCTTTCGCGCGGTGCAGCTCAACCTGGATCGCGACGTGGTCATCAAGTTCCTGACGGCCCAGGACAGCGAGAGCAAGGCGCGGGCGAGGTTCAGGAGAGAGGCGCGGCTGCTGTCGCAGCTGAACCACCCCAACACCTTGACCTTGTACGACTTTGGTTGGAACGCGACCGAGCAGCCCTTCCTGGTCACTGAGTACGTGCCTGGCCAGACCTTGTGGCGGCTGCTCAAGAACGAGGGCTCGCTGGGCCCTGAGCGCGCCATCGGGATCATGCGGCAGGTGCTCCTGGGTCTGCGGGAGGCTCACGCCAAGGGCATCATCCACCGCGACCTGAAGCCGAACAACATCATGGTCTTCGACACCGTCCACGAGCGCGATCGGGTCAAGGTTCTGGACTTTGGCATCGCCAAGTTCGTCGACGCGATGGTCCACGACGAGAAGGAGGGCGACCTGACGGTTCAGGGCAAGATGGTGGGTACGCCGCGCTACATGGCCCCTGAGCTGCTGGCCGGCGGGGAGGCCTCGCCGGCCAGCGATCTGTACGCGCTCGGGTTGATCCTCTTTGAGATGTTGACCGGCCGTCGGGCGATCGTCGGCAAGATCATGGCGCAGATCATCGCAAGGCAGCTCAGCCCCGATCCCATCCTGTCCGAGGAGGATCGCAGCGTCCCCGAGGCCTTGCGCGCCGTGATCCTCGCGTCCACCAGCAAGGATCCCGGCGCTCGGGTCCCCTCCTGCTCGGATTTCCTGACGCTGCTCGATGGCCTCGGCTCGCCGTCAGCTCTCGACCAAGGAGCCGAGCCTCAGCGGGGCCCATATCTACCGGTCAACTCGCTGGCCTTTCTTGAGGACAGCGAGGCGTCGAATGGCGTGCTGGATGATGAAGGTTGGCCGACGCTGGATCCGGGGTCGGTGTTCCAGCCGATTGACTTCAGCCAGGATCCACCGGATCGGCCGCGAGAGGCCCACGGCGACGATCCGCCCGAAGAGCGTCCTCTCGTGATCGTGTCGCCTGACCTGCCCATCGAGATCCAGGGCCCTCCGCCCTTGCCGTCCGCGCTCGTCAGGTCTGGTGAAGGTGGTGGAGATGATCTCCACCTGGTGACGCTCGATCCGGTGGAGATCGACTGTGTGGAGGAGCCAGAGGGCGATCTCGCCCCTGCCGCCCTTCAGGACGTCAGCGCCGTGGGCGAGGAGCCAGAGGGCGAGAGTCCCCCTGCCGCCCTTCAGGATGTCAGCGCCGTGGGCGTCGAGCTTCAAGGCGAGTCCGAGGGTTGGTTCGAGGATCAGGCCAGCGCCCCGATGGACCCGATCGAAGCTCCCGCGGCGCTTTTTGAGGCGCCGGAGGAGACGAAGCCTTGGGGGCGGCGCTGGTTCCAGGTCGCGGCGGTCGCGGCGGTCGTCCTCATCGGCGTGTCGGCGGTGGCGATGTTCTGGGAGCCGGTCGCGAAGCAAGAAGAGGTCGGGCGGAGCCCTTCGATCCCTGACAAGGAGGCAGCGGGGGGGCTCGCGGAGGGGTCAGCGAGGCCGCAGCAGGAGCCGGGGCGGATCGATCCGCCGACGATCCCGGCGCTGCCGATCGAAGTCGATCCGAAGCCGATGGATGAAGGGCTGAAGGAGGCGGCCAGCGCCGACACCGTCGTCGAAGCGCAGGGGGCGCCCGAGAGCGAGGGTGTCGTCCAGGGGCGGCAACGCAAGATCACCATCCAGACGGCTCCGACCTGGGCCTACCTGACGCGCGATGGCAAGATCCAGGGCCGCACGCCGATGGAGATCGTGCTCGATGAGAAGGAGCCGTCGCGGTGGGTGTTGACCCGGGCGGGCTTCGTGCCCGTGCAATTGAGCCCGAAGGATCTGGAGCAGGAAGAGCTTCAGGTGCGCATCAAGCCCAGGGTCAAGGCCAGCCAGGACAAGTCAGGCAAGGGAGCGACTCCGCCCACGGAGCAGAAGGGCGCCAAAGAGGATCCGCCGCGCTTCTTCACGTTCTAGAACGCTGACCGGTTTGACTCCCGTCGGCCAACGGGCCGACAACGACGCCGTCGGCAAGATCGACGCCGTCGGCAAGATCGACGCCGTCGGCAAGATCGACGCCGTCGGCAAGATCGACGCCGTCGTCGTCGATGCGAGCACAGCTTGTGCCGGCGGGCCAACGGGCCCGTCTGTGCGTCACCCGCTGGGTGCTCCTCCTTGGCCTCGATCTTGCCGACGGCGTCTTCGCTGTCGGCCTCGCCGGCCTCGGTCCCTCAAACCAATCAGCGTTCCAGGCACGCATGAAGCTGGAGAGCGGACGCCTTGAGGCCTCGACCCCACCGAGCTGAGGCTCTGAAGGGTGGGCGAAGGGGATCGAAGGCGCCGGTTCAGAAGTGGAGGCGGTAGCCGAGCCTGGCCGAGAGCGCGCCGGTGTTGAGGTCGCCTGTGATGGTCTGGTCGAGGTCGCTGCCGCCGAGGTCCAGCGCACCAAAGGCGCTGCCAGGGCCGAGGGCGAAGTCGACGCCACCCGAGATGAAGAAGCCAAAGGCGGTGCTTGTCTCGCGGCTCTCGCCGAAGTCGCCGCCGCCGCTGGAGGCGGTCATGATGGACTCCATCAGGTAGAGGCGAGGTCCGAGCTGGGCGAAGGGGCTCCAGTCCTCGGTCAGGGGTATGAAGCGCCAGGTGGCGCTCACCTCGAGCATCAACATGCGCTGCTCAAGCGCCCATTCGAAGGACGCGCCCTCGGGGCCGAGGGCAGGGCTGACGCCAACGCCTTCGGCCTTGGGGTTGGTCACGGACATCCCGAAGCTGAACTGGAGCGGTCGGAGGAAGGAGCCCAGATCGAAGGGCGCCGTGAGGCCCACCTCGATCCCGAAGGTCGGCGCGCTCTTGAGGTCGCCAAAGGGCTGGGGCGCTGTCACGCCGGCGTGGACGCCCAGGACGAGGTCAGGCACAGGGCCGGGTTCGACGGGGTCAGGGACGACCTCGGGGGGTCTGCTGGCCTCGGCCTTGAGCCGCTCAAGCCGAGCCTGGGCGTCCTGGCGTTGCGCCTCGGAGAGATCGGCCGCGAGCGCCACCTCAAAGGCGGCAATGGCCTGATCGGTATGGGCGAGCTCCTCGTGGCAGCGGGCGATGTTGAAGAGGATGATCGGATCGGGCTTGCTGGCCGAGATGCGCACCAGGAGCTCAAGCGCCTGCTCGTAGCGCTCACCCTTGAAGGCCTCGGCGGCCTGGGCGAAGAGCGCGTCGATGTCCTCCACCGGTTCAGCCGCCAGGCCGTCCGAAGGTTGCGCGCCAACGGGGCCGACCCAGAGGACCGGGAGCAGCGCGGCGCAGAGGCTAACCCGCGCGATGACAATCCAAGGCGATGACTTGTTCATGCAATCCCCTCCTGGGGCTCCTGACTGTGCGGCGAACGCCCTCCACATCATCCTGGACCTCAGGTCGATGAGTCAAGCCCCTCGCCGGGTTGGACCTCCCTCGCGAGGATTGTTAGGATCAGGAGCGGCGCGTTGCTGGTCTGGAGGCGACCTCAGACACCACGCAGCGGAGTCGACCGCTGATGTGCGCGGCGGAGGGGTGATGAAGGCTGTCCTCGGAGTTTCCCGTTGAAGATCAAGCACCTTCAGCTGTGTGGGGTGTGCGCGGTCGCGGCGCTGTGGTCGTGCGCGGAGCCGGAGATCGTCACGATCTTCCGCGACGCCCCGGTCGTCTTTGACGGCGACGGCGACCGGGTGACTCAGGTGGACATGGCGCTCGGCCAGCTCGTCGACGGGCGCTTCGTGCCCGTCGAAGAGGGCGACCCGGTCGAGGTGATCGACGGCTTCCAGGGCGGGACCTGGGTCCACCTCTCCATCCGGGTCGCCGGGCTGGAGCCGGATGGGGTCGTCGAGGCCCGGCTGGGCGAGATCAGCGAGGTGCGCTTCGGCTTGCGGCTCACAAGGACCCCCGAAGGCTACCTGGAGGCCCACGACATCCCCATGCCCGTCCCCCTGAGCGACGAGGACATCGCGGCCCTGGAGGGCCAGCGCGTGACCCTGGAGGCCTCCTTCTCATCGGCCGAGCAGTCCGTGACCCAGGCCCGCGGCGTGACGCTGAGGCGAGCGACCCCGTGAGCGTCGATCCAGGCCCAGGCCTTGATGCGGAGATCGGCGATCCGCGCGACCTTCAGGTGGCCAGCGACCCCGCAGCCCTGACCGACGAGCCGCGCTCGCCGACCTCCGCCTCGGCCCGCCCTCTAAGGGGCCGACTCCTCATCCTGGCGGCGGCCTCGGCCCTCTGCCTTGTCGCGTGCGACCCGGGCGTCGTCGAGCAGGTCGTGATCGTCGATCGCTCAAGCTGCCTCGCCTGTCACCGACCCCTCCTGCCCGACGGGACGCCCTCGGGGATCGAAGAGGCCCACCCGCCCGTCGAGGGCAGGGCGCTGGACTGCCACGACTGCCACGGCGGCGATCCCGGCGCCCGCAAGCAGTCCGAGGCGCACCCCCAGCCCCTGCCCGGAGACACGAAGGACATCCGACGGCTCTCCTCAGTCGAACTCGACCGGGTCGCGCCCGACTACCTGCGCTTCGTCAACCCGGGCGATCTGCGCGCCGCGCCCCGAAGCTGCGGCGCCGCCTCGGCGGTCGCCGACGGCGCCGGCTGCCACCAGAGCGTCATCGACGCCATCGCCGCCTCCCCCATGGCGACCTTCGCCGGCGATCTTGCCCCGGCCAGATACCGCTCAGGTGTTCAGCGAAGCGGCCAGGCCATCGTCGGGATCAAGGCCATCGACGATCCGGCCTTCGAAGGCGCGCCGGGGACCGTCGAGGCCCTGGAGGCCTTCGAGCCCCCTCGGATCGTGGCCGGCGAGCGCGCCCTGGGCCCCTATCAGGATCTCTACCTCGCCAAGGCGTGCCCGAGCTGCCACCTGTGGAGCTTCGGGCGCAACGACGCGCCGGGTCTCTACCGATCGAGCGGGTGCTCGGCGTGCCACGTCGAGGTCGCCGAGGACGGCCTCGGCGGATCGGACGACCCCCTCGTGGACCGATCGAGGGCGCCGCGGCCCGCGCGCCACGCGCTCGTGCGCGCCCCCGCCACGGAGCAGTGCGTGCGCTGCCACCATGAGGGCGCAAGGGTAGGGCTCTCCTACCAGGGCATCCGCGAGCGCGGCGGGCCGGGCACCGACCCCGAGGAGGCCGTCCCGCTGGGGCGCCCGCGCTTCGGCCACGATTCGGACCACTACCTGACCGACGAGGACGGGACCAACGCCGTCGACGAGACGCCCCCCGACGTCCACTTCGAGGCCGGGATGCACTGCGTCGACTGCCACACCGCCCGCGACGTCCACGGCGACGGGCGGATCGTCCCCCACGCCGCCAACGCCGTCGAGATCGAGTGCGAGGACTGCCACGGAGGGGCCGACCGCGAGGCGAGCTTCTTCACCCGCCAGGGCACCCTTCTGACCCAGCTTGAGCGCGACGAGGAGGGCGTCTGGCTCATCGGCAAGGTCACCGGCAAGCGCCACCGGGTCACCCAGATCGCCCGCAGCCTCCAGGCCGCCGAGCACGGCGGCGCCCTGCACCGCGCCATGGGCCGCGACGAGTCCGGCTTCTCCCACCTCGACAGGCTCGAGTGCGCCACCTGCCACAGCGCCTGGGTGCCGACCTGCTACGGCTGCCACCTCACCGTCGACATGAGCCAGAGCGCCTCCAGCGCCCTCGACGGCAGGACCAGCCCCGGCGCCTTCGACGCAGAGGCCGGCCCGGCCCGCGTCGACCGCCTCCTCTTGATGCTCAACACCGAGGGCAGGGTGGCCCCCTCCATGCCCGCCGAGCGCCTCTTCATGACGGTGCTGGACGGCTCCGGTGCGCGCGCGATCGACAAGGCCGCCCGCGTCGGCCCCGACGGCAGCCCCGGCATGGGCCACCGCGCCGTCTCGCCCCACACCGTCCAGCGCACCTCGCCCTTTCAGCGCTGCGCCGCCTGCCACCCCCGCGCCGGACAGCCGGCCCAGACCGAGCGAGAGCGCCTCGCCGCCACCCTCGGCTTCGGCTCGGGGGACTTCGTCGAGATCGACGGCGAAGGCACGCCCTGGATCCTCGACCTGCTGCTCGGCGACGACCTCTCCCAGCAGGTGCTCGTCGGCCACGACCAGCCCTTCGAATCGCGCCCGCTGACCTCCGAGATCATCAACCGGATGCTCGGCGTCGAGGTCGAGGGCGACCCCTGAGCGCGCCCTGGCGCCGCGACGGCGACCCCGCGCCGAGCAGGGCAATCGCAAAGTCGACTTCGATGACGGGCAAGGGGAGTTCGGCGAACTCCACCCCCTGTCCCCCTCCTCGCTGCGCAAGGAGGGGGGACGCTCGTATTACGGGATCGGTGGATCAGGGGTGGGTGGGTGGGCCGCAGGAGCCCTTGTCGGGATCACTGGCCGTGTAGGGCGGGTGGCGAGGTCGTCGTTGCGGGGCTCGATCCACCCGAGTCCGTCATCGGGGCGTCCCCGATCCACCGTGTCCGTAATACGAGCGTCCCCCCTCCTTGCGCAGCGAGGAGGGGGACAGGGGGTGGAGTTCGTCGATCTCGACGTGACCGACAACGAAGTCGACTCGCCGATCTCCCATTACCCACCCTCGAAGTCGACTTTGCGATTGCCATGCTGCGCCGCGGCGGCTGAGTTCTCACGGGCGGGTCGAGGTGGTATCCTCACTGGAAGATGGATGGCCTCGCGATCAGGCCGCAGCAGGGAGTGTCCATGTTCAAAGCACTTCAAAGCCCCTATCTGGTGCCCTTTGACGGCTCCTTCCAGGTCGACAAGGCCCCCACGTCGCCTCCCTCTGGGGCCCCTGGCAAGCAGGTCAGCAAGGCCCAGCTCGACGAGATCATCAAGGAGATCAGGGACTTGCAGGACGTCCTCTACGCCCGGGACTGGCAGACCCCGGTGATGTACTTCAGCCGCAGCAACTCATCGGCTTCTAGTCCCAGAGCATTGCACACTTCCGAGTCAGTCCAACCGTTGTCAAGCATCTTGAACACCATGTTC
>SXGT01372840.1_pt1 | contig 24330 bp, 20 predicted proteins | sample 3176221 | NCBI WGS metagenome assembly SXGT01 (sample SAMN11356862, study PRJNA531348) | freshwater metagenome | isolation source: freshwater sample F1-120 | place: China: Fuxian Lake, Yuxi | collected 2017-12-25
TGAATGGTAATTATATTCGGATTTTAAGTCCTTTAGTCATTTCCGATGCTCATTTATATAAAGGTTTTGAAATTATTGAAAATGCATTTAATGAGCTGATATGAGAAAAAATTATATAAATGGCCTTTGGACAGATGCTGTATCAGGTAATACCCGACCTTTATTTAATCCAGCAACAGGAGAAAAAATAGTTGATTTACCCTTTGGTGATGTTGTCGATTATCAATTAGCTATTGATTCAGCTATAAATGCCTGGGATAACTGGCAGTCAAAATCGCCCTATTATAGAGCTGAAATTTTAAAAAATACCGCACGCATTTTCAGAGAAAAAATAGGGTTGATTGCACATGATATGGTGCTGGAATCGGGAAAACCTTTATTGGAAGCAAAAGCAGAAATTGGGGTTGCAGCCAATCTTTTTGAATGGTTTGCAGAAGAAGGAAAACGATGTTATGGGCGAACTATTCCCTCTTTTCGAACGAATAAGCGGATGTCCGTTATTTATCAACCCCTTGGTGTCGTCGGTGCAATTACTGCCTGGAATTTTCCAGCTTATAATCCTGCCCGTTGTTGGGCCGCTATTTTGGCCGCAGGTTGTACGCTTGTCGCCCGTTCTTCGGAACATACGCCATTGACGGCCATGCATATTATGTCCGCATTACAAGAAGCAGGTATTCCGGAGGGTGTTGCCAATTTTGTGCATGGTGATGCCCCTACAGCTGGGAATATTTTCCTTGAACATCCAAAGGTTAGAAAAATAAGTTTTACAGGAAGCACGGAAGTTGGAAAATTATTGATGAATGGGGCAAGTATAAACAATACCCGACTCGCTTTGGAAATGGGAGGTAATGCCCCGGCAATTATCTGCAAAGATATTGATCCGGTCAATGCAGCCAAAGAGAGTGTCAAAGGTAAATTTAGAAATGCGGGTCAGGTTTGTATTGCTCCCCAACGATTTTTTATCCATCAATCTATTTTTAATGCTTTTGTGGAGGCAGCAGGTGTAGAAATCAGGCGTATTCAAGTAGGAAATGGGTTGGATGAAACCACTCAAATGGGGCCCCTCATTCACGAAAGGCATAGGGAAGGTGTACTTCAATTTTTAGAGAAAGCAAAAAGCGAGGGTGCTAAAATCCATTGTGGAGGTGAAAAAATAGAGGGAAAAGGATTTTTTATGTCTCCTTGTTTGATGGAAGCGAATAAAAATCACCATTTTCAAAAGTCAGAGGTTTTTGGACCTGTCATGATAGTTACTCCTTTTGAAACCGATGAGGAAGCCATTGCACTGGCCAACGATGTCCCTTTTGGACTGGCAGCCTATGTGATGACAGAAAATTTAAATAAAGCCATTTATTTCTCTGAAAAACTCGAAGCAGGTATCATTGGGGTAAATGAATGGTTGCCGCAAGCGACAGAAGCGCCCTTCGGAGGCTGGAAAGAAAGCGGTATTGGCTTTGAATCGGGAGCGGAAGGCCTGCTCGAATACATGGATAAAAAACTCATTAGTATAGGGAATTTATAATGGAATTTGGAATATTGAGCCTGGTGCCTCCTCTTATTGTCGTTCTATTTGGTATCTTTAGTAGAAGGTCTTTAGAGTCTTTGTTCATTGGTTGCATCGTTGGTTCAATAATGATAGATTGGAAACAATTTCCAGGTAATTTCCTTTCCATACTCTCCGAAACCATGGCAAACCCCTCCCTTATTTGGGTAATTCTGGTTTGTGGAATTTACGGAATGCTCATTCAGCTCATTGTTGCCAGCGGTAGTGCGGTCGCTTTTGGAAACTATCTGTTGCGTTTCATTAAAACCAGAAAATCGGCTTTGATGACCACCTGGTTCACGGGCTTTTTTGTTTTTCCAGATGATTATCTGAGTGCATTAAGCACTGGGGTAAGTATGAGGAATATTACTGATAAATTTGGTGTTTCCAGACCTTTACTTGCTTATTTAGTTAATTCGACTGCTGCCCCAGTCTGTGCCATTATTCCCTTATCAACTTGGGGTGTATTTACATCCAAATTATTGGAAGACAATAAGTTAGTTGCTATTGGAGAAGGTTTAAGGGGCTTTGCCGCTACCATTCCATATAATTTTTATGCACTGGCCTCCCTATTGGTTTCCTTCCTTGTTGCTTTAGGAATCATTCCGCTTTTCGGTAAAATGAAAGCGGCAGAAATGGCTGTATCTGCTGCTGATATTGCAACAGATTTGAATCATAAACAGCCAACAAACGTTAAGCCTATCGATTTTATTTTTCCAATGATTGTCCTTATTGGAGGTACGCTTTTATTGAAAGGCGATGCCTTGCAAGGGGCTGCCCTGGCCTTTGTTTTAACTATAGCCTGGTACTTTTTTAGAAAAGTGATGACTTACGATCAAATCAGTGTTCATGCTTTGCTTGGTTTCAAGGAAATGATTCTGCCATTAGCCATATTAAGCCTTTCCTTTTTTTTGAAGAATATCGGTGATGAAATGGGATTGACGACTTATGTGATAGCGGAGATAAAAGGTAATTTCCCTCCGTTTTTATTGCCTGTCAGCTTATTTGTCTTGTTGGCTTTCATTTCTTATACCACCTGTTCCTCTTGGGGCTTATATACGGTGGCTTTACCTATTGTCATCCCATTAAGTATAGCTTTGAATATAAATCCATTTTTAATGGTGGGAGCGGTCCTTTCAGCTGGGGTATTTGGCAGTAATGCCAGTTTTTTTTCAGATTGTACCATTTTGACAGCATCAAGTACAGAATGTTCTCCAACGACACATTCTTTTAGTCAATTACCTTATGCCCTCATCGCTTTTCTGCTTGCCACCGCCAGTTTTGCCATAGGCTTTTGGATTTTTTAAAAAAAATAAATTATTTATGAACCTAATAATCAGGAAAATGGAAAAGAGAGATGCCCCGCAATTAGCGCATCTTCAAGAGGTGGTTTTTCCTAATTTGATCCCTGAGGAACGCATGAAGGATATTCATTTTTCATCCCATGTTGATCTTTTTCAAGAGGGGCAATGGGTGGCTGAAATAGAGGGTAAAATAGCGGGAAGCACTTCTAGTATTCGCTATCATTTTGATTCGGAACATCCTGAAATGCACCGATTTGCTGATCTTTTTGACGATGGATTCATGCGGACCCATCAGCCTGAGGGAAATTGGCTATATGGCATGGATATGGCCGTGTTTCCTGAATTCAGAGGCCTCGGTATCGCCAGACGCTTGTACAGAGCCAGACAAAAAGTGGTTAATAACCTGGGACTGAAAGGTCAGGTTACTGTGGGCATGCTCAATGGTTTTGCCGCCCATGCCAAAGATTACTCCCTGGAGGAATATTATCAGGCATTGAAAAATGGACACCTGATGGATCCTACCGTTTCTGTTCAGCAGAAAATAGGCTTTAAACTTTGTGGACTTATGAAAGACTATCTTTCAGACCCTACCTGTGGCAATGCTGGCGTTTTACTTGTTTTACCTTCAAGTGTTGAAGTTTAAATGTTGAAAAATGAAAAATATTAATTTAGTTACCTCGATTCCGGGTCCTAAAGCAAAGGAAATTATTGCAAGGCGAACGGCCGCTACCCCAGCTGGGTTGGCAAAATCTACGGAAATAGTGGTCGAAAAAGCGCAGGGAGCGACCGTTTGGGATGTGGACGGGAATCAATTGCTCGACTTTGCAGGCGGTATCGGCATGCTGAATCTGGGTCATCGGCCGGAAGCAGTGGTTCAGGCTATTCATAAACAGGCTGATCAATATTTACATACCTGTGCATTGGTTACTACTTTTGAACCTTACGTTGAATTAGCGGAATTATTAAATAAAGTAACCCCTGGTGATTTTCCAAAAAAGACCTTGCTAGCTGGTTCTGGCTCTGAAGCAGTGGAAAATGCCGTTCAAATAGCCCGCTATTACACAAAAAGACCTGCCGTTATTTGCTTCGAAGGTGGTTATCATGGACGAACGCATCTGACCTTATCCCTGACCAGTAAATATGGCTTATTTAAAAAAGGATTCGGCAGTATGTCTTCCGATATCTATCGGTTACCCGTTCCAAATCTATACAGGATTCCAGCGGGGATGACGGAAGACGAGTATCTTCATTTTTCCATTCAACAACTTGAAAATGCGCTGATTGCCCAGGTTGACCCAGAGGCTTTAGCAGCTATTTTAATAGAACCTGTCCTAGGAGAAGCTGGGTTTATTCCTGTTCCTCCCTTATTCCTTCAAAAAATCAGGGAAATTTGTACCCGTACCGGAGCAGTTATGATCGCCGATGAAGTTCAATGCGGTTCAGGTAGGACTGGTCGTTTTTGTGCTATTGAACACAGTGGCGTTATCCCCGATATGGTCGTTCTGGCAAAATCAATGGGTGCAGGCATGCCTATCAGTGCAACTATAGGTAAAGCTGAAATAATGGACGCGGTGCATCTTGGAGGTGTAGGTGGAACCTATGGAGGGAGTCCGGTAGCTGCCGTGGCTGCCATTGAAGCGGTTAAGATTTTATCGTCCTCAGCTTTTTTAGCAACATCAACCCGGGTTGGAGAAAAAATGGAAGCTTTAATGGCACCTTGGGTATCAAAATATCTTTGTGTTGGTGATGTTAGAGGTATGGGAGCCATGCGCCTTGTTGAATTTGTGAAAGATAAGAAAACGAAAGAGCCAGATCCAGCCATGGCCTTGGAAATCATTAAGGAGGCCGTTTCAAATGGCATCATTTTGATTAGGGCGGGGCTTTACAGTAATTGTATCCGATTGCTTCCACCTATTGTTATGACGGATGATCAATTGGAAGAGGGTTTGTCCGTTCTTGAAAATGCTATAGCCAAAAAATCATTAGCCATCATTTAAATGTCCATTATGAATCCATGCCTTTTTCATAATGCCAAGATTTTTCTCCTTGACGGAAAAAATAATCATTGTGATGCGATGGTGGTGGAAAATGACTGCTTTAAGGCTTTCGGTACCTTTCAGGATCTGCTTTTATCTTTTCCGGATGCCATAAAAGTGGATCTTAATGGGCGATTTGTTTTTCCTGGATTCAATGATGCTCATATGCACCTTTGGAAAGTGGGGAGTCTTTTGGGGCATACTCTCGACTTAAGGGGAGTGCATTCAAAACCAGAGTTACTGGCTTTATTACATGATTTTGGTGGAAATGCTACCTCAAATGGCTGGCTTTTGGCCCGTGGATTTAATGAGGCGTTATGGGAAAACCAGGCATTGCCAAATTGTAAGGATCTTGATATTCTTTTTCCAGACAGACCTTGTCAAGTTATGCGCACCTGTGCTCATATTGTAGTGGTTAATTCTTTTGCTTTGCATTTGGCTGGAATAGATGAATATACACCAGATCCACCTGGAGGTCACATTGGTCGTTTTGAAAATGGGAAACCCAACGGTATTCTTTATGAGGCGGCTATAAAACAAATAACTCCTTTTATTCCCGAAATTACCACTGTCGAATATAAGAAAATGATTCTTGATGCGCAGGAAAAATGTTTGGAAATGGGCATCACCTCCATTACAGATCCTGAAATTTATACCCCGCAACGTCTGGCTTATGAGGCATTGGAAAAAGAGGGTTTACTAAAGTTAAGAGTCAACCTTTTTTTGGTTCACCTGCCTGATTTTAAGCCTTTAAATCCTTACCTGTCAAAATATCCACTTATTGGAAAGTTACAAATGGATACCTTGAAATTTTTCGCCGATGGGGGGTTAAGTGGTCAGACCGCCGCCGTATTCAGACCATATAAAGCGTCTGATAATTATGGAGTATTAAGGATGTCAACCGATTATTTTTATAATCTGGCTTCAAAAGGACAGATAAATGGTTGGAAAATAGCCGCGCATGCCATTGGAGATGCAGCCATAGATCAAGTTTTAACGGTTTATGAAAAATTAAAAACAGAAGTAAATCATTCGTTGGTTCATCGTATTGAACATCTCGGATTGCCTCATGCCGGGCATATCCGTAAAATGAACCGTCTTGGTATTATTTGTGCCAGTCAACCTGCTTTTGTAAGAGAATTAGGTCCCAATTTCAGACTATATCTCGATACGGAATATCAACAAATCGTGTACCCATACCGCACTCTGCTAAGGGAAGGCGTTACACTTGCATTTTCCTCTGATGCCCCAGTTGTAAGAGATTTTAAACCTTTGTCAGGAATAAGAGATGCAGTTCAACGGATTGATGAACAAGGTTTTGAGCATAATCCCCAGGAACAATTAGGTATAGAACAGGCTTTCATAGCTTATACATATGGTGGTGCATTAGCAGATGGGGCAGGGGATATAAAAGGTAAAATGGCTCCAGGATTTTTGGCAGATTTCATTGTTTTAAATAATAACCCTTTCCAAACTTCCTGGGAAGACTGGGATCAAATAAGAATAGAAAAAGTGTATATAGGTGGAGAATTAAAATTTTAAATACATTGAAAATGAGGTGGTTAAGCATTTTGATGGTGTTATTTTTCTTGTTAATTTGTCATACTGACCAAAATATTAAGTCAGATCATGGTTACAGGCAACCCGCAGAATATGAACCTACTAAGGCCATTTGGATGCAATGGCCTAAGAACACCCACAAGCAAGATGCTCCATTAGAAAAGGTGCTTTATCAAATGTTCAAAGAAATTACGCCTTATGCTCAGTTAAATTTATTGATAACTGATACGGCCCTCCATAGGGAAATATTAAAGAAGGGAAAAGAGTATAATTTAGATACTTCCCGGATTTCTTTTCATTTATTTCCATATAATGAATTTTGGACGAGAGATATGGGGCCAAGATTCCTGACAAAAAATCATAGGAAAAAAGCTATGGCAGATTTTGGTTTCAATACCTGGAGTTATGCAGATGAACACGATTCATTGGCTATGCTCGATGAGAAATTAGATGAAAAGATAGCTGAATCCATGAAAATACCGTTGTATTCTTCCTCGCTTATTGCCGAGGGGGGCGACAATGAAATAAATGGGAAAGGGGTTTTGATGCTAACGGAAAGTGTTCAATTTTTAAGGAATCCAAACTTATCCAAAATTCAAATTGAGAGGGAGTATCGTAAAATAATTGGGGCAACTTCCTTTATTTGGTTTAAAAAAGGACTAAGAGATGACGATTTTACCTTAAATGGACCATTGGTCACCAAACAGGGAGATTCCCTTTTTACTTGTCTGACAACAAATGGTCATGTCGATGAATATGCCCGTTTTGCAAATGATTCCACTATTTTAATGGCCTCTGGAGATGTTCATAGTGAAAATCTCATCGAAAAAGAGACAGCCGAACGATTAGCTGAAAATCTGAAAATTTTAAGAGGTTGTAGAAACGCCGATGGAAAACCATTCCGGGTTATTTTTTTGCCTTTAGTACCCATTCAAATTTCAACAATGAAAAAGGGTGACGGCACTTATGAAATATTACAATCCCTGACTTTCAAATCTCATATTAAATATGGAAATAAAGATAAGCCGGAAAAAATGATTGCCGCTGCAAGTTATCTGAATTTTGTGATAATAAATAAACTGGTACTAGTACCTTTTTATGATCTTGAAACAGATGAAAAGGCATTAGCTGCGTTCAAAAAAGCATTTCCTGATAAGAAAATATTCTCTATAAACCCGTTAGCCTTAAATTGGGGCGGTGGTGGCATGCATTGTATTACTCAAAATGAACCCTTTTAAAAATGAATAACACAGAGATTAAACTCGCATTAATTCAGTCCGCCTGTGGCGTAGATGTTGAGGAAAATGAGAACAGAACACTGATACAAATCGAAGAAGCTGCTGATTTAGGTGCAAATATAGTTTGCTTACAGGAATTATTTAACGCTATTTATTTTTGCCAATATGTGGATGTAAAAAGCTACAGGTATGCTCAAAAATTTCCAAATGCCTCTACAGATAAGCTTCAGGCAATGGCAAAACGATTAGGTATTGTTCTGATTGTCCCATTTTTTGAGGAAGCCTTACCTGGCGTTTATTTCAACTCTGCGGTTGTTTACGATAGAGATGGAACTTATTTGGGAAAATATAGAAAAAACCATATCCCAGAAGGTCCCCAATATCTCGAAAAATATTATTTCACGCCAGGCGATTTGGGTTACCCCATTTTCAAGACCCATTTTGGAATCTTAGGAATTGGCATTTGTTGGGATCAATGGTTTCCTGAGGTGGCAAGAATCCTGTCCTTGCAAGGTGCAGAAATTTTATTATATCCTACAGCTATCGGATCAGAACCTGACCGTCCCGCATTTGATTCATCAGAGCCATGGAGAACCATTATACGCTCACATGCCATTGCCAATAATGTATTTGTTGGTGCCGTGAACAGAGTGGGTGTGGAGACAGAAATGACCTTTTATGGAAAAAGTTTTATCGCCAATCCTTATGGTGACATAATATCAGGTGCGGGTCATCAGGATGAAATCATAATGGCCACTTGCGATTTATCAGAAATAAGAGCCGCCAGAGAGCTGCTCCAATTTTTTAGAGACAGAAGGGTAGATACTTATCAATTATTAACGAATAAGATTATTTTGTAAATTTTAATTTTTACAGGTAAATTGATTTTATATTTATCTGGAAATATTATGAAGCACATTATTATTTGTTATATTCCAATTGGTTATATTTGAGAAAATCAATTCCCTTTTCACATATTCAAAAAATGATATTTATGCAACCTGTAACACGAAGAGATTGGCTTAGATTAAGTGGCTTAGCCCTGGCTGGAATAACTCTGCAAAATAATCTAACAGCCAATGCTTTGATGAAAGAATTTCCTTCAGATACTAATCTTCTGGCAGGGAATCCAATGGCTCGATTAAGTTCCAATGAAAATCCTTATGGGCCGTCTGATAAGGTAAAAAAAGCCATTATAGATCAAATGGACGTGGTTTGCAGATATCCATTTTCGTATCAGGATGAATTGCTACAGGCCATTGCCGATTGGGAAGGGGTATCTAAAAATCATATTGTTCTCACAGCTGGATCTACAGAAGGATTGAAAATAACGGGGCTCACCGTCGGATGGAAAGGGGGAGAAATCATAACACCAGATCCTACCTTTAATTCTTTAATGGTTTATGCGGAACAATTTGGGGCTAAAATTCATAAGATTCCAGTAACTCCAACGCTGGATCATGATTTAACTGGTATGGCTTCAAAAATAAACAGTAACACAAAACTGGTTTTTGTTTGTAATCCAAATAATCCTACTGGTACCTTGATTCCTGAGAATGACCTGCGTGCATTTTGCAAACAAGCAGCTGAAAAAACCACAGTTTTTGTAGATGAGGCTTACTTTGATTTTATTACAACACCTGATTACCCGAGTATGGTGGAGTTGGTTAAGCAAGGAATGAATGTAATTGTATCAAGGACTTTTTCAAAAGTTTATGGATTGGCGGGACTAAGAATGGGGTATTTAGTTGCCCAACCTGAGATGGCAGCAAAATTAATTAATAACAGAGTTGCTTTCGTGGGTACGGTGGGAATGGTAGCTGCCAAAGAAGCTTTAGCCGATAAAGAATTTTATGCTTTTAGCTTATTGAAAAACAGGGAAGCTAAGGAACATATTTATGGTACTTTGGACAGTTTAGGTTTAGTTTATATGCCTTCGCATACTAATTTCGTATTTTTCAAACCTAAAAAAGAACTAAACGGCTTTAACAAAGAGCTTGAACAAAGAGGCGTATTAGCTGGCAGACCCTTTCCGCCCCTTTTAGAATGGAGCAGAATTTCAACAGGAACTACGCAGGAAATGCAACAATTCAGATTAGCAATGCAGCAAATATATGGGTAGTTCCTGTTGAGAATTTTATTATTTTAGGGGCGAAAATGGGAGCGGTTTTAAAAAGACCGATTCAACTTTCTCTACAATTTTAGCATCGGCTTCTGATTTATCTCTGGCTTTAATCCATTCAGAATCAATACGAAAGGCATCAAATGATGCTTTCGCTGCTGCTTCGCTGTTGTGAGAAAGTAAATATACTAATTTTGGCTGGGTTCCTTCTTTCTCTACTGTTTCCCAGTAAACCACGTTTTTCATTCCGTGTTTTTCAAATAAAGCACGCGTATGATCTCGGAATCTCGCTTTTAAGGCAGGTAGTCTGTTCGGTAAACAAGTATAGGTTCTAAGTTCAAATACTTGATTTAAAGCCAATTTATTGGGAGAAATTGCTGTAGATAATTCAGGGACCATTGTCATGAAAGTTTGGTCTACTTTTGCCACAAGTTTACCATTTTCCTCTGATTTAGCAGCTGCTTTTTTCCATTTAGGGTCAGAGCCAAATTCGTTCCATAATTTATCTCTCATTTCTTGTGAAGGATATCCAATAATAAAAGTAAGCGAATAGGAGTCTTCCTTAGTTGGAAGAAAATAGGCAACATTATCAATGTCATGTTTTTTAAGTAATCGAAGGGTATGATTTTTAAATCGTTCGATTAAATCTGGTCTTTTGTCAGGATGACAAGTGTAAGTCCTCATTTCAAAATAACGGTTGTCCACTTTTTGAGCATTTCCATCGATGGATAAAATAATTAAGGTGAGGGTGGCAAGTAGGCCAATAAATCGGGTCATAGGTTTATTTTTGTAAAGTAAATAATTTCAAAAGATAAATTTTGGCTATTTTCATTATTGATAACCATTTGATTTGTTATGAAATAAATTTAAAAAAATTCTGCAAGGAGAATGCTTCTCGGGTCAAATTTTATTCCACCCGGGGCCAGTTTCATAGGAATTTTTAGGAGCGTTGTCTTTTCCTTTATATCAAATTCATGGAAGGTGGTACCATTCAGTAGTGGATTATACACTTCCAGTTCAAGAGGTAATTCAAAAATAATATTGGAAGATTGTATTTGCTCGATTTTTAATTGGAGTTCCTTCAAGGTTTCATCGTAAACATAAGATGTTTTTATTTTTAATGGATCAGGTTGATAAAGCCATTGATGAAAAAAGATCCTTAAATCTTTTTGGGAAGATTTTTCCATCTCCGCCCTGAAATCATCAGTGGTAGCGGTACCGTTAAAATATTTTTTGTAATAAGCCTGAATGCCATTTTTAAAAGCAACATGACCTATTTTATGTCGTAACATGTGTAAAATCCATGCCCCTTTTTGATAAGTCAGTGTATTTGTCACAATGCCACTTTCTGCTGTGCGGTCACTGATAATACTAAAAGTGGAGTCCGTTTTTGTATAATTATCAACACGTCTTTTTGCCAGTTTTAATCCATTGATATATTCCTGGTAACCATAAACATGTTCATGATAGAGCAGGGTAAAATAAGTGGCAAACCCTTCACTGAGCCAGGCATCATCCCAGGTAGATTCCGTCACCGCGTTACCGAACCATTGATGCGCCAATTCATGGATGACTACGTCTTGAAGTCTTTTGTTATCAGGTTTTCCTGTAACCAGATTTTCGCCATAAAAGATAGCAGATGATGTTTCCATACCTCCTCCAACGCTGGCTGCTTGAATATTTGCCAGTTTTTCATAAGCAAATGGACCTACATAAGAGGAAAAGAAGGATAAAGCTTCTTTGGTTGGATGTAAAAAATCAATAAAACCTGCCTCTCTATCTTTGGGATAAACCCATGTTTGAATTGATTTTCCTTCAAATTCGTCCACCATTTGTACGGCAAATTCAGCAACACCTAAAACAAATAACCAAGGCGATACTGGGACGGATTGTTTCCAATGAGTCAAGGTGAATAATTTGTCTAAATGGGTCTCTTCCTGTAACAATCCATTGGATACCACTTTGTATTTTGAAGGTGCCTTGACTAAAAATTCACTGGTTGCCTTATCATAAGGATGATCTATAGAAGGCAGCCAGTGGCGTGTCAGATTCGGCCAGTTCTCATTAAAAAAACTTCGATCGCCATACTTGGTAGGACCAATTTTTAAACCTCCTGCCGGGATTCCCCTATAGGCAATGCTGATTTCAAGCTTTTCATCTTTTTGGGGAGGTTTATCAAAAAACAGGAATAACTCATCATTTGAATGGGTATATTTTATTTTATGGTGATGGCTATAAATAGAATCAATAAACATTCCTTTACCTTTTCTCGCTTCCGTCTTGTTAATCAAATCCAGTCTTATTTTTTTTGAATCATTAGTCTTAAATAAGATGCGAAGTGTCGCTTTACCCATTATTTCATCAGAAAGATCAGATAAGGATAATTCAAACTTATAATGAAGAATATCAATGGCATGATTTTTTGGATAATTATCTGCAAAAATGAAGGTGTTGCCAAAGAGGAAAAACAAATAAAAAAGGGTATGATGGAACTTCATTACTGTATACTTATTTTCTTAAGATAATAATTTTTCAAGTCCACTTGTGGGGGAAATTTTGCCAAAACGGTAATACCTTCGCTCGGAATTACCATTCTTGAAGTGCCATTTTCCGTGGTTATGTCCAGGGGTAAAGGCATGAAATAATTATTTAGTTTAATCGTATATTTGCCTAAACTCAACTCTTTAATGTGGATATCTAAAATTTCAGTAGTACGGGTATAAAAATCAAATAGTGGTTTTAAATCCTGATTGGAAGCCTGGCTAAATAACTGTTCTACATCGCGGGTAGTTACAAAATTATCATAAGTGTATTTAGGGTCAGTGGCTAATTTCTTTAAGGTAGGTAGAAATATATCCTCTCCAATTATATATCTTAAAGAATGCATAAAAAAGGAACCTTTAGTGTAAATATCACTGCCATTGTAAGTTTCATCCTCTGATAATTCTTCTCCCCCAACCATTGGTTTTTTTCCTCTGATGCCTCTTCTATGTCGTTGTATAATGTCATCATAAGCTACCTGGCCTCCAAGTTCAAAATGTATAAGTGCTTCTGCATAAGTGGCTATACCTTCTTGAATCCAGAGGTGCGCCCAATCTTTATTAGTCACTTTATTTGCAAACCATTCATGTGCATATTCATGAAATAAATTTGCTGAATAAGGGTGGTCTCCAATTTTAGTATATTCAAATTTATTCTGAAAGGTTATCATGGTTTGATGTTCCATCCCTGAGTTCGGAACGGCTGCAATGCCAATTTTTTCTTTTACCCATGGATATTCCCCAAAATATTTTTCTAATATCCTAGAATCCCGCTCCTTCAGTTCAATGATTTTTTTTGCCTGAGCTGTATCTTCTTGTAAAACATAATATTGGATCGGTACTATATTTCCATCGATAGTTTTATAATCTTTACTAATGACTACGTATTTGCCAATGTTAAAAAGAATACAATAGTTACTAATGGTATAATTTGTCTTCCAATGGAATGTTTTTTTATCTTTTTTTGCCTTTGTATCTATTAACAGTCCAGGACCGGCGACGACTAAATTGTTTGGAACAGTAATATATAAATCTACGCCTTCATTCGGCTCGTCGCTTGGGTGATCTTTACATGGGAAATATACTCGGCCTCCTTCTTTTTGACAGTTGATGGCCACCCAGGGATTTCCACTCCTGTCAGTTGTCCAGGTGAATCCGCCAAACCAAGGAGGTTTTGCGGCAACGGGAGGTTCTCCGCCATAATAAATAGTAATTTTTTGCTTCCCAGCTTGAAATGAGCCAATCGATGTTATATACACTTTATCTTTAATGTGTTGAAAATTGACCAGCTTATCATTGGCTTTAACTTTCTCAATTTTCAGCAGATATACCAAATCTAATAAGATAGTATCTGTAGGTTTTGAAAGAATCATATCAATGTCAGTGGAACCGACAATCGTTTTTTTATTGATATCCACCTCCAGAATAAGGGTATAATGTCTGATATCCATGATAGCTTGAAGGGGGTGTAATTTACCCCCGGAGGACATGTAACTAATATCTCTGTTTTGGGAATTTGCATTTTTTGTAAAAAAGCAAAGAAAAAATAGAAGAAGGGTAGGTTTAGCGATGGTTCTTAGCATTGGAAATATACTTAATGAGAAATTTAGGTTACCTAAATATAAGTATATTATCTATTTTTTCTTGTATAAACGAAAAGTGTCCAAAAAGAAACATTTCAAGCGAATGAATCGATTGAAATGCTTTCTTTTTGGACGCTGTAATTAATCTGCTTTGTTAACGGTTGGTTTTTCGCAGGCACCACCAAAACAGGCACCTGAAGCACATCCGAAGGCAAATAAACCCATGGAGGTAAAGTAGATGCCAAAAATGGCGCCAAACCATTGACCCTCAATGAACGCTTGAGAAGCGATAAATAAGCCGGCTAACAAATAAAATCCCCGGATAATAGTCCACTGAGTGGATATTCTAAGCCACAACTCCTTCATTCATTAATATTTTAATAGTAGGCAACATTATTATTTTCGATGTCACTGAATTTGAAATAAGACAAGCCTCTTCTGATTTTTCTAAAATTCTAAGTGTTTTAGCCTCATCTTTTTCATGGACAATGGTAATGGTAGGTTCGAGAATCACTTCACTCATCATGAATTTTCCATCTATCTGTTCCAGTTTACCTTTTGCCTTACAACTGAAGCTACTAAAATTCAGTTTAGAATTTTCAGCTATAGCCAAAAAGGTAGTCATCAGACAACTGCTAACTGCAGCTGTAAATAGGTGTTCCGGTGACCATATACCTGGCATACCTTTAGGGAATTCTGGAGGGGTAGCTACCTCTATACAAGGACCATTTTCTTTGGATAATTCAGGAGAGCAAAGGTTACCTTTTCGGTCCATTTGCCAGTTTACATCTACATGATAATAATAATCATCCATGATAAATAAAATATATTTAGTTGGCTTGCGCTTGATAATAATTCACATCAGTCCAGCCACCGCCATTTAAGCAGGTAATTCCTTGTTGATTCAGAAAGCTATGAGCTTGTCCACTGCGCATGCCGGAGGCACAGCAAAGAATAAGGGGTTGATTCAATGTTTTTAATTCTTCCAAACGTTGTGGAATTTCCTGTAGGGGAATATTAATAGATCCCGCTACATTTCCACCCATAAATTCTTCTGGAGAACGAACATCTACAATAGTTCCTTTTTTCTCCTTTAAAATGTTTTGCAAAGTCATGTTATGATTGTTTAGTGTTTTCTTTTTGAAAAATGTTTAAGAATAAGCCACCCATAACAGAGCCGTAAAGGGTACTGTTTAATGGTTTTGAGGTAATAAGACAGGTTCCTGAGACGCAACCAATATGGTAATAGTATAAGTATCCACCTACAGCACCTATCAATACCCCTATAATAGTTAGTTTATGTGTTTGTATAAAACTCATGGTCCATTCGATTTATTGGTCTTTTTTTCTCGTTGTGATGCCAAATGGTAAATAAAGGGGGCAGAAACTCACAAAACTGGTGAGAACAAAAATGCCGGCAAGAGCCAACAGCAGATAGCCAACGGTTCCTGAGATAATATTTCCAATAAATAAGCCAGTAATAATAGCAGCGATAATGATTCTGATTATCTTATCGGCAGATCCCATGTTTGGTCTCATTGTCTTTGTATTGAGGTTAAGAATTTAATACAATGCAAAGATGAGCCAATAAAAAAGGTACTTCAGTATCCTTTATCACATAAAGAGAAAAAATTATGAATTTGGTTTTATTTCATAAAGTTCCAAACGGCGGTCTTTCATGTTTCGCACACTTCCATACTCATGTAGCTCCCTTAATAGGTCGAGGTCAATATCTACAATAAGCGTCATTTCTGTATTAGGTGTAGCCTCACCTTTCACTGCATTGGAAGGGAAAGCAAAGTCAGAAGGCGTCAGAACAGCTGATTGTGCATATTGAATATCCATATTATGTACTTGAGGAAGATTACCAACACAACCAGCCATTACGACATAACATTCATTTTCAATGGCTCTGGCCTGAGCACAATATCGAACCCTCATGTAACCGTTTTGGGTGTCAGTCAAGAAGGGAACAAATAATATTTGCATCCCTTTGTCGGCTAAAATCCGGCACATTTCTGGAAATTCGACGTCATAGCAAACAGCCACGGCAATTTTACCAGAGTCAGTGTCAAATACTTCCATTTTATTTCCTCCAGCCATTCCCCATGAATCAACTTCTGCTGGGGTAATATGTATTTTCTCGTAGCGTTCGAAAGTTCCGTCGCGACGGCATAAATAACCTACATTTAGCAGTTGCCCGTTTTCCATCAGCGGCATACTTCCCGTTATAATATTTACATTATAGGAAACAGCATATTCCAAAAATTTATCCCTAAGGGGAAAGGTAAACGAAGACAACTCCCTAATAGCTTCAGGTTCACTCAAATGATTGAACTCTGCCATAAGAGGCGCATTAAATAATTCCGGAAAAAGCATAAAGTCACAGGTGTAGCTGGCGACAGAATCGACGAAATATTCGATTTGTTCGCAAAGGGCATCCATAGAGGGAAACAAGCGCATTTGCCATTGGATAAGACCCACTCTGACCACACTGGTTCGGTAGCTGATTTCTCTGGTTCTTTTCTGGTAGAAAATATTGTTCCACTCCAGGATAACCGTACTGACCGCTTGTTTTCTATCCCCTGCGAAATAGTCGGGAAGGATGGTTTTAATATGAAAATCATTCGCCAGATGAAATCCTAAAATGGGATCTTGCAACTCTTTGTATTTTACCTTTTGAATATAATCTTTAGGCGATTTTAATGCATCGCCCTCTTGTTTAGGCATTCTTGAATAGGTGATGATAGAGCAAAGATTCCGTTCCTCGCACCATTCCTTACGAACATCTGAAAGTCTCCTGCCTAGTCTTAATCCACGGTATTCTGGAAGAACAAAGGTGTCCAGTCCGTATAATAAGTCCCCTTCATACAGGTGGGTTGAAAAGGAAAAATTTCCTGTTATTTCTCTGAAATGGGTCATCTTTTCCATCTGTTCGATCGACAAAATGATGGATAAAGAGTACCCTACGACAATACCATTTGCCAAAACAACGATTTGACCTTCAGGAAAAACCGTGAGTAATTTTAAGATTTGAGCTTCTGTCCAAAGGACGGCAAGTTCTTCGTTAGGCAAAGATTTTAAGTCGGTAAGTAATTCAGAAAAATCTTCGATATGTAAATTCCTTACTTCGATTTTATCGATAGGAACCATGGGCGAGGTATGATAAAAAGATGAACGAACAGGTTTTATGGATGACAGCTAAACCAGCTGCTTATCATATCTTCAAAGATACATATTAGTATCAGAAATACTAATGTGATGTTGGAAAATGGGAGAGGACTTGTTTATGGAATTTTTATATGAGTACTTTTTTAATTATTTTCTCATATTGAATCATATAACCCAATCCTGCAGGGGCGAATGGCATACGCCCTTTTATCGTCTGGATTCCATGTTAGAATTGCCCTGAATCAAACGTCACGCGCATGGTTTGTTTAGGATATTTTTTTGCTTAAAAAAAAGAGGGTTAAAATTATTTAATAAAAAAAATAACTTTACATTCTAAGCATAAAAATTAATGCGAATCATAATATGAATATTGTAAGAATCGTGTTGCTGTTAATTTTTCCATTATTAGGGATATCGCAGGCACCAACTAAGATTAATTTCCAGTCGGTTTTAAGAAATACGAATGGGGAGGTTGTATCCAATAAGGCGGTAAATTTGAAAATTTCCATATTATCAGGCACGATTACCGGGACCGCTGTGTATATTGAAACGCATTCTAAAACAACGGATGTAGTTGGATTAATTAGTTTACAGATTGGTGGTGGATCAGTTTTAAGTGGGGTGTTTGGCACTATTAATTGGGGTAGTTCAGCTCATTTTATAAAACTGGAAGCAGATTTCAGTGGAGGGAATAGTTATGTATTATTGGGAACACAAGAACTGATGAGTGTACCTTATGCCTTGTTTGCATCTAAAACAGATACATCGGTTTTGAATCTTGCATCAAGATTTTCAACGAAGTTGAGTGGAGCGGACACGGTCTCTATGTCAGCTCGCATCAATGCCAAATCAAGTTTATCTGACACCAGTTTATTGAACCTGACATCCAGATTTTCAACGAAGTTGAATAAAACGGATACATCCGACATGTTATTCAATTACAAAACAGGATTGAATAATAAGCTGAATTGGATTGATACAACCAACATGTTGTCAACGTATTTAAGAAAAGCTGATACGCTCTCTTTGTCGGATCGCATTAATACTAAGCTAAGTAAAACGGACACGGCCTCCTTGTCAAATCGCATTAACGCTAAGCTTAATAGTACTGTATTTCCTTATTACCCAGGACTCCGCAAGGGACATATCATGTATTGGAATGGATCGATCTGGGTAAATCTAGATCCTGGTACTGCCGGTCAAGTTTTAAAGATGTCCTCAGCGGATGAGCCAGTACCAGTATGGGGAACTGTTTCAACTACTTCGGTTCCTGCTTTCTCCCCTTGCGGAGCAACCATTTCTGACATTGATGGCAACGCCTATAATACGGTTTTGATTGGTGCTCAATGTTGGACAAAGGAGAATTTAAGAGTGAGAAGATATAATAATGGTACAGCGATACCATTTGATGCCACTGGTGGTGCTGGTGGTAGTTCTTCAACATGGCAAAATTTAGAAATAGGAGCACATACCATTTATGCACATGACAGTGTGGCAACTCCTTCGAACCTCACCAAATATGGCTACTTATACAATTGGTATGCTGCAAAAGGGATATCTAAAATTGGAACAATTTTAGCTAATGATACTTTAAACATCTGCCCTTCAGGTTGGCACGTTCCTACTGACGCAGAGTGGACAACTTTGACTGATGAACTAGGTGGAGAAAGCGTAGCAGGCGGTAAGATGAAATCCGTTCGCACTTTCTATTGGAATAGTCCAAATACAGGGGCAACGAATGAAAGTGGTTTTTCAGCTCTCCCAGGTGGTTATCGTAATAGTGGTGGTGGTTTCGAGAATATTAGGAGCAATGCTTTCTTCTGGAGTGCTACGGAGGGCGTTTCCAGCATCGCTTGGAACCGCGACCTGTTCTACGACCAATTCTATGTGAAGAGGAACTACTTTTACTTTGGCGTCAATAAGGCTGTTGGTGCCTCTATCCGCTGCCTCAAGGATTAATAGTTTGTCTATTTGATTATTTGAGGGCTGGCAAATGCGGGAGGTAGGAAAGGGGGTGTGAGGAATTCCCCACAATGCGTCGGGTTGTTTTTTAGGGTTAAACCTGTAGCGGAAAAGACGATCCATGCCTCGCCTCTACGCTTCAGCACATGAGTTTAGCCAGGCTTTTTTTGGACAAAATACGTGATTTTTTAAAATCAGATCAAAAGACAAATATCTTACTTTACCACACTATTTAGGTTTGCCTACTTAAATATTTGTATGTTTACTAAAGCCATGAAACTGGTCTTTAAAAACAAAAAATGAAAGCAAAATTTATAAATCCATTTACAGACTTTGGATTTAAAAAAATCTTCGGGGAGGAGGCTAGTAAACCTTTATTGTTAGATTTCCTGAACTCACTTTTGCCTGAATCGGACAAAATTGTAGACCTGACCTTTAAGAATAATGAACAGTTGGGAGAGATTGACACAAATCGTAGAGCCGTTTATGACATTTATTGCGAGAATGAAAAGGGGGAAAAGTTCATAGTGGAGCTACAAAAGGCAAAACAAAATTATTTCAGAGAAAGAACCCTTTATTATGCTACTTTTCCTATTAGGGAACAAGCGGAAAAAGGATTTTGGGATTTTAATATGAAAGCGGTTTATTGCATAGGTATTTTAGACTTTACCTTTGACAACCAAAAATTAGACCCTGAATCCAACGAATTTAAACATACGATAAAGCTTAAGAATCAAAATGGAAAGACATTTTACGAGAAATTGACTTTTATTTATTTTGAGATGCCAAATTTCCATAAGGGGGAAACTGAGTTGGAAACAAGATTGGATAAGTGGCTCTATTTTATCAAACATTTGGAGGATTTCCAGACTATCCCGCTAAGTATCAAAGACGAAGTGTTTAATCAGGCGTTTGAGAAGGCAGAACTTGCTAATTTGGGTTCTATAGAAATGGATAACTATGAGAAAAGTCTGAAAATATTCAGAGATTTGAATGGTGCCTTTGACACGGCATTTGGTGATGGAAAATTGGAAGGAAAAATCGAAGGGAAATTGGAAGGGAAAATTGAAATAGCAAAAGCACTAAAAAGTATGGGCGTCTTAACTGCGACTATTATTGCTTCAACAGGTTTGACGAAAGAAGAAATCGAGAAGCTCTAGCAATACTTTTTTATAAGATTTTTAGATTAAGTTAAAAACTACCTCTTCAATTGATTTACATTGAAGTGTTAGAATGATGGTGTTTGCTACAATATAAAGGCTTTAATCCATGGCGTATAGGGCAGATATAGTTGCACCAGATTTGCTTGATACTGAAATTTCTTTCCAGTTCCTTTTTTCATCTTCTGTCAGAGGATTTCTCCATTTGACCATAAAATGACCGAAAAAAGGTTTTTTCAAAAGTTTGTATATAATCATTATAACTAAACAGGTTTAGGACAAAGAAAAGTTTTATTTATTCCTTTTTCGCAAAGATATCTAATTCCTTGAATTCAAAACTACCACTACTTTTATAGCCCTCCACAACGAAAGACACCTCATGTAATTTCCCCATGGTCAAGCCAATTGATTCCCATTGGTCAAAATGATCTGATATATGGATGCTACCCTTATTTCGTTTTTCTCTTCTAATACTAAAATATTGTTGAAATGTTGTGATGCCAACGATGGAGGGTTTTTCAACCCTGGTTTTTGTATAAACATCATATATACTGCCATCAGTTTTAAAAGACCCATTAAAAGTAGCATCTGGCGACATGTAGGAAACCCAGTTTCGCCAGTCTTCAATAATATAATATTCAATTAAAGGCTCAACCGTCCAGCCATAGATTGACAAATATGAATTGCCTTTTTTTTCTTCAGAAGGTTTATAATCACAATCGTAGGTGGCATAAAAGTCTCCAATTTCTTGATGCTTCCTTTTTTTGTCGTAGGCCAACCCACGACGAGCCAGATAATTTTCTATACCACTCCATTCCCCACTGAATAGAGCGCCCTCAGAAATGGTCATACAAGCATGCCCCTTAGCATATTGGTTCCATAATTCATATCGAAATCCGTCTTTCAAGCCAATAATCTGATCCTTGTTGTTTTCCATACAGATTTTTTGAGCATGTAAGCTATTTGCAATAAAGAAAAATAACAGGAGTAGCGCAAACAACACGTTTTTTCCTTTTGAAAAATGGGGTCTTCTCATGATAAAATCCATTTTTTTTGTCATTTCCACTTATTCCCTTATTTGGACTTAAAGGTTTGCATATATTTCACTAAATCTAACACCTCGGATTCATCCAGTGGGTCAAATAAACCAATAGGCATCAACGAAGTCGGCTGTACTTCCCGCGATTGAATATTAGATTTATGGATGACTGTGGCTTCCTGACCCACAATGCGCATAGTAAGCTGCCGCTCATTTTCTCCCACTACATTCCCTGAATAGGTGCGTCCATCGCGTGTTGTCACGACAACCAATTTATAATCATCTTGTATTTCCCCACTTGGATTCAGGACATTGAACAAAAGATAGTCCAGATTACCTCTATTTGATCCTGTCAAATCAGGACCAATGTCACCACCTTTTCCATACATTTTATGACAACTGCCGCAAGCTACCTGAAAAAGTACTTCCCCCCTTTTTGCATTGGCTGTTTGCAGGGCATTAGCTGTTATCATTTTTTGATATTTAGCATAGGCTTTAGCGAGGGAAGGCTCTTGTTCTATGGGACCCCAAACTTCAATAAAACCGCTGCCAACTACGCGAAGTAACTGTCTGGCAGTATAGGCGGGTATGTCCTTTTTCGGCACCTTTTGTTCCTTTAAAGCTTGCGTCAAAAGCCAACCATATTGGGGCCTTGAGGAAAGGGTTAGTATAGCTTGCTGCTTTTCTGCCTCATTAAAATCTTTGTATTTTGACAAAAGTAATTTCCCAAGTATTTCTGAATCATAATTTGCGATAGCTTGAATCACATCTATTCTTAAAGCAGGTTCTTTGATTAAATTTGGTATCTCATCCAATAAAGCATCCCCTTTTCGAACGGAAATATCGCGAATGGCTTGAATACGAGTAACATTTGTCGCATTTTTATTTTTCAGCGTAGCCATTGATTTTTCAAGCACTTCCGTATCCCCAAACCTTTGGGCAATCTGGTTGGCTAATTGTTCCATTTTTCCTTTATTGCGTTTCAATTTAGCATAAACAGCTGGCCAGGTTTTAGGTGCTTTAAGATCAAAACGACCCTCCAGACCATCACGCATACCTTCCAAAATAAGCATTTGATTTTTAGACTTTTTACTAATGGCAGTAATGACCATTTCAGGTAAATTGGCATCTATCAGGCGTCGAGAAATGTATTGTGAGATTAAAGGAATATTTGCATTATTAGCCAAGGAAATCGCTCTGTTAGGATTATTTTTCACCAAGGGTTCTAAGCCAAACCAAAGCATTTTAGGTAGGTTATGATCTATTTCGTCTTCACTGTGTAAAGCAAGTTGTTCTGCCAGATTCCAGGCAGCTTCTTTATTGATTCGTTGCATGGCAGAAGCCAGATATAAGCGCACAACGGGAGAAGGATCTTCTTTTGCGAGGCGAATAAAGGCTAAAATCGCATCATTAGAAGGGTTTTTATCTTCACAGAGAAATTGAATGGCCCATGCTCGGATATGTGCATCTTTGTCGGACAATGCTGAGAGGAGTTCATTTGATGTAAATTGATTGGTAATATGCAAAGCCCACATCGCCCGAAGCCTGTAATCAGCATTAGAATTTTGCTTGTAAATGTCTTGTAATGCATCGACAGCATTTTTACTTACATTACCTTTATGTGCTCTATGTTGCAAGATAACTCGGGCACGTCTTGCATGCCAATCACTCGGACTTTTTTGTAATTCCACCAATTGTTTATCGGAAAAAGTATTCAAATCGGCAAATCTGTTTTCAAAATTTTGTGCCATTGATTTTTCAGGCATTATTCTGAAAATACGTCCAGTCTCACCGTTTAACACTTCCTTTCCACAAATATCAGCGTCGTGCCAATCTAAAACATAAAGTCCACCATCAGGACCAACTTCCATGCTAAAACCTACCCATTGGGCATTATTCGCCAGAAGCAACTCGTCGGCATGTTTGGCGATAAAACCAGAGCCCTTTGGCTGTAAAATATCAGATAAGACAGCGTGTTCGTGGATATTTGCCATAAAAATACGCCCTTTATGTTCTGCCGGGAAAGCATCAGATTGATACACTCTGGCGCCACCATGTGCAGACCGATGGCTATGGTCGGCTATGGTTCGAATATCACTATAAAAATAAGGATTAAAATGCTGGCCTCCCTGCCTGTGATAAATACCGCCTGGAATCACGTGCCACATGTGGGGAATGACACAAGCACTGATAAATAATTGTCCTTTGGCATCAAAATCAATCCCCCATGGATTACTAAAACCATGAGCTACCACTTCGAATTTGTCTTTTGTGGGATGATACCTCCATACACCACCGTTGATATTAACACCCTCACCATCTAAAATATCTTCTGGAAAAGGATCTTTGTGCCTGTAAAGCCGACCTTTTCCTTCGGGTTTACGCACTTTTGAAGGGGTTGCAAAGCCCTGACAGCCGTACAACCAGCCATCGGGTCCCCAATGCAGGCTGTTTAAAGTTTCATGTCTGTCGCGAATACCCCAACCGGTCAGGCGGACTTCAATATCATTTTCGTCTGCTTTATCATCGTGGTTTTTATCGGGCACAAAAAGTAGATTAGGAGGTGCGCCTAAATATAATCCATCAAAACCAACGGCCATAGCTGCGGGAAAAGCAATGCCTTCTAAAAACACTTTTTTAGTATCCGCTACACCATCGTGATTGGAATCTTCAATGATTAAAATACGGCTATTGCCTGCATTTGAAAAACCATGTCCACGCGACTCATAATCCCGGTTTTCTGCGATCCAGAGACGCCCTTTATCGTCCCAACAAAAGGCCATTGGTTGGGTAATCATGGGTTCAGCAGCCCAAACATTGACTTTGAAACCTTCATTCATGGTCATATTTGCTGCGGCCTCTTCGGGGTTTAGAAATTTAGCATCTCTGCCCTCTTGTTGAGCAATGCCCCAAAGAGAGGCGGTATTGTACATGCCTTTATCCCCGGAAAAATCTCCCCAAAGATTATCCATTTCCATATTATTCAGTGTACCCGAATAGGCGACAACCTGATGCTGAAAAGTAGCCATCTGTCCTTTTTTGATATGCCAATCCCCTTGTTTTGCCTTCACA
>SXGT01897944.1_pt1 | contig 24314 bp, 17 predicted proteins | sample 3176221 | NCBI WGS metagenome assembly SXGT01 (sample SAMN11356862, study PRJNA531348) | freshwater metagenome | isolation source: freshwater sample F1-120 | place: China: Fuxian Lake, Yuxi | collected 2017-12-25
ACAAAGGCCAGGGCGATGCCAGTATTGCCGCTGGTGGGCTCGACGATACCCATGCCCGGCTTGAGCAGGCCCCGCTCCTCGGCGTCCCAGATCATCGACGCCCCGATGCGGCATTTGACCGAATACGCCGGATTGCGGCCCTCGACCTTGGCCAGCACCACAGCGCCGGCCCCATGGGTGATCTTGTTGAGCCGCACCAGGGGGGTGTTGCCGATGGAGAGTGAATTGTCAGCGAAATAGGAGGGCATAGATCTGATCCTCGGGGGTTGGGACCACTCGCCCTGGAGGGCGGGTCCGGGTGGGGGTGGGCCATGGTCGTTTTTCAATATAATAAGCGCAGGTGCGGCCGGCACTGCCAGCGGCACTTGCCGTTGGCAGCAACACGGGTTTTTGATCATCGTATAAAGGAGAACCCATGGAGGCCGAGATGAGGATCAAATCCGATGCCGTGTATCTGTACCGCGTGCCCATCGAAGCCGACGAGGCGCCCTTCGAGCACTACCGCGATCTGGCCCGGGCGGCGCTGCGCCTGGTCGAACCCCCATTGCCCTCCCAGGGTACTATCCTGCTCAAACCCAACGCCACCGTGCTCTTCCCCGCCGAGCGGCGGGTGATCACCCACCCCGGCTTCCTGGCCGGCATGATCGAAGCCCTGGTGGAAAAAGGGGTCACCAGGGATCGGCTGGTGGTGGCCGAGGGCCAGTGCGGCGAACAGCCCGAAAACGGACATACCTGGGAGAAGTGCGGTTACCAGGGGATGATCGACGAACAGGGGGTGCGCCTGGCCAAACTCACGGGGGCCGAGATGCGGCAGGTGGCGGTGCCCGGCGGGGTGGTCTACGAGCACTATCCCATGGCCCGCGAGGTGACCGACTGCGCCTTCTTCTTCAACGTGCCGGTGGCCAAGTGCCACAACCTGGTCTGCACCACCCTGGCGGTGAAGAACCTAATGGGCACCCTCGGCACCCCCGAGCGCCATATCTGCAGCGTGCAGAAGGTGGACGAAGCCCACCTCGAGGGGCGGTGGCGCCTGGCCGACAACGGCCTCAGCATCCACGAGAACGTCTTTGTCGACAAACTGCTCGACCTGCTCGCCGCCCACCGCAGCCTCGGCATACCCCGCCTGTGTATGATCGACGGCCTGGTGGGACGCGACGGCACCGCCTTCAACGAGGGCCGCAACTACCCGCTGGGCTGGACCCTCATCGGCGAAAACGAGGTGCACGTCGACGCCTTAGGCACCCACCTGATGGGCCTCGATCCCCTCTGGCCCCCGAACCTGACCCGCGCCGTGGAACGCGGTTTCGGCACCAACCGGCTGGAGGAGATCGAGCTGATCGACCTGTGCACCGGTCGCTCCCTCAACCGCGCCGAGGTGCAGGCCCTGCGCCGGGCCGAGGTGTTGATGCCGGTCTGCCGGTACGATGGAGGGTACTACAAACGCTTCCGCCCCAACGGCTCGGTGGTGCCCTGGAACCTCAACGAGGTCAACCAGCAGCGCTTGCTCGACGGCCTCGATCCCATCGCCCCGGAACACAGCCCCAGCATGCGGGAACCGGCGATGGCCTGAGCAGCGTTTGTGTGCCGCTCCACCGGAGGCCCCGACGGGGGCCTCCTTTTTTTGTTGCCGGCGCCCGTGCCGGATGGGTTTTCCTGCTGATACCCCCACCAACTGCCCTGCCTCGACGGCCACCTGGCCGTTGACCAGCACCCAGTGGATGCCGCGGGGCGGCTGTTTGGGGTTGAGGTAGTCGCTGCTGGTGCCGATCGCCAGTGGGTCGAACACCACCACGTCGGCCCAGTTCCCCACCTCCAGGGTGCCCCGGCCCGCCAGCCCGAAACGGCGGGCCGGCAACCCGCCGGTCTTGTGAAGGGCCTCCTCCAGGGACATCCACCCCTTTTCGCGCACGTATTCACCGAGGAATTTGGGATAGGTGCCAAAGGTGCGCGGGTGGGGCCGCCCTTCGGTGTACAGGCCGTCGGTGATGATCGAGGTCAGCGGGTGCGAGAGCACCAGGCGCAGATTGGTCTCGCTCTGGTTGAAGGAGAGGATGGTGTTGTGACCCGCCAGGGCGGCCGCATTGGTGTAGCTGCCCGCCACCTCCAGGTCGGCAAAGTACTCGCCGGCATGGGCCCAGAAGTGTTGGTTTCGGAATGGCTGTGCACGTCGACGAAACCGGTGGCCACCACCAGGCCGGAGCAATCGAGGACCTCGGCCTCGCCGGGTTCCGGGATGGGGCCGATGGCCCGGATCCGCTCGTCCTCGACCAGCACGTCGGCGGACTGGGCCGGGGCCCCAGTGCCGTCGATCAAGATTCCTTTGGCTAGCAGTAAAGGCACGGGGTCTGGCGGGGTTCAGAAACGCTGGGTGAGGGACAGGGTCAGTCTGCGGCCGAGGCGCTCGCCGTACTGACCGGGCACGTTCTGATCGGTGTAGGGCAGGAGCTGGTAGTGCGCGTGGTCGAGCAGGTTGAAGGCCCCCAAACCCAGCTCGGTCCCCGCGAGTGGTCCGGCGAGGCGATAGCTCAGACCAGCCTGGACCAGCACGTAGGCAGGGACCTTCCCGTCGGGTCCGGGGAATCCGCTCAGGTTCTGGGCCCACCAGGTGGGGCCCACATAGTGGCCCCACAGGTTGGCGGCCAGGGCACCGCGGAAGATCTGGGCCCCGCCGTTGAGTTTGTGGGTCGGGCTGCCCCGGCGCGCTGCCAGGAGATCCCCCTCGCCGGTCATGTACAGGTAAGAATAGTTTCCCGCCAGGACCAGAGCCTGACCACGGCGCCAGGTGACCCCTGCTTCGCCACCCCAGGCGCTGGCCCGGCCCCGGTTGGCAAAGGTATTCTAGACCACGAAAACCGGAGGCGCGATCTGGGCGATGCGGGTATCGATTCCCACCAGCCCCTCGAGGCGATAGTGGAAACCGGCCACCGTGGTTTCCCAGGCCCCGAACTGGCCCCGGTGCGCCAGCTCGAAGAGCAGGATCCGCTCCTGTTTCAGCGTGCGACTGCCGCTGATATTCACCTCCATGCCAGTGAAACCGGAGTTGCCTGGCAGGAAGGCCGGTGCCGGCAAATCCTGCTCCAGAGCCAGGAAGTTCTCGTTCAGGTTGGGGTTGCGGTAGGCAGTGCCCACCGCCGCCCTGAAGATCTGCCCGGTCCTCGGGGTGTACACCGCGCAGAGGCGGGGAGAAAAGGCCGTTCCCGCCAGCTCCTGGTGGTCCAGCCGGCCGCTGAACACTAGATTGAGCCGCCGCGTCACCCGCCCCTCGTCCTCAAAGAAAACCGACCCCAGGCTGTGGGTCGCCGATCCCTCGCCAAAGGTTTCGGACTGCATGTAGACGTGCCGGAAACTGCCGCCGGCGACCATCTGGTTACCCGCCGGCAGGTCGAACCGCCGTTCGGCGCTGAGTTCGGCGGTGCGGTATTCCACCTTGGGGTTGTTGAGCAGGCCGAACTGGTCGAACTCGCCCTTCCCCCAGTTCAGGAAAGCCCCCACCTGCACCTGCCGACGGGTGCCGTCGAGGCGCAGGAATCCCGCGGTAAAGGAGGGGCGGGTGGTGCCGGGGGCGCCGGAGGTCAACTCGGTCCGGGTCCTGCCCGCCCCGCCCGTCAGGTTCAGCCGGGCGCCGCGGCGCGGATTCCACTCCACCTGGCCGTGCACCTCGGCGACCTTGGAGGCATGCTGGTCCGGGTTTTCGAACTGGTAACCGCGGCGCCAATTGGCCCCTAATTTATAGCCAACCCGGGCACCCCGTATCCCGTACAGCAACTGCCCGGAACGACTGCCCCCCTCGCTGAGGTTGAGGCCCACGAGGCCGCCGCCCAGTTGCTCCGGGGTTTTGGTGATGATATTGATGACCCCGTTGATGGCGTTGGCTCCGTACAGGGCCGAGGTCGGCCCCTCCACCACCTCGATGCGCTCGATCTCGCCGGCGGTCACCGGGATGGTCTCCCAGATGGCAAAATCGAAGAAGGTGTTCAGCAAGGTCCGCCCGTCGAGGAGCACCAGGGTGCGGTTGTTGAAGGGTTTGCCAAGGCCGCGGATACTGACCTCCCCCTGATAGGCCCGCGCGGCCATCACCTCCACTCCGGGCAGGCGGCGCAGGACTTCCCATAGGAACGGGGTTCCAGAGGTCTGCACCTCCCTGCCCGGGATCACATACACCGTGGCCGGCACCTGGTGCAGCGACCGGGGCAGGCGGCCAGCGCTGACTACCTGGGCTTCCTCGGCGAAAAACCGGTACAGGTCCCTGTCGACCGACTGTAGCGGTCCGACCTGCCCCACCAGCAGCAACACCAGGCCCCACCACCAGGCCCGATGGCTAATTGAGCTTCCCACACTGCCACTCCGCGTCACCGTTTCTCCCGCCGATGGATTGGGATCCACGACCCCACTTTTACTCCCTATAATACGAAAACTCCCGGGGACCGGCGGAGACCCAGCCACGGCCTCGATCCGCGGCAGGCTGCGCCACCTCATCCCCGCAACCGGGTCGGTGTTGGGCAAAGCGATCCAGGTGCGCAGACCTGTCTGGGACTGGCCGCCAGGAACAACGTGGGGGCCTTTTTCGGTCTTGACAGGCCCGGCAAACCGGCCTTTGTTCCTGCGGCGTTTCCCCCCATTCCCACCAGGAGGGTCCTATGCCCCGCATCCTCGTCGCCGAATGCAAACAGGAGGTCTCCAGCTTCAACCCGGCCCCCAGTCGTTACGCCGATTTCCGCCTGCTCCAGGGAGAGGCACTCCTGCATCACCACCGCCGGGTGCGCGAGGAATTGGGCGGGGCGCTCGGGGCCTTTGCCGCCGACCCTGCGGTGGCGGTGGTCCCCGCCTTCGGCGCTAGTTCCAATACCTCGGGCGGGGTGCTGGCTGCCGCCGACTGGGCCCAACTCCGCCGTGCCTTCGTCGAGGGGCTGGCCGCCGCCGGTGCCGTGCACGCGGCCTATTTTTCCCTGCACGGCGCGATGCAGGCCGAGGGGGAGGACGATCCGGAAGGGCACCTGCTGGGCGAGGCCCGGCGTATCCTGGGCGAAGGCATTCCCATCGTGGTCTCCCTGGACCTGCACGGCATCCTCACCGACCGCATGCTGCTGCACTGCGACGCGGTAGTGCCCTACCACACCTATCCCCATACCGACTTCTACGAGACCGGAGCGCGGGCCGGCGCCCTGCTGTTGCGGATCTTGGGCGGGGCCCGCCCAGTCACGGCGCGCATCAAGATCCCGGCCCTGGTGCGCGGCAACGAACTGATCACCGCCACCGGCGCCATCCGCACCTGCATCGACCTAGCCAAAGAGATCGAAGCCGGCGACCAGGGCCTGGCCGCCGGGGTGATGTGGGGCAATCCCTTCACCGACGTGCCCGAGTTGTGCTCCAGCAGCGTGGTGGTGATGGATGGCGACCGCGCCGCCGCCGAGGCCCACGCCGGCGACCTGGCCCGGCGCTTCTGGCAGCATCACGAGCGCATGCAGGTGCCCCTCACCAGCCTGGAGGAGAGTGTGCGCCAGGCCGCTGGCGTCCGCCAAGGCACGGTGGTGCTGATGGACGCGGCCGACGCCACTAGTTCAGGGGCCTCGGGGGACAGCAACGCCATCCTGCGCGAACTGGTGCGGCAGGCCTATCCTGGCCGGGCCCTGCTGCCCATCGTCGATCCGGCAGCGGTGGCTCAGGCCTTTGCGGCCGGGGTGGGGGCCACCATCCACACCACCCTGGGTGGGGCCTGCGACCCGGCCCGCTTCCAGCCCCTCGCCATCGACGCCCAGGTCCGCCTGCTTTCGGACGGGAAGTTCCGCAGCGAGAGCTTTGGCTGGCCCTGGGACGCGGGCCGCACCGCCGTGCTGCAGGCCGGCAACCTCACCATCGTGACCGGCACGCGGCCGGTGAGTCTTTTCGATCGCTCCTGGTTCTACGCCAACGGCCAGGACCCGCGCCACTTCGACCTGGTGGTGGTGAAATCCCCGCACTGCGAGCCCCATATGTTCGCCGACTGGTGCGCCAAACTCATCGACGTCGACGCCCCCGGCTCGACCAGCGCCAACCTGCGCCGCCTGGGTCATACCAGATGCGCCCGGCCCATCTTCCCCCTCGACGAGGGGGTGCAGTTCCAGCCGCAGGTGCAGTTCTTCCGCCGCGGCTGAACGCGGGCCTTTAGCGATAGAACTCCTCGGCGTTGTGGATGGGCTGGTACCCCACTTCGCGGCGGGGGGTCTCGATGTCGAAGATGTTGTAGGTGTTGTCGGAGATGACGAAGTAGTGCGCCCCGCTCCTCAGGGTACCGCCTAGGTGGGCGGTGAAACAGGCGTGTACGAAACGGGCGGCGTCCTCCTGGTGGCACCACACCGAAAAGTACGCCACCTCCTCGTGCATCTTGTTCTGGGCATTGATCCCGCCCCAGCGGGCGGCCACCGCCGCCTTCCCCTGCAGCGCCAGCCGATGGGTCCAGGCCTCGACATAGGCCTTCTCGTCGCCGTAGTGGCTGACCGGGCAGGCCGGTAGGGTGGCGGGGAGGATGGGCCAGGTGGGCCCCAGTTCGGCAAAGCGGCGCTGGGCGATGAGCGGGTAGGGGTCCCTTTCGTAGAACAGGTAGGCCGCGTCCACCGCGTGCACCGAACTGGAACCGATGATCATCGGCCCCGGGTCGTGGGCCAGCACCGACTCGTAGACCAGATCGGTCATCTGGTTCATCTCCTTCAGGCCCCCGTGGCGGGCCAGGTACACCACCAAGTCGGTGCCCGGCAGCAGCCGGCGGAAGGCCTCGGGGTCGGCGACAAAGTCCAGCTCGAGGTGTTCCTCCCCGGGGCCGGCGGCCGGGCCGTGGTCGCGTGCCCCTGGCAGGTCGACGCAGACAAACCGGTACCGCGCATCCAGTTGCGGCATGTACTTGCGCAGGCCGGACCCGATATTGCCCCGTCCCCCGAGCAACATAACCGTGATTGGCGACGACAAATCCGATCCTTTCGCAATGGGTTGGGAAAGTGCTTATTTAACACCTGTTTCGCCGCCCTGTCAAGGAAAAGGGCCTCCCGACTACAAGGAACCGCATGGACGAGAAACGCCTCAAGATACTGATGCAGCGCTACCCCGCCGTCGCTGACCTGCGCCAGCGGGCCCGCCGTCGTATGCCCCACGTGGCCCACGAGTACCTCGAGATGGGCACCGGCGACGAGGCCGGCCTGGGCCGGAACCTCGAAAAGATGGCCGATGTCACCCTCCTGCCGCGTTTTATGTTCGGCGAGTTGATGCCCGACCCCTCGACCACCCTTTTCGGCCGGGAGTACCGGACCCCTTTCGGGGTGGCGCCGGTGGGACTGTGCGGCCTGATGTGGCCCCGTACCGAGCAGATCCTCGCCCGCACTGCCGCCCGCTACCGCTTCCCCTACTGCCTGAGCACCGTGGCCACCCAGACCCCCGAGACCATCGGCCGCATCGCCGGGGACATGGGCTGGTTCCAGCTCTACCCCCCGCGCGCCCGTGAGGTAAGGGTGGATATCCTGCACCGGGTGAAGGACGCGGGGTTTACCACCCTGGTGGTCACCGCCGACACACCCGTAGGCAGCCGCCGCGAGCGCACGATTCGCGCCGGCATGACCATGCCGCCCACCATCTCCGCCCGCTTTGTCTGGGAAGCCCTCACCCACCCCACCTGGACCCTGCGCACCCTGCTGGAGGGCCTGCCCACCCTGCGCACCCTGACCAAATACGCCCCCTCCAAGGACTGGAAGGACGTGACTGCCTTCGTCGCCCAGCACGTGGGCGGCACCCTCTCGTGGGACTACCTGCGCGAGGTGCGGCAGGAGTGGCAGGGCCCGCTGGTGATCAAGGGTCTGCTGCACCCGGCAGACGCGGAGATCGCCCTCGACGTCGGTGTCGACGCCATCCAGGTTTCCAACCACGGCGCCCGGCAATTCGACGGCGCCCCCTCGGCCATCGAGGCCCTGCCGGCCATGGTGGAGCGGATCCATGGCCGGGTGCCGGTGCTCTTCGACAGCGGGGTGCGCACCGGCCTGGACCTCATCCGCGCCCTGGCCCTGGGCGCCGACTTCGTTTTCCTCGGCCGGGCCTTCATCTACGCGGTGGCCGCCCTGGGCGAGGAAGGAGGCGACCTGGTGGCCGAGATCCTGCTGGCCGACCTCAATGCCAACCTCGTCAACCTGGGCTGCGCCACCGTCGCCGATATCAGAAAGATCGTCGCCTCGTGAACCCCGACCGGAAAGGTGTTCGATGAAAACCCTGGCCGACCGCATCGCCGAGTTCAAGCACCAAGGCTACACTGTCTTTGAAGGTGCCTTCAGCCGCGAGCAGATGGACCGCTGGATCGCCAAGTACCCGGATCTGGTGGCGCGGCAGACCCCGCCGGGGGCGGCCAACCCCACCCTGTGGCTGAGCAGTGTGGTCGAGTACGAACCCTGGCTGATGCTGCCGGCGGTCAACGACCCGGTGATCCTCGACTTCGCCGAGCGGGTGCTGGGGCCCTTCGTGCAGCTCGACAACCTGACCTTCATGGGCTTCCCCTCCCTGCCCCGCGCCGAGGCCGAGGGCAAAGCCGGCGGCTGGCACCGCGATATCTGGGGCTGGGTGCCGACCAGCGCCGACTACGTGCTGCCCCTGGCCTGCAACGCCATCACCTACCTGCAGGACCTCGACGACGAAAACGGCCCGCTGCGGGTGGTGCCCGGCTCCCACCGCGAGGCCGTCACCGTGCCCCAGGACCAGCGCACTACCCCGCATCCGCGGGAACAACTGGTCTACGCCAAAGCCGGCGACGTGATCTTCACCCATTGCGCCCTGCTGCACTCGGGCACCCCCAACTGGAGCGGCCGGCAGCGCTATTTCTTCTCCATCTACTACAACCGCAGCTGGCTGCGCTGCCGCGACAATCACGCCGGGCCAAACGTGGCCAAGATCCTCGCCCATGCCCGCGAGAAAAACGACCGCCGCCTGCTGCGCCTCTTCGGGGTGGACGAGCTGGTCTTCCGCCGCGCCAATTCCGGCTTTCAGGTGGCCGACGAAGAGATGTGGGATCGCTGGATCGAGGAGGACCGGGCCCTGCTCAGGGGCGAGGCATGAGCGCCGACCTCAGACGGGCGCGGGTCGGGGATCTGCCCCTGCTCTGGGCTGAACCCGCTGCCGGCGCCCCGCGCCGGCTGGTGATCTGGCTGCCCGGCTTCAGCGGCACCAAGGAGGGGGTGCTGCCCCAGCTGCAGGACCTGGCCGCCGCCGGCTTTGTGGGTTTGAGCTTCGATCCCCGGGAACACGGCGAACGCAGCGCCGAGGGGGTGGAGGCGTTGCGGGCCCGGGTCCGGGGCAATATCCGCCGCCACTTCTGGCCCATCCTCGCCCAGACCGCCCTGGAGACCCCGCCGGTGATCGACTGGGCCATTGCCGAACTCGGGGTGGAACCAACCGTGGGCATGGGGGGCATCTCGATGGGCGGGGACATCAGCATCGCCGCCGCCGGAGTGGACCGCCGTCTAGCCCGGGTGGCAGCGGCCATCGCCACCCCGGACTGGTTGCGGCCGGGTTCCTTCGAGCCTCCCGGTGAGCCCGACGAGTTTGCCCGGGCGGCCTACGAGCGCTGCAATCCCCTCACCCATTTGGACGCGTACCGGCATTGCCCGGCCCTGTGTTTCCTCTGCGGCGACCAAGATCAGCAGGTGCCCGCCGACGGGGCCGAGCGTTTTGCCGCCGCACTGGCCCCGACCTACGCGGCCCATCCCGAGCGCCTGGAGGTGTACCGCCAACCCGGTACGGCCCACCAGTTTACCCCGATCATGTGGGAACTGGCCCTAGCGTGGTTCAGCCGCGGCGGCTGAGCCCAGCGGGTTTGCGGCTGGCGCATTTCGGGAATGAGGGGAAGAAACTACGGAGTGCTCGCCAGCGGGATCAGCACCTCGTTGCGGCGCAGGAACCAGGGCATGAAGGGCGGATCGTACCGCGCCCACACCGCCTCACCAGCCGGCACCAGTCCTCTGATCGCCATCCACCTCTCCAGTTCCTCCCGGTGCCGCTGGTACCCGGACTCGCTCCAGGTGCCCGAATAACGAATGGCCGCCACCCGGCGGGCCGGTACCTGGCGCAGACGCACCGCCGGGTCGGTGGGCACTGGCAGGGTTTCGAGGGTGTAGCTGGCGGGTATCATGAAACTCACCGCGTACCCCTCCGGGGTCCGTTCCTGGCCCACCGGTGCGGTCATGGCGATCTTCTCGCGGGCCTCCTGCCCCACCGGCGCGGTCATGGCGATCTTGCCGCGGGCGCTGTTTTCGCCAGAGATGTAGCGAAAGAGCGGACCGAAGGCCTGATTGCCGGCCTCCTCGGCGCCGGCCTCCACCACCACCTCGGCCACCAGACAGGCGTCGTAGTCCCGCACCTGGCGGTTCCCCTCGGTGGCGACCACGGTGTATTTGGCTTCCTCTACGGCCATGGCCACCTCTGCGCCCAGCAGCCCCAGCAGGGCGCCCAGCCCGACAAAACCCGCACCGCCCATCAGTACGGGTTGGCCGGGGCCAGGTCCCAGCCGCTGATCCGGCGGAGCTTGGCCGCCCCACCCTCGGCGAAGAGCACCAGCCCCTGGCTGTCGGCCCGCTGGGGGTACACCCGCCGGCCGATGGCCTGGCGCTCGTTGGCAAAGACCTCCACCACCGACTGGTCGACAAAAACCCGCAGGCGCAGGGTCTCACCCTCGGCCAGCCTGAAAGGCGCCCCTTCCACCACCTTGCGGCCACTGCTGCCGCTGCGGCTGCTGTCGAAGACCAGCTGTCCAGCTTCCGCGTCGTAGTAGAGCAGGGTCTCCTCCTCCCCGCCGGCCCGCACCTTCAGCCCGCAGCGCCGCGCCGCGCCGACCTCGAACTCCAGCTCCAGTTCGCAGGAGGTGCCGTCCAGACCCTCGAGTGCCTTGGTCTGGCCGGCTTTGAGCGCCTGGCTCCGCCAGCGCTTCACCGACCCGCGCAGGACCTCCAGTTCGCCCACCGGCGCCATCCTCAGGGTATTGTCCTCCCCCACCCACAGGCTGCGCGGCAATCCGTAGACCCCGGACCAGCCGCGCTCCTTCTCCCCCTCGGGGTTGTCCAGCAGCCACGACCACATGATCTGCCTTCCCTGCGGGTCCATCAGCGCCTCGGGGGCAAAGTAGGTGTTGTCCACCCAGGTCATGCGCCCGTGCGTCTCGGGATGGAAGTGAAGGTCGCGGTAGGTGCCCACATAATACTGGCAGCCCAAGTTGTGGCTGATGAAGAGCAGCAGGTGTTTGCCGCTGGGCAGCCCGCCCTCGGGACTGGCGGGCAGGGGCAGGAAACTGGGGCACATGTTGTCCTCGCTGCGCTGGGTCCACGCGGGCCGGCGCTGGTAGAAGACGTGCAGGTACTCCCACTTTTTCAGGTCGTCGGAAACAAAGAGATAGAGCCGGTCCCCCTGCTCCGACTCGGGCGCTTCCGGGGCGCGGCCCACCTTGTTGAGCACCAACAGATTACCGGTGAGTATGTAGTAGCGCCCGCCCTCCTTCCAGATGTTGGAAGGGTCGGCGGAGCCCACGAAAAAGGGCTGGCCCTGGGCATCCCTCAACTCGGTCACCCCCCACTCGCTGGACTTGATCACCGGATTGGCCGCCAGTTTGGTCCAGCGCTCGTACCCCGGCCCCTGGCTCTGGGCCAGACCGATGCCCTTGTCGCCCCACAGCATCCAGTAGGAGAGGGTGGCGGTGCCGTCCTCGTCCACAAAGGCTCCGCCGCTGAAACAGCCCTCGTCCCCCTCCCCCGGCCCGATGGCGTCGGGGTGGTGGCGCCAGTGCACCAGGTCGGCGCTGGAGACGTGCCCCCAGCAGAAACCCGAACCGCTGCGGCTGTAGAGATACATCAGGTGGTAGCGGCCCTCGGCGTAGAACGCGCCGTTGGGATCGCCGGGCATACCCTGATCCTCGGGCACGCAGAAGTGGTAGCGCGGCCGGGTGGGGTCGGCCAGCAGCCGCTCGCGCAGAGCCCGGCTGGTGCGCACCGCCGCCTCGGGCACCGGGCCGCCCTCCAGCCAACTTTTGGTCTGGGCTGCACCGATGGCACCAAGCTGCCGCAGGAAATCGCCGGGGATCAACCCCTTGCGCTCGGTGGGCACGTCCCAGGTGACCACCCCACCCTTGCCGGTCACATGGCGGGTGTATCCCACGGCCAGCTCCTCGGGGAAGCGCGGCGGGCCCTGGCACCAGGTCTGCCCCAGATAGCTGAGCACGTGGTAGCGGGCGCGGTGGCCATTGCTTTCGACCCAGGGTCCCGGGCACTCGGGCAGAGCCCCGGCGATCTCGCCGGCAGTGTAGTCCTCGTGATCGGAATGGCAGACCACCGGCACCAGCACCCCCGGATTGAAGGCGAGTATGGCCTCGGGGTTGCCGGCCCGCAGCGCGGCGGCAAAGGTGCCGAAATTGGGCCCCTCCGCGTGGCGGTACATCTCGTCGGCAAAATAACACCCGTCGATCCACCACCCCTTGACCCGGGTCCCCCACTGCAGGGACCAGGCCCGGACGATCCTCTCCCAACGGCGCTGGAACTCGGCCAGTTGCTCGCCGGTGCGGCGGGTGCCCCAACTGGAGGGCCAGCTCCCCTCGAAACCCCACTGCCACCCCAGCCGCTGCACCGCCACCGGATCGGCGGCCGGCGCCCCGCTGGGCAGGTAGACCAGCAGGGCGATGCCGCGCTTTTCCAGCGCGGCGTGCAGGTCGAGGACCAGGTCGCGGCGCGCGCATTTGCTGGGCTGGATGCCCACCAGCTCGTCGTATACCGGGTTGGGCGCGAGGAAATGGCCGGAGTTCTGGCCGATGGTGACGAAGAGGTACGGGGCGCCGACCCCGGCCAGTTGGCCGGCCAGGCCCTCCACGTCGAAGTCATCGACCCAGCGGTTCCAATCCTCGGCGCTCAGAGCGGCGCCGCCCTCTGTGCTGGGCGCCGCGCCCAGCCAGTGGCAGAACACCCCCCAACCCTTGCGGGCGAACCACTCGGTGCGGTCGTTCATCTCGATTCTCCTCAGAATTCAGTAGAGCCGCTCCTTCACTGCCTGGTCAATCTGCGCCTGCACCTCTTCGACGCTCTGGTCGATCTTGGCGTGGGCGACGAAGGTCTGCGCCATGGTGGGCACTGCCCCCAGGCTGGGCCAGTGCGCCGGCTCCCACAGATGGGAGCGGATCATACATTTGGGGCAGTGGATGAAGGCTTCCTGCACCTCCACCACCAGGGCCAGGTCCGGCACCTTGCCCTGCACCGCCATGCGCTCGCGCAGTTCCTGGTCGCGCACGATCTGGGCCCTACCCCCTACCCGCAGGGTGTCCTCTGTGCCGGGGATCATAAACAGCAGCGCCACCTGGGGCCGCTGCAGGATGTTGACGAAGGTGTCGGCCCGTTTGTTGCCCAGCCGGTCCGGGATGGCCAGGGTGTACTCGTCGAGCACCTGCGCGAAGCCGGGCGGGTCTCCCTTGGGGGAGATGTCGAGCCGGCCCTGTGCGTCGGTGGAGGCGATGAGCAGAAAGGGCGAGGCAGCGATAAAGGCCCGGCAGTTTTCGTCGAGGGCGGTGACCGTCTTGTCGAGGGCGCACTGGCTGGGCTCACCCATGATCTGGCGCAACTCGGCTTCGGTGCGGATGGCGTGGCTGAAGGTCGGCGGCATGGGCTCGAAGCTCCAGGGGTTGGGAGAACGGGTTTAGGGGCCGGGCAGCCGGGCGCCTTCGCGCTCGAGGATCTCCCAGGCCTTGGCCAGGTAGAATTTGTAGTGCGCCAGCGGGGTGCCGTTGGGGATGCGGTGGTCGAGGGCCAGCACACAGCCGCCGCTCCGGACCATCGGCGGGATCTTGGTCTCCAACTCCCGGGTGATCTCCTCGGGCGAACGGCGCAACACGTGTTTGTCTAGTCCCCCGTAGAAGGCCAGGCGCTGCCCGTAGCGGGCGCGGAGGGCGACGATGTCCATGTTGGCGGCCGGCTCCATCGAGTGCATACAGTTGACCCCAGCGGCGAGGAAGGGTTCGATGACCGGATTCATGTCCCCGTCGCTGTCCTGGTCGAAGAGGCGGGCGCCCCGATCCTGTAAAAGGTCCCAGCAGCGCCGGTAGTACGGAGCGATAAACTCGGCGATCTGCAGCGGGCCGGCCAGGGGCCCAGATTTGCCGGCCATGTCCTCGTGCACGAAAAGCACGTCCACCCGCACCCGCTCGGTCACCGCTTCGAGCACCCGGAAGGCAGTGTCGGCGAGGGTACTCAGCATGTCGTGGATCAGCTCCGGGTCTTCGTAGTAGGCGATACACAAGGCCTCCTCGCCCAACAACTGGCGCGGCTCGTCGAAACCCCCAGGGATCGAGATGCCCAGCACCCGGTCGGCGTTCAGGTGGGCGCGGGCCTGGGCTTCCCAGTCGCCGGCCAGGCGCTCAGGCGAAAACTGGTACCAGGGTTTGATCTTGAGCCAGTCCTCCATGGTGGTCACCGGGTGATCCAGGGGCAGGCCAAGGGTGGCTCTGCCTTTGGGCATCTTCATGGTCCGCCCCAACTGGTCCCGCCAGATCCGGTGTTCGGCCGTCTCCTCCAGCACCTCCTCGGCATAGCCGCCCAGCCGGCCGGTGTGCACCGGCACCATGCCCCGCCCCTCGCAGCGGTAGCGGAAGGCGGAAAAATCCAACTCCTCCGCAGTGGCCCCCTGCACCTCCCATTCCTCCTTGAGCCCGATGATGGGCCCGAAGATTTCGGTGAAGAGCGGCCGCTGGTTGCGGGCAAAGGTCATGTGGTCGAGGTATTCCTCGCGGCCGACGCTGGGGGTCTTGCGGATGGCCAGGTCGGCGTGTTTGGACCACTTGAGGGGCGGCACGGCTGGTCTCCTTTCTGGCGGGCAGGGTGTTGGCAATGGGGCGGAGGCCGGCATGCGCAGGCAGCCAGTCCCGCAGGCGCTTCACATGCCGTGGTAGAGGGTATCGAGGGCGGCGGCCACCCAGCCGCCCGGGGGCTGGTGCCGCTGCCAGAGCTCGCGTCCGTCCTCCAGGTCATAGAGGTACAACACGCCGGGACTGCCCTCGGGGGTGCGGGGATGGCCCCGGTCCATGACCGCCACCTGCAGGGGCGAGTCGGGCCGGTACCGGCCCGCCACCACGTGCTGGGCTTCGCGCAGCGGATGGAACCACACCTCGTTTCCCTGCACGTCGAGGCAGTGAAGGCCGCCGTTGCCAAAGAGCAGCCGCCAGGCGCCATCGGGCAGCTGGGCGATATAGGCCCCGTCCTGGTGCGCCCCGCCCGCATCGTGGCTGAACAGCTCCTGCCCGTCGTGGTCGAGCAGGGCGTAGCCGACGAAGACCTCGTCCCGGCCGTCCCCGTCCACGTCGGCAATGGCAGGGTAGTGGCCCACGGGCCCTTCCCAGTGCCACAACACCTCCCCGCTGAAGGCCACCCCCCAAAGGTTCCAGTAGCAGTCCTTGACCACCAGGTCCTGGCGGCGGCCCCGGCCGGTGAGGTCGGCGAAGAGGAAGGAATCGTCGGCCGACGCCGGGATGGCAAAGCGGGTTTTCTCCCGCCCGCTGGCCGCGTCCAACACCACCATCTGGGCGTTGCCCTCGTAGCGCGCTGCCCGCTCGCGGATGCGTTGCTCGCCGTACTCGATAGGCTGGGCGTAGAGCGCCTGTTCGACGAGGAGCACCTCGTTGGCCCCATCCCCGTCCCAGTCGTAGACCTGCACCGGGAGATCGCTGTAACACTGGCCATTGGCCGCCGAGGGCCGGCCCCATTGCCAGAGACGCCCGCCCCCGATGGTGGTGGCGGTGAGGCAATGAATCTGGCGCGACCCGTACTCGCTCTGGGCAAAGAGCAGGTCCGGAGCCCCGTCGCCGTTGGGGTCCCCGACGCGCACGGTTTCGGCGCCCCAGTCGGGCGCCGCGATGCTGCTCACCAGGTGTGCCGCCATACACTTTGCTCCCTGTCTCGCGGAGGGCCGGGCCATTTGCGTGTACAATACTCCGCCCTGCCGATGGGATCAAGCGAAGGGGTAGCGTTCACCAACACCCTTTGATGCCGGTCCCGGTTTTTCGGTATCTTCCCGCACACCATCTCACCCTCGATAACAAGGTCCAAGGAGACCATGCCTGCACTCGACATCTTTCTGCTCATCGGCCAGTCCAATATGGCTGGCCGCGGCCGCCTCGAGGAGGTGGAACCCCTCTGCCGACCCGGCATCCTCATGTACCGCGAAGATACATGGCAGACGGCGATGGAGCCGCTGCACCAGGACACTGCCCGCGCCGGCATCGGGCTAGGTATGAGTTTTGCCCGGCACCTCCTCGATTGCGGGAACAGCCTCAACCTCGGGTTGGTGCCCTGCGCCGTGGGCGGCACCCCCCTGTCGCGCTGGGAGCCGGGCGCGGATCTGTTCCAAAACGCGGTGGCTACGGCCCGCGCCGCCAGCCAGCCCGGCACCCTGCGCGGCGTGCTCTGGCACCAGGGCGAAAACGACGCCCTCGACGAGGGCCTGGCCGATTCCTATTTCGACCGATTCACCGCCATGGCCGCGGCCCTGCGCGCCGAAATTGGTGCACCGCACCTGCCCGTGGTGGTCGGGGAGTTGGGCCCCTTTCTCAGCGGCGACCCGCGTTTCGGCCATCCCGAGCGCATCAACCAGGCCCTGGCCCGCGCCGCCCTGGCCCTGCCCCGCTGCGGCTTGGTCAGTGCCGCCGGCCTGGACCACGACGGGGACCAGGTTCATTTCTCGGCCGGGGCACTGCGCGAACTGGGCCGGCGTTATGCCGCCGCGTACCTGGACTTGGAGCACCCTACCCGCCTGGGGATTTAGCCCTGGGCCGGGATCGCCTGGGTGCGCCCAGCGCCGGACGGGCGCTGCGGTGTGACCCGCGTCACATCTTTGTTTGACGCGGAGCACCTTTTTGTACTTGGTTCCCAGTACCTCGTTTCCCCCGTTGTGCTTCGACTGGAGAACTGCCGATGAAATCCTCCATGCGGTCCTGCGGTGTGCTGTCCCTGCTGCTGGCGCTCGGCGCGGCCCCAGCCGCGGCCGCCGTCCCCCAAACCCTCAGCCTCCAGGGCCTGCTGACCAACAGCGCCGGCCAACCCCTCACCGGCTCCCACAACCTGGTCTTTCGCATCTACAGTGTGCCCACGGGCGGTACTGCCCTGTTCACCGAAACCCACGCCGACGTCCCGGTGGTGGACGGCGCCTTCAGCGTGATACTGGGCAAAACCACCCTGCTCAACCTGCCCTTTGACGCGCCCTACCACATCGGCACCTCGGTGGACGCCGACCCCGAACTCAGCCCGCGCCTGGAGCTGAGCGCCGTGGCTTACAGCCTCAACGCCCGCACCGTGCAGGACAACGCCATCACCAGTGCCAAGATCGCCGACAACACCATCACCTCCGCCGACATCGGCGACGGCCAGCTCAAAGCCGCTGACCTGGCTGCCGGCCAGGTGGTCCGCACCTTCAACAACCTCAAGGACCACGTAGTCCTGGTGGGTGGGCCCAACGTCGCCGTCACCACCGATCCGACCATCAACCAGATCGCCATCTCCTTCTCCGGGGCCAGCAGCGCCGGAGGCGACGTCACCGCGGTCATTGCCGGCGCCGGCCTCAGCGGTGGGGGCACCAGCGGGGCGCTCACCCTGGGCCTGGCTACCGGCGGGGTCACTGGCCAGCACTTGGCCGACGGCACCGTCAACACCATCGACATCGCCCCCAATGCCATCACCACCACCAAGATCATCGACGGCACCCTCACCGGCGCCGATCTGGCCAACAATACCATCACCTCGGCCAAAATCGCCGGCAATGCGGTCACCAGCGCCCACCTCGCCGACGGCACCGTGGCCACTGCCGACCTGGCCGACAACGCTGTCACCTCGGCCAAGATCGCCGCCGGCACCATCAGCAGCGCCAACATCGGCGCCAACCAGGTGGTCCGTTCCCTCAACGCCATCCGCGAAACCGTCTCCCTGGTGGGCGGCAACGGCATCACCGTCACCCCCAAGCCGGCTACCCGGGAAATCGCCATCTCCTTTTCCGGCGCCTTCAGCACGACCGGAGGGGGCACTGCCGGTGGAGGGGGCATCACCTCAGTCACCGCCGGCCCCGGCCTGAGCGGGGGCGGCACCAGCGGACCAGTGACCCTGGCGCTGGCCAGCGAGGGGATCACTGCCAGGAATATCGCCCCCAACCAGGTGGTCAAGTCCCTCAATGGTCTCAGGGAAAACCCCACCCTGAGGGCTGGCCCCAAGGTCGCCATCAGCGCCAATTCCGCCACTGGCATCATCACCATCGGCCTGACCGACACCAGCACCAGCAGCAGCGGCGCCATCAGCGCCGTCACTGCCGGCAGCGGTTTGACGGGCGGCGGCACCTCCGGCGCCGTGACCCTCGCGCTGGCCAACGGGGGGGTCACCGGCCAGTACCTCGCCGATGATGCCGTCACCAGCGCCAAGATCGCCAATAACGCTATCACCGCTAGCGATATCGCCGATGGTACCGTCACCTCCTTTGATATCGCCGATGGCACCATCTCCACCAACGATATCCTCGGTCGCACTATCACCTCCGATAACATCGCCAACGGCCAGATCCTCAGGTCCCTCAACAACCTCAGGGACCACGCCACCCTGGTGGCCGGTCCCAAACTCGCCCTCACCACCAACACCAACACCAACCAGATCACCGTCGGCCTGGCCGATACCAACGCCAGCGGCGATATCACCGCGGTCACCGCCGGCACTGGACTCACCGGCGGCGGCACCAGCGGCGCCGTCTCCCTTGCCCTGGCCACGGGCGGGGTCACCAGCCAGCACCTGGCCGACAATACCGTCACCGGCGCCAAGGTTCTCGATGGTTCCCTCTCGGGTGTCGACATCTTCGATGGCACTCTCACCCATTCCGACATCGCCGACGGCATGGTCACCAGTGCCGACATCGCCATCAACACCATCACGGGTGAGGATATCGCCAACAACGCCATCACCAGCGCCAAGATCGCCCTCAACACCATCACGGGTGAGGATATCGCCTTCAGGACCATCGAGGGACAGCACATCAGGGATGGCACTATCGGCTCGTGGGAGATCGGGACCAATGCCCTCACGAGTGAGAACATCCGCGCCGGCCAGGTGGTGAAGTCCCTCAACGGCCTGCGCGACACCCTCGCTCTGGTAGCCGGACCCAAGGTTTCCCTGACCGTCAATCCGGCCGCCAACCAAATTGCCGTCGGCCTGGCCGATTCCATCAGCGGCGACCTCACCGCCCTCAGCGCCGGCTCTGGCCTCAGCGGCGGGGGCACCAGCGGCGCCCTGACCCTGGGGATCGCAAATGGGGGGGTGACCAGCCAGCACCTGGCCGACGGCACCCTCACCTCGGCGGATCTGGCCGACAACGGCGTGGCCCTCACCGACCTGGCCGATGCCTCCGTCAACAGCGCCAAGGTGGTGGACAATACCCTCACCTCTGCCGACGTGCTCGACGGCACCCTCACGGCCGCCGACCTCGCCCCCGGCCAGGTGGCCAAGTCCTTGAATGGTCTGCGGGACAACCTCACCCTGGTGGGCGGCGACAATGTCGCCATCGCCAGCGACCCGGCCACCAACCAGATCACCATCGGTTTCACCGGCAGTGGGGCCGGCGCCAGCGGCGGCAGCGGCCAGATCACCGCCCTCAACGCCGGCTCCGGCCTCAGCGGCGGCGGCACCACCGGCGCCCTCACCCTGGGCCTTGCCAGCGGGGGCGTTACCTCCCAGCACCTGGCCGATCTCAACGTCACCACCCCCAAGATCGCCGCCGACGCCGTCACCAGCGACAAGATCCCCGCCAACGCCGTGACCAGCGAGGAATTGGCCGCCAACGCCGTCCAGACCGCCGAGATCGCCGACGGCGCCGTGACCAGCGCCAAGGTCGCCAACAGCGCCATCAATGCCGCCCAGGTCATCGACAATACCCTCACCTCCGCCGATCTGCTCGACGGCAGCCTGACCGCTGCGGATATCGCCTCCGGGCAGGTGGTAAAGTCCCTCAACAACCTCAGGGACAGTGTGACCCTGGAAGGTGATGAGCATATTTCGGTCACCAGCGATGCCGGTGGGAACCGCATCTCCGTGGTCTTTTCGGACGCGCCGAGCAATACCCCTTGGGTGCTCGGTGGCAATGGCGGCATTCCGCACGAGACCCTGGCTGAACCTTACCTCGGCACGCTCGACGCCACGCCCTTGCTCCTGGGGGTGGGGAGAAAGGTGCTGCTGCGGTTCACCGCCAGCGGCAGCGTCCTGGCCGGCGAATACGCCGGCGGGAACAGCCAGGCGGTTACCATTGGCGGCGGTCGCGGCAACAACGGGGGGGCCGACTACGCCACAGTCAGTGGGGGCCGCAACAACAATGCTGTAGGCGAGGGCGCCACCGTCTGCGGGGGGGGAGGCAACAATGCGCATGGCCTGTACGCTGCCATCGGCGGTGGTTTCGGGAACTATGTCTTCGGCGACTACGGTTTTGCCGCCGGGTCGCACGCCGTGGTCTCCGCCGCTCACGACGGCACCTTCCTCTTTGCTGACCAGAATAGTTCTGACTTCGCCTCTGCCGCTGCCAACGAATTCGCCGCCCGCGCCACCGGCGGGGTGCGCTTCGTCACCGCCGTCAACACCAGCACCGGGGCGCCCACCGGCGGGGTGCAACTGCCCGCCGGCGGCAGCGCCTGGCAGACCCTCTCGGACCGCAACGCCAAGCAGCACTTCCGCCCGGTGGACTCCCGCCGGCTCCTGGAAAAACTCGCCGCCCTGCCCATCCAGACCTGGAACTACAAAACCCAGGCCGACTCCATCCGCCATCTCGGCCCCATGGCCCAGGACTTCCGCGCTGCCTTTGGGCTGGGCGAGGACGAGACCCATATCAGCACCGTGGATGCCGATGGGGTGGCCCTGGCCGCCATCCAGGGCCTGTACCAGGTGGTGCAGGAGCAGCAGACGCGGATCGAGGCCCTGCAGCAACAGGTCGATGCCCAGGCCCGCCAGCTCGCCGCACTCCAGGCCCACCAGTCCCTGCTCCAGGACCTCCAGGATCGCCTAGCGGCCCTGGAAAGAGCCCCCGCCGCCGGCCTCAGAGCCAGCAGCGAATCGAGGTAGCCCTATGTGGACCCTTGCCCTGATCCTGGTCTTGCCCCTGACCGGCCTGGCGCAGTCCCAGGCCACCCTCAGCAGCGGCCACACCACTGCCGCCGCTGCTTCCTATCGCCTGGCCCTGAGTGCTACCGCCGGGTACTGGCCCGCCGCCCTGCGCCGCCCGGCCCTGGCAAAACGAGTGGCAGACGCGGATAGCCTGCACTGGGCCGTGGCCCTACTGCCCAACCAACCCAATCCCTTCAACCCCGCCACCACCCTGCGCTACACCTTGCCCGCCAGGTCCCAGGTGCGCTTGGCCATCTACAATGTGCTGGGCCAGGAGGTGCGCGAACTGGTGCAACAGGAGCAAGAAGCCGGGTTTTACACCTTGGCCTGGGACGGACTCGTCCAGGCCGGGCAGCCAGCGGCCAGCGGGGTCTACTTCTGCCGGCTCCACGCCGGGACCCAGCAACTGGTGGTCAGGATGCTGCTGGCCAGGTAGGGCGCGTCCCCCTTTCGGGTACCCCGGCTTTCCTCCATATTAGCCTGCGCCCGGGCACCGGCTATTTTGAGAGAGGATCGCCGCATGAGCTTTGCCTTCAGCGACCAGCATATCGACCAGTACCACACCCAGGGCTACACCGTCTTCCGCCAGATCCTGCCCCCCTCCCTGCTGGGCGAGTTGCGCCGGGTAGCCGCCCAGGCCCGGGAGATCGCCCGCCAGCAGCGCGGGGTCCAGACCCAGCGCCTGCAGCCAGTGGGCAACTACCCCGAACTGGACCAACAGCCTTTTATCGACTACGCCGAACTGGCCCCGCTCAGCGACGCGATCAAGCGCACGCTCACCCCGCACCACACCCACGGCAGTCGCCAGCTGCTGGGTATCCTGCTGGAGCCGGGCGAACTGCCCTGGTGTACCCAGTGGCACCGCGATTGGCGCGACAACGTCAGTGGCCTGGACCTGGACCTGTGGGACAAGCACTTCGCCGACCTCGACTACTTCAACCAAGTCAACTGCGCCCTGTACGACGACAGCTGTACCTGGGTGGTGCCCGGCAGCCATCTGCGGCGGGACCTGCCCGGCGAGGCGGCCCGTTTCCCCGAGCGCCCCATCCCCGGCCCGGCGCTCGACGGACTCAGCTACGAGGAGCGCGAGCGGTTCTGCCTGGAATACTGCCGCAGCATGCCCGGCGCCAAACGCCTGCACCTGGAGGCCGGCGACTTCTGCCTGTACCGCAATTCCCTCTGGCACCTGGGCAACTACCTGCCCTACCAGCAGCGGGCCACCCTGCACGACGCGGCCGACACCCCCGAGTTCCTCGCCTGGCGGACGATGGCGCTCGAAAACGCGCAGACCCGCCGCGAAGCCGGCCACGGCATGGACAACCCCAACCAAGCGAGGTAGCGGCTTCCACCGCCCATGGCGACATTCCCCCTGTACACAACCTCCTTCCGCGGCATCGGCCAGATCACCCAGCGGGAGCTGCGCGACCGTTTCGGCAACAGCGTCACCCAGCTGAGCGCCTGCCGGGTGCGCGACTACGACCTGAACTGCTTCACCTTTGCCGGCCGGCCCGGCGATCTCTTCGGCATGGGCACCATCGAGGACCTCTTCTACCAGGTGGGGGCCATGCCCCTGAGCGGGGCGACCACCGACCTGGAGGCGCTGGAGGCCCAGATCCAGGAGGTGCTCCTGGACCAGGCTCTGAACCTGCACCGCCAGCTGGCGGCCAGCCACGACAACAAACGCACTTCCTTCCGGGTGGTGGTCCAGGCCCGCGACACCTCCTGGCGGCATTACCGGCGCATCGACCTGCAAAAAGCCCTGGCCCAGGGCATCCGCCGGCGTTTCCCGCGCTGGCGTCACCTGCAGGAGGACGCCGACCTGGAGTTCTGGCTACAGCAGGCCGACCGCGCCCTGCTCATCGGCCTGCGCCTTTCGGACCGGCAGCTGCGGCACCGCACCTACAAGGTGGCCAATATGCCCGGCTCCCTGCGGCCCACCATCGCCCATGCCCTGGTTTTCCTTTCGGGGGTGCAGGACGGCCAGGTCTTTCTCGACCCCACCTGCGGGGCCGGCACCCTGCTGCTGGAACGGGCCAGGGCCGGCCGCTACCACCTGCTCTTGGGCGGCGACACCAACCCCGAGGCCGTGGCCCACGCCGCCGAAAACTTTGGGCCGCGCCACCGCCCCCGCGGCATCCTGCGCTGGGACGCCACCCGCCTGCCCTTGCCCGACGCCTGCGTGGACCGGGTGGCCGCCAACCTGCCCTGGGGCGGCCAGCACGGCGCCCCAGAGTCCAACCCGGCCCTCTACACCGGCGCCCTGGCCGAGCTGGACCGGGTGCTCAAACCCGGTGGCCGGGCGGTGTTCCTGACCAGCGAATTCGCGCTCTTGCGGGATGGGCTCAAGCAGCAACCCAGCCTCTATCTGGCCGAGCAACTGCGCAAGGTGGGGGTGCTGGGAAGGGAGGCGGATATCTTTGTGGTGGGGAAAAAAGAGGGCTGATCAGCGGCGCGCCAGCGCCGCCACCTCCTCCGGGCTGAGCGCCCGACCGTACAGCCGCACCTCGGCCATTTCCCCGGAGAAATAGTCCACGGCTCCGAAACCCAGGTGCAGGGGCGCGGGGGTCTGCAGGTCGTAACAGGCACCGGCAAAAGGCGCAGACTGGCAAACCCGGCGGCCGTCTAGATAGAGGCATAACCGGTCTTCCTCGCGCACTGCCGCCACCTGGTGCCAGCCATCGCCCAGGTCGCGCTCATGGGCCACCGCCTGCCCGATGCGGGTGCGGTACACCCGGCCGGCCTCTGGCAGGGGTTTCTCCTCGGCGTACCCCCGGCAGGTGCCGGTACCGGCGTAGAGCATGCCCCCAAAGGCGGTGATACAGGGCACCCGGGCCCACGAGTCGACGTGGCCCGGGTCGTATTCCGGGTTGGTCAAGAGCCGGCGCATCATCTCCCACTGCCCCCTCCCCTGGTAGCGGTACACCTCGCCCTTGGGAATCACCCCGGCAAAGAGCGAGCCGTTGTGTACGGTGAGGTCGTTGATCTCGTTGATGCGCTCGCGCAGCGAGGGGCGGGTGTCCCCCACCAAGCCCATGTCCTCCCAGGTCTGGCCGTGGGTGTAGCGGGCGATATGGCCCTGAGGCCAGGTCCCGGTCCACAGGTCGCCCCGGTACACCTGCAGGCAATGGACCTGGGTATTGTTGAAGGGCTTGCCCAGGTACTCCCACTCGGTGCCGCCCA
>SXGT01009419.1_pt1 | contig 24311 bp, 26 predicted proteins | sample 3176221 | NCBI WGS metagenome assembly SXGT01 (sample SAMN11356862, study PRJNA531348) | freshwater metagenome | isolation source: freshwater sample F1-120 | place: China: Fuxian Lake, Yuxi | collected 2017-12-25
GTGCGAAGTGCCAATGACGACAGAGAGTTGGCGCTGTTGGATGTCGCCGAACAATTTGATCGTCAGCAAGTTGAGTTGAACAATCAGATCATCAAGCAAAATGAAGTTATTGAGCAAGCCACGAGGGCGCTGACTTTGGCGATAGAGGAGTGCGAGCAAAAAAAACTTGAACTAGATACCAAGCGTTCGATGGTATCGGCGGTCATAACGCCAGACTTGATGAAACTTTATGATCTCAAAAGAAACAAGCGGACTACGCCAGCCGTAGCCGACTTACATGGTGCAACTTGTCAGTCGTGCCATTTAGATCTGTCAACAGTTGAGTTGGCTGCACTAAAAAAGTTGCCCGAAGGCGAAATTTCACAGTGCCCGAATTGCGATTGTTACCTTGTTGTTTGATTCATATGAACCTGACTATTTAATTTTTTAGATGTTTTTTTGGTTCATCGCAACCTCGATCTGGTCGGTATGGTTTGTATTTCGTGACCCAAAGTTTGATTATCGTTTGTTGGCGTTTGCCTCCTTAACGCCTGATTTAGTTGACGGATTACTTCACGCTTTCGGCTTCGCACACGGGGCGTTGCACAGCGTCGTGACGAGCATCGCCGTGTTGTTTGTAATCATGATCGCAACTGCTGGGCGGCGCCCAAGCCGTCAAAGGCTCCTGGCAATACCAATCGGCTTGTTTATGCACCTAATTTACGATGGGGCTTTTTCAGCGACGAAAACTTTTTGGTGGCCATTTACCGGTGCGGCCCTGAGCAATAGATCTTGGCCATCAACAGAACGCGGAATTGTCAATTTGCCACTCGAGATTTTCGGTATTGTCTCGTGCATCATTGCTTGGCGATACTTCGCACTATCCGATAAGACGCGCCTAGACAATTTTTTGAAAACCGGTTCTTTGCAGCGCGACAAATAATTTTGGGGTAACAGTGAGTCGGTCGATAAGCGGGATTTTGTAGTTTCAACAGTTTCCTGTCGAACCTGACGACCATCCATCTATGCGGCCTACCCGAGGGTTGCTCGAAAGCAAACGGACAGTTCATGCCCTCTGCATGGCCTTGCTTCAAGTGACGTACCAAGCCGCAGCTGTTGCCAACTGCGCTGGTGCGCTCTGACCGCACCGTTTCATCCTTGCCTGTGACAAAAATCTTGCGACATTTATCCATCGGCGGTTTATTTTCTGTTGCACGAAGTGTCAGGTCACCCCGACCTGGCTTTCGCCAGCACTTTGTCCTGTGAAGTCCCGACTTTCCTCAATGCCGCGATGCAAGCACCCCGACACTGCGGTCGTCTGACCGACTCACCGTTGGTTTAAGTGTATGGGTCGAGATTTAGGCTTGGCAGGCAACGAAGTCGTATACAAGCGAGTTAAGACCCGGTGTTTCAAGAATTAAGGTCGTCCTCGCGCCATCTGGCTTCGGCTTGCCAATGACAAGTTGAATGTTTGCAAGCGACCCAAACGCCGACGGAACGGCCGCAATATTTGGTTTACCAGTAGCCGCATCCGAAGTTGGGCCAACATTTTTGAGACCAGGATTCAAAATCTGTGCGAGAATCGCCGCGTGCCTGGCTTCTTGCTGGCCGATTCGAATTGCATCGGCGCGCAACATTGGGTCGGTCAATAGAGCAACGACACCCTGGTAAGTTTGGGTCGCAAGATTTTCGACAGCGTGCGCAAGCGCGACAATATCTATTGCTTGGTTTGGATTGTCATCTGCCGTAATTAACTTCAATGCTGGCGCAATGTACAACTCTGATATTCGGGTATTGCTACATCGATATTCTTTGGCGCCAAGTTTCACCGCCAACGAATTGACCGCATCAGCATGGTTGCTATGGTCATCAGAAAAACGTTTGGCGATCTCAGCAACTTTGCGAAGGTCGCCCGTAAGCACACCGAGGTCAAGTGCAGTGGCGTAAGTTTCGATCGCGTTGTATTCGAGTGATGCAGCAGTACGAAGCAAGACCGCATCAGTCACTTCGGCCTCAGCCAAAGGTGCCGCTATCTTCGACTGCCCAAGAACTGTGATTGCCTCGTCGTCAATGACTCCGGCTTGTTTGCCGCAAGCAGCAAGCACTAACCCTGAAGCGAGCGAAACCCCGCTTAATCGAAGAAGTTCGCGTCGAGTAAAAGTGCTCATGATGCAGCCAATGCGGTGGCGTTGTTGTCAAGCGCAGTTGAAAGATTAACTGTCGCTTGGCCGGCAAGTATCGCCGCATGTCTCGCCTCGACCGTGATCATTGAGGCAACCAGTGCGGCAACTTGTGCCGACTCGATCTTCTCGATCGCTTTGGTATGGCTGGCAATCATCGTGTTTTCAATTTCTAATAGTGCTAACCAGATGTTTTGTGCCTCGGAAAGCTTGGCGCTAAAACTCGTATAAATCGCATCGTCACGCTTTGTGGCTGCATTTTTTGATAGGAGGCCGTTTAGCGTTTGCTCGTAAGCCACGTGGTTGGCATGAAATTGTTCCAACAATGCTCGCTCGTCATCGCTCAACGATTTGCGGGAGGTTACGACTTTGTATGTATCACGGGTTGTGAGTTCTAAGGTGTGCGCGAACGCAAGAACTCTGATATCAGACGATGAAAGCATCATCTAAATCTAGACGAATTTAGATGTCAAGACTTGATAAAGAAGTGATCCAACCCCGCGAACGAGCTATCGCCTCGTGCCATTGTGCACGATCAAGTTTCAGTGTTGGTGTGACTACCCTCGCGGGTTTGACCATTCCAGTTGCCTGCTCAATTGACTGCCAAGTTCCGACCGCAACACCTGCCAAAAATGCGGCACCGAGAGTGGTGGCTTCTGCAACCGGTGAGATCTCGATATTCAAACCAGTTGCATTGGCAAGAGACTGAGTGAATGTTTGATTTCGGCTCATGCCACCATCAACTCGCAACGATGAAACGGAAAGTTTGGTGTCGGCGATTACGGCCTCGAGCAGGTCGGCCCCGCGATGTGCGACGCCTTCAAGAACGGCCCGAGCAATATGCGCTCGAGTCGTGCCGCGAGTCAAACCCAGCAAAGTGCCACGTGCACCGTAATCCCAATGTGGCGTGCCTAGTCCAAAAAGTGCAGGTACGAATACAACGCCGTCAGAATCTTTGACTTGCGATGCAATATCGTGACTCTCTTGACTTGTCGAAATAATTTGCAAATCATCACGAAGCCATTCGATGTTCGTGCCCGCTGAAAGCATTATCGCCTCAGCCGCCCAAAATGTTGTTTGCTCGTCGCTATAGGCCACGAGCGGATAACTTCCGTTTTCCGACCTCTGCATTTTTGTGGGACCGTCAATACCGGTGAATACATCGAGCATTCCGCCAGTGCCAAACGTAATTTTTGTGGCACCGCTGTTAATACAACCTTGACCAATTAACGATGACTGTTGATCACCGATCAACGATGCAATCACAGGTGCACCTGGCAATGCAGTCGCGTCGCCAATCACACCAGTTGACTTGACAATCTTCGGAAGCAACGAAACCTCAACTTTCATCAGATCGCAGACTCGATCAGACCACGAAGTCGCGTCAAGGTTGCATAACCCCGTGGCTCCTGCGTTGGTCGAGTCAGTCACGTGTAATTCGTTGTTCGAAAGAACCGATGCGACCCACGAATCAACTGTGCCGATTCGCACCTCACTTGGATCGAGGTCATTCGCCACTAAATAATTTTGAATCATCCATGCGGCTTTTGTTGCCGTCTGGTTTGGCGCAAGCTTGATTGAGTGTTCAGAGGCTGCAGTGATGCATCCAATCACGGTTCGCAAGTCTTGCCATCCCAGTGCAGGGCCAAGTGGTTTGCCCGTTGATTTGCTCCACATCACAGTCGATGCGCGCTGGTTGGTTATGCCAACGGCTTCGATTTGATCAGACTTTTTGGATTGCGAGATTGTCGCATTACATACTCGCAAAACAGCGTCGCCCATTTTCTGCGGATCAAATTCGACAAGTCCTGGTCTTGGGGTGTCAGGTCGGCAGGATTCATAATTTAAAAAATTGACAGATCCATCTTCGCGTACGACTGCCGCACGCAAGCCACTAGTGCCGACGTCGACGACCAGAATTCCCAAAGTGCTATTTCTTTGTTTTTACTTCGCCGCGACTTGAAACAAAGCCGAGTTTGCCCGGATTCAAAATATCTTTTGGGTCGACTGCTTGCTTGATCGCCGCCAGAACATCGTGTGCTGGACCAAGGGCTCGTTTTATAAATTTCGCGCGATTGATCCCGACTCCGTGGTGATGCGAAAGATTCGCGCCGGCATCGAGCGCCGAAGTTTGCGCCGCATTCCAAATCGCCTCATAAGTTGTTTCGATTGCATCAAGTGTGTTGTTTACCGGTTCTGCCACAAACGTAAAATAAATGCAGGCGCCATCGATGTAACTGTGTGAAATATGGCAACTCGCACTGCGCGCGCCTGTCACGGTCATGATTGATTTTTTTACAGTGTCGGCTACTTGATTTACTTTTGACCAGACAACGGCAACTTCCATCGTGTCGATCACGAATCCTCTTTTAGATAAAACTTGCAGTCCACTCGTGTCGTTGCGATGGTTCATCCAATGTTCGACCAGTGCCTCATCCGCTCGTTGCGCATTATTGGCATGGCACGCATTATCGACAATTTTCATCATTGCGTCGATCAAAATTGTTTCGCCTTCGTCAAGCACCAGCAGCGCACACTGTTTCCCGTCCCCAGAGTGAGCGCGTTTGCTTTCACGTTCGTCGTATAGACGCAAGACCGCAGGTGTCGCACCACTACGAATCGAAATTCGCATCGCCTCAACCGCATCGGCGAACGAACCAAACATGTACGCAGCCCGTCGCTGCGCAGGGGCGATCGGATGAGCGCGCAACCACACTTTGGTGATTATCCCGAACGATCCTTCGCTGCCGATAAATAGTGAACTGAGGTTTGGGCCTGCTGCACCGGCTGGTTCGGTGCCGGTGAGAATCACCGAGCCGTCGGCGAGAACAACTTCTAGACCAGCCACCATGTCATCGATTTTTCCGTAGCGAGTAGAAAACTGGCCCGCACCGCGAGATCCAATCCAGCCGCCTACAGTCGAAATATCAAACGATTGTGGAAAATGCCCAACCGAGAGGTGGTGTTTTTCGCGCAAAACGTTTTCTAGATCAGGCCCGAAAGTTCCGGGGAGAACCTCAACAAGACCCGAAATTTCATCAACGCTTACGACGCCGGTCAAAGATGTCATGTCGATTACGACGCCACCAAATAATGGAACAGCTGCGCCACAGACCCCAGATCGTCCACCCGACACAGTTACCGCAACTGAGTTGGACGAGCAAAACGTGACAACATCACTGACATGTTTTGTTGATGTTGGTCGACAAATCACATCGGCGCGCCGAGCCGTTTGTGCGTTGAGCGACCAATGCATCGCCAGCGGCCACCAATCGCGCGAGTGTTCGACACGATCGCCAAGATCGCTTGAGCTCGGGCAAATTTTCTTCAATTGGGCTATCAATGATTCGGAAAGCGGGGTAGCAGTAGTTTGAAATCGGTCGGTGATCTGACTGTTATCAGTTGAAAATTCAATCGGTGGCGTTGGTCTTGTTGTTGTCATCAATTGTCCCTAAACGGTTACCGAGGCTTCGTCTTCAAGCGAACATGAGTTGGCGAATGCCAGAACTTGGTTATTTATCTCTTGCTCAGACCAACCGAGAAACGGGGCGACAAGTTCGGCGACATTTCGCGCATTAGCGACAGTAGCGCGTCGATTAATTATTCGACTTCGGGTTCGACGCGAAAGAATGTCGTCAAGAGTTATGGCCATTTCGTGGGTTACGGCGAAAATAGCCTCGGCACGCAGGTAGGGCAGACCAGGAATCAATTGCTCTTTAAGGCTCTCGTCCTGTTCGATTAGATCTCTAATTATTTTTGATTCGCTACCGAAACGCGAGAAGAGGTGCTGGTCGCTGGCATCACTGTTTTTGACGCTCATAGAACTGGCCCCAATCAATGACAAGCCCTTTGTTTTACAGCGAGCCTTTCTGCCGAGAGACAGAACTGCCTGGTCAACGGCATCTTCGGCCATTTTGCGATAGGTCGTAAGTTTTCCACCCGTCACCGTGATCATTCCAGATTTTGTTGCTGCAACTTTGTGTCGTCGCGAAAGATCTGCGGTGCGAGAACTAATTTTTTCACCGCTCACACTCTTGACCAGCGGTCTAAGCCCCGACCACACTGCAGTGATGTCGTCGCGAGTGACATCGGTTGTAACGGCCGCGTTAAGCGCTTTCAGTACATAATCAATGTCGGTGCTGGTGCACTGCGGGTCATCGATTGAGCCTTGATAATCGGTATCGGTCGTGCCGACATATGTGTATTGGTAGGTGCCGTCAAAATTAGAGATCCATGGCACGAGAAATAGACTTCGCTTGTCACCTGGCACCGGAATTACGACAGCGATGTCGTTGCGAACTTTTTTCCATGGCACGGTTAAATGAACACCCTTTGCGGGTCGAATACTGTCGGGGTCATAGCCGAGGTCAGTGGTCAAAACCTCGTCTGACCAGACGCCTGCAGCGTTTATCACTATTCGTGCTTGAACATCAAAAGTTTGTGCGTCGTGTGTTGTGACTTGAACCCCGCGAGTCGTGCCATTGTCATCGTGCAAGATTTTGTCTACAGATGTGTAATTTGAAATAACGGCACCATGACTTACTGCCGTGCGCGCAAGAGCAACACAGATACGCGCGTCATCGGCCATCGCATCGTAATAGACATATGCCGACCCGAGTCGCTCACGCAGCATGGTCGGCAGATGCAAAAATGCTTTGTCAGCTTTGAGTCGACGATGAATCTTTCCGATTCGCCAACCACCGGTAAGGTCATACATCCACATTGCCGAGCCAAGTGCACGCGCAATCTTTTTCGAGACGACACCATCCCGATTAAGAATCGGAATCATGAACGGCAGAGTTTGCACCAAGTGAGGGGCGTTGCGCTTCAGCCGCTGGCGTTCGTGCAATGCCTCGTAGACAAGTCGAACTTCGCCCTGCTGCAGATATCGAAGACCACCGTGGATCAATTTGCTGCTCTTTGAAGATGTGCCCGAAGCGAGGTCGTCGCGTTCAACCAAGGCCACGCTCAACCCGCGAGATGCGGCGTCCAAAGCGACACCAAGACCAGTCACACCTCCACCAATGACCACTACGTCGAAAGTCTGCGACTTTAATTTCGCAAGAGTCTCGACACGATTTTGAGGTCGGTTAGTCGGTCGCGGCATTGCCACAGCCTAAAGCAAAGCCTGTTATTCGCCCAGTTCTGAAGAGGGTTTGCTAACCGAATTAGCCATAAGTCACATCAATTGTTAATTAGCATGACTTGCGAATAAGAGTCGGGCTGGTTATCGTCATGGTCATGCGTTCGCCAAATGAACTTGTTCAAGTGTTTCGAGACAAGCAGATGAAACTCACCCCGCAACGCCAACTGTTGTTCAACTTGTTGCACGACAACGACAGTCATCCAACTGCTGAGTCTCTGTTTGATATCGCGAGTAAGCAAATGCCTGGCATTTCGCTTCGTACGATCTATCAAACTCTTGGAGAACTCGCAGAAATGGGTGAATTGCAACTCGTCGATTTGGGAAATGGTGCGACGAGATTTGATCCGAACATGGCTGATCATCAACATTTTGTTTGTGACTCTTGCGGTGCAATACACGATGTGGATATAACTTCTGCACCAAGGTTGCGCGCTGGTAGTGCTGACGGCTTTGCGATAGAAGATGTAGGCGTCGTGTTTCACGGACGCTGCAATCGTTGTAATCAGGGTGAACGAGAATCCGTACAAACCAAAAGATCTCCTGGTCTCCAGGCGAAAAAAATAAAGCAAGTTAAGTCAAATTAAAAAGCAAAAAATAACCAAAAATCAAAACAACAATCAAAAAGGGAGAATCATCATGGCCAAACTAAATGGCACCAAGACACATGAGAATCTCAAGGAAGCGTTTGCTGGTGAAAGCCAAGCAAATCGTCGTTACTTGTGGTTCGCACAGAAGGCAGACGTCGAGGGTTATCCAGATGCAGCGGCATTGTTCCGTTCAGTCGCCGAAGGCGAAACCGGACATGCACACGGTCACTTGGATTACCTTGCTGAAGTTGGCGACCCAGCATCGGGTGAGCCAATCGGAGACACAGAAGCCAACTTCAAGGCATCAGTCGCAGGTGAGACCTATGAGTACACACAGATGTACCCAGGTTTTGCCAAGACCGCTCGTGAAGAAGGATTCACAGAAATCGCAGACTGGTTCGAAACTCTTGCTCGTGCAGAGAAGAGCCACGCAGGACGATTCGGCGAGGGTCTCAAAGCTATTGGCTAATTAGCCAACAAAAATTAGCTAGTGAGTTAATTAAGCAGAAGTGTGTTAGTTAGCGCTGGTGTCGCCTGTTTTTGCGGGCGACACCAGCACTGAAATTTTCATCCCCATTTTCAAATTCGTGAGACAGCCAAAATGACAATTATCTACGACCCGCAGCACGCAAAATATCTCGATGAAGCAGATACCCGTGAAGAGATGACCCGCGTTTACGACATGTGTCATGGTTGTCGGCTTTGCTTCAAGTTCTGTCCATCTTTTCCGACTCTGTTTAGTTATATAGATGCCCACGATGATCAGGACGCCGGCAAGATGACGCCCGCACAACAAGATCATGTCGCCGACGAATGTTTTCAATGCAAATTGTGTTACGTAAATTGTCCCTATACACCCGGAATCCACGAGTGGGCTTTAGATTTTCCGAGGTTGATGCTGCGTGTTGATGCGATGCGTCGTGCCAACGGTCAAGTTTCGATGCGAAGCAAGATAACCACGGCAATGCTCGGTCGCACCGACGCAATCGGCATTGCAGCGACATCGTCCGGGCCGATTGCCAACAAAGTGATGGGGGCAAAGCCTGGTTCGTTGATTCGCAAAGTGGTCGAAGCAACCGCTGGTGTGTCGAGTGTTCGAATGCTTCCCGCTTTTGCTCGTCAAAGATTTTCAACGTGGTTTAATCGCCGAACAAAGAATCAAATCTCAAAGGCGCAAGGCAAAGTGACCGTCTTTCCGACTTGTTTGGTTGAGTATCAAGAACCAGCGATCGGCCACGCCCTTGTCAACGTTTACGAGCGAAACGGCATCGATTGTTCGCTGAGTGACGCCGGATGTTGTGGCGCGCCATTTCTGCACAGTGGTGATATGGAACAGTTCACAAAAGTTGCGGCCAAAAACGTCGCAACACTTGCAACTGAAGTCCGAAAAGGCACGGATATCGTCGTGCCTCAGCCAACCTGTGGTTATGTTTTGAAAAAAGATTATCTTGACTACGTAGGTGGCCCAGATGCACAACTCGTGGCGGCCAATACATACGACGCGGCTGAATATCTAATGAAGATACACAAGACCGAAGGATCTTCATTGGACACGAATTTCGTCGGCGAGATTCCTGAGTCGATCACGTATCACACACCGTGTCACTTGAGGGCGCAAAACATCGGTCTCAAGAGCCGTGATTTGATGAAGTTGACTGGTTCGAAAATAAAACTTGTGCAGCAATGTTCTGGCATTGATGGCATGTGGGGTTTGCGTGCTGAAAATGCCGAACTGTCGGTGCCGATTGCACAAAAACTAGGTGAAATGATTAGCGACGCTGATTCAGAAGTTGTCGCAGGTGACTGTCACTTGGCGAACACGGCAATCACAGAGCAAACAGGTGAGACACCACTTCACCCACTGCAAGTGATCGCCAGGGCCTACGGAATCAAACCAGAACAAACCAAAACAAAGCAAAACTAAATTACTGGGAGACAATACAAAATGAAATCAGACACAGCAACGACAAGTCGAAAATTGACGATCGATGACATCCTTGATCATCGTGCCTACGAGCGCATTCGTGAAGTTCGTCAAAAGCAAGTATTTGAAATCAAGCGACGACGCCGGATAGCACTCGGCACGATGATGACGGTCATGTTCGAAAATCGCGAGACAATGCAGGCGCAGATTCAAGAGATGTTGAGGGTTGAGAAAGTTTTGTCCGACGAAGGAGTGCTCGAAGAATTGAAGGCTTACAATCCTTTGATTCCCGAGCGGGGCCAGCTTTCCGCGACTTTATTTGTCGAACTCACGACAGATGCGCAGGTGCGTGAATGGTTGCCGAAACTCGTCGGCATCGAGCGAGCAGTCGCGATTAAACTATCGAATGGCGAAGTCGTAAAGGCGATCGTTGAAGAGAGTCATGCCGAGCAATTGACCCGCGAAGATGTGACCGCGGCTGTCCACTACATTCGCTTCGAATTCACAAGCGCTCAGGTGGAAGAATTCGCCAAAGGTGATGTTCAGTTGGTCTCGCTTTTGCCGAATTATATTGAAGCCACAGAACTCGCTGAGTACACGGTTTCTGAATTGCTTATTGACCTTCGGGATTGACTCTAAATAGCCTCGAACTTTTCACCCAATTTCGCGGATTTGCGGATTGGCGAAGATAACCATTGAAGCCTTAGTCTCTCGGTTGCTACGAGAACAAGGGGGTTCAAGTGGACGAGCTGGATACAACTTGGCGCGCAAGTGGCGCCTGTCAAGGTCTTGACCCGGATATTTTTTACCCTGAAAGCGAAGACAATTGCGAGCACGCAATCGCTATCTGTGAAACGTGTCAAGTGCGAATAGCGTGTCTTAACTATGCACTTGACACGCGCGAAAAACAGGGCGTCTGGGGCGGGGCCTCGGCACGCGAGCGGCGCAGGTTGCTTCGCGTTGGGCGGCGTAGCGCCTAGGCGAGTATTCGCATGAGCGAGATAGCACAAGCCGGCGGTTGGTCGAAAATAATTTCGCAGTTGTTGTCGCGAAAAGATTTAACTGCAAGTCACGCCGGGGCGGCTATGCGCTCGGTGCTCTCAGGTGAAGCGACACCCTCGCAAATCACCGCGTTCATTATTTCGCTCAGGGCGAAAGGTGAAACCGAAATTGAACTTGAAGGAATGCTGGCTGAAGTGCGTCGGGCCGCCGAGCGGGTCGTGCTTAGCGACGACATCGCGCAGCGGGCGCTCGACATTGTCGGCACAGGCGGTGATCACAGTTATTCAGTCAATGTTTCAACAATGGCTGCGATGGTTGTGGCGGGTGCGGGGATACCAGTTTGCAAACACGGCAGTCGAGCGTCTTCTTCCAAGAGTGGCGCCGCCGATGTGCTTGAGGCGCTTGGAGTGGCGATTGAACTGGACGGTCCAGGCGTAACTAGATGTGTTGAAGAGGCTGGTTTTGGCTTCTGCTTCGCACAACGATTTCATCCCGCATTTCGATTTACTGGTCCGTCACGACGAGAGATTGGCGTGCCGACCGTATTCAACTTGCTCGGACCCATGGCCAACCCAGCGCCGGTTTCTTTCATGGTGGTTGGTGTCGGAGACCCGAAGGCGGCAACGGTGATGGCGCATGCCCTTGTCACCCGTGGCGTGAACCGAGCATGGGTCGTGCATGGACATGGCGGCATGGATGAACTTTCGTTGAGCGGCAAATGTCCAGTTGTAGAAATGAGTAATGGCAAGTTGCGCGAATTTGAAATTGATCCCAAATCTCTTGGGCTTGGCTTTGCTGAAGTTGTTGCTGTTCGTGGTGGTGAACCGCGCGACAATGCAAAAGTGTTTCGCGAAATGCTTGACGGTGCGAAAGGGCCGATCAGAGATATCGTTTTGCTCAATGCTGCGGCAGGAATCGTCGTTGCTGGTAAAGCCGACGACATGCAACAAGGCTTGGAGATCGCCGCGACATCAATAGATTCTGGGTCGGCGAGAGATGTTCTGGATGAAGTAATTCGCGTAAGTGTTGATGCTGCCAAGCACATGGCGCACTAAAATTGTTGCTTAGACGATTCTTATGAGCGCAGCAAACAAATCAGTCGCCGTGCGCGTGCCGGCAAGTTCGGCGAATATTGGCCCAGGCTTCGATGTGCTGGGTATGGCTTTGTCGTTGCATCTTGAGGCTGGCTTTGGAACCTCGCCAGCCGACTCAATAGAGGCATCACAAAATCATCCAACGCTCGTTGCATTTAGGCACTGCGGTGGTACTGGCCCATTGTGGGTTCGTTCACAAATGCCAATGGGCAAGGGATTGGGCTTTAGTGGTGCTGCGCGCGTTGCCGGAGTGTCACTGGCACATGCCCAAAAAAATGGCACGGATGAAGTTGTTTTTCAAAACGCACGTCGTGAAATCTTGACTATCGCTGCCGAACTTGAAGGACATCCGGACAATGTTGCCGCATCGCTACTTGGTGGCGTGGTGGCAAGCGTTGCCGGTTCCACGGTGCGGATACCAACGCTGCTTGATCCATCGATAATTGTCTGGGTTCCACAACAGCAGACCTCAACCAAAGAGTCACGCACGAAACTGCCGACCAACGTTTCTTTTGTTGATGCGGTATTCAACGTCGGACGCACGGCGCTATTGGTTGCCGCTTTGGCTGCAAACGATATTTCGGCACTTCAAACTGCGACACAAGATCGACTGCATCAAGATGTTCGTTTTAAAAAAGTTCCTGCTTCGCAAGATGCACTCACTATTTTGGTGAAAGCAGGTGTTTGGTGTGCTTGGCTGTCTGGTTCTGGGCCAACGGTTGCAGCGATGTGTGACCGCGCAGATGCCCAGCGAATTGCTGACTCTCTGCCAGACCACGGTTCGACCATGGTCTTGCAAATCGCCGATCACGGTGCGCAACTTCTCACCATTTAATAACTCTGTTACACCCATTGGGCAAGATAAATGGAGACATTCAACAAAGGAGCCCATGCTTGAAAGATTTCCCCCGAATCCCTGTGACAAGCCAAGAATCACGAAATGACGGTTCACTTGAAATAAGTTGCGAGACCTGCGCGATGCGGGCAAGTGCCGCGTGTGACGACTGTGTGGTCTCGTTCTTTTGCGATGAAACGAGCGAATCGGCAGTGGTTTTGAACCTAGAAGAACAAAGAACTCTAAGAATGCTGGCAAATGCCGGAATGGTGCCTACGCTTCGGCATCGTGCAGTTAGCTAAAAAACCCGAAATAAAATCGAGCGATTCAGCTCTCAAATCACAGCTCAAACCAAGTCCGAGGCGAACTCCTTTTGTTTCGTCGAGTCGCTATGCAGATCAATTGATGGCGCTGGGTCTCGCCTCGGGTCTACATCGAGTTGGCGTGACTGCAGCCGATGTTTTGAATCGCGCCCGAGATGTGCTCACCGAGCGAAAATCTCTCGGGCTACACAACGAGATGCAATTCACTTATCGCAATCCAATCAGAAGTACAGATCCAACTTGCACAATGCCAACCGCGCGATCAATAATTGTTGGCGCGCGATCGTATGCCACAGAGATGCCGATTAAGCCCAACGAAGTGTCTGCGCGAGTTGCCCGATATTCATGGCATGACTACTACGAAATGTTACGTGAGGGTCTCGGACAAATTGCGGCGCAACTAAAGACCGATGGTTGGCGAGCCGTTGTTTTAGCCGACGATAATTCAATCGTTGATCGCGAAGTCGCATATCAAGCAGGTCTCGGATGGTACGGCAAGAATGCAAATCTCCTGATTGACGGTGCTGGAAGTTATTTTGTACTCGGCAGCGTGCTTACTGATGCACCTCTAGCGCAAGTCACATCAAGCGTCAAAGACGGTTGTGGGTCATGTCGAAGATGCATCGACAATTGTCCGACCCAGGCGATAGTTGCGCCGGGCGTCGTCGACGCCCGAAAATGTTTGGCATGGTTACTGCAAAAACCTGGAGTATTCGATCCCGCGTATCGCGTTGCACTCGGAGATCGAATTTATGGATGCGATGACTGCCAAGAAGTTTGTCCACCAACAGTTCGTCATGCAATCGTGAAAGAGGCAAATGATGATACTCGAGCCTGGGTAAGCGTGATGTCAATACTAAAAGATGATGATGAAACTCTGCTCAAAAATTTTAAAGCGTGGTATATCGCTGATCGTGACCCAAAGTGGATTCGTCGGAATGCGCTGATAATTCTCGGAAACGTTGGCAATGCTTTGGATGAAACCACGCAAAGTGTTATCAAGCGCTACCTGGCACATGGCGATCCGTTTTTACGAGCGCATGCAGTTTGGGCAACTGCCCGTTTAGGTTTGAATCATCTGTTGCCGAGTGAAGACAGCGACCCAATCGTTCAAGCTGAACTAGACACACTGCCGAGCGTAAAGTAGCAGCAAGTGAAGCACCTGTTGGTAACAAACGATTTTCCTCCGAAAATCGGTGGTATTCAAAATGTGCTTTACGAGTGGTGGCGCCGACTGCCACCCGAGAACTTCGCCGTGTTGACGAGCCCCTATCGCGGAGCCAAAGAGTTTGACGCCGCACAAAAATTTCTTATAAGGCGAATCACCGAGCCGGTTCTTTTGCCTCACCCGCTAATGGTTCGACGGATAAATCAAATGGCACGAGAAGTCGGTGCCCAATTGGTCGTACTCGACCCCGCCGTGCCGCTCGGCATCGTTGGTCCGTGGCTTGAGCTGCCTTATGTGGTTGTTCTGCATGGAGCCGAAGTAACCGTGCCGGGCCGACTGCCGGTGATTTCGAAATTGCTCGGCAACGTCTTGCACAAGGCATCAGGTGTTATCGCATCAGGCACATATCCAGCGAAAGAAGCACGACGATGCGTAGGTCGCGATCTCGATATCACCGTTGTGACTCCAGGCGTTGATATCTCACGATTTCGAGAATTATCTTTCGAGCAAAAATTGAGTGCGAGAAAACAATTTGGCATCGCCGTTGACGCAGAACTGATAGTCGGTGTGAGTCGACTCGTACCACGAAAAGGTTTTGATGTTTTGATCCGTGCCGCGGCTCATTTGGCCAATGACTATCCAAAGTTGCGAGTTGTGATTGCCGGTGCTGGTCGTGATCGAAGTCGCCTTGCTCGAATTATTCGTGAACTACGCGCGCCAGTGACGATGCTGGGTCGGGTTAGCGACGCAGATCTACCCAATCTTTACGGGTGTGCCGACATTTGCGCGATGCTATGTCGATCTCGATGGGGTGGACTTGAGCAAGAAGGGTTCGGCATAGTTTTCGCTGAGGCCGCAGCCTGTGGAGTACCACAAATTGCCGGCCGCAGCGGAGGAGCAGCCGATGCTGTTGAAAATGGCGAGACAGGATTAATCATCGACAACCCAAATCGGGTCAGCGAAGTTGTTGCTGGGATCAGACGATTGTTGGACGATAAAGATGAGCGACAAAAGATGGGTCAAGCATCACGATTGAGAGCCGAAAATCTGTTTGACTATGACAAACTTTCCGTGACGCTGGGCCAAGCGTTGAAAGCGCTCTAATTTGTGTTTTAATAGTGGGGTGCCAGATTCAGCAGTCGAGTCAGAAATTATCGCCGCGACACCCGAGCATTGTTTCGCGGTGGCCACCGACGTTGAGCAGTATCCGCAATGGGCGCACGATGTCAAAGAAGTAACTATTCGCGAGCGTGACGCGCAATCACGACCGGTGTTGGTTGACTACAGAGTTGCCGCACTAGGAAGAAGTTCAAGTTATTCACTTAAGTATGACTATTCACAAGCGCCGAAAAGTATCTCGTGGCATCTTGCTGAAGGCGATATCGAGCGTGCGATTGATGGCGAATACCGATTTGAGTCATCAGGGGATTCAACAAAAGTTACATATCTATTATCCATTGAGTTGATAGTTCCAATTCCAGGTTTCATTAAACGTCGTGCCGAAGGCCGAATATTACACACCTTGAAGGAACTAAAGGTTCGCTGCGAGTCGTGACGGCGGTTGCTGGCATAGATGTCGGCGGAACAAAATGTCTCGGAGTACTGTTCGAAGGCGGAGAAATTGTAAGGTCTGTTCGCCGTCCGACGCCGCATGCTGACCATCTAGTTTCGACACTCGCTGAAATTGCGCGAGAACTTGGCGAATACAAATCTCTCGGTGTCGGCGTGCCAGGTCTGATCACGCCAACGGGTGTCGTACGTGAATCTCCGAACTTGACTGGCGCAATAGAACTTGATCTACGAACACTTTTGCAAAAAGAACTAGGTCATGCAATTGATGTTGAAAATGACGCAACTTGTGCCGCGCATGCAGAGTGGCAATACGGTGCAGGTCGTGGCGCCACCGATATGTGGATGGTTACTTTGGGCACTGGAATCGGGGGCGGATTTGTTTCCGGTTCAAAGTTGCAGCGGGGTAGTCATGGTTTTGCTGGCGAAATCGGACACATGGTCGTGGAGTCGCAAGGTATTTTGTGTCCGTGCGGGCAACGCGGATGTTGGGAGCGTTATGCGTCGGGTTCGGGGCTGGCAACAATTGCTGGTGGCGAACGTGGCGAAGAAGTTATCGCTCGCGCAGTTGCTGGCGACAAGCAGGCTTTGGGTTACTTGGATACTTTTGGAATGTGGGTTGCAATTGGTTTGGTGAATTTGACGAATATCACCGACCCAAATGTGATTGTGATCGGTGGCGGTTTGGCTGAAGCAGCAGACTCCGTGATGCCTCATGTCAAAAACTGGTTCAAAAAACTGTTGTATGCACCTGAAAACCGTGAGCACCCTGAATTGCGCGTGGCACAACTCGGTGAGAGTGCCGGTGCAATCGGTGCCGCGTTGTTGTCGGCGCTTTAGAAAATTAAAACGTTTATCTGGCCCAGTTCATTGATCGTTTGACGGCTGTCTGCCAAGTTTCGTAGCCACTTGGTTCAGTGGAGGGAGTGAAAGTTTTTTCAAGTCGCCATGCAGCAGAGATGTCTTGGGTTGATTGCCAAACCCCTTTCGCCAAACCTGCAAGATAAGCCGCACCCATTGCAGTTGTCTCTAGTTCTTTTGGCCGCAGAACTTCAACATTTAGATGATCGGCTTGCAACTGCAACATAAAATCAATTACCGAGGCGCCGCCATCCACTTTCAATTCGGTAATTGCCACTCCTGACGCTTTCGACATCGCTTCGACAACATCACGAGTTTGAAAAACGATTGACTCAATTGTGGCTCGAGCAATATGCGCGCGCGAAGTCCCGCGAGTGATACCAAAAATTGCACCACGTGCGTATGCATCCCACCACGGACTACCAAGACCCGTGAATGCGGGTACGACTACGACACCACCCGAGTCATTGACACTTTGCGCCAGCGCGGTTATTTCGCTGGCATCGTCGATGATGTTCAAGCCGTCGCGCAGCCACTGAATCGCTGCACCTGTCACAAAAATCGCACCTTCGAGTGCGTAGACAGGTTTATCGTTACCAAGTTGCCAGGCAATTGTCGTCAGCATTCCATCTCTAGGTGATGGGCAATTCTTCCCAACATTCATCAACACGAAACTGCCCGTGCCGTATGTATTTTTGGCACTACCCGTATCAAAACAGGCTTGACCAAATAATGCCGCGTGTTGGTCGCCGGCTGCACCACTTATCGAGATGCCCGCCGGCACAGAACCGTGTTGAATGGTGATTCCAAAGTCGCCGCTTGATGCGCGCACGTCTGGCAAAAACTTCGTTTGCACGCCGAGCATATTGGTCAACTCTTTGCTCCAACATAATTTGGTGATGTCAAACAACATTGTCCTGCTTGCATTCGTGCAGTCCGTAACAAAAGACTTTGAACCAGTCAGATTCCAAATCAGCCAAGAGTCGATTGTTCCGATACAAAGATCGTCGTCTTGACGAATTTCGCGATTATTCAACAGCCATTCAATTTTTGTTCCTGAGAAGTAAGGGTCGAGAACCAAGCCGGTTTGTTGTCGCACTAACGGCAAATTTTCGGCGAGTTCAATACACCGATCGGCAGTGCGCCGGTCTTGCCAGACTATTGCGTTGCCGTACGGCCTGCCTGTTTGTTTGTTCCACGCAACGATTGTCTCGCGTTGATTGGTGATTCCGATTGCGGTGATCGTCTGATTTATTTGGCTGGTGACATCCTGCAATGTTGCCAAGACCGCCAGCCAGATTTCTTGAGCGTCATGTTCAACCCAACCAGGTTGCGGAAAGTATTGGGTAAATTCGCGATACGACGAAATCGAGTCAGAACCGTCAGAAAATACTGCGCGAGATCGCACGCCAGTTGTTCCTGCGTCAATGGCGATAACGACATCCATAGTTTTATAACTTACAAATAATGTGCCGTTGACCCAACTGCATCTAGTTGACTTCGCAAATCAAATCACTCAGCGCTTGAAAAATCGAAGGACAGGCGATCAAAATCTCGGCTGGGCTTGAAATGCCGCCCTTGAAATCTCCACTGCGCGCACCAGCCTCAATCGCAATAAGTTCTGCCGCCGCGATATCCCAGGAATGCAAATTCTCCTCAAAATATGCGTCAACTCTGCCGCATGCCACGAAACATATATCAACACTTGCCGCCCCGAGGCGACGAATATCGCGTATTTTGTGGATAAAAGTCGAAACCCGCTTTGATTGCATTGTTCGATGTTCTGGCGAATAGCTGAAACCCGTGCAGACCAATGCTTTTGTGACATCCGTAATTTTGTTGCAACGAATTTGCTCACCGTTCAAAAATGCCCCGCCGCCACGCGTCGCTGAAAATACCTCGTCTAGTGCCGGAATGTACACGACACCCACAAGTGGACCCTGCTCATCGCTGACGCCAATTGACACGCTCCAACTTGGCAAGGCATACAGAAAATTTGTCGTGCCGTCGATTGGGTCGATACACCATGTGTAGTTGTTGCTTCCAGAGTACGAGCCACCCTCTTCACCGATAATTGAGTCGTCGGGTCGGCGCGAACGAATTTCATTTACGATGTACTTTTCCGTGGCTTTGTCGAATTCGGTAACCATGTCGGTGCTGGTCGTTTTAGTTTGTACATCTTTCAATCCGGCGCGACGGCCGTTATATGCTCGCTTGCCACCGGTCACCGCCAGTTCGGTGCAAATTCTCAGAAGAAGGTTCGCCGCGGATTCGCTCACTTGTGACCATCAAGTTCTCGCCATTCGCCGACTGCTCGCAATACAAGCACGACAACAACACTCATTCCAGCTGCGCTGATTACCGCGCCAGATACGAGGCCGACAGAGTTTGGCACATCACAGGAGCCCTCACACTGCAAATCAATCAGCGAAAATCCGATTAGAGCGCCTGCCAAGCCGGCAATCAGGATCCCGATAAATGCGATAACTCTTGCACCAACTGAAGGCAGGGCCGAAAGAGCGCGAGCATTATTATCCTGGTTGGTATTCATCCCTATGAGCGTAGGTTCATGAACTCATGTTGCGATGCATGGCTAGCGTTTGATTCGTGGGTGCTAGTCAAAATTCTGGTTTCAAAACGATTTTGCACGTGGACATGGACATGTTTTATGTTGCAGTTGAATTACGCCGTAATCCACATCTCGTTGGTAAGCCGGTAGTTGTCGGCAGCGATGGCTCGCGCGGCGTCGTCGCCGCGGCATCATATGAAGCCCGAAGGTTCGGTGTTTTTTCGGCGATGTCAGCGTCGCAGGCAAAACGACTTTGTCCCCAAGCAATTTTCTTGCCGGGTGACCACGATCATTATTCGGATGTCAGTGCCGAAGTATTTCAAGTATTCAACGAATTCACACCGTTAGTCGAGGGTCTCTCACTTGATGAAGCATTTCTGGATGTATCTGGTTCGTTGCGACTTTTTGGTTCTGGCCCGACAATCGCTCACGAAGTTAGGCGTCGGGTCGCCAAGACAACCCAACTGAATTGCAGTGTTGGCATTGCGCCAAATAAGTTTTTGGCGAAACTTGCATCTGTTGTCGCCAAGCCAAAGGCGTCGCGACAAGGAGTCGTCGCAGGTCACGGAGTCTACGAAGTTGTGCCGACTCGTGAACTCGAATTTTTGCATCCTCTTGATGTTGATGCGCTTTGGGGTGTTGGGCCGGTGACGCTCAAGAAACTTCAGGGTCTTGGAATCAAAACAGTCGGGGACCTTGCCGCGTTTGACTTGGCGGTATTGATTGCTGTTTTGGGTGATTCACAGGGGCGTCATCTGACGATGCTCGCAAAAGGCATTGATGACAGAGATGTTGAACCTGACCGCGACGCCAAATCGATCGGCCACGAGGAAACTTTTTCGAACGACATCACTGATTATGAGAGCGCACATGATCATCTCGTGCGACTTGCAGATTCGGTGGCGACAAGATGCCGAAATTCTGGTGTTGGCGCACGAACGATTTCGTTGAAAATTAAGTACTCCGACTTTCGGTTGGTGACGCGGTCGATAAGCGTCGAAATGCCTGTCTCGACGGCGCCGGCGATGGTTCGACTACTTGAGCCACTATTGCGAAATATTGACCTGAAAGACGGCGTTCGACTGCTCGGTGTGAGCGCGAGAAATCTTGTTGCCCCAGAACAGCAAATGAGTTTGTTTGATGTGACTTCGGTCGATGAATCTGCCAATAGTTTGGATGCCGCTTGGAGCACGACTACTTCAGCAATTGACGAGATTCGCGATCGGTTCGGTGATTCGGCGATAAAGCCAGCAAGCACACTTGGTCAAGAGCGTGACCCAAGTTCTTCAAAGTGGGGTCCTAGCGACCCTAAATCGCAATGAACCTCGCCTACAATCGGGCTAGAGATTCAAGCGACAACCGAATAGCAAAGTGACAGTGGAGGTCATGTGCCGTTATCAGACAACGAAAGACAAATTCTTGCGCAAATTGAGCATGATCTCAAAGAAGATGAAAAATTTGCTCAAGCCGTCTCTTCAAAAGGGTTGTATCGCCACTCGGCGAGAACTGCGTGGTGGGCAGGCGTCGGAATTGTTGTATCGATGGTTTTAACAATTCTCGGTTTGCAAGTTCACTTTGCCTTGGCATTTCTGGGCTTTCTTGCAATGCTTGGGTGTGCATTAATTGTCGAACGTCAATTGCGTGCAATGTCAAAGGTCGGGCTACGAGATGTCACCGAATCTTTGCGAGCATCTCGGGCGAATGCCCAAAGAATGCGTGAAAAGTTTACGCGCGAGCGCTAGAGATTTTTCGGGTGACTTCGCGCGGCTATTTCGCAGTTGACATCGGCGGCACCAAACTTTCAGTCGGGGTCGTTTCCTTAACCGGCGAAGTTCTCTCGCATGGTCGCGCTGCTACCCCGCAGACAAATGTATGGCAAGCGCTTAGTGAACTCATCAAACAGCAACTTTTGCAAACTGATGTCGAACTCGTGGGTTGTGGGGTCGGATGTGGCGGACCGATGACACCAGATGGTGAACGGGTTTCGACTCTGCATATTTCAGAATGGCGTGATTTTCCGTTGCGTGCAAAATTGCAAGAACTTACCCAAATGCCCGTGTATATCGACAATGACGCAAAAGCACTGGTGCAAGGCGAAGTTTGGTGCGGCGCCGTAGCCGGCCAAACCGATGTTATTGGCATGGTCGTGTCGACTGGTGTTGGCGGCGGAATCATCTCGGGCGGAAAGATTCTCAATGGCCGAATCGGCAATGCGGGTCACATCGGTCATGTGATTGTTGAACCCAACGGTCGGTTGTGTGCTTGTGGTTCGCACGGTTGTCTTGAAGCACACGCATCGGGCCGATCTATTGAAGCAATTACTGGCAAACCCGCAGCCGAGGCAGGTCTTGAAGTAATTCAAAATACGGGTCGTCTTGTGGCACGTGCTCTCGCAAGTGTCGGCGCAATTATGGATTTGCGTAGCGCTGTGATCGCTGGTTCAGTCGCGCTCGGTTTTGGTGACCCTTTTTTTGAGACCGTGCAAAGCGAGTTAAATCGCATTGCCAGGATTGAATTTATTCGTGATTTTGCTGTTTGTAGGGCCGGACTCGGTCAGTTGTCGCCGCTCGTTGGGGCAGCAGCAGTAGCTCGCAATCTAGGATGTGATTCATGAAACCTGTCTACGAACCTGCGGCCGAAGAATATCGCGAGAAGGTCCAAGCATTTTTGGCGGAGAAACTCCCTGCGACTTGGAAGGGCATCGGTTCTCTCGAGGGCAAAGCAGTCGAAGAGTTTATGAAGCAGTGGCGACAAGTATTGGCGTCCAGTCCGTACCTTGCACCAGGTTGGCCCGTTGAATACGGCGGTGGCGGGCTTTCGGCTCTCGAGCAAGTTATTGTCGCCGAAGAATTTGCTCGCGCAGGTGTACCAACAGGTTCGTTCAATGACACTTTTGGTATTCAAATGCTTGGCAACACTTTGTTGGTCTGGGGCACCGAAGAGCAAAAACGATATTACTTGCCGCGAATTATTTCGGGTCAAGATACTTGGTGTCAGGGATACAGCGAGCCAAATGCCGGATCTGATCTCGGCAACGTTGGGCTCAAAGCAAGTCTTGACGGTGATCAATTTATTTTAAATGGCCAAAAAATTTGGACTTCTGCCGGTCAGTATGCAACCCACATTTTTACGCTCGCGCGGACAAACCCAGATGCACCAAAGCATAAAGGTATTTCGTTTTTATTGGTTGATATGCGTCAGCCAGGAATAGAAGTGCGACCGATCAAGATGATCTCGGGTGAGAGTGAATTCAACGAAGTGTTCTATACCGATGCGGCGTGTCCAAAAGAAAACATCGTCGGCGGGCTAAATAACGGTTGGGCAGTTGCGATGTCGCTACTTGGATACGAACGCGGAGAGGCTGCGGCAACATTGTCAATTCGCTTCCAGGCCGAATTTGATCGACTTTTGGCCCTTGCTCAAGAGCGAGGTGTTGCAAGTGACCCGAGAATTCGCCAACGCTTGAGCGAATGCTACGTCCGAGTTCAAATCATGAAATACCTCGGTTTGCGTACGCTTACAAAATTTGTCGCCGGCCACCATCCAGGACCAGACGGCGCAATCTCGAAATTGTATTGGAGCGAGTACCACAAAATAGTCACCGAACTCGCGATGGATATTCTCGGTGCAGATGGTCTCGTGCCAGTCGGACGCAAACCAATCTCGTCGTTTCAAACAGACGATGGTGGTGCCGAAAATAGTTCGATGAGTTGGGCGATGACATTTTTGAACGCACGTGCAGGCACGATTTACGCTGGTTCTTCTCAAGTTCAGCGCAATATCATCGGAGAGATGGTGCTTGGATTGCCCAAAGAGCCCAAACCTAACTAAGTAATGAAAGTTATGACGGGCATTCGGTCAGGTGCTGCGATTGTTACGGCAGTGCTTTGCCGACCAAGTTTGTGGAGTACGGCGTTAATCCAGTTGTTTCGTTTGACCCCGCGACGATGGTGGGCTCGAGCCCCGTTTTTGCCGGTGCCAACTCGTGAATATATTCGCTTTCGGGTCTTGACCCAATATGGTGAGCGCGGTCACAACTTAGAAGTAGCCGATGTATTGAGTTACTTGCGTTGGCTGAAAGAATCGCGATGAGAAGTGCGCTGGTGCTCAATGCAACTTTTGAGCCACTCTCGATTGTTCCTGCTCGCCGCGCGATTTGCTTGGTGCTCTCGGACAAAGCCGAAATAGTTGAAGACGATGGAACTAAAGTCCACGCTGAAACTTTTGTGATGCCAGGACCATTGGTCATTCGGTTGCGATATGTCGTCAAGGTTCCATATCATCGTCGCACCGCAATGTCGAGGCGGGCGATATTCGCTCGAGACAATCATTGCTGTCAATATTGTGGTGCCCTTGCCGACAGCATTGATCACGTCATGCCGCGATCTCGGGGCGGTATGCATGTTTGGGAGAATGTTACGGCAGCGTGCAGAGGTTGCAATCTGAAAAAACGAGACCGCACTCCTGATGAAGCAGGAATGAGGTTGGCAAATAAACCGCATACGCCACGAGAACTTGCATGGATCACCGTTTCGGTCGGCAGGATTCCTGAAGAATGGAAACAGTATCTCGCTTTTGCGTCGTAGATTTTTTATAGAAACTTTCTGAGAAGTTCATCGATGAAGTCTTGGCAGATACACAACATTCGTGACTCGGCTGAGGCGGTGCACTCTCGAGAGTTGCCCGCAGAGCGAGCGATTTGGCGCGCTTCAATCACTGGGTCCGCGATCGTTTTGGGTTCAAAACAATCTTTTGAAATTGTCAATCAGCAAGCCTGCGATAATGATGGGGTTAGCGTCGTGCGCCGGCGCAGTGGTGGCGGTGTGGTTTTTCTTGGCGTCAATGACCACCTATGGATCGATTTTGTTATTGAGCGTGACGATGTGTTGTGGAGCGATGATGTCGGAAGGTCGATGTGGTGGGTTGGTGATTTGTGGGCTGCTGCGCTCGCCGAAAATGAAGTCGCTTCACGCGATCAGTTGATTGTCCATCGTGGTGGTCTTGAGCGAAACGAGATTTCAGATTTGGTTTGTTTTGCTGGGCTTGGGCCGGGCGAAGTGACACTGCACGGCAA
>SXGT01296506.1_pt1 | contig 24308 bp, 20 predicted proteins | sample 3176221 | NCBI WGS metagenome assembly SXGT01 (sample SAMN11356862, study PRJNA531348) | freshwater metagenome | isolation source: freshwater sample F1-120 | place: China: Fuxian Lake, Yuxi | collected 2017-12-25
ACGACGCCTTCTTGAATGCGAGCGCCGCCGCTGTCGTTCATGCCGATGACAGGCACTCCCATCTTCACGGCAAGATCCATGACCTTGCAGATCTTGGCCGCGTGCGTCTCCGAAAGGCTGCCGCCGAAGACCGTGAAGTCCTGCGAATAGAGGTAGACCGGCCTGCCATCGACTTTCGCGCTGCCGGTGACGACTCCGTCACCGAGGATTTGGTTCTTCTCGCCATCCATGCCGAAGTCACGGCACCGATGCACGACGAACCGGTCGAGTTCGACGAATGAGCCAGCGTCGACGAGCAGGTCGATGCGCTCTCGCGCCGTGAGTTTTCCCTTCTTGTGCTGGGCGTCGATTCGTTCCGGCCCGCCGCCCTGGAGAGAGCGCTCGCGCAGTTCCTGCAGCTTCTTGATCGCGTCGTTCATTGGAGGGCCGGGAGAGTAGCGGTCAGCCCTGGCAAGGCCAACCAAGCTCAGTGGCCCTGCGGGTCCTCGACCAACTCCGCGAGAACTCCGGCCAACTGCTTTGGATGCAGGAAGGCAACCTTGCAGCCGTGGGCGCCCTTGCGCGGCGCAGCATCGAGCAGCGCGGCACCCGCTGTCGACAACGCGTCGATCTGCAGCTTGCAGTCACCGACGTGGAACGCAAGGTGATGCACACCAGGGCCGCGCTTGTCGAGAAACTTCGCGATCGGCGAGTCGGGTGAGGTCGGCTCCAGCAACTCAATCCGGGTCGAGCCCGCCATCAGCACCGCGACCCTCACGCGCTCGGTCGGCACGACATCGGTTGAAGCGAGGGTCAACCCCAGACCGAGCCAACGCGGCAGCGCGGATTCGATCGAGACGACTGCCACGCCAATGTGATGCAAGCCAAGGAGATTGTCCGCCACGCTCATCTGCTCGAAGGTAGCGGGTGAAACTCGCAACCGCGACTTCCAGCTGGAACGAGACCTGAGATCACGGCCAACTGTGCGGCATGCCCATTCGGCGCGCCTTGATCCCAGCTTCTCTCGCAGTCCTTGCCGCGTGCAGCAGCACAAGAACCGTCGAGTCGTGCGAGCTAGGTCCGCGAACCACACCCGAACGGACCGCGCATGCCGAGACCTCTCGGCTCGCTGACGTCGAGGCCTTTCTCGCTGAGCTGCAATCACTCCCCCGCGCCGCGTGTCTGCAACGTCAGTCGCTGGGCACGAGCCACGAGGGCCGCGACCTGCCCATGGTCCGAGTCGGCAACGGGCATGTCGACGAAGGCTCGGCGGTGCGCGCCCTCGTCGTTGCCAACATCCACGCCGGCGAAGTCGAGGGGAAAGAAGCAGTCCAACAGTTGCTGCGCGAGTTCGCGCTAGGGCAGCACTCCGAGCTGCTCGATCGCTTCGTTCTCTACTTCGTGCCGATCTACAACGCTGACGGCAATGAGAAGGTGACGACGAAGAACCGCATCGAACAAAACGGTCCCGACGCCGTCGGAGAACGAGCCAATGCGCAAGGCCTCGATCTGAATCGCGATTTCGTCAAGGCAGAGGCGCCCGAGACGCGCGCCTTGCTCACGGCAATCCACAAGATCGATCCGCACCTGCTCTTCGACCTGCACACCACGGACGGCAGCTGGCATGGATACGACCTCACCTATGCGCCATCCTTGTCCACGAACTGCGACGGGCAGATCGCCGCGTTGACCCGCGCTCTGCTGAATGACGCGACAGCTGCCCTGCTCGCAAGATCCTCGCCCATCCGCACGTTCGACTATGGCAACTTCGAAACGCGCGACTGGGATGGTGGCGGCGCCCCCAGTTCGCAGGACGGCGTTCGCGGCTGGTGGAGCTACGACCACCGCGCTCGCTACGTCGTCAATGGCTTCGGACTGCGCAACCGAATCGGCATCCTCAGCGAGGCCTACAGCAACGCTCCGTTTGCCGCGCGCATTCAATCGACGCGCGCCTTCGTGCTCGCGTGCTTGCACGCAACCCACGCCCGCGCTGCCGAGACCCTGCGCGCAACGAGTGCGGCCGACGCGCGACTGGTCGATCGACCCGAGCCGATCGCGTTTGGCTACCAGACCGGATTTGCGCCACCTGAGCGATTGGACGTCCTCGTCGGTGACTGCCAACGCATCCCGCTTGCCGACGGCCGCGGGATCCGATTTGCGGCCCTCCCAGACCATGTCGTCGAGGCCATGCCGGTGTTTCGCAGCTTTCGCAGTTCCGTGCAGATCGAGTTGCCCGAGGCCTGGGTGCTGCCTTCGCCGCCCGCCGCCGTGGTTGCCGCGCTGCGAGTGCACGGCATCGAGTTCCGCATCCTGGAGATCAGCGAACCCGTCACGGCACGCGAGTTCGGGGTGGCAAAGAAGCGAAAGCCCAAGCGGCCGTATCAGGGCCACCAAGAGCTGGTGCTCGAAGGCGCTTACGGCCTTCCGGTCCAACGAGTGCTCCCACCTGGGACTTTGTGGATCGACGCGCGGCAACCGCTGGCTCGGCTCGCGGCGACCTTGCTGGAACCCCTCAGTGAGGACTCCGTGTCGACCTGGAACCTGCTCGAGGACCGCACCTCCGACGTCTACCCGGTGCTCCGCATCGAATCTCGATGACCTGCAGCAGGGCGCAAGTGCTGCACGAAAATAGAACACCTTTCGAGCCTACTCCGGCCCTACCTGCGTAGAGACTGGTGGCGGCCGAGTCTCGCACCCGGCAGTCGGCAGATCGCGCACCCTTGCGCCTGCCTTGTCCATATTCCCCAGGCATCCACACCACCAAATGCCAGTCCTTCTTTACCTCGACCTGCTCGGTGCTGATCAGCGCTGGCGCAGGCAGCAAGCCGCAGAGGCCCAAGCCCTCTTCGACGACTTCGCCGACTTGGTCCTCGACACAGTCGGTTCCCTCGACGTCGCAGACCAAGTAGTCGGCGAAATCGACAGCGACCAAGCAGCCCTCATCTGCCCGTCGATCGAATCCGCCCTCGCCGTCTCGCGGCGGATCTTCCGTCGCGCGTGGCTGGACCCACGGACATCCGATGAACTACGGCTCTGGATGCGCGGCGTCATCACGTCAGGTGACGAGGAAGTCGTGCGCGTGATCGCAGCGGACGAAGAACTGCCGAAGATCCGGCGGACCAGCGCGACGAGCAGCACGATGCGCGCATTGTCAGCGCTGCGCAGCGGCTTGCGCGGGATGCGCCTTCTGGTCGACGAGTCGCTGCTCAACGATCCATTGCGCGGCCTCTTTCGCGTGCCGCTCGGCCGGCTGGGTTTCATCCCCTTCCGGCGGATGAACTTCACGCCCTACCCGGACAATCTGCCACGCGACTGGCAGGACTTCCTGTGGATGGCCGACACGCAAGCCGAGTGGTCCAACTACACGCTGCGCATGAAGCAGCGCATGATGTGGTCATCGAACGACCCGATCGAGTTGACAGAGGCTGCGGCAACGCAGGCCCTGTTCCACGAGGTCGACGCCATCGTTCAATCCGTCGTGCGCAAGAACATGATGGGCGACCAACGGCCACCGACTCGGCGCGAAAACACTGCGGACGGTTCCGCAGAGGCCTGATTGAGTTCATGCCGGTCCCCGCGGGACCGGTGGCCCGCCCTCGGCCGCCCGTGCTTCAGCGGGCTGTCAGAGGATGCGCTTGCCGAAAGCTGACGTGATCACGTCGACCGCGACCTCGCCGCTCTGGTTCTTGACGTCGAGGATCGGATTCAGCTCGGTCACTTCGAGGCTGGTCATGGCGCCTGAGTCGGCGACCATCTCCATGAGCAGGTTCGCTTCGCGCCAACTGATGCCGCCCTTCACCGGGGTTCCGGTGCCGGGGACATCCCGGGGATCCATGCCATCGAGGTCGAAGGAGACATGGAAGCCAGCCGTGCCGTCGGTCGCGTAGCCGATCGCTTCTAGCATGATCGCTCGCATGCCGCGCTCGTCGACGTCGCGCATCGTGTAGGCATGGATGCCGGCCTTGCGCACCATCGCGCGTTCCCCTTCATCCAGATCGCGAATGCCAATCAGGCACACCTGCGACTTGTTGACCTTGGGCCAAAAGCCGCCCAGTTCGACGAGCTTGGGAACCCCATAGCCCAGAACGGTCGCGAGCGGCATGCCATGGATGTTGCCCGACGGCGAGATCTCCGGCGTGTTCATGTCCGCGTGCGCATCGACCCAGATCAAACCCACTTTCTGGTCGGTGGCGCGGAAGTGCTCGGCGACGCCTGACACCGTGCCGATCGCAATGCTGTGGTCGCCGCCCATCACCAACGGGATCCTGCCGTCTTCGAGCGTGCGTCGAACCCGCAGTCGGAGCCGGTTGCAGCAGTGGTAGATCGGTTCCAGGTAACGAGCGTTGGTCTTGCCCGGATCGCGCGTCTCGGGCGCGGGAACGCCGATGTCGCCGTCGTCCTCGACGCCAAAACCCAAGCGGCGCAGTTCGCTGCTGACGCCAGCGATGCGGATCGCGGACGGGCCCATGTCGACTCCGCGCCGGCCGGCGCCGAGGTCCATGGGAACGCCGATGAGGCGGATCGTCTTCGTGTCGGTGTTCTTCATGCAGGAGCGCGTGCGACTTGAACGGGCACGCCGCAAAGGCGTCGGAGACTAGCCGCCGCACCGCTCTGGTTCTCGGCGATCTCGACCAGAACCCAGAGTTCGCGCCTGCGACCACTGACCCAGGTGGCGAATCGCGCACGGATCGAGGCCTCGCGCACAGTGTCAGCATGCCATGGTCGGCGATGGCCGGCAGCGGAGTTGCCGTCGATGTCGTCCCGCCGCACCATGCGCCAGATGCAGATCCCATCGCGTCGTTTCGCGTCCGCATTCGCGATTGGCCTCGCGGCCACCGCGATGGTGTCCGCCCAGAACCAACCCCAGGATCTCGCACAACTCGCGATCGAATACCGCGCCGACCTCGACGACATCACGCGGCGCTACGACTTGAAGTTGTCGGCGACGCGACGCGATCGGATGCGGCGGCACCTGACGGCAGAGCGCGTGCGGTTCGCGGCGCTCGACGTCTCGACCGCGGGCCGCGAAGCGAAGATCGATCGTTGGCTCCTGCTCGGAGATTGCGAGCATCGACTCATCCGCCTCGAAGCCGAAGCAAGCGCCCAGGCCAAGCTTCTTGCGTTCTGGCCGCACGCCGAGCCACTCATTGCCATCTACGAAGCGCACCGCCGCATGGAAGACTGCGACGCCAAGGCGGCGGCCGAGTTGCTGAACAACGCCGCGACGCAACTCGAGGCTCTGCCCAAGGCGCTGATGAATGGAGATTTCGACGCCCACGGAGCCGAGGCGGCGGCCATCGCCATCCAGTTGCTTGCCGATCTGCATCGCGCGGTCGAGACCTGGCGCAGTTTCCGCGACGGCTACGATCCGATGTTCTCCTGGTGGACGCGCGCGCCATGGGCCCGCTACGAGAAGGCGCAGCAGTCGTGGCGCGATGCCGTGCGAGCGCGCTGCATCGATGCCAAGTCTGGCGACGCGACGCTGGTCGGCGATCCGATCGGGGAAGCCGCGCTGCTCGCCGAACTGCGCCACGAATTGATCCCCTACTCACCGGCAGAACTGGTCGCGATCGCCGAGCGCGAGTTCTCGTGGTGCGAACGAGAAGCCCAGCGAGCCAGCGAAGAACTCGGCTGCGGCGGCGACTGGAAGCAGGCGCTCGAGCTGGTCAAGACGATGCACCGCGAACCCGGCGCGCAACCGCGACTGGTGCGCGATCTCGCGCACGAAGCGATCGACTTCCTTGTCCAGCGCGACTTGCTGTCCGTGCCTGAACTCGCGCGCGAGTGCTGGCGCATGTCGATGATGTCGAAAGAGGCGCAGCGGGTGAATCCGTTCTTCCTCGGCGGTGAGACGATCAGGGTGTCGTTCCCGACCGATGCAATGGACCATGACCAGAAGCTGCAAAGCCTGCGCAGCAACAATGAGCACTTCTGCCGCGCCACAGTGCATCACGAACTGATCCCCGGCCACTGGATGCAGCAGTTCGCGATGGCGCGACACCGCCGCCATCGCGAGCAGTTCGAGACGCCGTTCTGGATCGAGGGTTGGGCGCTCTACTGGGAGTTCCGCTTCTACGACCTCGGCCTGGCCAAGACGCCCGCCGGTCGCGTCGGCATGCTCTATTGGCGCAAGCACCGCTGCGCGCGAATCGTCTTCTCGCTGAACTACCACCTCGGGAAGTGGACGCCGCGCCAGTGCATCGACTACCTCGTTGACAAGGTCGGGCACGAGCCGAATGCCGCCGAGGCCGAGGTGCGCCGATCGATCAGCGGCGGCTATTCGCCGCTCTACCAGGCGGCCTACATGCTCGGCGGCCTCCAGTTCCGCAGGCTGCATCGCGAACTGGTAGTCGACGGCACGATGAGCGAGCGTGCGTTCCACGACGCAATCCTGATGCAGAACGCGATTCCCATCGCGCTCGTTCGCGCAGCGTTGATGCCAAGCGAACCGACGGAGCAAGACGTCGAGGCGTGGCGGTTTGCCGAGCCGCGTTGACGCGCCACGATTTCTGGCCGTCAGACCAAGAACCGCTGCGTCGCCAAGAGCCGCGCGGCGGGAGTGAGAGCAAGGAGTGCGGACGGCGTCGAATCCACAGTTTCGACGCAGTTCGCACGACGCCGCGATCCTCACCAATGCAGAAGTCGCAACCATCAGGCCTTCAGCAACGATCCGCGAACGGGAAAGGATCCGTTTCCATCTCCCGCGCTCGGACGGCATCCTCCTCGCCCGAATGATCGACGCGGCGAGGCGGTTTGTGAGCAGCACCTACGGCGGTCTGCCAGCCATCACGTGGTTGATATGCCTCGCGGCCTTCGTCAATCGCTCGGGCTCGATGGTGCTGCCATTCCTTGGCATCTATCTCGGCCGTCGCTTCGGACTCTCCGTCGAGGAGAGCGGCTACGTGCTGTCGCTCTACGGCATCGGTTCGACGATCGGCAACCTGCTCGGTGGCAAGCTCGCGGATGTCCTTGGTCCCGTGCGCGTTCAGTTGCTGACGCTGATGTCCGCGGCCGCATGGATGGGGCTGATGACGCAGTTTCAGTCCGTGCCGACGATCGCGGCAGGAGCGTTCGTGCTTGGGCTGCTCAACGATTCCTTCCGTCCCGGCAACATGGCGGCCGTGCTCGCGAGCGTGCCGCCTCACCTCGGGCCCACCGCGTTGACCCTGAACCGGGTGATGGTCAATGCCGGCTGGGCCATCGGACCCACCATCGGCGGCCTGCTTGCACGCATCGACTTCAACTGGCTGTTCATTGTCGACGGCGCGACCTGCGCGCTGGCGGCGCTGGTGCTGTTCACTTGTGTTCCGGCGTCGCTCGGAAGGCGCATGGCTCCTGCGACTGCCGAGAATGGCGATGCGCCTGTAGTCCGATCCGCCTCGGCTTGGTCCGACGGCAAGTTCTTGCTGCTGCTCTTGGCCAACGTCATCACGTTGCTCGCGTTCATGCAGTACTTCAGCACGCAGACGCGCTGGCTTGCAGACGAGTTCGGTTGCACGGAGGACGTCATTGGCTACGTGCTCGCCATCAACCCGGTCTTGATCGTGTTGTTCGAAATGCCGCTGGTCCGCTCGTTTGCTGGCAAGCCGCGGTTGCCGCTCGTCGCGGTCGGCACGCTGATGATCGCCATCGCGTTCCCCATTCTGACAGCCGGCTCGCTCGGCATGAACGGTGTGCTGCTGCAGATGCTGTTGCTGACCATGGGTGAAATGGCCTCGTTCTCGCCGCTCGGCGGCTTCGTTGGCGACCGCGCCCCGACGGACCGCCGCGGCCAGTATCTCGGCATGCACGGCGCGGCCTTCTCGTTCGCCTTCATGCTCGCGCCGGCGCTGGGCGGTCGCATCTACGACCACGCCGGGCCGAATGCGCTCTGGTGGACCTGCTTCACGCTCGCGCTCGCCGCGTCGTGCGGCTACTTCGCGCTGCACCGCGCGTATCCGCCGCGCGCGGCCAAATAGTAGTCAGCCAGAGCTACTGCTTGCTCCAGGTCGACGCGAACAGGTTCTGCATCGACTGCCACGACTTGCGGTCGGCTTCGGCATCGTAGCGCAGCGGCAGGCCATAACGCTTGCCGTTGGCTGTCGCCTCCTCACTGGTGAATGCGTGCACCGCGCCTGGATAGGCCTCAAACCGGTAGTCCACACCGGCGGCTTTCATCTCGGCCTGGAACGCCTCGACTTCTTGCTTGGGCACAAAAGGGTCCTCGGCGCCGTGACAAACGAGCACGCGCGACTTGACCGCGCCCTTCTTGGCAGGCGAATCGGTCGAGAGGCTGCCGTGGAAGCTGACGACCGCATCGAGGTCCATGCCCGAACGCGCCATGCCGAGCACGATCGCACCTCCGAGGCAGTAGCCGATTGCGCCGATCGAATCGCGATCCACGGTCGGATGGTCTTGCAGCAACTCCTTGGCGGCGACGAATCGAGCGACCGTTCGGTCCATGTTCGCGAGCGCGTCATTCATCAATGCGCCAGCGTCCTGCGGGTTGGTCGCGGTCTTGCCGTCGCCGTAGAGGTCGAGCGCGAACGCGGTGTAGCCAAGTTCTGCGAGCATCCGCGCGCGCTTCTGCACATAGCCATTCAGGCCCCACCACTCGTGCACGACGATCACACCGGGACGCTTGCCTTGCTGCTTGCCGTCCCATGCGAGATAGCCTCTGCAGGTCCCGCCCGAAGCTTGGTAGGCGACGGACTCGGTGCGCACCTCGTGAGATCGGTCCGGAAAGGCCGCGCAGCCGCTGCAGACAAATAGGAGCGCAGTGACGAGGAAGACGACAACGAGCAATGTGGACATGGGCTGGATCCTTGAATGGAGGCACCGTGCGCAGGGACATCATGGAGACAGCCCGCCCATGCGCAATGCCGCACCTTCCCCAAGTCCCGCGGACTCGGGCCCGCGCACCGCGAGCACGCGCAACCCGACGCCGCCGAGCCGCTCCTCGACGATGCCGCGCACGACGTAGGGCCCGCGCCCGCGGAACACCGCGCCCCACTGCTCGCAGGCCTTTGGAAACAGCGTTGTCTCGACGAGTCCCGTGCCGTCCTCGATCGTCGCAAACGCCATCGCCTCGCCGCTCTGGTTGCGATGCTGCCGCCACGCGACGAGCCACCCGCGGATCGAGACCGTCAGGCCGATGCGCTCGTCGACATGGCCGCACGGCACGCAGTCGCGCGCGGCAGGGCTGTCATCGCGCCACAGCACATCGACGGGATGCGCGCCGAGCGCAAAGCCGAGCAGTTCGAGTTCGATGTGCGTGCGTTCCTGCGGCCCGTAGTCGGGCAACTGCGGATACGCAACGTCGCGCGGCAGCAGCGCATCTTCGAACAACGCGCCCGGCGCCTCGGCGCGCTCGCGCTGCGCTTGCAGTCTCGGATTGGCGGCCACCTGCAATCGCCACAACAGTTCACGGCGCGCGACCCCAAACGCGTCGCACGCGCCGACGCGCACGAGGCTCTCCGCCTCGTCGCGTTGCGGAGCGACGCGTCGCAAGAAGTCGTCGAACGAGCGGAACGCATCACCGCTGCGCCGCGCCGCCGCGATCTGCGCGCGCGTGCGTTGCGTCATCCCGCGAACACGCGACCAGCCGACGCGGATCGTCGACAACCCTTCGAGTCGAAAGCGATCCTCGCCGCGTTGCACGCATGGCGGCAGCAAGACCGCGCCGAGTCGCTTCGCCTCTTCGACGTAGACGCCGGTGTCGAAGTAGCCCGCCTCGTTGTCGAGCACCGCGCACAAGAACGCCGCGGGCCAGTGCGCCTTCAGGTAGACGCAGCGGAACGCGAGGCGGCCGTAGGTCACCGCATGGGCCTTGCAAAACGAATATGCCGAGAAGCGCGCCATCTCAGCCCAGATCGCCTCGATCTGTTCGCGCGGCAGCCCGCGCCGCAAACCCGCGACGACGAAGCCTTCGAACTCGTTCCGCGACGGCCCGTCCTTGCCGCACAACCGCCGCCGCAGCGTGTCGCCGGCCTCGGCGTCGATGCCTGCGACCGCCATCGCCGCGCGGATCACGTCTTCCTGGTAGAGCATGACCCCGACCGTGTCCGCGAACGCTTCGGCGAGCACCGGGTGCGCGGCGGATGCGTCCTCGAGCCCGCGCGCGCGACGCAAGAACGCGTCCTTCATGCCCGACGCCGCGGGCCCTGGCCGCACGAGCGCAACGGCCTGGATCACGCGGTCCATGTGCGGCGCCTGCATCTGCCGCAGCAGCGTGCGCATCGCCGGCGACTCGACCTGAAAGCACCCGAGCGTGCGTCCCGACTGCAGCAACGCAACGGTCCTGGCGTCATCTTCTGCGACCAGATCCGCGTCGCGGACCTCTGTGCCGTGCGCGCGCAGCGATCGTTCGCAGTCGTCGACGATCGTCAGCGCGCGATTGCCGAGCAGGTCGATCTTGACGAGACCGAGCGCCTCGACGAAGCGCTTGTCGTATTGCGTGACGACGACGCCCTTCTGCGACCGCTCGAGCGGCACGTGGCGCGCGACGGGACCAGGCGTCACGACGATGCCGCCCGGATGCACGCCGAGATGGCGTGGCGCGTCGAGCAACGCCTCGGCCGCCGCGACGATCGCGCGCTCGCGCTCTTCGGGCAGCGCGCGCTCGCGGTAGAAGCCCTTGGTTGCGGCGATCGCGCGCGACAGCGACTCGCCCGCGTGCGCGTGCCACGGCAACAGCTTGCTGCGCCGCGCCGCCTCGGTCGGCGGCACGCCGCCCGCCTTGGCTGCCTCGAGATACGCAGCGCGCAGGCCGCACGTGTTGTAGGTCGCGATCATCGCGACGCGGTCGTGCCCGAAATGCGCGTAGACGGCATCGAGCAATTCGTCGCGGCGGCGCCAGCAGAAATCGAGATCGATGTCCGGCAGGTCGCGGCGCGCGGGATTGAGGAAGCGCTCGAACAGCAAGCCGTAACGGATCGGGTCGGCCTCGGTCAACCCGAGCGAATACGCGACGAGGCTGTCGGCCGCCGAGCCGCGGCCAAGGCACGGAATGCCGCGTTCGTGCGCGATCTGCGCGATCTCGCGCACGACGAGAAAATACGGCGCAAACCCCATCGCCTCGATCACCGCGAGCTCGCGCAGAAGCCGCGCGTTCGCCGCGTCGCGCTCGATGTCGCTGGCGCGCCGCGCAGCGAGCTTGCGCTGCAGCCCCGATGCCGCAAGCGCGTGCACGTAAGCCGCGGGCGTCGTGCCTTCGGGCGTCGCATACGACGGGAAGATCGGCGGCTCGTGCTCGCCGAACGACAGCGAGCACGACGCGAGCACGCGCTCGGCGTTGGCGACCGCGCGCGGCTGGTCGTCGTGGCCCAAAGCGCATTCGGCCTGCGTCGGCACGCACATCGACGGCGATGCGGCGCGCACGCCGAGGAACGTCCCGTCGTCGCACGCACGCAGCGCGAGGTTGTGTTTGACCGCCAAGAACAACAGGTGCCGCGCATGGTCCGCGGCCTCCGCGAACCACACGTCGCGCACCGCGCACGGCTCGAGGTCGAGGTCGCGCGCCAGTTGCAGCAGCGCGCTGCGCGGCGGCGGCACGTCGACGTCCATGGCCTTGCGCCGCGATGTCGTGACCGTGGCGCCTGGGCTCCCGCCCCGCGCCGTCGAAGGGTCCTCGTCGGCGTGCTTGCGCGGCGATGCGTTCGCAGCCGTGCGCCGCGACGTCCCTGCATCCGCGTCGATGTCCTTGCGCCGCGATACGTTCGCAGCCGTGTTCGAGCGCCGCGACGCGCCTTCTGCCATCTCGGGTGCAGCCGCCGCGAATGACCTGCCGCCCCCGTCACCCGCGTCCTCGCCACGCGGCCCCACCGCGACGAACAAGCGCTCGCGCGACACGCGCGCCGCAAGTTGTGGCAACAGTTCGAGATCGCGGCACAGGTACACGAGTCCTGCGCAGAGACGTGCCGCCGCGCGCGGCAGGTCGAAGTCCGGGTCCAGATTGCGCGCGCTGAGCAGTTCGCACAGCGAGGCATAGCCGGCCCGGTCCTGCGCCAGCGCGAACAGCCGCCGCCCCGCGTGGACGATCTCGCAGCCGAATATCGCGCGCAGGCCAAGGCGCCGTGCCTGCTGCGCAAAGGGCCACAAGCCGTAGAGCCCGCCATCGACGAGCGCGAGGCTGCTGTGCCCTTTGCGCACCGCCGCCTCGCAGACCTGCTGCGCCGACGACGGGCCAGTCAGCAGGGAGTAGTGCGTGCGGACGAGCAACAGGACCATGGCCCCAACGCATACCTAACAAATCCCGAACATCAAGTGGAACCCTACTCCTGGGGGTTGGCGACCTCCGGCGCGCCCATACCATCGCCGTGCCGCGGTGTCTCCAGACACGATCCCGCGACACACCCCCATCCTCTTCCCAAGGAAGTCTCCCATGCTTCGCACCGCAGTCGCAGTCCTCGCCCTCGGCGCCGTCGCCGCGGCCCAATGCAGCACACTGACCGCCACGACCTCGACCGCCGGCCTGACGCTCGCGCTGACAGGCGCTTCGCCGCTGTCGATCGCCGTCGCGGTGATCGGCGAGACCGCAGGCACAACCTCGATCCCGGTTGGCACAACGACGCTCGACCTCGGCCTCGTGATGCCGTTCACGCCGTTCCCGATCGGCTTCACGGGCCCGACCGGCGATGCGAGCACGCTGATTCGCATTCCGCGCAACCTGCCGCTGACGAACCTGCTCGGCCAGGGCGTCGCGATCAGCTTTGGCTCGATCCCATCGCAGAACCTGTCGTTCTGCACCTCGAACGTCGTGTCGTTCACGGTCGGCGGCTGATTCCAGAAGCCTGCACCACGCGCGCGGCCTCGGCTCCTGCACCCTGGAGTCGAGGCCGCGTTCGTTTGCGCGCGGTCACTTCGTCAACGACGGCGTGCGCAGGCGGAAGCCGTGCTTGCCGTGCGGCACGTGCCCCAGCAGCGCCGACGCGCCGCCCACGAGCAGCGAACCGAACCCGTGCCGTTCGCGCACCGCGTCGACTGCGGCGAACAGCTTGTCGCGCGCGCGCTCTTCCTCGTCGAACAGGCCCAGTTGCGCGGCGGAACGCGGCGCGAGGCCTTGCAGCGTGACGCCGACGAGGCGCACGAGCACGCGCCGCGCGAGCAGTTCGTCGAGCAAGCTGCGCGCGCGCAGCGACAGTTCGTCGGTGCGATCGGTCGGCTCGCGCTGCGTGCGCCGCGACTCACCTTCGTGGCCGTCGACGTGGCGCACGCGAACCGCGACGACGCGGCACGTGCGCTGGGTCTTCCGCAGTTCGGCAGCCGCGCGGTCGACGAGGTAGCTCAACATCGCGCGCACGAGCCCGTGCTGCTGCAGCGCGTCGTCGCACGCGGGCTCGAACGACGTCTCGCGGCTGATGCTCTGCAGCGCCGGCGTGTCGCGCACCGGCGCCTCGTCGAGGCCGCGGCACCGCCAGTAGATCTCGTCGCCGCGCGCGCCGAACGTCTGGCGCAGCAGTTCGCGGTCGACGACGCGCAGTTCGCGAACGGTCGCGACGCCGAACTGCGCGAGCTGCTCGGCGGTCTTGGGGCCTATGCCCGGCAGGTCGCGCACCGCGAACTCCGCCAGGAAGTCGAGTTCGTGCCCCATCGGCACTTCGCAGATGCCGCCTGGCTTCGCGCGCGTGGTCGCAAGCCGCGCGACCGTGCGCGTGCTGCCGACGCCTTGCGCCACCGACAGCCCCGTCGCCGCGCGCACCGCGGCGCGCACGTCCTCGCACAACGGCCGCAGCGACCGTTCGCCGTCGCTCGCCGTCGCGTCGCAAAGCGCCTGCTGCACGCGCAGCGGCACGCCCGTGAGGTCGGCGTAGAAGTCGTCGAGCGAACACACCTCGACGACCGGCGCGAACTGCCGCAGCGTCTTTGCCACGCGCTGCCGGTAGCGTTCGCACAGCCGCGCGTCGCCCGCGCGCACGACGAGGTCCGGGCACCGCCGCAGCGCCTCGTAGAGCGGCATCGCCGTCGCGACCCCGCGAGCCTTGGCCTCGTAGGACCGCGACGCGACGACCCCGGTGCCGACCGCGACCGGCCTGCCGTAGAGGCTCGGGTCGCGCAGTTGCTCGACCGAGGCGAGGAAGGCGTCGATGTCCAGGTGCAGGATGCGGCGGTCCATGCCCGAACGGATACCTAACGGAAGGCGAACACGCAAGGCGGGTGGCCGGAACCAAGCGCCTCGCTCGCTCGATCACCCCAGACGAACGGCCGACGCGACGGCGCGGGCGACGGGCGCGACGATCTGCGGAGGAGCCCCCCCGACGACGCACGCCCCACACGCACCTCGGCAGGAGGGGACCGCTCTGCGCAGAGGCGGACTACTTGCCGTCGAACGGGACGCCCGGCTGCGCAGCCACGCCGAGCCGAGCCCACACCACGTCACGGGCAACCGTCCGCAATCGCCGCAGCTCGTCGAGCAGCTCGAGGCTCTTTGGGTAGGTCGACCGGGTCACGTAGATGATGGCGTTTGCAGGACCTCTTCCGCCGCTTTTCTGTCTCGACGTGGCCGTGGTGTAAACGAAGTCGTAGTTCATACGACCCAAGCGCAGCGACTCCAGAGCCGCAGGCGCGACGCTGATGGTCATCGAGTCGTGGTGCGCAACGGACACCACCGCACGCGCCGGGTCGACACGGGCATTGGTCCGATCGAAGTGAGCGCGCCGCGCGTGAACGACCGAAGGGTCGGCGAGCACGGCAACCGGTTCGGCTTCACGAGCGCGATCCTGCCGCCGTAGCTGCGTCGGACCAGAAGCCTGGAAGCACTGATTCCATGACTCTACTTCAAGGGGATCTCGACGAACGACTTCGACGAGTGCATGCAGATGCTCGTCGGTAACGGTGCCAGCTCGGTGTCGCCGACGACGGTGGTGCGACTCAAGGAGATCTGGGCGAAGGAGCAACAGGCGTGGGCCTCGCGGTCGCTTGCCGACAAGCGCTTCGTCTACCTCTGGGTCGACGGCGTCTACTTCAACCTCCGCCTCGAAGGCGGCAGCCAGTGCCTTCTCGTGATCGTTGCAGCAACTTCGGACGGCGCCAAGGAATTGCTCGCCATCGCCGATGGCGAACGAGAGAGCGAGCAGAGCTGGACCGAGATCCTGCAAGACCTGAAAGCGCGCGGCCTCGAGCAAGCGCCGGAGGTCGCCGTCGGCGACAGAGCTCTCGGCTTCTGGAAGGCGTTGGCCAAGGCCTTCCCCAAGACCGCGGCGCAGCGCTGCTGATTTCATAAGAGCGCCAACGTGCTCAATTGCTTCAAGAAGAACAAGCAGACGAGTGCCATCGCGGGCCTGCACGAGATCTGGATGGCCGACACGCGTGCCAACGCGAACAAGGCATTCGATAAGTTCCTCGTGATTCACCAGGCCAAGTACCCGAAGGCGACCAACTGCATCGACAAGGACCGCGACGAACTGCTCGCCTTCTATGACTTCCCCGCAGAGCACTGGATCCATCTGTGAACGACCAGCCCCATCGAGTCGACCTTCGCAACCGTCCGCCTGCGTCATCGCCGCACTAAGGGGTCCGCAACTCGGGCTGCGTGCCTGGCCATGGTCTTCAAGCTCGTCGAAGCGGCGCAGGCCGGCTGGCGCAAGCTCAACGGATCTCTGCTACTGCGAGACATCATCAACGGAGTCAAGTTCAAGGACGGAACCAAGGTCGACGCCGCGTGATCACGTTTTCCTCATCCACAACTCTTGCGCATATCCCGATGCTGCGAGGGAACCATAGGCTCACCGAACGACGGCACGAGAAACGACGGCACGAGAAAGGAGAACTGGGGACCGGTCGAGGGCGGCGCGCCGTTCCAGATCGACTGCGAGTTCGGCGGGCTCGCCCCGGTCGCGATCGCCCTCCACGAACAGCGCGCCTCCCTGTTTGAGACGCACGGGAAAGCCCACAGATCGACCCCGCCACCCAGGCACGTTCTCTCGGTGGCGTTTGCGGTTGCCCGCTAAAGCCTGCTGGCCAGCGGCCCGCCTGCGGCCAATGGCAGATCCGCAGTGTTCCTTAGGATTCCCGCGCGTTCCCGCGCCAAAGCAAACCCTATGAACCCAATCGAACAAGTCACCCGGCGGCAGTTGCTGAAGGCCGCGGGGATGTCCCTTCCCCTCTTTGGCCTCGGGGATCCAGCGGCCAGCACCTCACGCGGTCGCGGCGGCAGAAAAAACGTCATCCTCTTCATGACCGACCAGGAACGAAAGATTCAGCACTTCCCGCCCAACTGGGAGAGTGAGAACTTGCCCGGCCTGACGCGTTTGAAGCAAAACGGCCTGAGCTTCGAGCGAGCCTTCACGAACGCGTGCATGTGCTCCCCGGCTCGCGCCACCTGGTTGACGGGCTACTTCCCGGCCCAGCACGGCGTCAAATACACGCTGGAAGATGACATGTCCGAAAGGCTCTATCCCCAGGTCCAACTCTCGCAGAGTCTGGCCAACATCGCCACCGTGATGTCCGCCGCGGGATACAACGTCGTCTACAAAGGCAAGTGGCACCTGAGCAAGCCCGCCGGACACCATTGGGTTCGCTCGGACCTCGGCCGCTACGGTTTCGAGCGCTGGACCCCGCAGGACGCCGGTCTCAATCAGGACATCGACCAGGAAGGCGGGGGTTCCGCGAATCACGATGGCCGATTCATGCATGGCGACGGCAACTGGCACGCGGGCAGAGAGGGAGTGCTCGCCTACCTCAATTCGGCAGCCGCGGCGCAGCAACCTTTCTTCCTGATCATCTCGCTGATCAATCCGCACGATGTCCTCCTCTACCCGAAGGACTACATAGAGGCCGGTTACGACGAATCCTGGCTGGAGGGGAACATCGGTATCCCGCCCACAGTGGGCGAAGACCTAACCACTAAGCCAACCTCTCAGCGCCAGTTTCTGGCCTCGTCTCAGGCCCTTGGACCGCTGCCGACACCGGCCATGAAACGCAACTACCTCAACTTCTACGGCAACCTGATGAAGTTGGCGGACGGCTACCTCGTCGAGGTCCTCGACACGCTCAACACCCTGGGCATGGTCAACGACACCCTGGTCATCCGGACCGCCGACCATGGCGAGGTGGGACTGGCCCATGGCGGGCTTCGTCAGAAGAACTTCAACTTCTATGAAGAGACCATTCGCGTGCCGCTCGTCTTCTCCAACCCAGAGCTCTATCCCGAACCGCGCCAATCCCAGGCCCTAGTCTCGCATGTCGACTTCCTTCCCACGATCGCGAGTCTTTTTGGTGCCCCGATGACGGCGCGGTCGGCCTGGCAGGGGATCGACTACTCAAGCTTGGTCATCGATCCCTCAGCCCCGCCTGTCCAGGACCACATCGTCTTCACGTATGACGACTACCAATATGCCCAGGCCAACGGCCCCTACCCCACGCCGCCTAACCACATCGTCAGCATCCGCGAGGAGCGCTACAAGCTGGCCGAGTATTACGATGCGGACGGCGTGGTGCCGAGCCAGTGGGAGATGTACGACCTGCTCCTGGATCCGCTCGAAACACGCAACCTCGGCTTCGCTGGCTACCAGCGGACCCCAGAGGAGCAGGCGCAATTCGAGCGGCTCAGCCAGAAACTCGCCTGGGTCAAGAGCAGCCGCCTCCAGTCACTGGACTGAAGGTCGTCCGGCCTCGGTGCTCCAAACTTCGTCGGCGGGCCCACCGCCGCGACGAAACGTGTCATCGTGAATGAGACACATGGAAGAAGAGATTAGTGAGCAACGACCAATTGCGGCGGCTGCTCGACTGGATGCTTATCTACGGCCGGCTCGGCTGCCCAGAAATCGGCGTCGCGGGCGCGGCATGGGCCACGGTCGCGTCGCGTTGGGTCCTCCTGCTGTAACTGTCTCGCCAACCGCATCTGGTTCGGTACTTCGCGATCCTGACGATCGCGAGAATGTCGAAGCGTGACGATCGACGCCGCGAGATGCGGCACCTGTTGTCGCTCAGAGAGTCCGAGGGCCTGTCGCTGCAAACCTTGTCTGATCGCACCGGGATCCCCATCGGGACCTTGAGTTGGTGGTCGCATCACCTCCGACAGTCGGAGCCCATGCCGCTCTTCGCCAAAGGCCGGGTCGTGGACGCCGAGGAACTGCATCAGGCAGGGCAAGCGCTTGCACGGCGGCATCAGCTGTGGCGCCGGGGTGCAGGTGGCGGGACAGTTACCTCCTGCTGTCGCTCGCGTGGATGTCGCGGCACGAACTGCGCGAGCACGCGCGCCTGCTGCGCGAACCCGCGCTGCGCAGCGCGGCGTTCGCGTTCGCGCCGGTTGCGCGCTTGCTTCGCCTCGGCCTGCCGATCGGCGGCCAGTATGCGATGGAGATGGGCGTGTTCGCGGCGACCGCGTTGTTGATCGGCGACCTCGACGCGCAATCGGGCGAGACCGAAGGGCTGCGCCTATGCGGCCACCAGATCGCGATTCAGCTCGCGTCGCTGAGCTTCATGGTGCCGCTCGGCGTCGGCATCGCCGGCTCCATTCGCGTCGGTTGGGCGATCGGCCGCGGCGAACCACAAGCAGCGCGCCGCACCCCGCTCACCGCACTGTGCTGCGGCGCGCTCGTGATGAGCGCGTTCATGCTGCTGTTCTTGCTGGCGCCGGAGTTCCTCGCCAGCGTCCTCGCGAGCGATCCGCGCGCCGTCGCATGGGGCGCCGCATTGCTGCCGATCGCCGGCGTGTTCCAGATCGGCGACGGACTGCAGGTCACGGCCATCGGCTTGCTGCGCGGCGCCGGCGACGTGCGTTCGCCGTTCTGGATCAACCTCGTTGGCTACTGGGCGATCGCGCTGCCGCTCGGCTGCTGGCTCGCGGTCCCGTGGGGAAAGGGCCTCGGGCCGCAGGGACTCTGGTGGGGACTGGTCGCGGGGTTGTTTGCGGTGGCGGCGGCGCTGTTGTGGGTCGTGCGGGTGCGGTTTGCTGAGGTGCGCGGCCGCATCTCGGTCGACGCGAGCTGACGACTCACTGGAAGGCCGACGCGTTCCAAGCCTGCAACCGCGCGCCGTTGTCGTAGACATCGAGCACGCCCATCGACCCGTGCGGCAGGCTCACCGACACGCCGCGCGACAACCGCAAGCCCAGCAACGCCGCCGCAAAACCAGACAGCACAGATCCCGGCAACACGACCGCACGCGCAACGCCGATCGACTGCGGCGCGATCTCGACCCACCACGACAGCACGCGCTCGACGGCCTCGCCGAGGCTCTCGCCGGCTGGCGCGCGGACTTCGCCAAAGTCGGTGAAGAACGCACGCACGGCGTCGCCTTGCGTTTTCGCGAGCTCTTCCCAGGCTTTGCCTTCCCACTCGCCCATCTTCTGATCGAACAGGCGCGCATCCAGGATCGGCTCGAGCCCGCGCGGTTCTGCGATCGCGATCGCGGACTCGCTGCACTGCGGCTGCGGGCTGCAGTGCACGGCCTCGAGTTCGACGCCGTCGATCCACTGCGCCCATTCGAGAACTTGCGCGCGGCCCCTTCGACTCAACGTCGCGGCCCCGGCGCCGATCGCGCGGCCTTGGCACGAGGCGTCGAGTTCGGGATGGCGGAACAAGTACAGACGGCGGAAGTCGGTCGGTTCGCTGAGCACGGCGCGGATCATTCCGTCCGCAACAGGCCCGGTCCAGGATGCTCGCCCTCGACAGGCGTGGCGCGCGCGGCGTAGCGTGGCCTTCGTGTTCTCCTACCTGAAGACCGGCCTCGACGGCCTCGACGGCGTGCTCGCCGGCGGCATCCGCTATCCGTCGGACAGCGCCGCCTTCGTCTGCATCGGCGGCGGCCCCGGCACCGGCAAGACGCTGCTCGCGCTCGAGATCGTGAGCCGCGCGTTCCTCGACGGCGAAGACGGCTCGACCTGGCTCTACTACTCGGTCGAGCACTCGCCCGAGAGCATCCACAAGAAGCTCGAGTCCGACTTCGACTGGTTCCGTTCGCAGGCGAAGGTCAGGGCGCTGCCGCGCGAGGTGCCGGGCAAGCTCGTGCTCGAGGCACAGACGGCGCGCGGCACGAGCCGCCTGATCCTCACGCAAGCGCGGCCTGCAGCGCTGCAGCGCAGCCAGGCGCGCGGCACGACCGTCGACATCGAGTGGATCCTCGCGGAGATCAAGAACCACCAGCTCGCGGGCAAAGTCGAGATGGTCTGCGTCGACAACGTCGGCTTGCTGCTGACCGATCTCGAATACTTCGAGAAGCGCGCCGCCTTGCTCGAAGTGCGCCGCCAACTGCTCGACAGCAAGATCCACGGCATCTTCGTCATGGAGGAGGCGCATCCGCGCGACCTGCGATTGCCGTCGGCGGAGGAGTTCTCGACCGACCTGATGCTGCAGCTCTCGTTTCGCGAAGAAGCGACCGACTTCAAGGTGCGGGCGTTGGAGATCCTGAAGGCGCGGCATCAGTACTACTATCGCGGCGTCCACCACTTCTCGATCGCAGGCCGCGGCATCACTCGCGACGTCTACCTCGGCGCGCGCAACGAACGCGGCCCGGGTCTTCACGTTTACCCTTCCGTCGCAGCGCAGTTGTCGATGGCGCGCGACCAGGCTGAGTTCACGGTGCCAGAACGCGGGGACACGCCGATCGATCTCGGCCATCCCGACCTCAACCGCGCCTTCGTCGGCGGAACCGGCCCGGCACTACTATCCTCGACGGTGCTGCTGTGCGAGCCTGGCATGCGCTCGACGTTTCTGGCGCTGCGTTTCCTCGCTGCGGGACTCGATCGCGGCGAGCGTGCGCTGCTGGTATCAACACGTGAAGATCGCAATGCGATCCGCACCATCTGCCAGCGCGAAAGCTCATTGCGCGAACGGTGCCTGCTGCCCGACGGGTCCTTCCGTCCCGACTTTCGCGTGCTCTACCTGCACCCAGAGTTCATCACGTCGGGCAAGTTCACGTGGGACCTCTTGCGCCTCGTGCAGGGTGGCCATGGCAACGAAGGGGATCGGCCAGTGCGGCGATTCGCGTTCGACAACATCGCACGGCTGCAAGACCGCTTCCCGTTGATCACGGAGCAGAAGTTTCTGATCGCCGCGCTGCTCGACATGCTTCGCTATCGCGAAGTGACGCCGTTGCTCGTCGACGTGATGCCGCCTGGCGCGACGCAACAAGGCAGCTCCTTCGACCCGTCGCCATATTTGACGGGATTCGACAATGTGATCCAGGTGTTTGCGCAAGCGCCTAGCGATGGCGCTCGGCCAGGAGTTCGCGTGCTGAAGTCCGTCGGCAACGAGTTCCTCAGCGAGACCATCGCGCTGGACTGGCGCAAGGGCTGACGCGCGGCGACGCAACGCGCACGAATGCGACTGCCTCGCGCGCTCTGCGCGAGGCGGAGGATCGTCAGCGCGGCGCGTAGTCGCCGAAGCGGAACGCCGCGAAGCTAGGCTCGGTGCGCAACGCCGTCATGCGTTCGCGCATCTGCATGGCGCGCTCGGGCTGCTCCTTGGCGAGGTCGCGCGATTCCGCTGGGTCCTGCTCGAGGTCGTACAACTCGACCTTCGCGGCGGGGTCCTTGCGCAGGTTCTTGACGACCGCCTTCCAATGCCCTGCGCGCAGCGCGAGTTGGCCGCCGTAGCCCGGGAAGTCCCACAGAAGTTCTTCGTGCGCGCGCTTCGCCTTCGCGTCGCCGCGCAACGTCGGCGCGAGCGAGATGCCGTCGGTGTCCTCGGGAGTCGTAGCCGCGCACAGTTCCGCAAACGTCGGCATCCAGTCCTGCATGCAGGTGACGTGCTCGCTGCTCTTGCCCGCTGCGACGACCCCAGGCCAGCGCACGAGCAACGGCACGCGGATCCCGCCTTCGTGCACGGAGCCCTTGAGCCCACGCAAGCCGCCGGCGCTGCCGAAGAACTCTGCGTCGACTTGCTCGGCGAGGTGCGTCGGGCCGTTGTCGCTCGTGAACACGACGATCGTGTCCCTTGCCGCGCCTGCGTCCTCGAGCGCCGCGAGCAAACGGCCCACGCACGCGTCGAGATGCGTGATCATCGCCGCATAGCACGCGCGCGGCGTCGGATGCGGCCGGTAGCTCTTGCCCGTGTAGGGAGTCTCGTCGAAGGCTCCGCGGTAGCGCGCGAGCGCCTCGTCCGGAACCTGCAACGCAAGGTGCGGCAAGGTCAGCGGCACGAACGCGAAGAACGGCTGCTCGCGCTTCTTCGTCACGAACGCGACTGCTGCGTCGAGGATCGCATCCTGCGCGTAGATCGGTCCCTTGCCGTTCGCGTTGCCGGGCAGGTCCTTCTTCGCGCCGTCGTCCCACAACCAACCGGGATAGTGGTCGTGCGCGTGGCGCTGGCAGTTGTAGCCGAAGAAGCGATCGAACCCGCGGCGCAGCGGATCGCCGTCGCTGCCGGGATAGCCGAGCCCCCACTTGCCGAAGCAACCGGTCGCGTAGCCCTTCGCCTTCAGCATCTCGGCGATCGTGCGATCCGACGTGGCGATCGGCTCCTGGCCCTCGGGCTTGTGCTCAAGGTTGTCGCGGATCGTCGCGTGGCCCGAGTGCTTGCCGGTCATCAGCACACAGCGCGCCGGCGCGCAGACCGGCGCGCCGGAGTAGGCCTGCAGAAAGCGCATGCCTTCGTTCGCGAGGCGATCGAGGAACGGCGTGGCGATCTTCTGCTGCCCGTAGCAGCCGAGTTCCCCGTATCCGAGGTCGTCGGCGATCACGAATAGCACATTGGGTCGCTTCGTCGACGACTTGGCGTCTTGCTGCGCCACGAGCGAAGCCGCTGCAAGGACCAGAGCGCAGACCGCCCCCGCCAACCACGCGCACCGCGACCGGCAAGCCGGAATCACTTCGTCGACCCGCTCGCTTCCGGCAGCAGCCACGGGCCGCGCGCCTTCAAGAAGGCCTCGATCTCGTCGGGCGTGCTGGGGCAACCCTTGGACAGCACTTCGCAGCCGCTCGCGGTGACGAGGATCGTGTCTTCGATGCGACAGCCCATGCGCTGGTCGCGCAGATAGGCGCCGGGTTCGACCGTGATGACCATGCCTTCCTTCAGCAGGTCCGACGACGGATCGTGCACCGCCAGGCCGACGTGATGGCAAGGGCCGTGATCGCTGCGATACCCGCGATCGTGCAACATCGACGCGCAGTCGCGTCCGAGCTTCGACAGGCTTGCACCAGGCTTCACCTGGGCGATCAAGGCTTGCTGAATCTCGTAGACGTCTTGCACGAGCTTCCGTTGGGCGGCGGTAAACGTTCCATTCGCCGGAAACGTCCGCGTCACGTCGCTCGCATAGCCGTGCAACGTTGGCGCATAGTCCATGACGATGAGGTCGCCATCTGCGATCTCGGCGTCGCACTTCATGTAGTGGAGCACGCATCCGTTCTTGCCGGCGCCGACGATGGCGCCATAGGCATCTCTGCCGCAGCCGTGCAGCGAGAACACGAAGCGGGCCACCGCGGCAAGTTGGTATTCGCGCATAGAAGGCTTCACGGCGCGCATGGCGGCAGCAATGCCCTCGGCTGCGAACTCAGCGGAGCGACGCAACAGCGCGATCTCCGGCTCGCGCTTGCGTGCGCGCAGTCGATGCAGGACCGGCGTGAGGTCGCGGATCTCGATGCCAGGGAAGCGTTCGCGCAGCGTGGTGCAGAACTTCTGCTCGCGCGTGCCGCGGCCGTCGTAGCCATCGCCTTGCTGCTCCTGCAACGCAGTCGCGGTCTGACCCGGCGTGCCGCCCCACGGCGTCGCGGACTCGGTCAGCGTCCACAGGATGGGTCGCTCCTTCTTGTCTTTGTCACCGAGGAGCGCTTCGAGCCGCCCAGTCAGATTGCGGACGTTGGTCACCGCCGCAAAGCCGCTCCGTTTCTGCGCCTCTTCTCCGGGCGCGAGAAACTCACCCTCCCACTGTGCCGCAAAGCGCGAGAAAGGCGGCACGAGCAGCTCGTCGAGCGGATCGCCGCCTTTCTTGTCCTTTTCGCGCAGGATCAACGCCAGTTCCGGTTCGTTGACGCCAGTCAGGTAGAAGAAATCCTGCGTCTGCCAGAACGCTCCCATGTCGTCCGGCTTGCGCGCGCCGAGCAATACAACCACGCCAGCCCCGATCTCCATCCGCACCGCGTCGCGCAAAGCGCGGAAGTGATCCGCACCGGGCTTTTGCACCGGCTCGTAGGTGGCGCCAACCGAGGCGGGCGTGACTGCCTGGGCAGGCAACACCGCCGACGAGAGCAGAAGGGCGAGCAGGAAGCCGGAAGAAGGCAGGTAGGACGGGCGCAAGGACATGGAGCGCGATGCTACGCAGCACAAGCCACGGCTGCGAAACCCGACTCGACGTCTCAGCGCGCTTCCTTGTGCCCCTTCACGATCCACTCCACGACGTGCGGCTCGGCGAGGGTGGTGATGTCACCGAGTTGGTCGTAGTGGCTCTCTGCGATCTTGCGCAGGATGCGGCGC